>Ga0326597_10007077_pt1 | contig 15295 bp, 15 predicted proteins | sample RVTome_12_FD_203789 | JGI IMG/M metagenome (GOLD analysis project Ga0326597, IMG submission 203789) | Soil microbial communities from uranium-contaminated site in the Upper Colorado River Basin, Wyoming, United States - RVT100D185 | ecosystem: Environmental > Terrestrial > Soil > Contaminated >... | reverse complement strand
GCCGAGACCGCCGCCGCCGACCTCGATTTTTAGCGGGGCAGCGGTACATTTCTGTACCGCCCCGCGTATCAGAACTTCTTCAAGATCACGCGCTGATCGATCAGACGTTTTGCTCTGCGTTCCGGTCCAGCCGTGTACCGCTCCCCGGCTAAGAACCGCCGGTTGGCGAGTAAGTTGCCGTCCGTGGCTGTGTATCCCTCCGAATACGAACTCGACATCGTAACGCGCGCCGGTGAGACGGTGCGGGTTCGTCCGATAACGCCCGACGACGGCGAGCTTCTCGTGGACTTCTTCGAGCGGCTCGGGCCCGAGAGCCGCTACTACCGGTTCTTTCGCGTGAAGACCTCGATGCCCCCGGAGGAGGTCGAGTACTTCACCACCGTCGATTACGCGACCCGGATGGCCCTCATCGCGATCTACGACGGTCGAATGGTGGGCGTCGCTCGCTATGACGCCGAGCCCGACGACCCGGAACGTGCGGAGGTGGCGTTCTCGGTCTCGGACGAGAACCAGGGCCACGGCATCGGGACTTCGCTCCTGCAACTCATCACCGCCTACGCCCGGGATCACGGCATCACCGGGTTCCGGGCATTCGTCCTGCCCGAGAACGTCCAGATGATGCGAGTGTTCCGCAACAGCGGGTACGAGTTGAAGCGGACGGTGGAGGACGGGATCTTCACCGTCGACTTCCCCGTCGCGTACACGGACGACGCCCGAGCCCGGGCCGAGGAGAGGGAACGACGGGCGGTGACCGCCTCCGTTCTGCCACTCCTGTTCCCGCGCACCGTCGCCGTCATCGGCGCCAGCACTCGCGAAGGCTCGATCGGTCACACGCTCTTCCGAAACCTCCTTCACACCGGATTCACGGGCGCCATCTATCCCGTGAACCCCCGCACCCAGGTCGTAAACGCGGTGCGGGCGTATCCGTCGGTGAAGGACGTGCCCGACACGGTCGACCTCGCCTTCGTCGTCGTCCCCGCCTCGCAGGTGCTCGAGGTCGTACGGGAGTGCGACGAGGCGGGTGTGCGAGGGCTCGTCGTGATCTCCGCCGGTTTCTCCGAGATCGGAGGCGAAGGCGTCGAGCTCGAGAACCGTCTGCTCGACATGGTTCGAAACGCCGGTATGCGGATGGTCGGTCCCAACTGCATGGGTCTGCTCAACACGGCTCCGTCCATCAGCATGAACGGTACGTTCGCTCCGGTGTATCCGCCGGCGGGCAACGTGGCGATGTCGTCACAGTCGGGAGCGCTGGGAATCGCCATCCTCCAGTACGCGCTGCGGACAGGGCTGGGAATCAGCCAGTTCGTCTCCGTTGGCAACAAGGCAGATCTCTCCGGGAACGACTTGCTGATGGCGTGGGAGGACGACCCGCAGACCGATGTCATCCTGCTCTACCTCGAGTCGTTCGGCGCCCCCCGTCGCTTCGCACGCATCGCTCCCCGAGTGGCGCGGAAGAAGCCGATCGTCGCGGTGAAGTCCGGCCGCTCCGCATCCGGAAGCCGTGCCGCCTCGTCGCACACGGGTGCGTTGGCCTCTCTGGACGTGGCGGTCGACGCCCTCTTCCGGCAGACCGGGGTGATAAGGGTCGACACTCTGGAGGAGATGTTCGCCGTCGGATCGCTCCTCTCCACACAACCGGTTCCGAAGGGAAGACGGGTCGCAGTGGTGACGAATGCCGGCGGTCCCGGCATCCTCGCCGCCGACGCCCTCGAGGCGAACGGACTCCAGATTCCCGAGTTGAGCGAGGCAACCCAACGACTGCTGCGCGCCAAGCTGCCAGCCGAGGCCTCGTTCCGAAATCCGGTGGACATGATCGCCGGTGCGGGTCCCGAGGAGTACTCCCACGTCGTCAACGCCATCCTCCAGAGTGAAGAGGTCGATGCGTTGCTCGTCATGTACACACCGACCTCGGATTCGGGTGTCGAGTCGGTGGCCACTGCCCTCCGTACGGTTGTCGAGTCGTACGACGGGGACACCACCTTGCTGTCGGTGTTCATGCAATCCGAGGCCGCCGTCGCGTTTCTCCGATCCGACAAGGTGAAGATCCCGACGTACTCCTTTCCCGAGGCCGCAGCCATTGCCCTCGCCCGTTCGGTGAGCTACGGCGAGTGGCTCCAGCGCGATCCGGGGGAAGTGCCGTCTCTGGACGATGTCGATGTCTCCGTCGCCAAGGCGGTCGTGGAGAACGTGCTCGCCCGTTCGGACGAGGGCGGCGGGTGGTTGGAACCGGAGGAGACCGCAAAGGTGCTCGGCGCGTTCGGGATAACGCTTCCTCGGTCGGGGACGGCCGTGACCGCCGACGACGCTGTGCGCATCGCCGCGGAGATAGGTGGTCCGGTCGTCCTCAAGGTGATCTCCGAGTCGGCGTTGCACAAATCCGATGTGGGGGGCGTGCTGCTGAACCTGCACGGCGACGAGGCGGTTCGCGACGGTTTCGCGGCTGTCACCGCCGCCGTGTCCGAACACGACGGCGTCCTCGTGCAGGAGATGATCCCCGGCGGCCACGAGGTCCTGATCGGCGTTACCGAGGATCCCAACTTCGGTCCGCTGCTCGTGTACGGGCTGGGCGGCGTCTACGTCGAACTGTTGAAGGATGTCGCCTTCCGGTTGAATCCGCTCACCGACGTGGATGCGAGGGAGATGGTGCGGGAGATCAAGGGGGCCAAGCTCCTCGACGGATACCGCGGATTTCCACCGGGAGACGTCGAGGCCGTCGTCAACACGATCCTGCGCATCTCGGCGATGGCCACCGCCATACCGGAGATCGCGGAGATGGACCTGAACCCGGTGATGGTGCTCGAGCCCGGCGAGGGCGTACGGGCGGTGGATGCGCGGATCAAGGTCAAGCCGGTGCGTGAGGGCTGGTTCCCGGCGCTCGACGACCTGCCGGCCGTCGTCCGCAAGGGCACCTGACCTCCCCGCAGCCTTCGAGGATCGTCGGGGTCGGGTCTCGACGCCCTCGATCCCGGCTCGTCGTGCGCACGACTCCGACACACCACTAGCGTCTCCTGGTGCCCCGAACCGACACGTCCCCTGTGGGCGGAGAACAGCGGTGGCTGCTCGCCCCCGGTAGTAGAAACCTGGGGAGGGTGTGGATAACGGTCGTGTTCGCCACCCTGACCGTGGCCGGTGTGTTCGTTGTCGCAGTGGTCGGGATACGCAGCGGCCATAGCGCGGTGACCTTGGCCGAACGTGCGGAGGACGCGGTGGACGCGTCGATCCTGCTGAACCGCGCCATCCTCGCCCTACAGGACGAGCGCGGGTTGGCGGAGTTGTGGCTGATCGCTCCGTCCTCGGAGATACAGGCTGCGTACAGGGATGCGCAGGACGTGACGGACGCCACCCTCGAGTCTCTCCGCATCGGGTGGCAGGTGCGCCGCGAGGCGCTCGACGCCGCCGGACCGCCAACACTGGAGGACCTGGAAGACGGTGTGGTTCCGCTCACCGAACTGCGTGACGCCACCCTTCGCTTCGGGGAGGACTCGACGGTGGAGGCGTACACGGGAGTGATCGGCGTCGTGGTCGCCGCCGCCCGCCGCACGGAGGTGATAGCGGCGGAGTCTCCGCTCTCCTCACGTGTCCGAGCACTGGTGCGGATCCTCGAGGCGGGCGAAGCGCTCGGGCGCCAGCGGGATGTCGTCGCCGCGATTCTCACCGGAGAGCCTCAGATCAGCCAGGATGAACTCGTCCGCCTCCTGCTCCTGGAGCAGGAGGCCCGGACCAACCTCGCCTCGATACGGGCGCTGGGTGATTCCCAGATCTCGACCGGGATAGGCGAGTTTCTCGCAGGCATGAACGCAGACGACGTCCAAGGCATGCTGTCGGACCTCGAAGCCGGCAACGACGTGATCAGCTCACGGCTCTGGTACGACGCGGCGACCGAGCGCCTCGATTCCCTCCGTCTCCTCGGTGAGCAGATCGCAGGAAACCTCGCCGCGGAGGCTCAGCGCCTCCGCGAGTCGGCCGAGACGAGGAGTCGCTGGGGAACGTTCGGACTCGTGGCGCTGCTCTCCGTGTCGGTGTTGGCCGGGTCGGCGGCGGTGGGGGCCGCCCGGGAACGCTCCCGCGCACTTCACGAGCATGGCGACCTCGCCGTCGGCCTGTTCGAGTGGTTCCTCCCCCATCGCCTGGTGGATGTGGACGGTGTCCGCGTGGCTGCGCGGTATGACGCTGCATCCGAGTACACGAGGGCGGGCGGCGACTGGTACGACGTCTATCAGACCAAGGATGGTCGAGTTGCTCTGACCATCGGTGATGTGGCCGGACACGGAGCGGCCGCCACTGCGCAGATGGCGCAGGCGCGCAATCTCCTGCGAGGGATCACCCTGGCAGGCGGAGGTTCCCCTGCCGAGCAGATGACCGCGTTGGACGACGCTCTGCGGGGGTCGGGGACGATGGCCACGGTGTTCCATGCCCTGTTCGACACCGAGCGCGGGGAGCTGGTGTACGTCCGTGCCGGGCACCCGGTCGGCTTGATACGCACCCAGGGTGCCGTGGGTCGCCTCGACGGTGCTTTGGGTTCTCCTGTCGGTGTGGAGTCAGAGAACGTCTATGAGGACGTGACGGTGGGCCTGACGGGTCCGTGGCAGATCCTGGTCTTCACCGACGGACTGGTGGAGGAACGTCACGAGGACATCGAGGTCGGATTGGCGGCCATCGCCGCCCGACTGGCGGCATCGAACGATGACATCGATCAGCTGGCGGATGAGATCATCGAGGCACGGCCGGAGCGGCTGGATGATGCCGCCCTGATGATACTGAGCGTGGACGGGGCCCCCTCGTCCGCCCACCCCTCCCGTCGCACCTAGTCGCGATGCCCCTCGAGGAGCGTGCGCACCTTTTCCAGAGACTGTTTGAGGATGCGCGAGACGTGGACCTGGGACACGCCGACGATCGGCGCGATCTCGGACTGGGTCAGATCTTCGAAGAAGCGCAGATACAGGATCTGCTGCTCACGGTCGGTGAGCCGATCCAGCACCGCTTCGATGGCGGGCCAGTCCTCGACGAGCGCCAGGTCGGAGTCGACGGCACCGATCAGATCACCGACTCGGGTGGATTCGTCGCTCCCGGTCGGCGCGTCCAGCGAGGTCAGGGTGTAGGTGTCGCCGGCAAGTATGGCTTCCTCGAGGTCGGCGGTTGTCGTGTCCAGCGTCTCGGCCAACTCCTCGACGGTGGGTTCCCGTCCGAATGTCTGTTCCAGCTCGGCGCGGGCCCGGGTCACTGCCAGGGCGCCTTCCTTGAGCGATCGGGGTACGCGGATCGACCAGGAATGGTCCCGCAGGTGGCGCTTGAGAAGCCCCGTGATCCATTGGCCGGCGAACGTGGTGAACTTGACACCCATCGCTGGATCGAACCTCTCCAGCGCCCGGACCAGTCCGAGCATGGCGACCTGTTCGAGGTCGTCGGCTCGCCGATCACGTGCGCGGAAGCGCCTGGACACCGAGGAGGCGAACGGGGTGTAGCGCTCGAACAGCTCGTCACGTGCCTCCCGATCATCGGGAAGGAGCGCGAACAGCTCGTCGTCCGACAGGCCCGTGAGGTCCTGTCGACGAATGAGGTCGAGCTCGAACCACAATGGACCTTCATCGGACCATCGGTCCGAGACGCGGTCGAGCAGAGCCCTGACGATCTCGTCCGGCTCGCCGATGGTTCCGTCGTCGCTGCCTATCGAGACCCTGATGCTCCGGCCGGACTCGACGATCTTCAGCACGAGCGTGGTCCCGCCGGCGAGCATCACGGTCGTGATCTCGTCGGCCAGGAGGGAGGCATCGATGGCGCGAAGCCGGGGCCCCGTGACGATGAGCGAACCCACTACGCGGCGGGCGATGAACGGTGCACGTAGCGTTGCCGGCAGTCGGATCTCGACGACTGTTCCAACGTCGCCGACCGCGTCTGTCACTGCCCCGTCTGCCGGCGGAACTCCGGTCACCCGGCCCCGGTCAACTCATCGGGGTGGGCGATCACCTCGAAATCGGTGGCAAGGCCCGCCAGGCGCATCGTCCGCAGCACGGGCGAGTCTTCCGGTGTGCACACGATCAGCCGTCCACCGTCGCTGTCGGACCGGGATCTGGCCATGGCGAGCACGCGCAACCCGGTCGAGTCGATGAATCCGACGTCTGACAAGTCGACGACCACTTGGTGTGCGGCCAGCTCGATGAGCGCGGTCTCGAGTTCGGGGGCGGTCTTGATGTCGATCTCGCCACGGACGACAACATGGCGTTGTGATCCGTGATCGACGGTCTGCACTTCGAATGTCGGTCCGATCACTGCTCTCGATCCACTCTCGTGTGATTGATCTGGATGTCGGCCAGCCTACATGGGGCCCACACCTTCATGGCATTCACCGGTTCGATTCCGACTCGACCCGACTGTCGATCTCGAACCACACGTCGACATGGCCGTCCTCTTCGTCGATGCCCCAGCGGTCGACGATGTCGTCGACGATCTTCAACCCACTCAGCTCTCGATCGATCCGCGGTTCGAATGCCGGACCACGCTGCAAGACGGCGACTCGCAGGCGCGAGCCGTCGGAGGCGAACCGCAAGGTGATCCCACCTTCGATCGGATCACCGTGCGTGACGGCATTCGCCACGATCTCGCTCACGGCGAGCACGATCTCGTGTCGACGTGGATGGCCGGTCACCCAATTCTCGACCAGGCGCCGGCTCCGCGCCGGCGCATCGAGGTCGCGGGGGAGATGGTGCTCTGTGTGTTGCATCGAGATTCGTTCATTCTGGTCGACGATGGCGCCGTTGCACGGTTTCATCAGACGGCGGGAACGCCCGATGATCGGATCAGGTCCCCGATGTCTCCGTGGTCTCGACGACGTGTTTGCCGTCGGACGAGACGTGCCGTTCGGTCCGATATCTGCGGAACGTGCCATCGAACAGTCCGAAAAGGAAGCCGACCGCGCCCGTGGCCATCAGGATCAGTCCGATCATGTCGAGGTCGACGCCACTGGCCTCCGCGGTCACTGCATATCTGAGGACCGCGCCGACCCCTAACAGTAGGAGTCCGAGGCCAGCCATGAGTTCACCTCCTTGTCTCGATAATCGGATCTACCCACTCCGACGGATCCCATACCGTGGGCGCCACCCAGGAAATCCCGCTCGGCTCCCAGCTTCCACAGCACCGCTCCCAGAGCGATCCCGACGAGCCCGATGACGACGAAGAGAGCGCGTGCCAAGGGAGAGAATCGAAGGGGTTCGTAGGCGGTTCCGATCGCCACCTCGGTCTCACGGAGGATCTGCTCGTAGTCCGCCAGGAGAATCTGGGCGGTCTCGAGATTGTCCCGGGTGTCGCGGATCCGTCCTGCCAGGTCCGATGCCGTGGCGCCCACTTCCCTCATCTCCGGGACGAGCAGGCCCAGGGTGGCGCCCTGGGCGGCGACATCTCCGGACAGCCCGTCGAGGCTGGATTGAAGGTCCCGCAGGGCCTCGTCGAACGGAACTGCGGGGTTGTAGTCCACACCGAAGAGGGCAAGCGCCGACAGCGAGTCATCGATGACGGCTCCGGCGTCGATGAGACCCGGCATGGCGCGCTCGATCGCTTCCAGCGACTCCGGGATCCGATTGGCCGTCACATCCGCGGCGTCCCCGACGAAGGCGGCCGTCGTCTCGCTCGACGAGGCCACCAGAGCCACCAATCTCTCCAGATCCGATAGGGCCTCGCTGACGGTGCCGGTCGTTTCGACGGAGATGTCCACGGTCCGATGGAGGGTCTCGAAGGTGGCAGCAGACGTCACGCCCGAGTCCTGAACCCGTTCGAATCCGCCGAGCACGAGCCAACCGCCGACGGCTACCGCCACTGCCAGGATCGCGATGGCGACGGCCGCGAGGCGGAGGAGGTTCCCGGTGGAGGCCACGGTTCCTCCTTCCCCGATGGAACACATTCGATACTGCCAACCCCACCCGAGGTATGCGGTCGGCCGATGCGGGGAAGGAAGCCGTCATGTCAGAGGGTCCTCCTCCCAACCGATCCGTGATCCATGCCGCGGATGTCACCAAGCTCTTCGGACCCGAGGCGGGCCTTCGCGATCTCGACCTGGACGTCGAGCCGGGGAGCATCCTCGGCATGATCGGCCCCAGCGGAGCGGGCAAGACCACGGCCGTCCGTCTCCTCACCGGGCTCCTCGCTCCTGACGGTGGGACGCTGACCGTGCTGGGTCGTGATCCGACGAGATTCCCAATCGAGGTTCGGCAGCGGATCGGGTACCTGCCACAGGAGAACGCCCTGTACCCGACGTTGTCGATCAGGGAGAACGTCTCGTTCGCGGCCGCGATGCACGGGCTGGCGGGGCGAGCCCGCCGCCGGCGCGTCAGGGCGGTGTTGGAGATCGCCGATCTGACCGGCGTGGCGCACCGACGTGTCGCCGACGCGTCAGGGGGCATGAAGCGACGAGCGGGCCTCGCCGCCGCCCTCGTCCACGAACCGGACCTCGTCTTTCTCGATGAGCCGACAGCGGGGATCGATCCGATTCTGCGTCACTCCCTGTGGACCGAATTCGAGCAACTCCGAAGGGCCGGCACCACCGTCGTGGTCACGACCCAGTACGTGGGGGAGGCGGTTATGTGTGACGAGCTCGTCCTGCTCTCGGAAGGCGCCGTGGCCGCCCGGGGAACGCCGGAACAGCTCCAACGGGAGGCCTATGGCGGCGAGATCGTGGATGTTCGATTCGACCGTTCCGTGGGACGGCATGACGTCGAGAGGATCGGCGAGAGGATCGCGGCCGTTTCGCTTCGCGGTACTGGGCTCGACGAAGTGGAGTTCGTCGTCGCCGACGCCGCCACCGCCACCGCAGAGATCCACCGGGCGGCGGACGCGGCGCAGCTGACCATCGTCGAGATCGAGCGACGATATCCCGACATGGACGACGCATTCGTTCGAATAGTCGGGCGACAACGGCGGCTGTCGTCGGTGGGGACATGAGGCGCTTCCGACACCACCTCCACAGAATCGGAGCGTTTGCCGCCAAGGAGGTGAGGGAGGTCAGTCGGCAGCCCAAGCTGGTGCTGTCCCTCATCATCGGACCGTTCCTGATCCTGGGTCTGTTCGCCCTCGGGTTCCACCCGCGTCCCCTCGCCCTTCGAACTCTCCTCGTCATGCCCTCGGACAGTGAGCTGGCGGACAGAGCCGGAGACCTGGAGGAGTCGTTGCAGCCGTTCATTGAGGTGGTGGGAATCACCCAGGACCCCGACGGAGCCACGAGACGCCTCCTCGACGGGGAGGTGGATCTCGTGGTGGTCACCCCGCCGAATGCCATAGAAAGAATCCGCAACGGTGAACATGCGACGATCCAGGTTCTTCACACCCAGCTCGATCCGTTCGAGCAGTCCAACATCGCCATCTTCGCTCGTACCTCGATCGACGAGCTCAACCGCACGCTGCTCGCCGAGGTCGCCCGGGTCGGTCAGGGGAGGGTGGAGGCGAGCGACGACGTTCTCCCCGCTGCGCGGGAGAGCGCCGAGGCCCTGACACGAGCCCTGCGCACGGGCGACGAGCAGGCGGCACGGAACGCGGCGCTCGAGCTCGACCGGGCTCTGCTGCTCGTCGACCGGCAATTGGCTTCTTCGGCAGAGGTCTACGAAGGCTTGGACCGTGGTCTCGGCGTCGACGGCGAGGGACCGTTCGCCTCGTTCTCCGGGCTCCGGGACGAGGTCGCGAACATCGACTCCGCCGACCCCGACGCGGCGGACGCCGCGGCAGCCGTCGAGGAGAACATCGCAGCTCTGGAAGTTGCCCTGCAGGAGTTCACACGGATCCCGCCAGAAGTGGCGGTCCAGCCGTTCGTCTCGGACGAGAGGCTGGCATCGGGAGCCGACATCCCGATGACCACGTACTACGCCCCCGCGGTCATGGTCGTGCTGATCCAGCACCTCTCGATCACGTTCGCGGCCCTCTCTGTGATGCGGGAACGCAGCTTGGGAACCACCGAGGTGGTCCGGGTCGGACCGACGACGGTGGCCGATCTCCTGCTCGGCAAGTACCTCGGATACTCGCTGATCGCCGGGGTCATCTCGACCGTCCTGGTGACCGGACTCGTGTTCGGATTCGGGGTTCCGATGGCCGGATCGTGGTCCTGGCTGGCCGGCCTCATGGCGATGCTGATCGTGGCGTCGCTGGCGTTCGGCTTTCTCATCGCGGCTTTCTCGGATTCGGATTCGCAGGCGGTGCAGTTCTCGATGCTGGCGCTGCTCTTCACGATCTTCTTCAGCGGCTTCGTACTGTCGCTCGATCGCCTCACCGACATCGTGAAGGGGGTGGCCTTTCTGGTGCCCGCCACCCCAGGGATTTCGGCCGTACAGGATGTGATGTTTCGCGGTCAGCCGCCCCGCCCGCTCGTGGTGGCGGTCCTCGCCCTGTATGCGCTGGCCGTCTTCGTCGTTTCGACGCTGCTGTTGGGCAGACGATTCCGCACCCGTGGCCCAGGTATGCGGTCATTTGCCATGGGGTAGGTGGACGTCTCGACGCCTTCGTGAACCGGAGGCAAGGAGGCTCGACATCATGACCCGCATACAGATACTCGCCGCATCCTTGCTGGTGCTGTCGGCCTGTACGGCCGCGGCCGACACCACCGACCTCGAGGACTCGCTCGACGAGGCCACCGAGTCGGCGATCGTACAGGCCGAAGATGCCACCGACACCACGCTGGGCAACGAGTCCGCGGAGGCGGTCGCCAAGCTGCAGACGTCTATGGACATCGTCACGGGCCAACTCCAGGAGATCGACCTTGGCGAGGACGCCACGGTCGCCTGGGCCGAGATCCAGGCGCGGGTGAGCGACGTCGTGGCATCGGTTCAGGCAGACCCCGATTTCGACCGTTCGGCGATCGACTCGATCCTCGACGCCTTCGAAGCGCAGATTGCAGCGAGCGAGCCCGCTTCCGAGTTCGAGGCCGCCTGGGCCGAGTTTCGCGCAGACTTCGAGGCCTTTCTCGACGCTTCGACAGAACCAGGCTGACATGCTGGGCGCCGGGGCAGAGAGCCGTCACAGGTAGCCCGTTCCTGTGGGGAGGTGCTCGCAACTCGGGCGCTCGCCCGGCGGAATCGACGCCTCGAGGCAGGGGCTACGCTCCGTCGGAGCCCGAGTTCACGGAGGATACTGCAATGTCCCTGGTCGATTTCAGCACCGAGGGTGCCGTGGCGGTCGTTCGGCTCGACCGCCCGCCGGTCAACGCCCTGTCCGAGGAGTTGAGTGCGGACCTGTACGAAGCCTTCGGTCGCTGCGAGGATCCGGATATTCGGGCCGTCGTCGTCACGGGCTCTCCCCACTTCGCGGCGGGCGCCGACATCAAAGGATTCCAAGCGGTGTACGAGTCCGGCGGTGAGGAAGAGATCGCCGGCACCCTGCTGAAGGCCGTGAACCGTCTGGAACGGCTCGCCAAGCCGACCATCGCCGCCATCCACGGGTACGCCCTCGGAGGCGGACTGGAACTGTCGATGGGCGCCGACTTTCGCTTCCTGGCAGACGATGCGCAGGTCGGTCAGCCCGAGATCAAGCTGGGGATCATTCCCGGCGCCGGCGGGACCCAGCGTCTTCAGCGCCTGGTGGGATATCAGAAGTGCAAGGAGATCGTGTACTCGGGGCGGTTCGTCGGTGCCGACGAGGCGTTGACGATCGGCCTGGCGGACAGGGTCTTCCCGTCGGACGGGCTTCACGACGAGACGATGAAAGCTGCCAAGAAGTGGGCAAAGGGCCCGACGCTCGGAATCGCCGCAGCGAAGAAGGCGGTCAACGACGGGCATGGCCGGCCGATGGAAGAGGCGCTCGAGGTCGAAGCTGCCGCGTTCGGTGAGTCGTTCTGGACCGAGGATGCCAAGGAGGGGGTCGCCGCCTTCATCGAGAAGCGGGAGCCCTCGTTCGAGGGCAGGTAGCGGCTGTGCGCAGTGTGAGAGGCGGAGTGGCATTCCGGCGCCGATGATGGGTTGAGGCGTCGATACGGGTACTCTCTGGCGGGACTGGGACGACCCAGCGGCTCTCCCCGTCGGGGATCGAGCCTTCCATCATCCAGGAGCCCCGTGACCAGCGCCGCCGACGACACCATCACCATCGACACGTTCGAACAGCTCGGAGTCGCCTCCGACTTCGTCGACATCCTCGCCCGTGAGGGGATCCTCACCCCGTTCCCCATCCAGACACTCGTGATACCCGATGCCCTGGCGGGGCGGGATGTGCTGGGGAAGGCGAAGACTGGGAGCGGCAAGACTCTCGCCTTCGGACTTCCTCTCGCCGAGCGCCTCACGCCGGCGCGACCGAAGCATCCGGTCGCCCTCGTGCTCGTGCCCACCCGCGAGTTGTGCTCGCAGGTGGCGGAGGCCATCGAGCCGTTCGTCACGGCACGCGGCTTCGGGCTCGTCTCGGTGTACGGCGGTGTGTCGCTGCCACACCAGGTCGAGCGTCTCAAGTCGGGGGTTGAAGTGGTGGTCGCCACACCTGGACGTCTCATCGACCTCGTGAATCGAAAGGCCGCCATCCTCGACGAGGTCGAGACGGTCGTCATCGACGAAGCCGACGAGATGGCCAACATGGGTTTTCTCCCACAGGTCCACAAGATCATGCGGGCAGTCGGTGGTGACCATCGAACCCTGCTCTTCTCGGCAACGCTGGACTACCAGGTCCGCAACATCGTCCACAAGTACATGACGGACCCTGCGAGTCACGCAGTGGAGTCCGAGACGGTCATGGTCGAAACGTCGATCCATCGCTTCATCGCCGCTCACCGCCTCGACAAGCCCGACGTTGTGGCGAGGATCGCCGCCGCGTTCGACCGCACGCTCGTCTTCACCCGCACCAAGCGGGACTGTGATCATCTGGCAGACAAGCTCAGAGATGCCGGTGTGAAGGCTGCCCCGATCCACGGTGACATCCCCCAGGCGAAGCGGGAGAAGACGCTCGCCCGATTCGTCAACGGGTCTCTTCCGGTCTTGGTGGCGACGAACGTGGCGGCCCGCGGTCTGCACATCGAGGGCCTGGACGTCGTGATCCATTACGAGCCGCCGGAGGATCCGACCGTCTATGTCCACCGGTCGGGTCGGACTGCACGGGCCGGCGAACAGGGACTGGTGGTCACGCTGGTCGAATGGGACCAGCACGACACGGCGAAGGAGATCATGCGGCAGGCGGGCCTCAACGAACCCGTCGTGAAGATGTACTCGAATGACGAGCGTCTCGACGATCTCGTCGGTTGGACTCCTGAACCTCCGCCCGAGTCGCCCAAGGTGAAGAAAGTCCCCGCCCGGCGCCGTCGCCGTCGGCGGCTGTAGCCGTCCCGGGGCGCGCAGGCAGCCCCGCCGCCCCCCTGTCACTCCTCCAGGTGCTTCTTCAAGCCACGGAGGTTTCTCCTCCAGATGAGGCCGAGCACCGGTTTGGCGAGGATCGCCGTCACCGGACCACCCAGCCAGGTCGGGAAGGAGAGATCCTCGGTCCAGCTGAATCGGGTGCCGTTTGCCATCGCCGAGAGCGTGAAACGACCCGTGCCCGTGACAAGACCTTCGTGGCGGACGCCGATGGCCCTGCCCTCATCCCATTCGATGACTTCCATCACATCCGTCGTACGAAACGGGCCGACGACCGTGCGGACCTGCATGACGGTGCCGACTCCTGAACGGGTCTCGGACAGGAAGACGACCGATTCGGCGTCTGCCATCCAACGGTGGTGGGCGGCGAGATCGGAGGCCGCCCCCCACACCGCCTCGAGTGGAGCGTCGATGTCGATGTGCTGGGCGATGTGGACCATGGGGCCGAAGGCTACCGGCGGAGCCACGAGCCTATTCTCCCGGCGCGTCGCATCGGAGGTTTGAGGTCGCTCCAGGGTGGGCATCGACGAACAAGAGCCGCGTGAGGGTAGCTCGCCAGGCGTCATACGACGTCACCCGGTTGAGATGGGAGGGGTCATGGGCAAGACGAAAGACCACGGGCCGTCCGTCAAGGACGACGCGCGCTATGAGGCACTGCGACGTGAGGGAGTGAGCAAGGCGAAGGCAGCTCGAATCGCTAATACGCCTCCAGATCAGATCGACACGGGCCGGCGTCGCCGGTAGTGAACGAAGGGCGAACTGTATGCACAGGAAGTCGGTGTCGAAGGTCGGTCGAAGATGAGCAAGGAAGAGCTGATCGAGGCGCTGCGTCACTAGTCGGTCGGCCGGCCGAGGAGCTCGCATCTCAGTTGCCGATGTCCTCCGCCCAGACCTCGGGATGCTCCGCCTCGAACCGGCGCATCAGGTCGATGCAGTCGGCGTCGTCGAACAGCACGACCTCGACGCCGTGCTCCGCCAGCCAGTCATGACCGCCGACGAACGTGGTCGCTTCGCCTATCACGACTCGGGAGATTCCGAACTGTCGGACGAGGCCTGAGCAATACCAGCAGGGTGAGAGCGTCGTCGCCATCGTGGTTCCCCGATAGCTCTGCCTTCGACCGGCGGCCCGGAAGGCAGCCGTCTCGCCGTGGATGGAGGGGTCGCCGTCCTGGATCCGCCGGTTGTGCCCGGAACCCCACAACTCCCCGTCCGGACCGAAGAGGGCGGCGCCGATGGGGATTCCCCCCGTTTCGAGGCCGCGTCGGGCCTCGCGTTTCGCCACCTCCAGCATGTGCCGATCGTCCATCGCCGTATCCTGGCCTCTCTCTGTCGTATCCAGGAGCCTGCATGCAAGCCCGCAACGTTCGTTCTTTCTCCGCCGCCAAGGCGGACGCCGTGATAATCGGAATGTATCCCCGCATGCGGGCGGCGGCCGGGACCGCCGCCGTGACCAAGGCACTCGGCGGATGGGTGGGGGGCGCGCTCGAGGCCGCCGGGTTCGAGGGCGAGTCCGGTCAGACCGCCACCCTTCCCAATCCGACGGGCAGCGGACCGCAGACGGTCGTCGTGGTCGGGCTCGGGTCGGATCTCGATGTCGAGAGCCTCCGGCAGGCTGCTGGATACGGTCGGCGGGTGCTGCCCGACAAGGTGCGCACGATCGCCACCACGCTCCATCGGATCGACCTCGACGGGGCAGCCACCGCGGTTCTCGAGGGCTTGGCGTTTGCCGACTATGTCTTCGAGAGGTACAAGTCGAAGTCTGAGACGCGAGATGATCTGACCGTCGAGCTGATCGGCGGACCGGGCGATGTCGAGACGCTGGCCCAGGCGGCCGCCGCCGTTGCCGACATGGTGTGCTTCGCACGTGATCTCGTCAACGAACCGCCCAAGGGCAAACCGCCGCTGGAATTCGCCGAGCGTGTGGCGAACGTGGCCGCCGGCGCCGCGCTCTCGCACGAGATCTGGTCCGGAGACGAACTGCACGAGAACAAGATGGCCGG
>Ga0326597_10007076_pt1 | contig 15297 bp, 15 predicted proteins | sample RVTome_12_FD_203789 | JGI IMG/M metagenome (GOLD analysis project Ga0326597, IMG submission 203789) | Soil microbial communities from uranium-contaminated site in the Upper Colorado River Basin, Wyoming, United States - RVT100D185 | ecosystem: Environmental > Terrestrial > Soil > Contaminated >... | reverse complement strand
TGCGGGACGACCATCACGTCCGCAAGCTCGCGGCTCTTGCGGAGAAGCGGCGTGATGTATTGGGGACCGACCGTCACAGTCGCCGCCTTGCCTCTATGCCTGAACGCCCACGGCTCCAGGTTCGTGTTGATCTTCCGCATGAACGCGGCGTCCGGAACGGCGGCGATGACCGCCTCGCCGAGCCAGCGGTCCTGAATCTCCCAGCCGAGAATCCCCTGCTTGCCGAGGCGTTCGGCCTCTTCGATGAGCGGGTCGATCGGTTTCAGGAAGGTCACGTCCGTGTCGACGTAGATGCCGCCGTAGCGTTCCATGATCTCGAACCGGACCACATTCGACCTGATCTGGTCCGGGGCTCCAAGCCGTTTCGGGGGCGCGAGCTTGTCGGCCTGATCGTAGGCACGCCGGTTCTGGAGCAGCAGATCGTCGATCGTGTCCCAGACCTTCACTTCCCAGCCGGGATGCAGAGCCACGAAGCTGTCGATGCATGCCTGCCGGTTCGCCGGCACGGGCTCGTTGAGCCACACGTAGTTCGCGACCCTTGGGACGGTGGCTCCCATCGGAGCCTCGCCTAACTGACCGGCAGGTTGTTACTGCCTACGAGGACGTATTCGCACGCTGCGGTCGGGGGCGCGACAGCCGTGAGGAAGGCCCTCCGGTGACAGTCCGACCCGACGACAGTCAGGAGCGGCCCGACCACAGGCGACGGCGAGTCGTCCTGTAGCTGGACATCCCACGGCCCCAACTCCCAGCCGCCACCAGCCCGCGTCGCCGCCGTGAGCTCGAAGGTGACACCCTCCGGGCCGACCGTCACCTCGCCGAGCATCCCGTTGGTGAGCCAGGGGAGCAACCAGTAGAACCACAGGCCTTCTTCGCCCTCCTCGCATTCGACCCCGAGGACGTTCTGCCAGATCTCGAGCGCGAAGCCGCCGCGACACTGGACCTGGCAGTCGTCCCATCCGATCGGATTCCCCGCAAAGTCGAGATAGACCGGATTGCCGGTGAGGATGTCGATGATCTCCGGCGAGGCGGAGAAGAACTTGCCGTTCACGTCGAAGCCGTTGAAGGTCGGGCAGCCCTTCTTGAAACCGCAGCTACGGCCCGACATGGCCTTGAAGCTGATGTCGGTGCCGTCCTCGACGTTCGGCGACATCACCACTTCGGCCCAGCAGTCGTCGACGAAGGCGTTATCTGCGCCTTCGACGGGCCGGCCACAGTCGTCGACGCGGGTGAGGCGGATCGTGTCGCCTTCGGCGAGCTTCGGGCAGGTGGCCATCAGCGATACTCCTCTTCGACGGTGTCGCGGGTGGACGCCGGTTCGGGCTCAGGCTCAGGTGCAGCCTCCGGTTCGGGAACCTCGACGGTTACTTCGGTAAGGTCGTGCTTCGGCTTCGGGGGTCGGCCGCGCCGTTTCGGTGGCTCTGTCTCGTACGGCTTGCCGTCGACAGTTCCGCCCGCCAAGAGGCGTTCGGGAATCTCGCCCAGGTCCGGCACATACCAGGTCGCCGACGAATGGCGACGCAAACCCTGTTTGCGTGCCCAGGTCGCGAATGTGACCCGGTTGATCATCGCGGGTTGGAAGACGGTCACGACACCTCCGCGCACAATTCGACCTGCGTATCGATCGCCGCCACATAGCAGGGATCGAAGACGACGATTGCGGCCTCCTCCGACCATGCCTGCGCCGTATTGACTGCACGGTCGACCGTGTTGCGTGTCTCCCGCTGCCCCACTTCGGCGTAGACCTCGGAGGTTGCGTAGGCGTAGAGGCTTGCGCCCGGTGCGGGAGCATCCCCGCCCGGAGCGCGGCCGTCATAGCCTGCCGCGACGACCACGACCGAACCGAGGCTGGTGCGCCAGAGCCGGCCGTCACGCCAGATCGCATTTGCGGCAAGCCACGCATTCCCGATCGCAGGCGAAGCGTGGATGTAGGCCAATCTGCCGGAGAGGTTCTCGGCTGCGGCCTGGTCGAGGCAGCCCAATGCGGCGACGGGATCGGTTGCGACACCGACCGTCACCGCAGAAGCCAACGACGGATTGCCGGATGCGATGCCGGTCAGGAGTTCGCGTGCGACAGCGAACTCGCGTGTCACGTCGAGCGACTGTTCGGCGAGCTCCGAAACGTTCGTCCGGCCCATCGTGCTGCATTCGATGGCCTGCAGGACACCGAACGACTCGAAGGTCTGGACGGTCGAAGGTCGCTGATACTCCTTCGCGAAGCCGCCTGACGTATCCGAATTGTCGCAGCCTCCGAAGGTTTGCGGCACGGCACAGACCGGCGAGGAGAAGGTGACTCCACGCCACCATTCGCCGCCGATCGGACGAGCTGCCGCCAAGAGTCCGCCGATGGGGCGGACCGATGGGGCGAGCGTAATGCGTGCCGGTAGCGACATCGGCTAGCTGACGACGCTGCAGATGCAGTCCTCGTCGACCGTGATCGCGCCGGACAGGGACTCGCAGCCGCGCATGACGACCTGCTCGAAGGTTTCGATGAACGCCTGACGGTCGTTCGTCGAATTCAACGTGCTGTCGTGGATCTCGGTCCCGAGGTCGAGGGTGCCGCCGTCGAGGCCCAGCCAGGTGCCCTCCGGGTAGACGACGATGTCCACGTCGCCGCCGGGGAAGTCGAGGAGCGCGCCGGCGCCCTGCGCGCCGAACTCGTCCACGTCCGGGCTCCAGATCGGCGAGATCCGTCGGGTCATGAAGAAGTTGTTGAGGGTCGCGTCGGCTGCGGCGAACGGGTCGAACGATCCTGCGGGGGCTTGCGTCGCCAGGTGGGCGCGCATCGCGTCCAGAAGCCAGGAGGGTGCGATCGTCCGGAACTGGGTTCCGATCAGCCGATGCCGCGACCGGAGTCCCGCCACGGCCTTGTCGATGAACTGGAGGACGTTCACGACCGTCCCGTGCCCCGAGTCGGCGTAGGTGACCTGCGTCGAGCCCGTCTCGATCGTCGTGTAGAGGGTCTGTTCGGCGATCCGGTCGTGCGCGACCATCAGCAGATCCAAGCGCGAACGCCAGAACTCGGGATTGAACCTGGCCTGGAAGTTGCCGACCGTCAGACACGCGACGATCGCGTCGACCTTCGCCTCCACCTCCGCCTCGCATTCGATGCGGGGACAGGGCTTCGTCGTGGTTCCTGGCGTCTCGTCCGTCGTCGAATCCCAGATCGAGATGGCCGACTCGAGGTCGGCGACCGTGATCGACGGTGCGAAGCGGGCTCCGCCACGGTCGGCCCGGAACTTCGGGAGCGCACTCCAGATCGGCCGGCCCCGGTCGCCGCAGATCGGGATCGAGAAGTCGGCGGGCAGCGGCTCGCAGATCCCACCCGCGGCGGTGATGGCGCGCGGAGCGGTGATCTCGTCGACGATGCGCGTGTTCTCCTCCGCCGAGAGGCCGAGGCTACGCGACTCCGGGTACATGCGCTCCATGTGGACGAGCACCGCCGAGCCGCGCTTGACCGAGCTGGCGTACTGCGTGAACACGTTCGCCACATCCCGAAGCGAAGAGGTGTGGTCGAGGTGTCGGCCTTGTGCGGGGCCGACGGCGGCGACCATCACGTCGGAGGGTTCGGGGGCGACGACCCGGTCGATCTTGCGGCGGGCGGAACGGTTGATCGCGTCGGCGAGCGATGCGGTGACGGCCTGCGGCTCACGTTCGGTCTGCTCCGCCTCTTCGGCCGGCGGGTCTTCTGCCGGCGTCTCGGCGGGCGGCTCCTCGGTCGCCTGGATGCCGTCGAGGAGGGCTCGGGCCTCTTCGCGGGCTGCCTGACGTGCCTCCTGCCTCGTGGCGGACTCCGCGTCGATGCGATCGACGGCCGCGCGGAGCGCCCTTGCGGCTTCGAGGTCGGGTGGATCGTCGCCCTCGACTGCGGATGCCAGCGCCTCAAGCAGACCGGCGCGCGCCTCAGCCAGCTCGGCGTCGGACGGGGGCTGCTCTTCCACCTGACGGTGTTCGGCGTCGAGGGACTGGACGACCCTCAAGAGCAGTTCGGCCGGGGTCGGCTCACCTCCACCGATGGCGAAGATGGGACGGCCAGCGATGTAGCCGATGACCTGACGGAACTTGTCCACCGCGTACCTCCTCGAGAGTTGGAACTCTTCGAGGGCTACGCGATCCCTGCGCTAGGTCCGCAGGTTAGACGTTCGGCCCGTCCTTCTCAGTGGACTACCGCGAGGCGTCCACGTCAAGTGAGAAACGAGAAAGGGTCTGCCCCGAAGAGCAGACCCTTTCAGCAAGCCTTGCCATTGCCCGGCCGTGCCACGCCACACCTCGCCGTGCCTCACCATGCCCGGCCTCGCCATGCCGCGGCGAGCCCTGACCTGCCTCGGATAGCTAATGCCGAGACTTGCCCTACCATGCCCCGCCCGGTAGCGCCTGGCCAGGCCATGCCTAGGCTAGATAAGCCTTGCCTCGCCCCGCCCGGCCCAACCCGGCCGCGACCGGCCACGCCTAGCCGAACCCTGGCTAGATGAGCCCCGCCGGGCCATACCCCGCCGAGCCGAACCTGCCATGCCATGCCATGGCTAGATGAGCCGAGCCAAGCCGAACCTAGGCTCACCTCGCCACGCCGTGCCACGCCCCGGCGAGTTAGCCTGCCAGCTTCTTGGCCCGCTCGATCGCCGCCTTCACCAGCCGTTCGGGAAGCTCGACACGCTCGGAGCGTGCCACGTCCTCCGCCTTGATCTGCTCGGCGCGGACGAGGTTCGCGTAACTCCAGGCAGCCTCCTCGAGCGGCACATCGGTCGAGATCGGCCACTCCGTCAACGTGCCGAGGAACCGGCCGTTGCCGTAGCGCCGCCGGTCGCCGATACCTGCATACCGGCCAGCGCGCCGCCAGACGTCGGCGAGCATGTCCGGGTCGAAGATCGAAGGGTCGACTTCGACGGGCAGGGACGCCGACCATTCGGCGAAGAAGGGTCGTGTCCGCATCGTCCGCGACTTCTGGATGCCGACTGTCTTGCGGAGCCAGAACCGCTCGGCCCAGAGCTCCTCTTCGTTGCGCGGGCCGTCGTAGGCGAGGTCGGCGTGGTCGGCGAGGGGCACGACGCCTCGGAGCACATCGGTGCCCTTCTTGACCATCTTGCCGCCGTCCTCGAGGCAGCGGATCACGTTGCCTGCCGGGATGCACGGGCCGTTGCCGTTCTGGTAGAGGCCACCGAGGAATTCGAGGTGGCCGATCTCGATGTGGTCGGCGTCGGTCTTGCCGCGCTTCTTCGAGATCTTCGCGATAGATCGGGTGTAGTCGTCGAGCGGATCGGCGAGCCGCTCGTTGTGCATGAGGAGCGGCGTCCCGCCTGACTCCTTGCGTGCGTCCATCGTGAGCAAAACCCTCATTCGTGTTCCTTTCCTTTTGCTCCGTCTGAGTCGGAGCGACAGAAGATGCAGGAGTGACCTGCCCTGCCCAGGTAGATCGGGAGCCTCGTCCTGCCGTGCCGTGCCTCGCCAAGCTTCGCCAAGACTCGCCAGGCCACGGCTAGATGAACCAAGCCATGCCCTGCCCGGACAGGCCGTGCCATGCCTGGACATGCCTTGCCTGGAATTAAGGCGGCCCTCGGGCGGCGCGGCTCCTCGCGAGAGAGCGCCGGCCCAAGGGCCACGCAAAAGATACAAGACGAAGGGGTCCGCGAGGAGCCACACCGCAACTATACGCCGGTCAGACGCCGGAGTCTAGTCGCACCACGACCAATGATCTTCGGCCGGAAAGAGGCCGCCGCATTTATCGCAGTGCGGCAGCGGGGTCACTCGCCCTACTGTGATCAGTCGATTCCCGATGTGGAGCATCCAGCGATCCGGTGACCGGAAGTAGCAGCCTCGCTTCAGGACCCGTAGCCGGATCAGGATGCGGACGAGCCGCGGAGTCTCCACGTCAAGTGAGTTGGGCGAGCTTACGCTCAACCTCGGCGAGGCGCTCCTCGAGCGACATCTGCTCGTCGCACAGGTCGCAGCCGGGACCGTTCGCGATCAGCGCGCCAGACGCCGCAATGGCCCTTGACACTCTAAATCCTGGCGCGTTGACGGCCAAAAGTCCGATGAGCCTGTGCTTGCCGCCGATCGGACGCCAGTCACCCGAGAGGGCTGAGCCTCGCAGAGCCTCAACCATCGCATCGTCGACGCCGACCCGCAGGGCTCCTGCCGCCCATAGGCCGTACTGATCGGCCCCGACCGTCACGTCGGCTACGGCCTGGCCGGTGTGCGCGTAGTGCTGCTGCGCTGTCGCGAGGTCATGCCCGAGGGGCGCATGGGTGGTACGCATGACGATCGGGCCTGTCGCGACACCGTCGAACCGGCTGCCGGTCAGGAAGCCGCGGAAGGAGGCGGGTTCGCGCGGCGGCGTCACGCAGGTGCCGGGACTCCCGACGTGGCAGCGGTTCCAGAGCGCGAAGTGGCCCCACACCTGCCCCGACTCCTCGACCGTGAACGGTGCCCCGAGACTGCGCGTCTCCTCGGGACGTTCCGGGATTTGGAGGACGAGCCGCGGGTCGGTGTCGTCTCCGAAGCCGGGGTCGGCGAACCATGACCGATCGGCTGCAGCGACCAGGGCAACTCTTGCCCGGTCGAAGGCTGGAATGTCGACGATCGCGACATGCCGGATACGCCCCGAGGTCGTGACCATCGGTTCGTCCGAATCCTCGTCCGGCATCGTCTCTTCGGTGTCGTCCAGGTTGACGGAGACTCCGACCGCCCCTTCGAGCAGGAGTTCGCGGACGCGGGTGACAGCGGCGGCGGTCTGCGGCTCCTCCGATTCGGAGAGGGTGCCGGTGCCGATGATCTTCATGCCTTCACGCCGGATCGTGTCGATGGTGCCGACGACCATCCCGACATGGCCCAAGCTGTGCAGGTCGAAGATGAGCGGCCACGGCCCGTTCTCCCAGGTGAGCGCACCTTTCGCGATCCTGCGTCCATCCCCGGTCGTCTCACCCTCCAAGGCGATGACGCCCTCCCACCGGTTCGGGTCGCCTGCCGCTGCCGTGATGCTCGCAGCAACCGTGAACGGCGACGGGGGCCAGTCGGGATAGCGGTCCCGAATCCTCTGGTAGAGGCCGTCGATCCGGTCGCGGAGCTTCGCGAGCTCCGGGTCGGGGAGGGTCGAGTAGGCGATGCCGCGAATGCCTGCAGCCTGGGCGACGGCGCGCGGGACGATCTGGAGCCGGCCTTGAATCATGTCGGCGATCTGGAAGCGGTAGCCGTCCACGCTCGAGCCGTCGTGGTTGGCGGTGCGCCACAGGAAGGCGCGACCCAGCGAGGCGGGCGTCGTGCATGCTGCCGCGACCCTGCGGGCTGCCCCGGTGGCGTCCCAGGGGGTGTCGCGCGGGGCGATGGGCAGATTCGAGGCTGCGACGAGCGGCATCCGCTACTCCTCCCCTTCAACGTTGAGTCGGGCGACCGGGATTGAGCCCTCTTTTCTGAACACAGGGTCCAAAAAGCAAAGGCAGTTGTGTACGATAATGCCATTGGCGATGTACCAGCCCGAACGAGTCTGGAGGTTGTACACATGACCCGACGCATACCTATGCCCAACGCGGACGAGCTCGTCCGGCTCTACGAATCCGGCGAGTCCGTCAAGGCTCTTGCCGAGAGACACGGCGTTAGTCGAGTCCTCATGACCAGTTGGTTGCGTCGCCTCGACGTCAACCTCCGCACCATGTCCGAGGCTCAGTACATCCTCGCTTCCCGTCGGACCCCTGAGCAGCGTAAGCGAATGGCCGGCCCCTCCCACGAAGCCAAGAGAGGGCGACCCAACAGTCTCGCTGCCCGGTGTCGCGGTGCCCTGACCCACGAAGCGGCCGGACGGTACAACACCACGGAACTGATGCTCGGGGACTGGCTGCGACAGCGCGGACTCCCCGTCGTCCACCAGCGCGCGATCGGTCCTTACAACGCAGACCTCGCTACCCCTCCCGTCGCCGTGGAAGTGTTCGGGGGCAACTGGCACAACTACGGACGGGACGCCGACCGCCTCAACTACGTCCTCGATCACGGATGGAGTCTGGTAGTCGTCTGGAATCAGGCGCGTTGCCCCCTCACCGTCAAGGCAGCGGATTACGTGATCACCTTCGCGGAGCAAGCCTGCGGCGACCCATCCTTCGCTAGTCAGTACCGGGTGATTCGGGGTGACGGTGAGCTGATTGCCCGAGGCTCCAAGAAGTTCGACGAGATCTCCCTCGTACCATCGCAGCGTCGAACCGTTCGCGAGCGGCCCTGACACGATCGTCCCGGCGGCGCAGCAGCCTGCGTGGTCGCCAGGCGCATATCCGTTCACTTCGCCGTCGATCGTCGCGAACCTTCCGTCCTGATGCCGGTGCTCGATGAACGGGTGCTGCCGGAAGGCGGGGCCGTAGCGGAAGCGCCATTGGACGAGCGAGACGCTATCGACCTTGAGTTGCTTCAAGGTGAGGATCCCGACCGAGAACCCTTGCGGATCTTGGAAGGTGGGCGCCGGATTCGCATCCGCGACCACAGCAGTCCCCGACCCGCCGGCAGCCGCCAGCACGCGACGTAGCAGCAGGACGGGAACTTCGAGCATCCGGCTATCCGGCCTGGGTAGGGTGGTGAGCGCGAACTCGGTGACCCCTTCGACGAGCAGCAACCGTGAGTGTTCTTGGGCTTCGTCCCATTGGACGCCGGTCGCGTCGATGCCCAATGCGGTCAGGGCACGCCGGCCCTGTCTGACCTGACGGTCCCAGAAGACCCCGAGCCGGTCGACCTCGTCGGATACGGCGATCTGGACGCCGACCTGATCTTCGTCGATCCGGTCGCGGAGCCGATCGACTGCCATCTCCGTTGCGCCTTGTAGGGCGGAGAGGAGGCGGGTGTCGATGTCGAGCAGCTTGCGGCTCAGGTCGTCGAGGGCTTCGTCGCTCGTGTCGTCGATCGCAGCCGTCACGGCACGCGACCCGTTGCCGTTCCCGTTCTGCGAGGGTGGACCGGTCTTCACTTGGCCTGTTCCGATGGCGGGTGTCGCCTGATCGACCTTGCTGACACCCAGGCGCCCCATCATCGCGAGGATCAGGGCGGTATCTTCGGCGGTTGGGGCGTCCTCCTCGTCGGCTCCGATCTGGCGACGGACATACTCGAAGCCGACCACGCCGAGGGTCAAAGCCTGGAAGGCGTCGGCGACCGACTGGCGGCGGGCGAGCAGCTCGGACGGGTCGGGCGTGACCGTGACTTTCGTCCCGTCGTCCAACGCACGCCGGATCGCTTCCGCGAACACTTCGCCGACCAGGACGGCATCGGGGCCGACGTGCGCTGCATACATCTGCTCGTCGGCAAGCCAGGCGCCCCAGTGGTTCGCCTCCATGCTGCCGAGGAGGACTTCTGGCGGCATGTCGAGGACAAGCGCAGCCCTGCGGATCGCCCCGTCCAACCGGACGTCGAGCTTGTCGTCGTAGGGACTCTCGATGACGAAGTGCCGCCACTTCTCGATCAGCTCGCCGGGATAGGCGATGTCGGGAGGGACGACCGCCGAGGCGGCGTACTCGTCGCCGATCGGCTCGATCATCGTTTTGTGGAGCAACCCGGAGAAGTCTTCGCCGTCGGGAAACTCGCCTTCCATGGGGCGCAGGATGATGCCGCGCTGCGCCACGCGGTTGCGGGACTGGCTGCGGCTCAAGGCTTGGAGGACGCGGATCTCCTCGAAGACATCCAGGGCGCCCCGTACGACCGCATCCGGCTTCGACGGTTCGACCGGGTCGGGGATCCACGAGCGGACGACGATGTCGGCTCCGTCGAGCAGGTCACGCAGGCTCGGTGCGACGGAGGCGGCGACCGACCATTCGTCGTTGCGCCGGTAGTAGATCGCCTCGCCCGCTACCCCGAAGTTGAGGGCGATGCGTCGTGCCGCCTCAGTGGGGCCGAGCGGATAGGTGACTGCCGCGATCGCCTCTGCCGACTGTTCGGCGTCGAGCTCGCGGTCGCCGACGGTCACATCCCATTTGACGCGCGCGACCTGCTTGGCTTTGAGGCTGGTCGGATATTTGAGAGCTCCGACGACCCGCCACAACGCCCAGGCTTGCTTCTGCCACGGCTCCCCACCCCTGGGCGTCCAGCGGTCCAAGGCTCCGGTCGGGATGGTCATGACCGCCGCCGTCAAGGCTTTGGGTTGGGGGAGGCGGGTGAACCGGCCCGTATCAGGGTCGCGGCCGACCAACCGGGTCACCGGACGGGCTCCCGTAGCCGCTCAAGTTCGGCGACCACCTCGGCGCGCGCCCCCGTCTCGCAGTCTTCGTCGCCGCGACAGAAAGGACGCGAGACGCAGCCTTCGGGGCGGCAGCGTTTCAGGTAGTTGGCGTCCGCTAGGGCGAGGGTCTTGCCGCAGCCTGCACAGTCGACCGTAGGCGTCACGCTCGCGACTCCCATTCGGCTGCCAACCCGATGAGGGCTGCGGCGGCGAGGGCTTGGACGGCAGGCCACGGGATCGAGGTGAACTGGGCTGCGACCGCGAAGACGACGAGCGTCAAATCTGTCCCAAGGCACCAGGGGCATTCGAAGAACTCGCGAGGCTTGCTGTCTTCGGTGAATCTGTCGCGGATCCAAGCTCCCGGCACCGTGTCGCGCGTGATTAGGCGCTGAAGTCGATACGACGCGGCGCTCAGAGCGAAGAAGAGCGCCCAGCCGGTCACGCCACTACCTTCGCAGCAGCGATCAGCTCCGAGGCTGGGACACCGACCAGTGCCGCGATCTTCTTGCAGCCGCAACCGGGCAGCCGGATACGCACCTTCACCCCGCTGTCGGTCTGGCCTTGGAAGCCGCCGCCAGCCTTCACAGGTGCGGTGGTCATCGCGACCGAATGGACGTCTGTCTTCGAGGTTGCCCAGTAGAGACGGCCGGCGTGCCAGAGGATGCGGGCGCGTGCGACCTGGGCGGGTCCGGCGAGGCTGCAGCCGTTGCAATCCACTAGATCGCACCCCGCTGACAGTCACAGCCCGCGTCGCGGCAGCACGGGCACGGAGACTCCGCAAGCTCGCTCAGCAGGATGTCGACGCACATGATCCACCCGACTCGCTCCACGCTCAGCGTCGGATCGTCCCACAGGCCGGGACTTTGCTCGACCAGTTTGGCTGCCCGCTCCGCGAGCGATGCCTTGCGCAGCCGAAATGTCGCGTCGAGTGTCATCCGTAGACGGCAAGCCTACCTTTCGGGACTGTCAATGTCGCGGGACCACCCTGGCCTAGGAGGAGCCAGAGGCACAGGTAGCCGCGCGCCTCGACACGGTCGGGCGAGAAGTCGGAGACATCCGGCACCCACCCAGTCAACTGGCTCTCGAGTTCGGGTAGCTCGCCGACATGGTGGATGCGGCCGGCTTCGTCGAGGGCGATGACGGGCGTGAGCCGGCGCACCTTCGCCGTCTCCGAGGAGCCTTTGACCATGCCGCGTGACGGCATCGGAGTGACCGGGATATCGGTGCGGCCGATCGAGCGGAGGATCAGTTCGATGTGGGCGACCTGGCCGAACGCCTCCTCGACGAGCAGTCTGCCGGGGGACTCTTGATCCCAGGTGTCGGCGATCCGGTGCGCCGTCTGTTCGGGGCCGGCGCGTAGCGAGACGTCTTTGAGGACGTAGGCATGGTTCGTCCCTTCGACCATCGCATCGCCGCCGAGGACGATGCCTGTCTCGTCGCCCCGTCCTCCGCCGGTTGCAGGGTCTACGGCGAGGACGAGATGCCGGAGGGGCGGGACCTGCCAAGACTCGACGCGGTTCGCGTCGATGAGGGCTTGGGTCCAGAGCGCCCCCTCGACGTCCTCGAGCAGTTCGCCTTCGAGCTCCTGCCTGCCGAGGCGGGTGCCGGCGAGGTCGCGCATCCAATCTCCGACCAATGCCGCGTCGAGGTTCGCGACATTGTCGACCGTCCTCAAGGGCGGCGGGGCGACGGTGTGCGGGTCGTCGAGCAGACGTCTCGCGAGGGGATGGCCGGCCTTCGGGGTGCCGGACGCGATGATGCGCGCGGGTGGAACACTGACGGCGAAGCGGAGGGATTCGTCCCAGGCTTTCTCCCAGCGCGGCCACCAGAGCGACACCTCGTCGCAGTTTTTGACGAGGATGCCGGATGCGTAGAACTCGTGAACGCCATCGACCGTCAGATCGTAGACGTCAGACGTCCCGTCCCACTCGATGCTGCTCACGGTAGAAGAGCCGTGCGCAGGAACGCTTGCAGAACTTGGCCCGCTGCCCGGTGGATACGTATTCGCCTCCGCACTGCTCGCATATCCGTGGCCGCGGTTCTCGCTGCGCCCATGAAGCCCTCTGCGCAACAGAGATCCTCGACTTGCTTTGCTCAGTGTGGGGCTTGGGGAGCCCGTGCTCAGCAAGATGCTCGACTCTGGACATGACTTCCAGGTTGTCGGGGCGGTTGTTTCCGCGGTCATGGTCGCGGTGGTGGACGACGTGCCCGTCTGGAACCCGCCTGCCGTTGGCTTGCTCCCAGACAACGGTGTGCATGAGCACCCCTGCGCGATTCTGGTAGTAGCCGAGCCGATTGCGATACCAGCGACGGCTATCCCAGTCGTACCATGCCGGTGGACCTGCGAGGGCTTCCATACATTGAGTATATCGCCGACTCTAACGTCCTCGGCGGGGGTGAACCCGCGATCCTCGACCCAGGTCGGATGGTCTGCGGTGCATCGCAGCGAATGCCCGCCCTCCGTCTCGATGCGCAGCACGGGGGACTCGCGACGGGTCATTGCCGCGGCTGTCACACGACGCCAGCCCGCGCGCGTCCAAGCCAGGTCACCCACCTGAACCTGCTCGATCGGCGTCCAGCCGTCTGCCGTGAGTACGGGTTCACCTTCGGCCACGCACCAGGCTCCCGCCAATCCGTGGCCTTGGATTCTGAGGGCACCATCATCAGCTCCGTCGATGCGGACGAGGCTGCCGTTGACGGTGCGGAGTTCGCCGAGGCTCCGGTTCCAGGTCGTGACGGCTGGACCGAGAATGCTCAGCAGACCGGATGGTCCTTCGATGCCGACGTCGCGCGCGTCCCCGTAGGTGGGGCCGATGACCGCCCACTCTTGGCCGGGGTGCTCGTACATCCAGCGGCACAGCAGCTCTGCGGCGCTTCTCGACTTCCCGCTTCGCCTGCCGCCTCTGAGGTACAGGACCCGCCAGTCACCGTCGGGGGGGAGCTGTTCAGGTCGTGCTGCTCCGTCCCGTCCCGTTCCCGTTGACCACTGTTGGACTCGGAGCGCCCACCGGAGTCTCGCCTTGGCCGGTTCGGGCCATGACTGCCAGGAGGTCGCGGATGCTGCGGTCGATCTCCGTTTCGGTTTCGATCTTGCCGTCATGCCGGATCGTCCACTGGTCGCGGTAGCGTTCGGGCTTGGCTGCTTTGAGGAGGAAGATGGTGAGGGTGGTGTCGCCGCCCATGGCCCGCTGGTAGGCGGAGGCTTCGAGCTTCTCGACGACCTCTACTGTGGCCTGCTCCCACGCTTCCGCGAACTTGGTGTCGGTCTTGCGCCACTTGTAGGCGGTGTGGCGCGAGATGCCGGCAGCGTTGCAGGCGTGGGTGACGGTGCCGATGGTGGCGAGGACTTCGAGGAAGCGCGCTTTCGTGTCGGGCGGGGTGCTTCTCATCGCTCGACCAGTTCGGCCGTCTCGCCCGTGAACTGCTCCCAGCGACGGACAGCCACATCGCAGTACTTCGGTTCGATGTCCATCGCGTAGCAGGTGCGCCTCTCCATCTCGGCTGCGATGAGGGTGGTGCCGGAGCCGACGAACGGATCGTAGACGTCGCCCTCATGGTTGCGGATGGGCCGGGCCATGCATTCGACAGGCTTCTGGGTCGAGTGTCCGCCTTCGACGTTCTGGTCGAGGGTGATGTCGTCCCAGACGGTTGTCTGCTTCCGGTCGCCCACCCAGCCGGCGTTCTGGCCTTTGCGTACCGCATACCAGCAGGGCTCGTGACGCCAGTGGTAGTGGCCTCGCGAGATCGGGAAGTGCGACTTTGCCCAAACTAGCTGGCACCGAATCTCGAAGCCCGCAGACTCGAGTGACAATTGCACGCTGCTGGCATGCCGACCGGCATGCCAGCAGTAAGCGACGTCGCTGGGGGACAGCGCCCATGCCTCGGACCAGTCGACGCGGTCGTCGTTCGTGACCTCGCCTACGCGGGTCGCCGCGTAGGCGATATTGCCTTTCTCGGCCTCCCGCGCACGCCAGGCAGGGTCGTAGTCGACCCCGTAGGGCGGGTCGGTGACCATCAGCGCCGGTGTAGCCCCACCCAGCAGGCGGGCGACATCTTCAGCCGAGGTCGCATCGCCGCACAGCAACCGATGCTCGCCCAAGATCCACAGGTCGCCAGGCTTCGTGACCGGGTCGGCGGGAGTCTCCGGCACCTCATCGGGGTTCGTCTTGCCGACCTGGACGTCGAGGCCGGCGAGCTCGGAGACGTGGCGGAGCAGATCCTCGTCGGTGATCGTCACCGACTCGAGGAGGGTCGCGAGCGCCGTAGCGTCTGTTTCGGCCATGGCGGCGAGCGGGTCGAGTGTGACAAGCAGGAGCTGTGCCTCCTCGTCGTCCAGGTCAACGACCAGGACGGGAACCGTCTCGTCCGGGTCCACGCTCGCGCGCAAATGCCCGTCGATCAGCTCCAGGCCAGTCGGAGTCTCCCTTGCGACAAGCGCGGCAGACCAGCCGATGTCGGCGAGAACTGCACGTAGAGCGCGCCGTTGCGACGGAGGATGGCGTCGCCAATTCAGATCGTGAGGACGGAGATCACCCGCCCTCACCCTCCGAAGATCGGTTACGCGGTCACGGAAGGACATGTGGCCGCTTTTTTCGAGACGTCACCCTGTAGGGCGTCCATGTGGTGAGTTTACGCCTCCTGTCGGGGGCAGCGGTCGCGACAGATTTGGACGACGAGGTCCATCTGGCGGGCGCGGAACTCTTCCCATAGCTTCCGGCGTTCGCTGTGGGCTGTCCTGCCGTCCATGAGCGGGCCTCCGCCGGGTTCGCTTGCCCGGTGAGGGTTGTAGTGGTTCTTGCCCCAGGCTCGCCAGACGCGCAGATGGTCCTCGCAGAAGACGGCGCTCATCCCGCGGATTCCTCCGATAGGTGCCTACGTGGCCCGTGGACGGCTTCTACCGGCTCGGGTGGACTCGGGTGCTGCTGGTGGAGTCTGGCGGCTTGGAGGGTGGCGAGGATATTGCGGGCTTGGGCGACGTTCTCGTCGGTCCAGCGGCGTTTGGTGCCTTTGCCTTGTCCGGGGATGTGGGGGGTGATGTAGCCGCGGCGGCACCAGTGGTCGAGTTGACGGTAGGTGGCTCCGGTGAGTTCGCGGACCTGGCCGGTTGAGTACATGGGTGGATT
>Ga0326597_10007075_pt1 | contig 15300 bp, 8 predicted proteins | sample RVTome_12_FD_203789 | JGI IMG/M metagenome (GOLD analysis project Ga0326597, IMG submission 203789) | Soil microbial communities from uranium-contaminated site in the Upper Colorado River Basin, Wyoming, United States - RVT100D185 | ecosystem: Environmental > Terrestrial > Soil > Contaminated >... | reverse complement strand
CGACGGCACGAGCTTCTGCCCGCGCCCCTGCGCGCGGTCGGGTACGGTGACCACCCCCACCAGGGGATGTTCGCTGGCCCAAAGCGCACGCAATGAAGGGAGTGCGAATTCAGGGGTGCCGCAAAAAATCACGCGCAGGTTCATGGCCCGAACCGCTCCGGTCCGGGTTTCTTGCGCGCACGGGGGCAAATATTCCTCAGACGGTCTCACCCTTCTTCTGCCGCCTTTTCATCTGCCTCAGTTTGGCGGCGATCAGGACGCGGCGGGCTGCGGAAAGGCCATCGATGAAGAGCACCCCCTCCAGATGGTCGAATTCGTGCAGCAGCGCCCGCGCCAAAAGTCCCCTGGCTTCCACTTCCTTTGGCTCACCCTCCGGCGTCTCGTAGCTCAGGCGTACCTGTTCGGGGCGATCGACATTCACGAACAGCCCGGGAAACGAGAGGCAACCTTCCTCGCCGGTCAGCCTCGAGCCGGTGCAAACGACTTTCGGGTTGATGACCGCCATGGGCTTCGCACCGAGTTCCACCGGTGAGAGGTCGACCACGAACACCCGCGACGAGACGCCGATCTGGGGCGCGGCCAGACCGATGCCGCCCGCCATGTGGAGCGTGTCGAAGAGGTCCTCCACCAGAGCCTTCGTTGCCGCGCTGTCGGCTCTGACCGGCTGGGTCTTGGCCCGCAGCGCCGGATCGCCGTACAGCCGGATGCCCTGTCGGGCCACCCGGACGTTCAGCCTGCGCTGCCGGCATCCACCGTGCCGGCGATCGAGCTTCGCAGCACCTCGATCTTGCTGGTGTCGCCGTCGCCCACCTTCAGCACGACAGACTTGTTCTTCTCGTTGAAGTTGACGATGGTCCCGAAGATTCCGCTGTTGGTAATTACGCGGTCACCTTTCTGGAGTTTTTCGAGTATCGCCTGATGCTGCTTTTGCCTCTTCTGTTGCGGTCGAATGAGGAGAAAATAGAGGACCACGAACATCAGCAAAAACGGCAACAGGGCCGCAAATAGGTTGCCTCCCCCCTCGGCACCCGGTCGCGACATCGCCAACATCATGCGGTCACCTCCTTTCCGAATTCTGGGCAGGCGGAGTGCGCTTCGTACAGGGCCAGGAAGCGTTCCGCCCAGGGTTGAAAGTTGTGGTCGCAGATGGCCTTCCGGATCTGCGCCATGAGATCGAGATAAAAGTGCACGGAATGCATGGTCGTGAGGATCAGGCCGGTAATTTCGTTCGCTCTGAGCAGGTGGCAGATGTAGGCGCGGCTATAGCGCGCGCAGACGGGGCAGCTGCAGTCGGCATCCAGCGGTGCGGAATCGTCCGCGTGGCGGGCCGCCTTGATCTGCAGAACGCCTCTCGACGTGAATACGGTGCCGTTGCGGGCATTCCGCGTGGGGAGGACGCAGTCAAACATGTCGACTCCGCGACGCACGGCGCGCACGATGTCGGCCGGCGTCCCCACGCCCATCAGGTACCGGGGCCCCGAAGGGGGCAGTGTCCCGGTCACCACTTCCAATAACTTCCAGGTCGACTCCCTGGGCTCCGACGTAACGAGCCCGCCGATCGCCCAGCCCGGAAAACCGAGCGATCCAATAAATTCGGCGCTCTGCCGGCGGCCCTCTTCGGTATAGCCGCCCTGCACGATTCCAAAAAGCGTCTGTGGCCATCCGTGCACGGATTCCGGCTGTGCACGCCACAAATCAAGGGCCTCCTCGGCCCACCGGTGCGTCAGTTCGGTCGCCCGCGCCACCGCTTCGGGTGGATCCTCGAACGACGGGCAGATATCGAGCGGCATGACCAGGTCCGACCCGATGGCCCGCTGAATCTCCAGAACGCGCGCCGGAGTAAACTTGTGCCGGCTGCCGTCGAGGTGCGAGGCGAACTCCACCCCGTCCGGCTCGATTTTACGTCGCCCGGCCAGCGACAACACCTGGTAGCCGCCCGAATCGGTCAGTATCGGGCGCTTCCAGTCCATCAGCCGATGCAGACCACCCAGCCCGATCAGACGCTCCGTGCCCGGGCGCAGACTTAGGTGGTACGTATTCGCAAGCACCACCTGTAGGCCGAGCTGCTCAAGGTGCTCGGTGGTCAGCGCCTTCACGGCGCCGGCCGTGCCCACCGGCATGAAAGCCGGCGTGGCGAACGCCCCGTGCGCGGTCGTCACTTCGCCTGCACGGGCGCCTTCGGGGGCCGTTTCTGTTATCTCAAACGTAAACATACACTTATCACAACGACCCTGGAGCGAATATAGCCGAATCGATGACGGAAGTCTAAAGATTTGTTAGCAATTACGCAGCCACTGGATCGCCTGGGGGACGTCGGCCACCGGGACGATTCTCATGCCCTTTTGCCGCAGGCCGTCCATCCCTTTGTTGGACAATGGAATAACCGCCTGGCGGAAGCCCAGCTTGGCGGCCTCCGAAAGGCGTCTGGGAAGCTGGCTGACCGCTCGGACTTCTCCCCCAAGCCCTACCTCGCCCACGGCCAGCGTGGCGGCGGGAAATGGGGTGTCGAAGAGGGAAGATGCGAGGGCGAGCACGACGCCGAGATCCAGCGCCGGCTCGTCGAGCGAGAGCCCGCCGGTCATGTTGACGAACACGTCGTGGCCGGAAAGCACGAGGCCGCCGCGGCGTTCGGCCACCGCCAGGAGCATGGCAAGCCGGCGGTTGTCCATGCCGCGCGCGACACGCTGGGCCGTGGCGTAGCCCGCCGGCGCGACCAGAGCCTGCAGGTCGAAGAGCAGGGGGCGCGTCCCTTCGACGGCGCTGACCACCGCCGTGCCCACGCGGGGCGTGTCGCTGGAAGAAAGAAATAGCTGCGACGGGTCGCCGACCGCGACCATTCCGCCGGAGGTCATCTCGAACAGGCCTATTTCGTCGGTGGAGCCGAAGCGGTTCTTGGTGGCGCGCAGAAGGCGGTACTGTCGCGACGAGTCGGACTCGAGCGTGAGCACCGTGTCGACCAGGTGTTCGAGCACCTTCGGGCCGGCCAGGCCACCGTCCTTGGTGACGTGACCGATCAGCAATACCGCCGTGTCGGTGGGCTTGGCCGCCTGCGCCAGGGCCGCCGCCACCGCGCGCACCTGCGACACAGTGCCCGCGGGCGATTCCATCTGGGTCGACGCCGTGGTCTGAATGCTGTCGAGCACGAGCAGGCGCGGCTTGGTCTGCTCGACGGCCTGCTGGACCGTCTCCAGTTCCGAAGTGGAGATCAAAGCCACCGCCGTGCCGTCGATTCTGAGACGGGCGGCGCGGCGCTTGATCTGGCCCGGCGACTCTTCGCCGGTGGCGTACAAAACGGGCCCAGCACTCCTTCCGAAGCTCTCCGCCACTTGCAGCACGAGCGTGGATTTGCCGATGCCCGGTTCGCCGCCGATGAGCGTGACCGAACCCGCCACCAGCCCGCCCCCCATGACCCGATCGAATTCCGCCACGCCCGTGGGGCGCATGGGCGCCGAGTCGCCAGTGATCTCGGCCAGAAACAGCGGCCGCACCGCCAACGTCAGGCGATTCTTGCCGGGCTTCGCCGGCGCGCGCAGCTCTTCGGTGAGTGTGTTCCAGCCGCCGCACTCGGAGCACTTGCCGAGCCAGCGCGGGAACGTGGCTCCGCACGCGGAGCAGGCGTACACGGTGGACGTCTTGGCCATGACGCCGAATATAGGCCGGGCCGCCGGGCCGGTCAAAGGGGGGAGCGCAGGATGTGACGGTCGAGCCTTGTGTCCATCGAGGTTCTGAGTACGAGAGATTTCGAGAACAGAGGGGAAACCCAGTGTAATGGGGTAACTGGCCGCAACTGAGTAGCTTCCGTGGAATTCTCTGCCCCGCTGTGAGTTACGGAAATTGGCTTCCGAGATTCCCCCCGCCTCCACTGATTTAACTCATTACAAATCAATAGATTATGGGCGGACGGGGGCCTGATTCCCCCCGCCCACCCTATTTCAGGCCTTTATCGTGCGATAACATGCGATATCGCAAGACATTCCAGGGCACAATTTCGACACAACGACTGGTTCGCGTTCCTTCTCTTCGGCGGACATCCAGGCCACGACCAAATCCAGCCTTCTTGCTTTGGCGTTCTCTATTATGGGGGGGCACACGGGGAAATGATAATCCGCACACGACTTGAAATCTCTATGCACAGCGTGCACCTCGCACTATCTTACGATCTGACTTCTTGCCAGACATCTCGCCTTCGTTTTCGTCACGCTCGGGAAATAGCAGCATTCTAAGTGTAGGTCAGGAGGCACATATGAGGCGCCGATCACCACACGCGTGGGTGGGTTTCTACCTTGTCACCCTGTTCTCGGTTTTCGGTGCTTCGGCTTTCGGCGATTCTGCGCAACGTGAAAGTGCCGCCCGCGACCCCCGGCTGGTCCGCGATTCCCTTCCGGTCGCGGGGGGCCGGGAGGAGCTTGCCCTCCCTTCTCTCCCGGCTGCAGTGCCCCGCCGCGCTGTAGCGGTTGGGCCTTCGTCTTCTCCGGGCACCGCCGTGGGCAATACCTACTACGATTATCAGCAAAACGGATCCACCGGGCGCCAGGTCGATGAGTTCGGCGGCACAATTCAAGTGAGCTGGATGGATCAAAATCAGCCCCGGGTCAGCCCAGGCCGAACGGTCAACTGGAACAAGGTGTCGGTGATGGGCAGTCCCACCGATCGGGTATTGGACAATGGCAAGGTGATTCGCGTTCTGCCCCTCGGCACCCCGGCGACACCTGACGGGGCGGCCTTCCCTGAAGCTCAGGCTGGATACACGAATTTAAGCCTGCTGCCCGACGGCCGAGCCGCGGTGGTCTATCATACGCTCGGCGGCCTCGGCACTTGGACCGCGCAGGTCGACACCTCGTTTGAATCCGGCCTCTTCGTTGGAAATCCCGCCCCACAGCCACCGGATACCGCCCAGACCGGCCCCGTTGTCTGGCCACACATGGCTGTGGACATCGTGGGCGCCGACACCGTTGTGCATGTAGTGGCGAAGGCAAACGGTGATGGGTCGGCTGATCCTTTCTACTATTGGCGCGGCGTCCTGTCCGGAGGCAGCATCATCTGGTCGTCACCCCTGTATATGGACTCGATTACTACGATTTCACCGATTGTCGAGACCGATCCGTCCAGTGACGCTGTGGCCATAGTGTACTCGAAGCCGCTCAGCCTTAGTACGCAGACCAAAAACGATGTGGCATACTTCCGATCGACTGACGGCGGCCTGACATGGGACGGGCCGATCAACGTGACCAACTATACTGTGGACAGCAGCAACTTCGCGTACACCGATCTGGCTGCGATCTACGACGAAACCGGCACGCTCCACGTTGTCTGGAACACTCTCTATTACGACCGCGCACTCGACCAGGTGAACCTCTTGCCCGTCGAACTGTTTCACTGGAATGACCTGCGCCTGACCAAGAGATTGATTCATGCCGCAGATTGGGAGAACTCGTGTTCCGTCGTACGCCCGCGGAGCGGAGGCGCCTGGAATCTGCAGATCGCCAAGCCGAGCATCGCCCTGAAGCCCGCCGGCGCCGGCCCGGGCGGCGGAAACCCGGACCAGGTGCTCTACGTGACGTGGGTCCAATTTGGACCTACGGAGAGCGACTGCGCCACACAAGATTCGTCCGGTACCCCCGGCGGCTACGTGAACGGCGAGCTCTGGATGGCCGCATCGTCGGACGGGGGCCTGACCTGGGATCGTGCCGTCAACATAACGGGCACTGAGACACCCGACTGTCTGCCCGGTGACTGCCACAGCGAGCACTGGGTGACAGCCGCAGCCCGGGCCGACTCCGGGGTATACCTTTCGTACGTCGATGATACTCACGCGGGGGCGGCAGTTCTTGCGGGGGGTTCCGACGGCGAGTGGTCGAACAGCCCCTATATGGTGTTAGCCCTGGAAGCACGCTCACCCATCCCCGGTCCCACGATCGTCGTAAGCCCAAGAACTCGTTCGATCGCCGCGATGCCCGGACTTTACGACTCCACGTTCATGGTCATTCACAACCTGGGCAATATGGGCCTGACCTACTCTGTGGCCGTTACGGCGGACGACGGCGGGCTCGCTCATGTGCGGGTCGCTGGGGGCTCAGCCCATTCTGGTGCCATACCCGCAATCTCCGGACCGGATACTCTGCTTGTCGAGTACGACGCCGTCGGCCTGGCGCCGAATTCGCAGCGGACCTGGCGCCTGGGCGTCGTCTCTAACGATCCGATCAATGATACGACCGTCGGTGGCACGCCCATCGATGTCCGCCTCGACGTCACCGTCCAGGACCCGCCGGTCATAACAGTGTCACCGAATCCACTGAAGCTTACTGCACTGGAGAACCGAAATCCAGACCCCGGGAAGATTCTGCTTTCTAACGCGGGCGGCGACACCTTGCGGTGCACCACGGCAACGGACCGGCCATGGCTCACGGTGGCGCCGTATTGGGTGACCGCTCCTGACACTCTTACGGTCACTGTAAGCGTGACTGGGCTGACGATTGGTACTTACTTCGGCCATGTGATCATCTACGCAGACAGTGCTGCAAAGACCCCCGAATCGGTCACGGTGAATCTGGAAGTGCAGTACAACCCATGTCCTCTCGTTGCTCCGGGAGACTTTAACAACAACGGGAGCGTAACTTCGGCAGATGTCATCGGACTGATCAACTACTGCTTCAAGGGTGGAACACCCCCCGTTCTTACACAGGGAGGAGAAGTGGATGGCCACGAGGAGATGAACATCCGGGATATCCTCTACCTGGTGCGGTTTATATTCGGGGGTGGACCCTACGGCATCTGCCCGGCTACCCAGCCGGAGTATATCCCATCCCTCCAAATCACCGACACGCTCAAGGCCACGAATCTCACGTTGGAGGCAGGCGTGACCAGTCTGGTCATAGGGCTTGAGCTTACGAACCAGGATACGATATCGGGAATTGCGCTTCCGATCAAGTTGAGCGTCGAGGGAATCGTCCCGACCATCGACTCGGTGAACTGGGAGCCCCGTACCCTTGTCTTCGAAAGCCGTTCCGACAAACGTGACAGTGTCGCCGGCACGATCAACATCGGGTTGTTTGATTTCGGTGGTGCGGCTCTCGACCCCGGGCGTGGCACGCTGGCACACATCGGCATCTCGGTTCCGCCGCAGCCTTACCGGCGCCTGGTGCGGGTTGATACGCTCAGGCTGCCCATCGCCAACTCGCCGATGCTCGTGCAGCCGAATCTCGATGGATTCGTTCCGGTCTTTGTTGGATTCGAGGAAGTAACGGACGCGGACGGAGATGGCCTGCTCGACCCCGACGACAACTGCCCGTATCGCTACAATCCGAACCAGCTCGACTCGGATGGCGACGGGGCCGGCGATGCCTGCGACAATTGTCTCGGGCTGTCCAATTCCGGTCAGGCAGATGCCGACGGCGACGGACTTGGCGACGCGTGCGACACCTGCACGGACACGGATGGGGACGGCTTCGGTAACCCGGGATATGCGCTGAACACATGCCCTACCGACAACTGTCCGAATGTACGGAACGCGGGTCAGCAGGATACGGACGGCGACGGCCTGGGAGATGAATGTGACACGTGTACCGACACTGACGGCGACGGGTACGGCGATCCCGGATTCTTCCGCAACACCTGCGCGAAAGACAATTGCCCCTACGTCTTCAATCCCGGGCAGTCCGATCTGGATGGCGACGGCAAGGGCGACTCGTGCGATGTGGGGACCGTCGCATTCTCCGCCAGCCCCCGCTGCGGCTCTGTGCCGTTGACGGTGCAGTTCACGGATCAATCGATCCCAATCCACGCGATCACGGCCTGGCTCTGGAATTTCGGTGACGGTCAAACCAGCACCACCCAGAACCCGGCTCACCAGTACAGCCAGCCCGGCGTGTACGACGTCAAGCTCGTGGTATCCGACGGACCTCTGAAGGACAGTCTGCGGGCAGTCGGATTCGTCACAACCCAGGAGAGCATAGCGGCCGATTTCACCGCTGTTCCTTCGAAAGGCAAATCGCCTTTGACCGTCCTCTTCGATCCGTTGCTGAATGGCATCGCCAACGAGTACTTCTGGGATTTTGGTGATGGCTACACCAGCACCACGCCCAACCCTATCCACAAGTACACGCAGCAGGGGCGCTACAATGTGAAGCTGCGCGTCCGGCTCAATCTGGACGGCTGCGACCAGGTGGATTCGATCATCAAGGCGGAGTATGTGGTGGTGAACAATCTGTCGCCGGCCTTCGCAGCTGCCCCCACGGCAGGCTTCATGCCGCTGGTCGTTCAGTTCACGGACCAGAGCACGGGGAATCCGACTGCCTGGTACTGGAATTTCGGGGACGGATTTACCAGCAGCCTGCGAAATCCCCTGCACCAGTACAACGCCACCGGCGTGTACGGCGTCTTCCTCCGGGTATCGAATGCTGTGGGCACCGACAGCTTGCTCAAGCTTTCCTATATCCGCGTGGATACACCCTACTGTGATCTTGTCAATGAGATCTATGACGCCGGCGCCCGGCCCGGATTCGACATGTTTTTCTATGGCGTCTGGACCAACCGTGGGACGTCGGCCGCGGCCAGCTGTACTTTGAAGGTCCTGGCGCCTCCGGAAATGACGTTTTACGACGTGGTCGCCGACCCGCACAATTCAACGGGTACGTATACCGGTTATTCCTTCCGGGGGGATACGATCGTAATACCGCTCGGCACCATTGCTCCCTCACCCTGGAACGGGGGCAACTTGCAGGTCTACGGGCAGTTGAGCGAGATGGTGGCCGTGGGCGATTTCCTCACCTGCAAATCATGGCTGACAAGTTCGGCATTCGAGCACAATCTGGACAATAACCGCATCGTACATCGCTTCCAGGTGACGGGGTCGATAGACCCGAACGACAAGCTCTGTTATCCTGTCGGAGAGGGGGCGGAGAAGACCGTCAGGGTGACGGACCGTCTGGAGTACCTGATTCGCTTCGAGAACAAGCAGGAAGCAACCGCCGAAGCGATTTACGTGCGCGTGATCGATTCCCTGGACCCCGATCTGGACTGGAGCACGTTGTCGGTGGGCGCCATGAGTCATCCGGATGCCTGTAGCTGGAACTTCGACCCCTACGCGGGTGTGCTTTCCTGGTACTGCGACAGCATCATGCTGCCGCCCAACGTGAATGCCCCGGAGGGCGAAGGGTTCGTTGCCTTTGCTATTTCTCCCAGGGCAGATTTGCCGGATGCCACCGTCATCGCCAACACGGCCTGGATCCGGTTCGATTACAATCCGTGGCTGCGCGGCCCTGAAGAAGGTCCGGTCGTGCGGACGATCACTCACGCGCCGTTATTCTTGTCGGGCGATGCTAATGCCAATGGCACAATCACGTCCTCGGACATCATCTACCTGGTCAACTATGTGTTCAAGAGCGGGCCCGAGCCGTTGCCGGTGTGGCAGTCGGGCGACACCAATTGCGACTTAAAAGTCACATCCTCGGACATCATTTACCTGGTCAATTATGTCTTCAAGAGCGGGCCCGCACCGGGATGTCCATAGAATTCGACGGCGCATCCTGCAGGGACTTCAGCGGGTGTCGCTGCCTGGACTGGATGTCACCTGACCAAAAGAGGTGGCTATAAACCGTCCCAATTTCATCACAACACGCTGTAAGTCCTTGTCCTGTAACGGGCGTATGGGGTACAAGCTGCGCTGCTGGTGGGCCCGCTTGGCGGAGTTGCTGCTGTCCGGTGCGATCCGGAAGCAAATGCAGCATCGTAGAGTAGGTGTCTGGCGCCGCGGCGGCAGGTAACGGGTGGATGTATCGTGCTCCTTTCGGGCGACGCCTCAGTCCCGTTTCCATACTCGGTCTCCAGACACCCCTCATCAAACCGTGCGTGAGGTTTTCCCTCACACGGCTTTCCTGCGGGAACTCAGGGTTCAGGTCATTGCCAGTGCGTTCGGTAGTCGTGATACAGCCCCAGCGTGCCGTAGAGAAAATCAAGGTTATACCGCTTCCAACCTCGACCATAACGGCCCGCCTGGTACTCCAATACCCGGCGTAACTTCGTCTCCACATGCCAAGCGACGTCGTGAAATACCCGGGCGGAATTGCCGACCCGGAAGTAGTTCACCCAACCGCGCAAGTACGGGTTCGCACGACGAATCCGCTCAGCTACCGATACAGGGGCGTGGGGGTCAAACACCTTACGCATCCGCTCCCGCAGGCGCTTCTGCGCCTTCGTCGACGGATAGTATAGCGTCAACCGTTTGGTCCCTTCCCGGTTGAAGGTCCGCTTGTAGGTAAATCCGAGAAAGTCAAACGTCGCCTCCTCGGCATCGACCACACGGCTCTTCTCATCGTTGAGCTCCAGTTCCATCCGCCCAAGGATCTCCCGCAGACGATCCATTGCCCACGCCGCATCCTTGTCCGTCAACAGAACCAGGTCATCCGCATAACGAACCCCAACTGCACATTGGGACCGTTCTGTTCGGCATACCCCCGCTTCTCCCACACCTCGTCCAGCACATGAAGATAGATGTTCGCCAGAAGTGGCGAGATCACCCCACCCTGAGGCACACCCCGATCCGGCTTCCACCGGCGCCCCTTCTCCTCCACCGCACAAGTAAGCCACGACTTGATCAGCCCCAGAACCCGACGATCCACGATCCTGCGGGCCACCAACTGCATCAGCTTGTCGTGCGGTATCGAGTCGAAGTAGGCGCGGATGTCCACGTCACAGACATGGGTCAATCCCCAGTTGAGGTACTTCACCACTTCTCCCGCCGCCTTCTGCGCGCTCCGGCCCGGGCGAAATCCCCAGCTCGTATCCTTGAAGTCCGCCTCAAAGATCGGCTCTATAACCAACAACAGAGCCTGCTGGACTACCCGGTCACGAACACAAGGAATGCCCAACGGACGCTTGCGCCCATCCGGCTTCGGGATATACTCACGACGTACCGCCTGCGGCCGATACGCTCCGGTCCTCAGCTCCTCACGCAGTTGCCCGAGAAACTCCTCTACACCGCTCTTCTCGATGGCCTCAATGGTGATCCCATCCACCCCGGGTGCCCCGCCATTGGCGCGGACACGCCACCAGGACGCCCAGAGCACGTCCCATCGATGAACCTTGTCAAAGAGCGCGTAGAACCGAAACTTCGGCTCGGCAGCAGCCTTAACCCCTAGCTTCCTCTGAAGGTCCTGAACCTTACTCGCCGCGCTTCTTAGCTCTTGCAATGCGCCGGTCCCTTCCTCCATCGGACAACACCCACAGCAGGAACCCTTCCCTCCACCGGCGTTATGTTGTCGCCGGTATCCACAGTACTATGGCTCCATCCGAATCCCCTACAACCACCCCTGAACTTCGGTGCTACCTTATATCAGGAGCTTACTCGCCTGTAGGGGCCTCCCCAGTTGACACGTCCTCTCTCCCGGCATGTCGCCCCTGATACCCCGGGGGAGCCTCGGGGGTACGCCTGTCCCATATTCCCGAGATGCCGGCTTCCCCGCTGAAATACCGGGTCGCCCTCCCCACTTTGCTCTTTACGAGGCTACATGTAGGTTCACTCACGTTACGACCTGCCGGTTCGCGTTGCCTCCCCAAGGGAGACGTTGTCGGATCGCTTAGACACGGAGCGTTACCGCTCCGCGCCCGATCCCTCGCTACGGGGCTGACAGGCATGTGCCCCGGTCGGTACCTTGCAACCGACTAGATAAACGTGCCCTTAGCTGGGCACTCACTTCAACAAGAGCATCTTACGCGTTGTGACCTGTTCGCCAGCCTGGAGGCGGCAGAAATACACGCCACTGGCAACTTTACCACCATCCCACCTAATGGTGTGTTCGCCGGCGCCCATGGGACCGTCCACCACGGTTGCGACACGCTGGCCGACTATGTTGAACACAACAAGAGTTACATGGCCGTCCATGGGTAGGGTGAACCTCAGATCTGTGGCCGCATTAAACGGATTCGGCGTATTCGGCCCCAGCGTGAACTCATTCGCCGGCCCCGTGGTGTCCGCGCTCCGAAAGGCCTCTATCTCGCGGCAACCGGCATCGACACCCGGCCACGCGGACTTCATCAACCGTACGGCTTCAAACCCGTGTAGCCTGACAGCGACACTTCTCTCGGCCGGCAGGTACCCCACCCGACAGACAGTTAGGAGGTATTTGCCTGAGTCCACCACGGGCTGAAACCCCTGTGATGTGACCGTGCCTGCATCGAACCTGTGGGCGCGTATGAGACCGCTCTGATCGGAGTTCTCATCGAGCACAAGGGTACCTCTCTCATCCCAAAGCCGAGTTCGAGCACCTCCCAGCGGTAATTTTCTCTCGTCCAGCACCTTCACGCCGAGCCCGTAGTAGAATCTGAATGTTCCCTTGGTCACATGGAAGTGATCCAGATTCAATTCGGAGTTTACGAATGTCGCTTCGCTGTAGTCACTCTCTGTGGAGGAAATAGATGCTCCCAGATTGCTTGATTCGTATACTTCTTCAATCACCAGATTGGACGTTCCCGCGGTCTTATCGATCGGATCATCGAATTGAAACGAGACCGCGTTTCTGTCCAGGTAGATGTGCTTGAGGTGATTCCCCTCATTGAGCGCGAACGACTCGTTCCGGACGCGACTGGAGAGTATGATGCCGTTGTCGGAATCGATCACGCGGATATGCTCAATGATATTGTAGCTGCTTCCTGTGATGCGCACACCGGCACCATTTAATTCCACTGCGTTGGCGACAGATACATTGCGGAGTGCATTGTAATACGCCCAGGAAAGAAACACGCCAAACTCGGCACGGTCGACTGAGAATCCATCGATAAAGTTGTTATTGGACGCAAGTAGAATCAGCCCGTCCCCGTGTGTTTCCACAACCTCGTTGTGAAGTAGTACATTCCCATGCGAGCGACGCAGTTCGAATGCCCATACATGAACCGCTACCATGCGGTTCGTTTTGAGCGTACAAAGTGAGCAGTCATAGAGTGCAATACCTGAGCCGACCATTTTGGTATATAACCCGGCAGCAACGCCGTGCGAAGGATCGTCCACCACATTGTCAGCGAACATGGTACCGACGGATCCGTGGGCCGCGATGGCTTGCGTCTGGGTCCCGACTACATCCCAGTCTGTATGGTTCACATCGTAGAAGTAATTGTCGGAAATGTCATTGTGATTCGAATTGTTGAGCACGAGGCCGTTCTTATAGATCCGCTCGAAGCGGTTGGTGCGAATCACATTGCCGTCACCATGCAACGTGGCGCCGACCTCCGCGTCAGCAATGGTACATCCCTTAATCGTGGCATTGTCGCAGTAGAGGTTCAGATTCTGGCAGTGGTCAATTGTGCTGTTCAGGATCGACACGGAGCCGACCTCCTGTACGGTCAGCACGAATCGGTATGTGGAATCCGTGCCCACGGTAATACGGCTGCCGTCGGTGGTCGTCGCTGCGTCACCGTCGTGATCCTGCACGATCAGGCGCCCGCCGTGTTGCACCAGTAGATCAACGCGATGAGCCGATTCTCCATTGAGTCGCAAGGTCGTACCGGTTAGAACGAGGGTGCCTCCCTGACGTATGAGGAGCGGAACGCTTAGGGATATGTCTTGATCTTCCCACAGCACCTTGCCGTCTATTCTAATGGTGTCCATGCGCGCGTAATCATCTGCGGGTACTGGTTTGGCACTTGCGTGTGCGATGCCAGTTTCACAAAGCAAAGCGATGGTCCAAAGTGTGCAGACGAAGAGTTTCATACCGGCCTCCCGGCCAGATCGGACTAGGAGAAGAACAAAGACATTTCAATTTACGGCTCGAAATCGCAGAAGTCACGCGGAATCACTGGCTAAGCCAGAGCGGCATCGGGTGCCAACCTATGGCGGGCAAATCGGTCTCCGGTTTCGGCACCGATGCACGAATAATCCTGGCCTTAGCCTCCCCAGGCTTCCCAGAGAGCGGGCTTCGTGAGAGATTCGGGAGGAGCTCTGAGCTAGCAATGGCGGCTATTTAGGCAGAGGCGAGGAGGCAGGAGGGTACACCGCAGCAGCGACAAATTACTGGGAACATATTCCCGGTCTCTGGAAAGTCGCAGAACCCGGAGAAGAGGAGCTCGACGCCGCCAAAAGGAGGTCGGCCGCATAGGCCGCGTCCCCACAAGTGGCCGGGCGTGACAGTGAGTAAGAAGCTGGGCCGTGGCACCAGCCCATTTCGCGGGAGAGACTGGGAGGCCCTTTCGGCCGCTGCGGGGTTCGGAAAGCACCGTTCCAGGCTCCAATAAAACCGTCACAATTTCGTCACAAGACGGTGTAAGTCCTTGGGGCATAACGCGCGTCGGGGGTTCGATTCCCCCCGCCTCCACCAATTGGGTTCATTCCGGACGCGCACATCACACCCGACTCTCGGCCGAAACTCAGGTCGAAATCTCTGCTTAGGACGTGTCCTGTGAATGGGGGAGCTTACGCCACCAGTCGGTCTACGTAACCTGCCCCCCCGACTTACAACAGCTGTGCCAGGAAGGTCCGCACCGGGACGACCATGGGGCCGCGAGGCTTGGCAAAACAATCGGCGTCCACATACTCGGCTTCCATGACGACCTGAAACGCGAAGGGGGCCTTCAGCTGTTTCTGGTAGTACTCCAGTGATCCACGCACCGAATCGTCGCGCACTTTGGTTTCCGCCAGAAACCATGGCTTGCCGTCGCGAATCACCACGAAATCGACCTCGCGCTTCTCTTTGTCGCGCAGGTAACCCAGCTCAAACTTGCCGAGTCCCATGTCCGTCCAGCCTTCCACGGCCTTCAGCAGGTGGCACGCAATAAACGTTTCTGCCTTGTCCCCCACATCTTCAATCGAGGCCCAGTCCCGCAAGAACCACTTGGGCTCCTTCCGCAGCGAACGTGAGACGTTTCTGAAATGCGGCCTGATCAGGTACCCGAGATGCAGGGTGCTGAGGATCTCCACCCATCGGTGAACCGTGTCGACGGAAACCCTCACGTCCTTTGCCAGATTATCGTAGACCAGCTGGTGGGCTGATCGGCCGGCCAGGCGTTTGATCAGGGCTGCCAGTTGGTCGATATGCTGGATCCGCGTGAGGTCGCGAATGTCTTCTCTTGTAAGCTGCTCAAGACGCAGGGACTGCCAGCGTCGACTGAAACGCACGTCCCGCTTCAGGAAGGGCTCTGGATAGCCGCCGTGGTCCCAGAGCGCATCGAAATCCGCCGCCCTGATGCGTCGCGGCGGTCGGACGATCTGCTTCGCGTCGGGGAGATCCTGACTTAGAGTTTCCGCTACGGAGAACGGGTGCATTCGGTACAGGAAATACCGACCCATCAAGCTGTCGCCCCCGCGACGATACACGT
>Ga0326597_10007074_pt1 | contig 15300 bp, 11 predicted proteins | sample RVTome_12_FD_203789 | JGI IMG/M metagenome (GOLD analysis project Ga0326597, IMG submission 203789) | Soil microbial communities from uranium-contaminated site in the Upper Colorado River Basin, Wyoming, United States - RVT100D185 | ecosystem: Environmental > Terrestrial > Soil > Contaminated >... | reverse complement strand
GTCCGCGCCATCTGGTCGCGGCTCATGTCGGCGGTGGTCGAGATGCCCTGTACTTTCAGCTTGAACTCGTCCACGTTGCTCGCCCAGCGGAGCGCCTCGTCGTACGAGACATAGCCCCGCTCGAAGAGCCCGAGGATCGACTGATCGAAGGTCTGCATGCCGTACTGGGAGGTGCCGCCGGCGATGGCGGACGGGATCAAGTGCGTCTTTTCCTTGTCGACGATGCAGTCGCGGATGAACGGGGTGCTGATCATCACCTCGACGGCGGGCGCGCGCCCCCGGCCGTCCATCCGCGGCATGAGCCGCTGCGAGATGACCGCCTTGAGCACGCTGGCGAGCTGGAGGCGCACCTGCTTCTGCTGATGGGGAGGAAACACGGCGATGATGCGGTTGATGGTCTCGGTGGCGTCGAGCGTGTGCAGCGTGGAGAACACGAGGTGACCGGTCTCCGCCGCGAGCAGGCCGGTCTCGATCGTCTCGAAGTCGCGCATCTCGCCGACCAGGATGACGTCGGGATCCTGCCGCAGGGCGCTGCGCAGCGACTGGGCGAAAGACCGGGTGTCCACCGACACCTCGCGCTGGTTGATCAGCGACAGCTGGTCGCGATGGAGGAACTCGATCGGATCCTCGACCGTCATCACGTGCGCGCACCGCGTCCGGTTGACGTAGTCGATCAGGGCGGCGAGCGTGGTGCTCTTGCCGCTGCCGGTCGTGCCGGTCACGAGCACCAGGCCGCGCTCCTCGTTGCCGATCTTCTTCAGCACCTGGGGCAGCCCCAGCTCGTCGATCGTCCGGATCTGCATGGGGATGACGCGCAGCACCATGCCGATCGTGCCGCGCTGCTGGAAGATGTTGCAGCGGAAGCGGCCGAGCCCCGGCACGCTGTAGGCGAGGTCGACTTCCTGCGCCTCCTTGAACTTCTGGCGGTGGATGGTCGACATGACCGCCGCGCTCATGGCGACGACGTCCTCGTGGTCCAGCCGCTTGGCTTCGGTGGCGGGGGCGAGCCCCCCGAGGACGCGCATCATCGGATAGCTGCCGACCTTGAGGTGCAGGTCGGACGCGCCGTTGTCGACCGCGATCTTCAGGAGGTCGTTGACGTGCATATGTTTCTGGCCTCAGGCTGCCACGATTTCCGCGCCGAACGCCTCACCGCGCGCGCGCCCCGGCGGCGCCGGACCGCTCCCGGAGCGCGGCCTCCTCGGGATAGACGTACGTGAGCCATCCATGCGTGTCGGGCACCTCGCCGTTGATGACGTCGAAGAACGCCCGCTGCAGCGCCTCGGTGATCGGACCCCGGCGGCCGGGACCCACCACGATCTTGTCGACCGACCGGACCGGCGTGACCTCGGCCGCCGTGCCGACCACGAACACCTCGTCGGCGATGTAGAGCGATTCGCGCGGCAGGTTGGTCTCGATCACGCTGAACCCGAGCTCGCGCGCGAGCGTGATGATCGTGTCGCGCGTGATGCCGCCGAGAATCGACGCGCCGATCGGCGGGGTGTAGAGCGCGCCGTCGCGCACGACGAAGATGTTCTGGCCGCTGCCCTCGCTCACGTTCCCGGACACGTCGAGGGCGATCCCTTCCGAGTAGCCGTCCGCGAGCGCCTCCATCTTGATCAGGGCCGAGTTCGCGTAGTTCGCGGTGCTCTTCGCCAGAGCTGGCAGGGTGTTGGGCGCCATGCGCGCCCAGCTGCTGATCTTCATGTCGACGCCGCGCTCGAGCGCATCCTGGCCGAGATAGGCGCCCCATTCCCAGACCATGATCGCGGCGTCCACCGGGTTCTGCAGCGGGTTCACGCCGAGCGTCTCGTAGCCGCGGTAGAGCAGCGGGCGGATGTAGCAGGCCTTCATGCCGTTGACGCGGATGGTCTCGAAGACCGCCTCGCGCCAGCCGGCGAGATCGAGCGGATACTCCATGCGGTAGATCTTGGCCGAGTGCATGAGCCGCTGCATGTGGCCGTCCAGCCGGAAGCAGGCGGAGCCCTTCGGCGTGGCGTAGCACCGGGCGCCCTCGAACACGCCGCTGCCGTAGTGAATGACGTGAGACCCGATGTGGATCGTCGCGTCCTTCCACTCGACCAGCTTGCCGTTCATCCAGATCTTGCCGGTGCCCGGGAAACCCATGCGTGCTCCTCAACTCCGATTCTAATGCATTGCTCGCGCCATCGAAGAGGTTTCACGGTTTTGCAGAGGCGCCGCCCCGGGGCGGATCGGCTATTGCGCCTCGCCGCAGAAGGGGCAGCGGTCCGACCGCGCGTGCAGCGGCTTGCGGCAGTGCCAGCAGAAGCGCGGTAGCGGCGCCTCGCGCGCCTTGAGCCGCGACTGGATCTCCTGGACGTCGTGCGCGGGGCTCTCCGCCGGCGTCGCGCGCGCGGTCCGGCCCGGCCCCACACCGCGGACGGCGAGCACGTCCTCGAGCAGGTCGCCCGCGCGCTGGTACCGCGCATGGATCTCGGGCGCCATCGCCCTGAGAATGATGTCGCTGATCGATTTCGGAATCCTCGGGTTGCGAAGCCGCGGCGCCGTGAGCAGCTCGCCGCGCTTGAGCCGATCCAGATCGGCCGGCGACGGCGTGTCGTAGGGCAGGACGCCGGTCAACATCTGGTACATCGTCACGCCGAGCGAGTAGATGTCGCTGGCGAAGACCGCCTTGCCCTGGAACTGTTCCGGGGCCATGTACGGCGGGCTGCCGATGACCGTCGTGCCGTGCGCCGCGATCTCCAAGAACCGCGACGTCCCGAAGTCGGCCACCTTGAGCAGGCCGCTGTCCGAGACGATGACGTTCGAGGGCCGCAGATCGCGATGCAGCACCCCGTGGCGATGGGCGTGATCGACCGCATTGCAGATCTGGCAGGTGTAGTCGAGCGCCAGCGGCAGCTCGAGGGCGCCGTGAGTCGCGACGATCGACTCCAGCGTCTCGCCGGGCACGAACTCCATCACGATGAAGAAGACGCGCTCCTGCTTCTCGGCCGTGAGAATCGCGACGATGTTCGGGTGATTCAGCGTGGCGAGCAGCCGCGGCTCGCGCAGCAGCTCGCCGAAGTCGACGCCCTGCTTGTGCGGCACCTTCAGGGCGACCTTCTTGTCGATCCACGTGTCCTCGGCGAGGTACACCGTGCCGAAGCCGCCGCTGCCGATCGTCGACAGAATCTTGTATTTGCCGATGATCTGGCCGCGGAAGAACATTCCGGCGGCGAGTATATCAGCCCGCCCCGCGGGCCGGCGGCGCCCCGCCCGTATAATGGCCGCCCGTGCATCGCTTCTTCGCGCCCGCCCTCGATCCCGGCGACGACACGGTCGCGCTCCCCAGGGACGAGGCCGAGCACCTGACGCGCGTGCTGCGGCTCGGCGTCGGCGACACGGTGGCGGTGTTCGACGGCCGCGGCCGCGAGTTCCTCGCGCGCGTCGTCGGCGCCGCCCGCCGCGAGGCGCGCGTGCAGCTCCTGTCCCGCGTGGAGCCGGCGCCCGAAGCGGTCGTTCCCCTCACGCTCGTGCAGGCCGTGCTCAAGGGCGACAAGATGGACGACGTCGTGCGCGACGCCGTGATGCTCGGCGCCTCGGCCGTTCAGCCGCTCGTCACCAGGCGCACCGAGACGACCGTCGCCGCGCTGCTGCACGGCGCGCGCCTCGACCGGTGGCGCCGGGTGGCGCTCGCGGCGGTCAAGCAGTCGCGCCGCGCGGTGCTTCCCGAGATCCGGACGCCGCTGGCCTTCGAGAGCTATCTCGACGATCCCCCGGCCGCGCGCCGGCTGATGTTCATCGAGCCGGCGGCCGGCGCCGCCGCGGCCCCGCTGACCTCGCTGCGCGGAATGGCGCCGCCGGCCGACGCCGAGGTGATCATCGGGCCGGAGGGGGGGTGGTCCGAATCGGAATGGACCGCCGCGCGCGATCGCGGGGTGACGCTCGTTACCCTCGGCCCCAGAACGCTGCGCGCCGACGCTGTGCCAGTGGCCGCCATCAGCGTCCTTCAATTTCTGTGGGACGGTTCGTAGCGTTCGTGTGCTAACATCTTAGTTTTCATGGATATACCGTCCGTCCACTGCCGACTATATCCGCATGGCCCTCATAACCTCTCCCCGTCTGAGGCGGAGCTGTATCGTTGCCACGCTGACGGCGCTTGCTGCCGGAATCTCTCCCTCCTTCGCTGACCAGGATCCGATTGATGGGCGGAACCAGGCGCGCGCCGCGCGCCTGACGACCGGCTCCATCCGTCTGGACGGCCGGCTCGACGAGGAGATCTGGACCCAGGCGACCCCGATCACCCAGTTCGTGCAGGCCGAGCCGGTCGAGGGGGCCGAACCCGCCGATGCGATGGAGGTCCGCCTCGTCTACGACGACACGGCGATGTGGATAGGCGCGCGGATGTTCACCTCGCCCGACCGCGCCATTCAGGCGCCGATGAGCCGCCGCGACGACGGCGAACAGGCGGAATACCTGCAGATAGAGCTCGACACGTATCTCGACCGCCGCACCGCGTACATGTTCGGCGTAACCGCCTCGGGCGTCCGGCTCGACCATTACCACCCGACCGACAACGAGGACGATTTCGACCCGCAGTTCGATCCCGTTTGGGAAGCCAAGACGACCGTTGACGAGGAGGGATGGACGGCCGAGCTCTGGCTGCCAATCTCCCAGCTCCGCTTCAACGATCGGCCGGAGCAGGTCTGGGGCCTCAACGTCAAGCGTTCGCGGCCCCAGTTGAACGAGCTGGACTACTGGGTCATCGTCGGACGCACCGAGCGCGGCTGGTCGTCGCGGTTCGGAGAGCTGCGGGGCATCGAAGGCCTGCGGCCGGCGACGCGCCTGGAGGCGCTGCCCTACGTCGCCAGCTCGTCGAGGCGAAGCGGGGAGCGCGATCTGAACAACCCGTTCGACAACGGGCTCAACCTCGCGGGGCGTGTCGGCACCGACCTCAAAGTGGGCCTCGGATCGAACCTCACGCTGGAGGCGACGATCAACCCCGATTTCGGACAGATCGAAGCGGACCCGGCCGAGGTGAACCTAACCCCGTTCGAGACCATCTTCACCGAGCGGCGGCCCTTCTTCATCGAGGGCAACGCCGTGCGCGAAGCGGGCACGAGCAACTTCTACTACTCCCGCCGCATCGGCGCGCGTCCGACCGGGGCGGGGTCGGGCGACTACGTCGATTATCCCGACATGAGCACGATCCTCGGCGCCGCCAAGCTGACCGGGCGGCTCAAATCCGGCACATCGGTCGGATTCCTCGGGGCGGTCACGAACCATGAGTTCGCGCGGACGTCCACCAGCGGGCTCCGCTCCGAGGTCGAGGTTGCGCCGCGCACCGCCTGGGGCGTCGGGCGCGTCATTCAGGAATTCGGCGATGAGGGCTCGACGGTCGGCGCGCACGTGACGCTGGTCCACCGCAACCTCGCGGCGGAGGACCTGCTCGCGACGGAGCTGGTCCGCAACGCGGTCTCGACCGGCGTCGACACGCGCCTGCGGTTCGCCAATCGCACGTACGAGGCGGCGTTCAACGTGGGGATCACCCATATGGACGGCGAGCCGGCGGCCATCGAGCGCGTCCAGCGGTCCAGCCGTCATTATCTGCAGCGGGTCGATCAGCCCAATATCCGGCTGGACGCGTCGCGCCGGTCGCTCGACGGCGCCCAGATTCAAGGCAGCTTCAACAAGATTGCGGGACGCCACTGGCTCTGGGGCGCGAACCTGCAGGTCGAGTCGCCCGAATTCGATCCAATCGATTTCGGCCGCCTCAATTATTCCGGCGATGTGATGGGCGGCCCCCGGCTGACGTTCCGGGAGACGCGCCCCGGCCGACTCCTCCGCGCGTACTCTCTCGGAGTCAACCTCAATGACTACTCGTATTTCGATCGCGACCTGGGCGTGCGCTACACGATAGGGAGCAACGACAGCGTCACGTTCAACAACTTCTGGGTCGCCTCGGTCAACGTGGCGCGGTACCTGCGCGGCCTGGACGCGCAGTTGACGCGGGGCGGTCCCGCCATGGGGACACCGCTCGGCTGGACCGTCAGCGGCTTGCTGCGCAACAGCAGCGGCGCGAACACGCGCTGGAACGGCTCCGGCTCGATCAGGAGCAATGAGTTCGGCGAGCGCGCCTGGGGCGTCGGCGCGAGCCTGTCGGCGCGGCCGTCGCCCGCCGTGCAGCTCTCGTTCACGCCCGAGTACCTCAGGGAGAACGGGACGAACGCGACCTCGAACGGGCCGATCAACCGCCAGTATCTGGCGAGCTTCAGCGGAGGCCGGCCCGAGACCTACGACCGGCGCTACGTGTTCGGCCTGGTGGACCGCACGACCCTCTCGACGCAGCTCCGGGTCAGCTACACGTTCAAGCCGGACATGACGCTCGACGTCTACGCCGAGCCCTTCGCCGCAAGCGGCCGCTACAACGGCTTCGGCGAGCTGGCCGCGGCACGCAGCCGGGATCTGCGGATGTACGGCACCGACGGGACGACTCTGGAGCGCCTCGCGGACGGCCGCTACCAGGTCACCGACGGCGCGGCCACCTTCATGTTGAGCAACAGCGACTTCAACGTGCGGTCCTTCCGCAGCAACGTCGTCCTGGGATGGGAATGGCGGCCGGGCAGCACCCTCTTCGTCGTCTGGCAGCAGAACCGCTCGAATACCGAGTCGCAGGGCGGCCACGTGGGCGCGGGCGACCTGTTCGGTTCATTTTCCGCGCCGGGCGACCATATCGTCGCCATCAAGACGACATGGTGGATCTCCCCGTAGAGACCTGGGATCGGCGCATTCAACGCGCACGGAAGCTTGCGGCGGAAGGATCGCCCGCGACCGCCTCCTTGCTCGATTTCTACGCGGCGCTGCTGACATGCCAGAAAGGTCTGTACGAGTTCCTGCAGACCCGCCCGTCCGAATCGATCGATCGCGGTCTCGGCGTCGTCAGCGGCCGGATGCCCGAGTTGCTGCGCCTGGTCGCCGAGACAGGCCCCGGCCCTCTCGCCGAGGAGGCCGCCGCGCTGCTGAAGCGCCCGCCCGACGCGCTGGGCGATCTGCTCCACGCGTGGTGGGGTGCGCGGTCGGACCGTCAGTTCTTCGCGAAGGCCGCGGCCCAGCCGTACTTCCAGTGGCTGGCCGACGCGGGGGTGCGGCCCGCGGGCTCGAGCGCGCAACCCGCCGACAACCGGTGTCCGGTGTGCGGCGGGGCGCCGCAGCTCTCGATCCTGGAGAGCGGCGGCAGTTCCGACGGCGGTGGCCGATGGCTGCTGTGCGCGACGTGCCTCAGGCCGTGGCCGTTCCGGCGCGTCCTCTGCGCGAGCTGCGGCGAGGACGACGAGCGGCGGCTGGGATATTTTCACGCGCCGGCCTTCGATCACCTGCGGCTCGACACCTGCGACTCCTGCCGGCGCTATCTGAAGACCGTCGATCGCACGCGCCTCGGGCTCGCGGTGCCGATCGTCGATGAAGTGGCCGGCGCCCCGCTCGATCTGTGGGCACGCGAGCGCGGGTACGAAAAGATCGAGCTGAACCTTCTGGGCCTCTGATATCATCGCGCGCGAACTTGCGGCGTCCGCCATCCGGCGGATCGACGGCAGGTGATCTCCGGCGTCAGCCGGATTCTCCAACGGGGGGTTCTCCATGGAGATGTCGAGGCGGGCATTCATCCAGGCAGGCATCGTCGGCGGCGCCACCGTGTCCACGTTCGGCTTCGATGTCACCCCGGCGTTCGCCCAGGCCCGAGCGCTCAAGATTTCCCGAACCACCGAGACGCGCAGCACCTGTCCGTACTGCTCGGTGAGCTGCGGCGTGATCATTCACACGCTCGGGGACGGGGCGAAGAACGCCGTGGCGCAGGTCGTTCACGTCGAAGGGGATCCCGATCATCCGATCAATCGCGGCTCGCTCTGCCCCAAGGGCGCCGCGCTCGAGCAGGACATCCTGAACGAGCGGCGGCTGCTCACGCCGCAGGTGCGGCGGCCCGGGTCGGATCGCTGGGAGGACATCGGCTGGGACCAGGCGATCGACGAGATCGGGCGCCGGGTCAAGCAGACGCGCGACGAGACGTTCATCGACACGGACGCCCGGGGCCGCGTCGTGAACCGGTGCGAGGGCATCGCGTGGACCGGGGGCTGCACGGACACGAACGAGTTCAATTATCTCGTCGTCAAGACGATGCGCAGTCTGGGGGTGGTGTACCTGGAGAACCAGGCCCGGGTTTGACACGGCCCGACGGTCTCCAGTCTGGGGCCCACGTTCGGACGCGGCGCGATGACCAACGGCTGGGTCGACATCAAGAACACCGACATGATGTTGATCATGGGGGGAAACCCGGCCGAGAACCACCCGTGCGGCTTCAAGTGGCCGATCGAGGCCAAGCTGCAGCGCAACGCCAAGATGATCGTCGTCGACCCGCGCTTCACGCGGACGGCGGCGACTGCCGACCTCTTCCTGCAGATCCGCGCCGGCGCCGACATCGCGTTCCTGGGCGGCCTGATCAACTACGCGCTCGAGCAGGGCCGGATCGCGCGCGACTACCTCCTCCACTACACGAACGCCGCGTTCATCGTGCGGGAGGGGTTCAAGCTGCCCGACGACGGGTTGTACTCGGGGTTCGACGCCGACTCGCAGATCTACGACAAAGCCACTTGGAACTACGAGGCGTCAGCGCAAGGTCGCGCTGGGGGTGGGGCCCCGGCGCAAGTGGAAGAAAGTCGGGCGGGCGGTTCCGGCGGACCCGGGGCGCTGCCGCCCGACGTGGCGTACGACCTCACGCTCCAGCATCCCCGCACGGTGTTCCAGCTCCTTCGGCAGCAGTACTCGCGCTACACGCCCGAGATGGTCGAGCGGATCACCGGCATTCCGCGCGCCGACTTCCTGAAGGCGGCCGATCTCTTCACGTCGATCCGAAAGGACGGCGACACGACGCGGGTCGCCACGATCATCTATGCGGTCGGCTGGACGCAGCACACCTTCGGCACGCAGATCATCCGGACGGCGGCGATGCTGCAGCTCCTGCTCGGCAATGTCGGACGCGCGGGCGGCGGCGTCAACGCGCTGCGGGGCCACGCGAACATTCAAGGTGCCACCGACATGGCGGGCGTCTTCGACGTGCTCCCCGGCTATCTGAAGATGCCGGCGCCCGACGACCACGATCTGGCCGCCTACCTCGCGCGCACGACCCCGACCTCCTCCAAGCCCGCTCCGTGGGCGTCGTTCAACTACTGGTCGAACACGCCGAGGTTCGCCGTCTCGCTGTTGAAGGCGCTCTATGGCGACGCGGCGCGGCCGGACACCGACTGGGCGTACCACTACCTGCCGAAGATCGACCGCAAGCACTCGTGGGCCGAGATCTGGGACGACATGTACGCCGGCCGCATCAAGGGGATGTTCGCGTTCGGCATGAACGGCGTGCAGATCGGTCCCAATACCCGGAAGAACATCGAGGCGTTGAAGAAGGCCGAGTGGCTCGTCGTCGGCGAGCTCTTCCCCGACGAGACGAGTGAGTTCTGGAAGGCGCCCGGCACCACGCCCGACGAGATGCGGGCCATCCAGACCACCGTGTACCGCCTGCCGTGCGCCGGCTTCGCGGAGAAGGACGGGACGTTCGTCAATTCGGCGCGGTGGCTCCAATGGAAGAACGCCGCGCTGCCGCCGCCGGGCCAGGCGCGCCTCGACCAGGACATCCTGGCCCAGATCTTCTTGAAGGTGCAGGAGCTCTATCGGAGCGAGGGCGGCCAGTTTCCCGATCCGATTCTGAACGTGCACTGGCCGTACACCCGGCCGCTGAATCCGTCGCTGGCCGAGGTCGCGCGGGAGATCAACGGACAGGCGATTCGGGACGTCGTCGATCCCGCCTCGGGCCAGATCGTCCGGGCCGGCCAGCAGCTTCCGTCGTTCACGTTCCTGCGCGAGGACGGGAGCACGCGCTGCGGCAACTGGCTGTACAGCGGATCGTGGACCGAAGCCGGCGCGATGTCGCAGCGGCGCGGCACCGGCGACCCGTCCGGACTCGGCGTCTACCCGGACTGGGGGTGGTCGTGGCCGGCCAACCGGCGCGTGTTGTACAACCGCGCGTCGTGCGATCCGGCGGGCGTCCCGTGGGATCCCGCGCGCCGTCAGGTCTGGTGGGACGAAGCGTCCGGCCGCTGGACGGGCGTCGACGTCCCCGACTTCAAGGCCGACTCGCGGCCGTCCGAACACATGGGCCCGTTCATCATGAACCCCGACGGCATCGGCCGTCTCTTCGCGCCGCTGGCGGCGTTCCAGGATGGCCCGTTTCCCGAGCACTACGAGCCAATCGAGAGTCCGGTCGCGAACCCGCTTCACCCGGCCCAGTCGCAGAACCCGGTGGTCCGGAAGGGGAGCACGCCGCTGGACACGTACGGGGAGGCGAGCGAGGGCTATACGATCGTGTGCACGACCTACCGGCTGACGGAGCACTATCACTACTGGACGAAGAACAACCCGATGAACGTGCAGCTCGCGCCGGAGCCGTTCATCGAGATTCCGGTGGAGCTCGCCCGCGAATTGGACGTGCAGGGAGGCGAACGGTTGAAGGTGACGAGCGCCCGCGGGTCGTACGTCGCCAAGGCGCTGGTGACGCGCCGGATCAAACCGATGCAGATCGACGGCAAGACGACCTACCAGATCGGCATTCCGATTCACTGGGGATACCGCGGCATCGCCGAGGACGCCGGCCGGACGTCGCTCGACTCGGCGAACCTCCTGTCCCCGAGCGTCGTGGATCCCAACGCGTACACGCCCGAGTTCAAGGGCTTCCTCGTGAAGGTGGAAAGGGCCTGATATGCCGAGCGGCACGCTGCAGATCAAGGCCGTATCGGGCCGCGCGGGAGGCGTGCCCGGCCCCGCGGCGCCGCGCGCGGACGAGGTCTGCAAGTACATCGACGTGACGACCTGCATCGGATGCAAGGCTTGCGAGGTGGCCTGCGTCGAATGGAACGGCACGCCGTTCGAGCCGACGACGTTCGACAACACCTATCAGACGATGCCGGCGACGAAGTGGAACTTCTGGAACCTGATCAAGTTCAACGAGCACGAGCGGGCGGACGGCACGTTGATGTGGCTCATGCGCAAGGACCAGTGCCTGCACTGCGAGGATCCGGGCTGCCTCCGCGCGTGTCCGGCCGACGGCGCCATCGTGCAATACACCAACGGCATCGTCGATTTCCAGCAGGAGAACTGCATCGGGTGCTCGTACTGCGTGTCCGGATGCCCCTTCGACGTGCCCAAGCTGAACCCGACGACGCAGAAGGTCTTCAAGTGCACGCTGTGCTCCGATCGCGTGGGCCAGGGGCTGGAGCCGGCGTGCGTCAAGGCGTGTCCCACCGGGTGCCTGAAGTTCGGCACGAAGCCCGACATGCTGTCGCTGGCGAACGCTCGCTCCGTGCAGCTCCGCGAGCAGTCGGGGTTCGCGGACGCGGGCGTGTACGACCCGGCATCGATCGGCGGCACGCACGTGATCTACGTGCTGCACGACGCCACCCGGCCGGAGCTGTACGGCGGGCTCCCGTCGAATCCCCAGATCCCGCGCGCCTATGCCATCTGGAAGCGCGTCGCCAAGCCCATCGGGCTCGCGATGGCGCTGCTGGCGGCGCCGCTGGCGTTCTTCCACTACGTCATGGAGGGCCCCAAGGAGCCGCAGCCGCCGGGGCATTGAGGTGAATCCAGATGCTGAGCACGATCGGACGCACGACGGCCGGTGACGGCGAGCTGGTGCGCCACACGGCGTTCACGCGGGCCGTTCACTGGCTGGTGGCCATCTTCTTCGTCCTCGCGCTGCTCTCCGGATTCGCGATCTACTCCCCGTGGCTCTATGGCCCGCTGACGGCCCTCTTCGGGGGAGGGCCGGCGACACGGTTTCTGCATCCCTGGTTCAGCCTCGGGTTCGTGGTCTTCTTCGCGCTGCAGACGCTGAACTGGATCGAGCCGATGCGATGGCGGCCAGACGATCGCCGCTGGGTGCGCCACCTGAAGGAGTACGTGACCAACAGCGCCGCGCTCGAGCCGGAGTACGTCGGCTTCTTCAATGCCGGGCAGAAGCTCTACTTCTGGACGATTGCGGGGAGCGCGATCGCCTTCCTGATCTCGGGCATTCCGTTGTGGTTTCCACGGACGTTCGGACGCACGGTCGTCGTCGTCGGCTACGTGCTGCACGACGTCGCCGCGCTCGCGATGCTGGTCGGCTTCATCGCCCACATCTACGAGGCGACGGCCGCGCAGCCGGGCACCTTCCGCGCGATGGTCCGGGGAACCGTCGAAAAGCGGTGGGCCTGGACCCACCATCCCGCCTGGTATCGCGAGGCGACCGGCCGCGATCCGCGCGCCGATTACGAGCGCGCCCGCCAGCAGTCGAACGTCCGCGCGTAGGGACGGTCTCTGGGGAACTGGCCTGAGAGCGAACCGTTCGGAGGCGCGCGAGGCAGGACGGCTGGAAACCGTGTCGCAGGCGCCGAAATCCGCGTGGGGTGACGCAGTGGGGCCCCGCGCTGCCGCCGACCAGCCGCCGCAGACACGGTTTCCCGCGCGCCGGAGCCGGTTCGCGACAGGGCAGCTCCTGGCCGAGACGAGGCGATCTGACGAAGTCGTACTAGCGCACCGAGATCTCGAAGTTCTGGGTCTTCATCTCGCCCTCGCCCAGCGTCAGGCGGGTCGCGGCCGACCGGTGCTGCTCGAGAAAGGCCGGCTCGTACCATTCACCCTGCTGTTCGGGATCGATCGTGGTGAGGAAGTAGTCGCCGGCCGGCAGGCCGTGAATCTGGAAGATGCCGAGCTGGTCGGGCCGCGCCGTCATGATCTGACGCGCCTGCGGCTGCCACAGCGCCGGATCGGCGGGGAAGGCGAGTACGGTGTAATCGGTCACCGGCGCCCCCTGATCATCGGTCACCGCGCCCTTGACTTCCGACAGCCGGTCGGTGAACGTCACCGTGAGCCCGTTGATCGCCTGACCGCTGCGCACCTCCAACGGCGTGTCAATCACGTCGCGGCCGTTGACCACCGCCGACACCGGCATCCAGCCCCGCGGCGCGCGCGCCCGGATCCAATGCAGGCCCGCCGGCACCCCGGCCAGGGTGAAGCTGCCGTCCTCGGCGGCGCCGGTGGAAGGGCTGGGTTCGCCGGGCGATGTAGAGGGCGCCGAGATCTGGAACTGCTCGAGGCTGGGCAGCGCCGCCGACAGCGACGGCTGCAGCAGCACGGTTCCGGCGAGCGTGGCGCCCGGCTGCAGGACGAGCAGGATATCGGTGAGATCGGCGTCGCCGATCGTGACAGGCAGCGCGGCGTACTCCCGCGCGCCGCGGGTTCCACCCACCGTCCGGAGCGTGTAGCGGCCAGGCGGAACGTTGGCGATGGTGAAGGCGCCGTCCTGCTGAAGGCGGCTGCCGTAGTTCGGGCCGACCGGGCCGCGGCCGGCCTGTCCGTCGGGCACAAGGGCGACGCTGCCGGCAGCCGGCGATCCGTCGGACTCGGTCACGCGTCCGGCGACGCGCGCCGTTCGCACGAGCAAGGCGCTGAAGCTCACGTCGACGGCCTCGGCGGCGAGGCCGACGGCGACGGGACGCGCTTCGTGTACCGACGCCACGCCAGGGTAGTAAGTCGGCGCGTAACCGACCGGCTCGGGGGCGTTCCGGCCGATCCCTGCGGCCGAGCCGCCGAAGCCGGCCTGCGGGACGACCCCGCCGCGTCCCACGAGCGGTGAAGCTCCCCGGCCGCGGAACGAGCTGTTGGGGATCGAGGCGCTCACGTAGTACTCGCCCGGATTGAGACCCCAGACCCGGTACTGGCCCCTGTCATCGGTCTGCCCGCCGCCGGCGGGCGTCAGTTGGCGGCTGCCTTGCGCGTATTGGTACCGCATGACGCGCACCTGTGCTCCCGGCAGCGGATCGCCGAGCTCGTCGTACACGGTGCCGGAAATGGCGCTGCCACGCGGCAGGCGAAGCTCGATGCCTTCGAGCCGCTGGCCATCGGCGAGCTGGAGCGGGGTTCCATCCTGCAGCGGGCGGCGCTGGCCGTACGAGACGCCGACGTAGCCCGTCCTGGACGCCGACAGGGTATAGCGGCCGGCCGGCAGCTCCGCGAACGCGAATGCCCCCGACTCGTCGGTGAGCGCGCCGCGGCCGCCCGGGAGCTCGGAGGCGCTGAGCAGCACACGCGCACGAATCATCGGCCGAAGCGTGGCGGCGTCCATCACGCGGCCCGCGATGCTCCCGGTCGGCGCATCCCCCAGGTCGACCTGCTGGGCCGGGGTGTCGCGTACCGGCCGTTGCTGCCCGGCGGCGCCTCCGGCGGTCCCGAGAGCCATGAGGGCCGTGATGATGGCGGCGGGGACCTCTGCCCGGAGTTGACGGGATTGCCGGGACACTTGTTGATCAGCCCTCTCGATGAACCGTCTCGACCAGCCCGCGGTTGCGAGCGCCTCGGTGCTAAGCACAAGATGTGCTGGATGACCGGCAGACACCTTCTCGAAGCGGCGGCGGTAGGCCTCAAGAATACCCTCGTCGGGAGCAGCCTTGCCAGCCTGTCGCTGATCGGCAGGCCCCGGCGAATGGTGCAGTACATCGCCGACAGCCTGTTCCTGCACAGGGCGCTGAGCGGCCGGCGCGGCGCGCCCCAGAAGAATGTCTGCGACGTCCTGCCGTCCAGCGGAACGCAGTCGATTCGCCTGGGCAGCCTGAATACGAGCGAGGCCTGGCTCTGGCCGCAGGCGTTGTACACCCAGGACATCGTGAGCCTCTGTCTCATCTGCCAGACGCTCAAGCCGAAGGTTGTGTTCGAGATCGGCACGCAGCGGGGTTACACGGCGTACCACTTCGCGCTCAACACGCCGGACGACGCCAGGATATTCACGCTCGATCTGCCTCGCGACGGCAGCCTCGCCGCCAGCCTGCCCACGACGATGGTGGACGAGATGCACATTCGCGATCGTCCCGCCACCGGGCCGTACTGTTTCGCGGGCAGCCAGGAAGAACGCAAGATCACCTGCCTTGCCGGCGACAGCGCGACCTTCGACTTTGCGCCCTACCACGGCAAGGTGGACGTCTTTCTCATCGACGGGGCGCATTCGTACGAGTACGCGCGCTCCGACACGCTCAGCGCAATCAAGTGCTGCCACCGCGGCAGCGTGATCGCCTGGCACGACTACGGGAAGGCCAGCGTGCCTGGCGTGACCCGGTGGGTGGATGAGTTCGCCCGAGGGCGGCCGGTCTATTCGATACCGGGCGGGAGCGTGGCGTTCATGGTTGTCGAATAGCGCGCGGTCCTCAGGCGCGCCGGGCCGCGAACAGGAGGCCCACCCAGCCGTCCTCCTTCGATTCCCAGACGAGGTCG
>Ga0326597_10007073_pt1 | contig 15300 bp, 12 predicted proteins | sample RVTome_12_FD_203789 | JGI IMG/M metagenome (GOLD analysis project Ga0326597, IMG submission 203789) | Soil microbial communities from uranium-contaminated site in the Upper Colorado River Basin, Wyoming, United States - RVT100D185 | ecosystem: Environmental > Terrestrial > Soil > Contaminated >... | reverse complement strand
CGGTGACGCGCAGCTTGACGAAGTGGTTGAGGTTGCCGCCGAGCGAAGGCGCTGAAGATTTGTACGAAAGAATGAGGATGCTTTACGACCGCCGCATCGCGCCGACCAAGGAGGGATTGCAAAACGCGTTGCGCGTCCTCGGCCGCATCAATCCGAAGATGGCCGGCCTCAAGGCGGAGGATCTTATGGACGATCGAATTGCGCGCCGGTTGGACGCGGAAGGATTTTGAATCTTAGGCCGGTACTCCGAAGCGTAGCGTTGGAAGTTGGCCTTGATGATCACCGTGAGGGAGCAATTTGTGCGTAAAGCCCAGTGGCGACATTCAAAGGAGAAGTCATGGAGCTAAATCAGTGTCCTCTCCACTTCAGATTTTTTTCTAATGCGAACGGAAAACTTTGGCGCCGGCGCGGCTGTGCGCGATCTCTCTGGTTCATCTTCCTCTCGCTGCAATTGATTCTCGGCATTGGCGGTAGGTCGCTTTGGGCGGCTGAGCGGCTGACGATTGCCACCAGCGCGCTCAATATGTTGACGACACCGCTATGGTTGGCCAAGGATAAGGGATTCTTCCTCAAGTATGGGTTGGACGCGGAATCGATCTACATTCCCAGCGGGACCATGGCTCTTCAGGCGCTCCTAAGCGGCGACATCAAGGTCGCCATGGTCGCTGGCAGCCCGGTCGTCAACGCGAATCTGCAAGGAGCGCCGATCCGGATTATCGCCGGCAACGCGAACTTTTATCCGCTGGCTTTTTTCTCGGCTCCCGAAATTCGCGATCCTCGCGATCTTCGCGGAAAGAAAGTTGCGGTCACCCGCGCCGGTTCGTCCTCCCACACGGCGACCGTTATTCTGCTGAGAAAGTTTGGCTTGGAAGAGGGCAAAGACTACACCATCCTGCAACTGGGCAGCACGCAAAACCGTTTGGTAGCCCTGACGAAGGGAATGATTCAGGGGACCACGCTCTCCGCGCCTGAAAGCATCATGGCGAAAAACGCCGGCATGAAAGTGCTCATTCCGGTCAACGAGATGAAAAGAGTCGGGGTAACGATCCAGCACCAGGCGGTAGCGGCGCCGGACAGAGCCTTGCGTGAGTCTCGCTCGGCGACGAAGGCCTTTCTCATGGCCTATCTCGCGGGAGTCAGAGAGGTTTACCGCAGCAAAGAAGCGACGATGCAAAGCCTCGGCAAGTATACGCGCATCAGCGATCCGCAGGTTCTGTCCGCCAGTTACGATGAAAGTTACGAGGCGATCGAAAAGGAAGGAACGCTGAACGAGGAGGGGATTCAGGTGATCTTGAATGAAATCAGCAAAACTGACTCGCGGGCACTCAAAGCGCGGGCTTCTCAATTTTTCGACCCGAGTCTGCTCGAGGAGCTATCCAAAGAAGGTTTTATCAAGAGTTTATGGCAGGGCGGCAAGTAGGGCGGTTGCGCTTCGGTTCACGAGACTGTGTTAATCGAGAGGTGAGTCGACGGGAGAGAAAGCACAGAAGTTGGTTCAAGGTTCAATGTTCCAGGTTCAACGTTTCAACTCGTTTCGGACCTTGAGCATTGAACTTTGAACATTGAACTCTGAGGAGTGCGGGCTAATATCTCGTAGGAAAGGCGACGTATGGGATACGCGGATCTAAGAGACTGGCTTAAGCAGGTGGAAGGCTTCGGCGAAGTGCTGCGTTTGAACGGTGCGGACTGGAACCTCGAGATCGGCGGGCTCTGCGAAATCATCGTCCGCGAGGCGAAAAAAAACGTTCCGGCGATTGTCTTCGACGAGATTCGCGGCTACCCCAAGGGAACGCGGGCTCTGTTTGCCATGCTGAGTTCCGTAAAGCGGCTCGCGCTCACCGTGAACCTGCCGCTGGAGTATGGCGGCATGATGGATTTCGTCAGGGCGTTCCATGAGAAGATACGCGATTTGCAGGTCATTCCGCCGGTAACCGTAAAGCACGGGCCGGTGGCTGAAAATGTCATGGAGGGAGATCGCATCGATCTGTATAAATTCCCCAGCCCTTTTCACCACGAGAAAGATGGCGGCCGATATTTCGGCACCGCCCATGTGGTGCTCACGCAGCACCCCGACGAGGGTTGGTACAATCTCGGCACCTACCGCTGCATGGTTCACGGTAAAGACACCTTGGGGCTGCACATCACGGGCGGCAAACATGGGCGCATTCACCGCGATCTTTACTTCGAGCGCGGCCAGCCGATGAAGGTGGTCGTGGCCGCGGGCGTGGACCCGGCGCTCTATCTCGCCGCCGCGTCAGAAATTCCCTGGAGCGTGTCGGAGTACGGCTACGCGGGAGCGCTCAAGAGAGAGCCGATCGCCGTCATGACCGGCCCGCACACCGGCTTGCCGATTCCGGCGACGGCGGAAATCGTCGTGGAAGGAGAGTGCTATCCCGGCGAGCTTCAAGACGAAGGGCCGTTTGGAGAATGGGCCGGCTATTATGCCAACCGGGGATTGGAGAAAGTTCCCGAGCCGGTCATCCACGTCAAGAAAATCTTGCATCGCACCGACCCGATTCTCACCTGCGCGCAGCCGTCTCGGCCGCCGCACGAGTACTCTTTTTATCGCAGCATCGTTCGCTCCGGGCTGGTGTGGGATGAGCTGGAGAAGGCCGGCGTTCCCGACGTCAAGGGAGTTTGGTGCCATGAGGCGGGCGGCAGCCGCCTCTTCAACATCGTATCCATCCATCAACGTTATGCTGGTCACGCCCGGCAGGCCGGTCTCCTCGCCTCTCAAGTTCACTCGGGAGCTTACGTCGGACGGTACGTCATCGTCGTCGATGAGGACATCGACCCTTCCAATACCCATGACGTTCTCTGGGCGCTCGCCACCCGTTCGGAACCGGAACGCTCCGTGGAAATCATCCGCCGCGCCTGGTCGAGCTCCGCCGATCCCGCCTTGCCCGTCGATCAGAAGCTTTTCAACTCGCGCTGCATCATCGACGCCTGCAAGCCGTACGAATGGAAAGATAAATTTTACCCGGTGGCGGAAACCAGTCCGGAGCTGAGGGCCGAGCTGTTGAAGAAGTGGGGAGAGAAAATTCTCAATGGAGTATGAGAGCCCGGTCGAGATTTTGGTTTTTCCGGGTTTGGTGTGAAAGAGTATTCACCACGAAGATCCCAGCGCGGCTACGCCGCAACCAAACTGGGATTACTCTCCCGCAAAGACGCAAAGGCGCAAAGGAAGAGCATTGTCATTTCGAACGAAGAGAGAAATCTTTCCTAGATCCCTCGCATTCGCTCGGGATGACAGGCCTTGGGCCTGTCACTTAGCGTCTTGGCGCCTTGGCGGGAGAAAATCCGAAATCTTTGAACCGAGAGTGAGGAGGTAACGACGATGCCCTACGAAAATCTTTTTTCGCCGATAACGATGCGGCGGATGACCGCTGCCAACCGGATCATGCGCACCTCGATGGTGTCGGGACTGGCGACGGAGGACGGGCTCGTCACCGATGTGCTCAAGCAGCGCTATCAACGGGAAGCCAAAGGCGGCGTCGGTTTGCTCGTGGTCGAGGCGGCGGTCGTCCTGCCGTCGCGCAGCTCGTACAATTTGCGCATCAGCGACGATTCGTTGACCGACGCATTGAAGGGGCTCGTCGATGCCGTCCGGAGCGCGAGCCCGGAGACGAAGATCGGCATCCAGATCATGCATTTTCTAAAAATCGCGCGCAGCGGCTGGCGCCAGAAGGTGGAAAACTTCAAGCCCGAGGAGCTGCCGGTGATCGTGGAGCAGCATGTCCAAGCGGCCCGGCGCGCGGTCGCCGCCGGCTTCGACTTCATCGAAGTTCACATGGCCCACGCCTACACGCTAGCCTCTTTTATCTCCAGATCGAACGGCAGGACCGACGCCTACGGCGGCAAGCTGGGAAACCGCATGCGCTTGCCGGTTCAGGTGTTCGAGGCGGTACGCGCGGAGGTCGGGAATGATTATCCCGTGGGCATCAGAATCAACGGCGAGGACTTCACCGCCAGCGGCAGCACGCTGCTGCAAAGCACGCGGGTGGCGCGGCGCTTCGCGCGGCTGGGGGTCGATTACATCAGCGTCTCCGCCGGCAGCCGATTCGAGGACGCAGCGCCGCCGCAGCCCAACATGCCGCCCGATCCGATGTCCGGCTATAGCGGTCATCGCATGAGTCCCGCGTGGCCGTTCCCGGATATGACCCATGTCTATCTATCTCAGGCGATTCGCGAACAAGTGCGCGACGGCGGCTTCAACGTACCGGTCGTCGCCGCGGGAAAGATCCGCACGCCCCATGAAGCGGAGCGGATTTTGGCGCAGGGCAAGGCGGATTTGATCGGCCTCTGCCGTCCGCTACTCTGCGATCCCGATTGGCCGAATAAGGCCAAAGCGGAAAAGGCGCGAGAGATCGTGCACTGCACTTCGTGCAACTGGTGCCTCGAGGCCGACTCGCGTTATGAAAAAGTGACCTGCTCGCGCTGGCCGGAAGGCGCCGTGGTCGCCCCCGATCCCTTTGCCGCAGCGATGGCGCGGCCGTCCGAGCTGCCCGACGACGTGAGCTTGTAGCGGCGGCGGGGGCGAGCTATGGCGGTCACCGGGCGAAAGAACGCCGCAACCAAAAGGGGACAGTCCCCTTTCCGGAAGGGGGACTGTCCCCCTTCTTAGTCCGGAAAATTTACGCAGGCTGGGAAAACTTTGAAACATAGTACAAAGAACGATCACCCGGTCCATCCGTTATCTTCCGGGCCGATGGATCTCACCATCGCCGCGCTGATCGATCTGGCGGCCGCAGCGGAACCGGCCAAAGTCGCTTTGATTGATGACCACGTTCGACTCACGCGCGCCGAACTCCGGGAATACGTGAATCGCCTCGCCGCCGGTTTGCTTCGCCTGGGCGTCCAAAAGGGCGACGCCGTCTTGTTGCAGTTGCCCAACTGGGCGGAGTTCGTTTACTCGTACTTCGCCCTGCAAAAAATCGGCGCGGCGCCGGTCTTGCTAATCTCCGGCTACCGCCAAGTGGAAGTCGATCATCTTTGCCGCTTGACCGAAGCGACGGCATGGATTGCGCCGCAGGCCTATCGAAAAATGGACTACTCCTCCTGGATCGGCGCGGTGCGGGAGGCGAACCCGCAACTGCGCCATATCATTTCGGTGCGGGCGCAAGACGAAGATGCGAATTTCACGGCGCGCCTCGAAGAGCTGATGGTGCGTTCGCCGGATGCCGGCGCCGAACGCCAAATCGCCGCCCGCCGTCGGCAGCCGACGGACGTCGCGCATATTTTGCCCTCCGGCGGGACAACCGGCTTGCCGAAGGCGATTCCCCGCACGCACGAAGATTACCTCTACAACGTAAAATATCTGCACGACGCCGGTGAAATGAGCAGTGACGATGTCTGTCTGCTGGCGGTTCCGGTGGGGCATAATCTCGCCCTGCTCAACGTCGTCGGCGCCGCGCTGGTGGGCTACAAACTCGTTCTGTTGGACTCGACTCGTCCCGAGGACCTTTGCCGGGCGATTCAAGCCGAGCGAGTTACCTACTTCCCGACGGTGCCGAGCTTGCTCAAGCGGGTCTTGGAATTCGCGAGCATCGACGATTACGATCTCCGCTCGCTCAAAAAAATCTCGGCTGGCGGCGAGCCCACCACGCCCGACCTCGTCGAGCGCGTTCGCCGAAGACTCCATGCAACCTACATTACCGAATTCGGCATGAGCGAAGGGCCGCTCTGCCGCACCCGACTCAACGATGACGTCAAAACGGTCTGCGGCTCGGTGGGGAAACCGATCTGTCCCGATGACGAATTCAGGATTCTCGACGACGCGGGCCGAGCGTTGCCGCCGGAAACCGACGGCGAGTTGGCCGCTCGAGGACCGGGGATCTTTGCCGGTTACTTGAACAACCCAGAGGAGAACCAGCGAGCCTTCACGACCGACGGTTTTTTTAGGACCGGCGATCTCGCCAGATTCGACCGCTTGGGAAATATTGCGATCACGGGGCGAATCAAAGACGTGATCAACAGGGGAGGAGAGAAAATCAACCCGGCGCAGGTCGAGAAGCTTCTGCTCGCTCATCCGGACATTGCCGACGCCGCCGTCATCGGCATGCCCGATCGCGCGCTAGGTGAGAGGGCCTGCGCTTACCTTCGACTCGCGGTTGGTAAAAAACCAACCCCTGCCGAGATCATCGCCTTCATGACGGCCAACGGAGCATCGAAGCTACTTATCCCCGAGCGATTCGAGATCGTCGATGTCTTGCCGCTAACCGAGGCGGGAAAGCATGACAAGAAAGCCTTGCGTGAAGATATCAAACGGAAGCTGGAGAGACAGGAGCTGGGTAAGGAGTGAAGGGTTAGGAGTAAGGCGCAACCCCTCACGGTTCCGCCGAATCTGCTGGTGAGAGCGAATAGAATCATTAGGTAACAGTGGTCAGTAATCAGAGGTCAGTTGTCAGCAAGAGAGAGGAGCGAAAAACAATGAGTAAAAAAAATATTTGCCTTGCGCTTAGCGCTGTGCTCTTTGCGCTTAGCGTTTCAGCCCAGGCGTAGCAGGCGAAGAAAATGCCGCGGATGGGCTATCTCACGCTGGGATCCGGGCCAACGGAAACAGAATTGGAGTTTAAGCAACGGCTGCGCGATCTCGGTTGGGTTGAAGGCCAGAACATCATTATCGAGTACCGATGGGCGGCGAACGATATGGGCCGGCTTGGTGTTTTGGCGGAGGAGTTGGTCCGCTTGAAAGTCGACGTCGTCGTGGCCTCGGCTACGCCGGTGATTCAGGCTGCCAGAAACGCGACGACGACGATCCCGATCGTTATGCTGGGAGCGGCAGATCCAGTGGGGTTCGGGTTTGTCGCTAGTCTTGCCCGGCCGGGTGGAAACATCACGGGGCTTTCCCTACAATCTCCCGAGCTTGCTGGCAAGAGGCTGGAGCTGCTCAAGGAAATTGTTCCAAAGCTCACTCGCGTGGCTTTCCTCGCTCACGGGGGCGACCCAGCCCACAAACTTTTTCTCAAGGAAGCCCAGGATGTGGCTCCGAAAATCGGGCTACGAATTCAAGCCGTGGTGATCAAAGGCCCTGAGGAGTTCGAGGTTGCCTTTTCCGCGATGGTTAGAGAGCGGGCGGGCGCTCTAGTTGTTCAGCCGCTTCTTACAGGGAGCGCGCTAGGACAAGGCCGGAAGGTCGCAGACCTTGCAGCAAGAAACCGGTTGCCGGCGGTCTCGGACGGAATTCGGTTTCCGGAAGCTGGTGGCTTGGCGTCCTATGGGGCGAACCGTCTTGATCTGTCCCGCCGCGCCGCGGTCTTCGTTGACAAGATCCTAAAAGGCACGAAGCCCGCCGACTTGCCCGTCGAGCAACCAATGAAATTTGAGTTAGTCATCAATTTGAAAGCTGCCAAGCAGATTGGCTTGACGATTCCACAGTGGACGCTGATGAAGGCGGACAAGGTCATTAAATAGCAGGGAGCAAGGAGCAAAGGGCAAAGAACAACAAAGACACGGAGAGACCTTTTATGAAAAAAAGAATCATTGGTTTCGCGCTTGGCGCTGTGCTCTTGGCGCTTAGCTTTCCATCTGCGGCGCAGCAGCCGGCGAAAATTCAGCGGATCGGGTATCTCACGGCCAACTCTGCTGCCGCAGAACAGCTTAGACTCGATCCATTCCGCCAAGGGCTGCGCGCGCGCGGCCATGTTGAGGGACAGAACATTGCCATCGAGTACCGATTTACGGACGGGAAGTTCGATCGGCTGCCCGAGTTTGCGGCCGAACTGGTCCGGCTAAAAGTTGACGTACTTGTCGTAAACACGACGAATGCTGCTCTAGCCGCAAAGAACGCTACCGAAACGATCCCGATCTTTTTTATGGGCGTATCTGATCCTATTGGGGCTGGGCTAATCGACAGCTTGCCGCACCCGGGAGGGAACATCACGGGGTTGACTAACATCGCGCCGGTGTTGTCGGGCAAGCGACTGGAGTTACTCAAGGAAACCGTTCCCAAGCTCTCCCGCGTTGCCGTGCTGTGGGACCCTAAGAATCCGGGCTCTACTCCACAATGGAATGAAAGCCAACTGGCGGCAAGGGATCTGGGCTTGCAACTTCATTCGATGGAGGTAAGCAGCGTTGACAAATACGAGAGCGCGTTCAAAGGCGCGATCAAGGCGCGGAGCGCCGGTCTTGCCGTGACGCTGAATCCCTTGGCCAATTCTAATCAAAAACGGATCGTGGACCTGGCGGCAAAGCATCGCCTGCCGGCGATATATGCTCGGAGTGATTTTGTGGACAACGGTGGCCTGATGTCCTACGGGCCGAGCTTTGCGTCCGAAGGCCGCGACGCCGCTCGCTTGGTCGACAAGATTCTAAAAGGCGCCAAGCCTGCCGACCTGCCGGTCGAGCAACCGATGACGTTTGAATTGGTGATGAATCTTAAGACCGTCAAGGCTCTTGGCCTGACGATACCGCCGATCGTGCTCATGCGGGTGCAGAGGGTAGTTAAGTAGCAGGAAGCAAGGTCCGCCAGAGGCGGATCAGCCTCTGGCTGAAATAGGCAAGAGTAGGAGGGAAAAATCATGATTAAGAAAGTTCTCGTCTGGTTGCTGGCAACTGTCATTCTGACAACTGCTTCGTCTGCCGAGGCGCAGCAGCGGAAAAAAGTTAACCGGCTCGGTTTCCTAGGAGGCAGCCTGGGTATCGACGATCGCGTGCAAACATTCCTACAGGGGTTGCGCGAACTTGGATACATTGAAGGACAGAACCTCGTGATTGAGTGGCGCTTTGCAAAAGGGGACGAAAATCGACTTCCCGAACTCGCGGCGGAACTGGTTCGGCTAAACCCAGATGTCATTGCAACCACGGGAACACAACCTACCCGCGCGCTTAAGGACGCGACCACTACGATTCCTATCGTTGTGCTCAGCGCGGGAGATCTGGTCGGGCGGGGACTCGTCGCGAGCCTCGCACATCCAGGTGGAAACATCACGGGGCTGACAAGCATTGCCCTGGACCTGAATGGCAAGCGGTTGGAGATCCTCAAGGAGATCGTCCCCCGGGCCTCACGAGTAGCTTTCCTTCATAACCCGCATGAGACGGATGAAGTAAGGGAACTGGAGCTCGCTGCCCGCGCATTGAAATTGCAGCTTCAACCACATGAGGTTCGTGAGGCGAGTCAGTTCCCGAGTGCCTACGCCGCGATGAGAAAGGAGCGCGTCGACGCCCTTCTTATATCCCGCAACCCATTCACAAATTCTCACCGAGGAGCACTCATCGACCTTGCCGCAAAGCACCGGCTGCCGGCAATGTGTGACGGGACAGAATGGACGAACGCCGGTTGTCTCATATCCTATGCGCAGAACCGAGCTGAAGGGTCCCGTCGCGCGGCCGTTTTTGTGGACAAGATCCTAAAAGGTACGAAACCCGCAGATATTCCCGTCGAGCAGCCGATGAAGTTCGAGTTCGTGATCAATCTGAAGACGGCAAAGCAGCTAGGTCTCACGATTCCTCAGTGGACGCTGATGAAGGCGGACAAGGTGATCAAATAGCAGAGGTCGGAAGTCATCGGAAGTCAGAGGTCAGAAGTCAGAGACGAGAAAAGCAAAATGCAACGGGACGCAAGCGAGTGGTTTGCCTGCGCGAAGGGGAACCGGCCAAACAGAAGTGAGAGTGTAGATGTTGTCAGTCCTAAAGATAGTCGGACAGGACCAGCACTTCGAGCGCGTTGACTTTTTTCAAGCGTTTGTCGTTCGTGATGAAAAGAGAGGCTTCGCCCTGGATCGCCGCCGCGATCTGCAAGGCATCGGGCAGGCGAATGCCATGACGCGCCCGAATCAGCGCCGCGGCTTCGGCGAGCTTCTCGTCGATGGCAAACATGGTAAGCGTGGAGAATGTTTTCAGCGTGACTTTGATCTCGTCGACGAGACCGTAGTTTTTATCGGCGAGAGGCTTGGTGAGAGTTTCCGCCAGCGTGACGGTCGACGTTACTGCGCGCAAGCGATGATTTTCCAGAAGCTCAAATACCGGCTCAAGGAGGTCCGCGTAGGGCACGACATCCTCGATAAAATAGATGAACGGGGCGGTATCGAGACCAACGACGCTGTGCTTTTCAACCGATCGGCGAAACTTAAGCGCGTTCCCATTCATCGCGCAGTTTATCGAGGTAGGCGTCGATCTTGGTTCGATTGCCCCAAGTTCCTTTGCCGAGACCGCGCAAACGGGCAGCCGGGTGCTTGGGTTTCGGCCGCAGGACGATCTTGTCGCCCTCCACGGCCGCGGATAACTTATCCCCTGGCTTTAGTCCCAAGGTTTTTCGGATTTGCTTGGAGATAACGATTTGCGATTTTTGATTGAGTCTTATTACCGATTCCATTTTTGCAATCCGAATCGACATGTTTACATAAAATTACCAGACCGCGATGACACCGTCAATCGACCCTTCGACGCGAGCGCCCCGGTCTTGGCCGGGGCTCTGGCTCAGGATTTCGCCCCACGGGCGTACCGGAAGTTGCGACGGGCTTGCCCGTGGGGCTCCACACGAAAGACTGACGTCGGCATGTAGGCGCTTCGGTACCGGGCGGATGAGGTGATTAAATAGCGGGGAGCATGGAGCAAAGAGCAACAAAAACACGGGGAGGCATTCTATGAGGAAAATAATCATTGGTTTCGCGCTCAGCGTTTTGGTTTTGGCGCTTAGCTTTCCATCTGCGGCGCAGCAGGCAAAGAAAGTACTTCGGATAGGTTATTTGTCGGCCGGCTCGTCTTCGTCTGAAGCGCTGCGCCTTGAGGCGTTCCGCGAAGGGCTGCGCCAACGTGGCTACGTCGAAGGTCAAAACATCATCATCGAGGTCCGCTACGCCGAGGGCAAGCCCGAGCGGCTCCCTGACCTGGCAGCCGATCTCGTTCGGCTCAAGGTTGACGTCATCGTCGCCGGGGGCGCCCTAATCCGGGCTGCAAAGAACGCCAGCAGCACGTTACCCATCGTCATGCTGTTCGCTCCTGATCCTGTGGAAGCCGGGTATATAGAAAGCCTTGCTCGGCCCGGCGGCAACATCACCGGGTTGTCTTCTATGCAGGTAGAGCTAAGCGGCAAACGGCTGGAGCTGTTCAAAGAGGCCTTTCCTAAGGTCCGCCGCCCTGCTGTTCTCTGGGTAAGCGGGGGAGGATCTACCGGTGCAACTTTTAGAGAAACGCAGACTGCAGCAAAGGCTTTAGGATTGAAGATTCGACCGTTGGAGGTGCGGGGTCCGGAGGATTTTGACGGCGTATTCGCCGTGGCGACTAAGGAGCGGCTCGACGGACTGTTCACGGTTACCTCCACGTTCCTGACGGCTAACCGGAAACGGATTGTCGATTTCGCGGCGAAAAACCGGCTGCCGGCGATGTACCACAACGAGGATTTTATCGAGGCTGGCGGCCTCATGACATATGCGCCGAGCCTGCTTGACATGCACCGCCGCGCCGCAACTTACGTGGACAAGATTCTGAAAGGCACCAAGCCTTCTGACTTACCGGTGGAGCAGCCGATGAAGTTTGAATTGATCGTTAGTTTAAAGACAGCCAATCAGATCGGGGTGACGATTCCACCGAATCTCTTAGTCAGAGCTACCAAAGTAATCAGATAACTGGCGAGGCGTAGCAAGTTAGCAGTGAGCTGAAATTAATCGGCAATCCGAATCCGACCCTTCGACTCGAGGCCCGGCCTGGGCGACCGGTATCGGCTCACCACCTGGGGGTCAACGAGATTCAAGCCCTCACCTAATCGACGAGGAGCTTTTCTCCACTGCGGTGGTCTTGGCGCATCAAGTAAGCGAGCTTTTTCTGCCGGCGCCGGTATGGCACGCTAAACAGCGTGTACTGATATCCCACGGGATATTGTTCTTTGTACTCCCGCCACCACAGGTCTAGCGTGAGATTGAACTTCTTGTGCGCTTTGATCTCGCGGTAGATTAACTCGAAGTCCAGTAGCGGCTTACCTGACGAGACACTGTTCCGAGGCGGGAACAGCTTTTTTTCCACTTCCTCGTCGCTTAGCTCTTCGGGCAGCGGCCAACTCAGTCCCGCTTTTTCAAAACGGTGCAAATAATCGGCTGCCGTGCTGCGGCACATCTGGCAGCTCTGTGCGATCTGATGTCCGCTCAGATCACAGTGATAGTGAAGACGGAGAACTTCCTTAATCTTGCGCATGGATAACCTTGCTTTGGCCATCAACCCCTCCTTTGGATTAGAAGAGCGGATTGTAACAGCCTGGTTTATCCGGCGCCGCTTACCTCGACTTACCCTCTACAGGGGGGCGGAATGCTCCGAAGCACGTGGCCGGAATCGAGCAAAATAGCCGGCTGGAATGGTGCGAAATACCCACACGATCATTTTTCCGACAGACCCCTAATCAGAAGTCGAGCGCCGACACCACTGCGGGACTTTCTCGGGCTCACAATTAGATACAGATGGCCGAAAGGCAGCAAAAAGTCGTGGAAAATCAAGGGCGAAAAAAAATTATTGACAAACATCCAAATTGCTTCTAATACTACAAAATGTAGTAGGTTCTTAATTTCTTCATACTATATATTGAAAACCCTAAGGGGTAAGGGGGCGAGGATCAAATGGCAAGCACGGCGTCTTACGCGGGCGAATTGAAGGTTAGTCAGGAACGGGAAAAGGCCAATGCCGGTCTCAAAGTGGAGCGGTATTTTACCCGCGCCGGGGTGCATCCCTACGATGAAATCGAGTGGGAGCAACGCTCCGCTTCCATCACCAATGAGAAGGGGCGGATTGTTTTCGAGCAGTCCAACGTCGAGATTCCCAAAGCCTGGTCGATGATGGCGACCAACGTCGTGGTGTCGAAATATTTCCGGGGTCCTTTGGGTAGCCCGCAGCGGGAACATAGCGTGCGCCAGATGATCGGTCGGGTGGTCGATACCATCACCAGTTGGGGTAAGAAAGATGGCTATTTCGCCACGGATGACGACGCAGAGGCCTTCGGCGATGAGCTGACCCATATATTGGTGCATCAGAAGGCCTGTTTTAACAGCCCGGTGTGGTTCAATTGCGGGATTGAAGAAAAACCGCAGTGCTCGGCCTGTTTCATCCTGTCCGTGGACGATACCATGGATTCCATCCTCGATTGGTACCGCAAGGAGGGGGTGATTTTTAAAGGCGGCTCAGGCTCCGGCGTGAATCTATCCAGGATCCGCTCTGCCAAGGAACAGTTGGCGGGTGGTGGGACGGCGTCGGGTCCGGTCTCGTTCATGAAAGCGGCGGATGCCTCGGCCGGAGTGATCAAATCCGGAGGGAAAACCCGGCGCGCCGCCAAAATGGTGATCTTGAACGTCGATCATCCGGACATCGAAGAGTTCATCAAGTGCAAAGTCGAAGAAGAGAAGAAAGCCTGGGCGCTGATCGAGGCGGGATACGACGCCAGCCTCGATGGGCCGGCCTACGGCAGCGTCTTTTTCCAAAACGCCAACAACTCGGTGCGGGTCTCCGATGAGTTTATGCAAGCGGTTCAAGAGGACCGCGAATGGAAGACCCGCTACGTCACCAGCGGCGAGGTTTGCGAGGCTTTCAAGGCGCGGGACATGTTGCGCATGATCGCCGAGAGCACCTACTTCTGCGGCGATCCGGGCATGCAATTCGACACGACAATCAACGACTGGCACACTTGTTCCAACACTGGGCGGATCAACGCTTCGAACCCCTGCTCTGAGTACATGCATCTCGACAACTCGGCGTGCAACCTGGCTTCGTTAAACCTGCTCAAGTACCTGAGCGGCGACGGCGTTTTCGATACCGAGGCCTTCCGCCGGGCGGTGGACATCATCATCCTGGCGCAGGATATCCTGGTCGATAATTCCTCCTACCCCACCGCCGAGATCACGGCCAATGCCCATGCATTCCGCGAGCTGGGATTGGGCTACGCCAACCTCGGGGCGTTGTTGATGTCGCTGGGGTTGCCTTACGACTCCGACGCGGGCCGGAGCTATGCGGCGGCGGTCACCGCGCTCATGTCGGGGGAAGGCTATTTACAGTCCGCGCGCATCGCGGCGGCTACCGGGGCGTTTGCCGGATATGAAGTGAACCGCCTGCCGATGCTCCGGGTATTGAACAAACACCGCTCGCACGCCTACAAGATTTCGCCGTCGCAGGTGCCGCTGGATTTGCTCACGTCGGCGCGCGAGGTGTGGGACCAGACATGCGCGGAAGCGGAGAAGAGCGGTGTAAAAAATTCCCAGATCTCGGTATTGGCGCCCACTGGCACCATTGCCTTTATGATGGACTGCGACACCACTGGCGTCGAACCCGATATCGCGCTCGTGAAGTACAAAAAGCTTGTTGGCGGTGGATTGTTAGAGATGGTCAATCACACCGTTCCGCGAGCGCTCAAGCGGCTCGGCTACGACCTCAAACAGATTCAAGAAATCGTCGAACATATAGACGAGCATAAGACCATCGAAGGGGCGCCGCATCTCAAGGACGATGACCTGCCGGTTTTCGATTGCGCTTTCAAACCCGCCAACGGCAGCCGCACGATTCACTATATGGGACATGTCAGGATGATGGGCGCGGTGCAGCCCTTCATCTCCGGTGCGATCTCCAAGACCATCAACATGCCGACCGATGCGACCGTCGAGGATATCATGCAGGCTTATATGGAGTCCTGGAAGCTCGGCCTCAAGGCGGTGGCGATCTACCGGGACGGTTCCAAGCGCACCCAGCCGCTCAACACCTCCAAAGATAAAAAAGAGGAGAAGAAAGCCGCTGCGGTGGAAGTAAAGGAAAGCCGGCCGCTGCGGCGCAAACTGCCCGACGAGCGCAGATCGATCACGCACAAGTTCGACATCGCCGGGCACGAAGGCTATATCATTGCCGGCATGTACGAAGACGGCCAGCCGGGCGAGATCTTCATCACCATGTCCAAAGAAGGCTCGACGATCTCAGGCCTGATGGATTCTTTCGCCACCGCGATCTCCATAGCGCTGCAGTACGGCGTACCGCTAAGGAGCTTGGTCGACAAGTTCAGCCATATGCGCTTCGAGCCTTCGGGTTTCACCAAAAACCCCGACATCCCCATGGCCAAGTCGATCATGGATTATATCTTTCGCTGGCTGGCCACCAAGTTTCTCGACGGGGACGCGCAGCAGGAAGTGGGGATCGTAAAGCACGAAGCGGAGGAAAAGGAAATTGCGCCCGCCCCCAAAAAAGTAATTCCCATCACTTCCCAGGCGCCGCGCGGCGGCGCGCCGGTGGCGAGCATCAGCAGCATCACCAGCCTTTACCAACAGGACGCGCCGCCCTGTCCCGATTGCGGCGCGATCATGATCCGCAGCGGCGCTTGCTACAAGTGTCTCAACTGCGGCGCGG
>Ga0326597_10007072_pt1 | contig 15301 bp, 11 predicted proteins | sample RVTome_12_FD_203789 | JGI IMG/M metagenome (GOLD analysis project Ga0326597, IMG submission 203789) | Soil microbial communities from uranium-contaminated site in the Upper Colorado River Basin, Wyoming, United States - RVT100D185 | ecosystem: Environmental > Terrestrial > Soil > Contaminated >... | reverse complement strand
CAGCTTCTCCAGTTTCTGCTTCACCTTTTGCAATGAGTTGATTGAAGTGACTTCGACGGATGTAGTACATCTCGCTGTCGTTCACCATCAAACGACGCTCAAAGCTTAGACCGCTTTTGAGCCAGCGATAGAAGTTAATGTTGTGCGGATTGACGTCGTTGAGGAGGGCGCGGCTGGGGCGGAGGCCGAGGGCGACGGCGATGCCGCCGCAGAGGGGCTCGACGAGGCGGCAATGTTCATGTCCGGCCCAAATCTCTCTCAAGCGTGGCACGAGCCAGCGCTTGCCGCCGGCCCACTTCAAAGGTGGATTAAGAGGAGGAGTATCCGGCCGTATTGCTAGCTTGACCACGCTCCCTCACTTTCGGAGAGACACTAACTCAAATGTTCGCTAAAGGCAATCACCGTCTACCAGATGTCGCGGAGCTCGAAGCGGGGGCCCTCTTTGCAGACGAGGCGCGGCTTGCCGCGGCGGTCGAAGACGGCGCAGCCGTAGCAGATGCCGGTGCCGCAGGCCATGGGCGACTCGAGCAGCGCCTGGACGGGCTTGCGGCCGCGTACGCGCTCGGCGCCCTCGCGGCCGCGGAGGAGGTCGGCGAGGGCAACGAACATCGGGTTGGGGCCGCAGAGGAAGACCTGGTCGGCCCAGTCGTAGTACTCGCCGAAGACGTCGGTGACGAGGCCGGTGCGGCCGAGGGAGCCGTCCTGGGTGGCGACGACGACCTCGACCTCGGGCGGGACGAGCGCGGCGGGGAAGACGCCGGCGGCGGCGCGGGCGCCGTCGAGGAGGACGACGCTCTTGCCCTTGCGGACGCCCTCGTCGGCGAGCCAGAGGAGGGGAGCGACGCCGATGCCGCCGCCGACGAGGAGGAGGTTCTGGCCCGGCGCCCGCAGCGAGTAGCCGCGGCCGAGGGGGCCCCAGGCGAAGACGCGCTCGCCGGGCTCCCGCGCCGCCAGCCAGGCCGTGCCGCGGCCGACGACGTCGTAGAGGATGGCGAACTCGGGGCCGTTCTCGCCGTCGCGCAGGCGGTGGTAGCTCATGGCGCGCGGCAGCAGCGGGTCGTCGGCGATCGAGGCGCCGGTCGGCGGGCCCTCACCGGCGACCGTGTCGGCGCAGCGGAGCATGAGGAAGCGGCCGGGGCCGGCGCCGCTGAGGAGGTCGGCGCCACGCCCGGGGCCGGACGATGCGGCGCGTCCTGAGCTTATCGAAGGATCGAACCAGGCGATGTAGGTATCGCCGTAGAGGCGGCTGTTCGCGACAAGGCGGATGAAGCCGGTCTTCATGTCAACGACGCCCGGCGCTTCGCACCCCTGGCGGTCTGCTCCGCACGCGAAAGCAAGATGTCGGGGGGCAGCTCCCGCTCTCCGGCAAGGGGCTGCGCCCCCTGCACGCCTGCTCGGCGACCCTAGGCGCCATCGCCCCGCCTGTAGGCGTCGATCGGCAGGACGTTGAAGGTCTGGCTGCCGGCGAGGAGGGCCTCGGTGGCGGCGCGGGCGGTGTCGATCGAGGTGAAGCAGGGGATGCGGCGCTCGGCGGCGGCGCGGCGGATCTGGAAGCCGTCTTTCATGGCAGTAGCGCGGCCGCCCTCCGGCGTGTTGATCACGCAGTCGACGAGGCCGGCCTCGATCACGTCGAGGACGTTGGGGTGGCCCTCGTTCAGGCGCTTGGCGACCTGCTCGACCGGGATGCCGAGGGCGCGGATCTCGGCGGCGGTGCCCGCGGTGCCGTAGAGGCGGTAGCCGGCCTGGTGGAGGCGGCGGATGACGGGGATCGCCTCCGGCTTCGTGTGGTCGGAGAGGGAGAGGAGGGCGCCGCCGTTCGGCGGCAGGACGAAGTCGGCGGCGATCACCGCCTTGGCGAGGGCGGCGGGGAAGGTCGCGTCGACACCCATGACCTCGCCGGTCGACTTCATCTCGGGGCCGAGATAGGTGTCGACGCCGATGAGCTTCGCCATGGAGAAGACAGGCGCCTTGACGGCGACGAGGGGCTGGCGCGGCCAGAGGCCGCCCTTGAGGCCCTGGTCGGCGAGCGTGCGGCCGAGGCTGCAGTTCACGGCAAGGCGGACCAGCGGCACGCCCGTTGCCTTGGAGATGAACGGCACCGTGCGGCTGGCGCGCGGGTTGACCTCGAGGACGTAGACGGTCGAGGCGCCGTGGGGCTCGCTCATGATCACGTACTGGACGTTCATGAGGCCGCGCACGTCGAGGGCGAGGCCGATGCGCCGCGTGTAGTCGACGATCGTATCGACCTCGTTCGGCGTGAGGTTGAGGCCGGGGTAGACGGCCATGGAGTCGCCGGAGTGGACGCCGGCGCGCTCGATGTGCTCCATGATGCCGGGGATGAGCACGTCCTCGCCGTCGCAGACGGCGTCGACCTCCACCTCGCGGCCCTCGAGGTACTTGTCGATGAGGACGGGCTTGCCGTCGGAGCTCTCGAGGATGGACGTGAGGGCGCGGATCAGCTCGCTGGCGTTGTGGACGATCTCCATGGCGCGGCCGCCGAGGACGTAGCTGGGCCGGACGAGCACGGGGTACTCGATCTGCTGGGCGGTAGCGAGCGCCTCCTCAACCGTATGGACGCCGGCGCCGGGCGGCTGGGGGATGCCGAGCTTGTTGAGGAAGTCCTCGAAGCGGCGGCGGTCCTCCGCGAGGTCGATCGTCTCGTAGCTGGAGCCGACGATCTGGCGCGCCGTCCGGTAGAGGGGCTCGGCGAGGGAGATGCCGGTCTGGCCGCCGAACTGGACGATGGTGCCGGGAGCGACGCCTTCCTCCGTCTCCTCGTTGTGGAGGATCTCGCGCAGGGACTCCTCGTCCAGAGGCTCGAAGTAGAGACGGTTGGAGGTATCGAAGTCGGTGGAAACGGTCTCCGGGTTCGAGTTGGCGATGATCGCCTTGTAGCCGGCTTCTTGCAAGGCCCAGACGGCGTGGACGGAGGCGTAGTCGAACTCGATGCCCTGGCCGATGCGGATCGGCCCGGAGCCAACGACGAGGACCTTGTCGCCGCCGAGCGCCGGCGCCTCGTTCTCCTCCTCGTAGGTGCTGTAGAAGTAGGGCGTGACGGCGTCGAACTCGGCGGCGCAGGTATCGACCATCTTGAAGACGGGCCGCAGGTTCCAGTCCTTGCGCAGGTCGCGCACCTGCTCCGGCAGGCGGTCGGCGAGCGTGCCGACCTGGGCGTCGGAGAAGCCGAGGCGCTTCGCCTCGCGTAGGAGCTCGCGCGTCAGGGGCTCGGCGAGGAGGCGCCGCTCGGCGGCGATGATGTTCTGGAGCCGCTCGATGAACCAGGGGTCGATGCCGCTCTTGCGGGCGACCTCGATCGTCTCGGCGCCGCGGCGGAGGGCGGCCATGACGGTCCAGAGGCGCTGGTCCGTCGCCTCCATGCTCCGGGCACAGGGGTCGCCGACCCAGCTCGGGTCCTCCCAGAGGAGGCTGCGGCCGCCGATCTCGAGGCTGCGGACGGCCTTCTGGAGGGCGGCCTCGAAGCTGCGGTCGATCGCCATGACCTCGCCTGTCGCCTTCATCTGGGTGCCGATGTGGCGGTCGCCGAAGGGGAACTTGTCGAAGGGCCAGCGGGGGATCTTGACGACGCAGTAGTCGAGGGCGGGCTCGAAGGCGGCGGTGGTGCGCTCCGTGACGGCGTTGGCGATCTCGTCGAGGCGGCGGCCGACGGCGATCTTGGCGGCGACGCGGGCGATCGGGTAGCCGGTGGCCTTGCTGGCGAGGGCGGAGCTGCGGGAGACGCGCGGGTTGACCTCGATGACGTAGTAGGGCGGCAGATCGAAGCGGTCGCCCGGCGTCGCCTCGCTGCCGTCGGGCCAGGCCCAGGGGACGATGTCGGGCCGCGGCGCGAGGCCGAACTGGATGTTGCAGCCGCCCTCGATGCCGAGAGCGCGGATGATCTTGAGGGCGGCCGACCGGAGCATCTGGTACTCCTTGTCGGTGAGGGTCTGGCTCGGCGCGACGACGATGCTGTCGCCGGTGTGGACGCCCATCGGGTCGAGGTTCTCCATGTTGCAGACGGTGACGCAGTTGTCGGCGCCGTCGCGCACGACCTCGTACTCGATCTCCTTCCAGCCGAGGAGGCTGCGCTCGACGAGGACCTGGCTGATCGGGCTGGCGGCGAGGCCGCCGCGGACGATGCTCTCGTACTCCGCCTCCGTGTGGGCGATGCCGCCGCCGGTGCCGCCGAGGGTGTAGGCGGGGCGGATGACGAGCGGCAGGCCGATGCGGCCGCGGACGGCGGCCGCCTGCTCGAAGCTCGTGACGGTCTCGCTCGCCGGCACCGGCTCGCCGATCGCCGCCAGCGTCTGCTTGAAGAGCTCGCGGTCCTCCGCCTTGTGGATCGCCTCCAGGGGCGTGCCGAGGAGGCGGACGTTGTAGCGCTGGAGGATGCCGGCGTCGGCGAGGGCGACGGCGAGGTTGAGACCGGTCTGGCCGCCGAGGGTTGGCAGGAGCCCGTCCGGCCGCTCCCGCTCGATGATCCGCTCGACGACATCGACGGTCAGCGGCTCGATGTAGACGATGTCGGCGATGCCTTCGTCAGTCATGATCGTCGCCGGGTTGGAGTTGACGAGGACGGTGGTGACGCCCTCCTCGCGCAGGGCGCGGCAGGCCTGGGAGCCGGAGTAGTCGAACTCCGCCGCCTGGCCGATGATGATCGGCCCGCTGCCGAGGATGAGGACCTTGGAGGGTTTAGTCATACGAGCATCGTTAATAGGCCACCAACGAGAGCACCCGCCACCGCACCCACCAAGGCTGCGGAAAGAGTGACTTGCTCAAGAGACTTAGCCCGTGCTTCCTCTTCTAGGAAATGCACAGACTGGAGTGCATGTGAATCGTCCCAGTCGAGCATGTCATCAATCTCGTGAGCGGTATATGCAGAGAAGGGCGAAAGGAAAGAGACGCTCTCAAAATCCTGTTTGGAGGTCTTGGCATAACGCTTCAACGATGAGAAAAGCTTCATAGCATCGGCATGAGATTCGTAGATAGAACCGATGTCCCTTTTTAGCTGGGTTCTCAACTCGGCTCTTTTGCGAAAGCTGGGTAAGGTGGGACGCCTTTCAAGAGACAATAGACCATATGAAGAAAATGCCTCTTGAAGGAAGGAGTCGATCTCAACGTCCTTGTGGATCAATTCCGAGCGGGTCTCCATCGCTCGATAATGCTCCACTATTGACCAGACGGCTTGATTCACCATGGCAGTAATCGCAGCGTCAGACAGGTCAGCTTGGATCATGACCTCTGTGTCGCTAAGGACTGTCATCGTGCTCCCTGATGTTTGCTGTCGCAGATAAATTGCAGGACTCATTACGATTGGGCCTACGGTATGAAGAAATAGCTCAGTACCCTCATATATAGCTTTGAGGCATTTGCGCGCCTGGAAGCCAAGTTCTGATGGGTCGTCGAAGGGAACATCCGGCACTTTCGCAAATGCCGCGAAGGTAAGTCCATTGAGAGCCAAAATGATGCTTTCAGGACGTCGCGAGGAGGACCCGGCGGACCAATTTCGGGCAGGCCAGTTAGCCTCAAAGATGACGTCTCCGAGAATTCCCGACGCCACGCCCTGTTTATCTCCTTCGCGCACATCCGACCACCAACATGGTTTGGGAAGCCCCTCCTCAATTATTCGACTCACGAGTGGGGACGACCTAGCCCCCCTCAGCAAGACTTTGTGCGTCTGCTCAGCCAATTGTTCGACATCTCGTTCTGTAAGGTCCTCAGATTTCTTGCCTTCGCTAGCAAGGTAAAACGAGCCGAATTTCAAAAGGACTGGGGCTTGCTCTCCAGAAGGCTTGGTCACTTTACAGCCCCAACCATCTCCACAAAGCGCTCGAAGAGGTACATGTTGTCCCACGGCCCCGGCGCCGCCTCCGCGTGGTACTGGATCGTCAGCAGCGGCGCCTCGCGGCCGCGCAGGCCCTCGACGGTGCCGTCGTTGAGGTGGACGTGGCTCACCTCGACGCTCGCCGGCAGGCCGTCCGAGTCGACGGCGTAGCCGTGGTTCTGGGCCGTGATCTGGATGCGGCCGCTGGCGACGTCCTTGACCGGGTGGTTGGCGCCGCGGTGGCCGAACTTGAGCTTGAACGTCCGTGCGCCGAGGGCGAGGGCGGCGACCTGGTGGCCGAGGCAGATGCCCATGACCGGCGTGCGGCCGATGAGGCCCTTCACCGTCGCGACGGCGTAGTCGAGGAGGACGGGGTCGCCGGGGCCGGGGGAGAGGACGACGCCGTCCGGGTTGAGGCTGAGGATCGTCTCGGCGTCCGTGGTCGCCGGCATCGCCATGACGTCGCAGCCAAGGCGGCGCAGCGAGCGCATGATATTGTACTTGACGCCGAGGTCGAGGAGGACGATGCGGTGGCGCGGCGGCGAGTCGGCGTCGCCATCGACTGGCGCGTAGACGCCGGCTGGCGGCCAGGCGAAGGGGCGCTCGGCGCTGACGGAGGGGACGAGGTCGCTGGCGCCGTAGCGCGGCGCCGCCAGCAAGCGGGCGAGGGCCTCCGCCGGATCCGCGTCCTGGACGAGGCAGCCCATCATGACGCCGGCGGAGCGCAGGCGGCGGGTGAGGGCGCGCGTATCGATGCCGCTGATCGCGGGCACGCCGCGCTCGAGGAGGTAGTCGTGCAGGGTAGCGGTCATGAGGCGCTGGCTCGGGGCGGTGCAGTGCTCGCGAACGACGAAGCCGCTGACCTGGACGCGGCCGGACTCGTCGTCGCGGCCGTTGGTGCCGTAGTTGCCCTGGATCGGGTAGGTCATGGCGAGGAGCTGGCCGGCGTAGGAGGGGTCGGTAAGGGCTTCTTGATAGCCGGTCATCGAGGTGTTGAAGACGACCTCGCCGCTGGCCGCAACGGGGGCGCCGAAGCTGCGGCCCTCGTAAACGGTGCCGTCCTCGAGGATCAGGTAGGCGCGCTCAGCCATCGGTGCCGTCCCTGGCGTCGATGTCGTGGCGCACGGTGCGGTGCCTGCGCCACTCGCAGCCGGGGTCACGGCGCGACTCGACGGCGGCGCTGATCGCGTTGACCTCGCTCAGGATCGCCAGCCTCCCTGCTCTCTGCTGCACTAGGGCAACCTCATCGGCGTTGCCCTGGGCCCGCTCTGAATAACGTCACGGCCGCTCCTCGTGTATCAGCTCGCCGCCGTAGAGGGTCGCGACGACGCGGCCGCGCAGCGTCCGGCCGATGAGGGGGGTGTTCTTGCCCTTCGAGGCGAGAGCGTCGGCGTCGACGGTCCATTCGCGCTCCGGGTCGAGGAGGACGAGGTCGGCGGCGGCGCCGACCGTGAGCGTGCCGAGGCCGGGCAGGCGGCGGTCGAGATGGAGGGCGCGCACCGGGCCGATCGTCAGCGCCTCGATCAGGCGCTCGAGGCTCAATGCGCCGGTCGCGACGGCGCGGAGGCCGAGGCCGAAGGCGGTCTCGAGGCCGACCATGCCGAAGGCGGCGGCGTCGAACTCGCAGAGCTTCTCCTGGACGGCGTGGGGCGCGTGGTCGGTGGCGACGGCGTCGATCGTGCCGTTGGCGAGGCCGGCGACGCAGGCCTCGACGTCCTCGGCGCGCCGCAGGGGCGGGTACATCTTGGCGCCCGTGTCGTAGGCGAGGCCTCGTCCTGAGCCCCTCGAAGGGCCCATGACGGTCTCGTGGTCGAGAGCGAGGTGATGGGGCGTGACCTCGGCGCTAACGCGCAGGCCCGCGCCCCTGGCGGCGCGGACGAGCGCGACGCCGCCGGCGGTGCTGATGTGGGCGATGTGGACGTGGGCGCCAGTCTGGGCCGCGAGGGCGAGGTCGCGGGCGATCGCGCTCTCCTCGGAGGCGGCGGGGATGCCGCGCAAGCCGAGGCGGGTCGAGACCCAGCCCTCATGCATGACGCCGCCGGCGAGCGCCGGGTCCTCGCAGTGGTCGATCACCGGCAGGTCGACGATCTTCGCGTACTCGAGGGCGCGGCGCATGATCGCGGCGTCGCCGACCGGCGAGCCGTCGTCGCTGAAGCCGACGCAGCCGGCGGCGGCGAGTTCCGCGAGCTCGGCGAGGGCCTTGCCGGCGCGGCCTTTGGTCACGCAGCCGATCGGCAGGACGCGCACGACGCCCTCTGCCGCGGCGCGGCCGAGGACGAAGTCGACGGCCGCCTTGCTGTCGAGGGGCGGCTCCGTGTTCGGCATAGCGCAGACCGTGGTGAAGCCGCCGCGGGCCGCCGCGAGCGTGCCGCTGGCGATCGTCTCCTTGTACTCGAAGCCGGGCTCGCGCAGGTGGCTGTGGAGGTCGACGAAGCCGGGGCAGACGAGCAGCCCCTCGGCGTCGATGACGCGGGCGCCGTTCGCTGGCAGGTCGGCGCCTACGGCGGCGATGCGGCCGTCGCGCACGCGGACGCTGCCCCGGGCGAGGTCGACGCCGTTCGCCGGGTCGAGGACGCGGCCGCCGCGGATCAGGATATCGCTCATTGGTCCCGCCGCAGGAGGTAAAGGACCGCCATGCGCACGGCGACGCCGTTCGTCACCTGCTCCTCGACGAGGGAGCGGGCGCCGTGGGCGACGGCGGCAGAGATCTCGACGCCCTCGTTCATCGGGCCGGGGTGGAGGACGGGCGCACCGGGGCGTGCCCGCGCCATGCGCTCCTCGTTCACCTGATAGAGGCGCGAGTACTCGCGCAGGCTCGGCAGGAGGCCGGCCGTCATCCGCTCCTGCTGCAGGCGCAGGGTCATCACGGCGTCGGCATCCTCAACAGCGCGGTCGAGGTCGGTCTCGACGGCGACGGGCGGCAGGCCGGCGGCGTGCTCGCTGCCGAGCTCCGCCGGCAGGAGGGTCGGCGGGCCGCAGACGACGACATCGGCGCCGAGGCGGCTGAGGCCCCAGATGTCGGAGCGGGCGACGCGGCTGTGGGCGACGTCGCCGACGATGACGATGCGCTTGCCGGCGAGGGGGCCGATGGCGGCGCGGAGGGTATAGAGGTCGAGGAGGCCCTGGGTCGGGTGGGCGTGCCAGCCATCGCCGGCGTTGACGACCTGGGCGTCGCCCTCGGCGGCAGCGAGGTAGGGTGCGCCGGACATCGGGTGGCGGAGGACGAGGACGTGGGCGCCGATCGCGCGCAGGGTGCGCACGGTGTCGATCAGCGACTCGCCCTTCTCGATGCTGGAGCCGGCGGCCGTCAGGTTGATCACGTCGGCGCCGAGGACCTTGCCGGCGAGCTCGAAGGAGGCGCGTGTGCGCGTCGAGGCCTCGTAGAAGAGGGTGACGATCGTCGTGCCGCGCAGCGTCGGCACGCGGGCGACCTCGCGCGCGAGCACCTCCTTCATCGCCTTGGCGGTCTCGAGGATGATCTCGATCTCGTCGACGCGGAAGTCGTCGAGGTCGAGGACGTGACGGCGCTGCCAGACCGCGGCGCCGCCGTCGGGCTGCGGCGCTTCGAGGGACGCGGCGCCGTTCGGCGCTTGGGCTGACTCGGGAAGGGCGGCTGGGCGCGAACGGACCATGGCTACTCCTCCTGACCGATGATGGCAACTTCGTCGCGGCCGTCGGTCTCTACGAGGCGGACCTGGACGTCGTCGTCGCGGGCGGTGGGGATGTTCTTGCCGATGTAGTCGGGCCGGATCGGCAGCTCGCGGTGGCCGCGGTCGATGAGGACGGCGAGCTGGATGCGCTGGGGGCGGCCGAAGTCGGTCACGGCGTCGAGGGCGGCGCGGATCGTCCGGCCGGTGAAGAGGACGTCGTCGACGAGGACGACGCGCTTGCCGGCGACGTCGAAGGGGATGTCGCTGGGGGCGATCTGGACGCTGGCGCCACGGGTCGAGAGGTCGTCGCGGTAGAGGCCGACGTCGAGAACGCCGACCGGCAGGGCACCGTCCTCGATCTCCTCGATCGCGGCGGCGATGCGACGAGCAAGGGGGACGCCGCGGGTGCGCATGCCGATGATCACGAGGTCACGGGTGCCGCGGTGGGCCTCGACGATCTCGTGGGCGATGCGGACCAGGGCGCGGCGCAGGTCCTCGGCGGTCATGAGGACGCGCTCAGGCATGGGAAAGGCGCCTCCAGTCAGGAGAATAGCCGCCCGGCGCGCGGCACGAGCCCTCGGCGCACTGGAAAACGCGCTCAGGCATGAGAACCCTCACGCATAAGAAAAGGGCCTCCCATTACGAGAATGGCGGCCCGGCCTGTGTACGCGGTTAGAGCTGGCGCGGAGTAGTACACCACCGTCTCCCTTTCCGGCCTCGCGGGACCGGGCTTAAAGGTCAGGTCACTAGAGAGTATAGGCGAGGCGGCTCCGGGCCGTAAAGGGTGAGTGCGCCGGCACGGTGGAAGCGCTAAAGTGCGATTGAGTCCGGCGGAGGACGAGAAGAGCAGAGAAAGGGAGTGTCATGCCGGTCGACATCGCCGATATCGAGGCCATCGTTGCCGCCCAGGAAGCCTGGCGCGGGAGCAAGACGATCAACCTCATCGCCAGCGAGAACGCGCCCAGCGCGGCGGTGCGCCGCATCCAGGACTCCGACTTCATGGGCCGCTACGCCGAGGGCCATCCGAACCGGGGCGATGAGGTGACGCGTTACTACCAGGGCACGCGCTTCATCGACGAGATCGAGACGATGGCGCGCGAGGAGCTGCTGGCCCTGACGCGCTGCCGCCAGGCGGACGTGCGGCCGATCAGCGGCAACGCCGCAAACACGGCGGTGGCGCTGGGCTACCTGCGCGGCGGCGATACGGTGATCGTCAACTCGACGCCGGCGGGCGGTCACATCAGCCACGGCAGCGTCGGCGTGATCGGGCGCCGGATCCAGAGCCGCGGCTTTTCGCTGAGCCTGGACGCGGCGAAGCCGATCCCGCTGCATTTCTTTCCCATGACGGAGGACGGCTATCATCTGGACGTCGCGGGCAGCATCGAGCTGATCGAGCGCGTCTCGCCGCGGCTGATCATCCTCGGCAAGAGCCTCTTCCTCTTCCCGGAGCCGGTTCAGGAGCTGGCGGCGGCCTGCCGCGAGAAGGACATCCCGATCCTCTACGACGCGGCCCACGTCTTCGGCCTGATCACGGGCGGCGAGTTCCAGGACCCCTGGCGCGAGGGCGCGACCTGGGCGACGGCGAGCACGCACAAGACCTTCCCGGGACCGCAGCGGGGCGTGATCGTCGCCGACCTGGACGCGGAGGCGGAGGCGCGCTTTTGGCCTGCAGCCGACCGCGGCGTCTTCCCCGGCTCATCGAGCAACCACCACCTTCACAGCCTGCCGGCGTTGCTGGTCGCGATTCGCGAGATGCGCGAGCACGCGCCGGCTTACGCGCGGGCGACGGTCCGCAACGCCCAAGCGCTGGGCCAGGCGCTGGAGGACGAGGGCATCGCCGTGGAGGCGCGCGAGTTCGGCTTCACGCGCAGCCACCAGATCGCCGTGAACGTCTCCGAATACGGCGGCGGCGTCACGGTCGCGCGGCGCCTCGAGGACAACGACGTCATCGTCAACTACAACCTCCTGCCGCGCGACGCGGACCCGCGCAACCCTTCGGGGCTGCGGATCGGCGTCCAGGAGATGACGCGCTATGGCATGGGCGAGGCGGAGATGAAGCGGCTGGCAGAGCTGCTCGCGGCGGCGATCAAGAGCAAGGCGGTCAAGGCGGAGGTCAACGCCCTGCGGGCGGCCTTCCCCGAGCTCCACTACGTCTAGCCGCTAGCCTTCGTCAGTGATAAGTCGGGCGGCCCTGCAGGGTCACCTCACGCCCCGGCGGAGGCGCTAGACCCTTTTGCACTCACGCATTTCGATGATGCTACACGCGGTAGCGTACGGATGCAGGCTCAGCCTGCCCGAGCCCTTCTGCACTCACGCATTTTCGATGCTACACGCGGTAGCGTACGGATGCAGGCTCAGCCTGCCGGGCCCTTCTGTACCCACGCATTTCGATTGCAGGCGCGGTAGCCCATGGGTGCAGCCCCTGGGTGCAGGCTCAGCCTGCTAGAGCTTGAGCTCGCCGGGGGTGGCGGGGATGTGCGGCGTCGGCACGTCGCCGGCGGCGCACTCGCCCTCGCCGCGAATGACCTCGAAGAGCTCGCTGTGGCCCCAGTCCGTGTAGAGCTCCGGCTCGTCGGCGAGGGAGCCGACCCACTTGAACTCCTCGAGCGGCTCCTCGAAGCGCTTCGGCGTCACCCGGTCGACGTAGGCGGTGAAGGCCTCGCCGTCGCTGCGCTCGCGCTGGTAGACGTCGAAGATGCGGTCGATCGCGAGGTGCGCCTTCTTGGCGAGGACGCGGCTGACGCGGGTGGCGTAACGGTCGGCGTGCTGATAGCCGGCGCCGCCGACGAAGACGTCGTAGCAGGGCACCTCGAGCTTGCCGACCTTGTAGGAGGAGCCCTGGAGGCCGATGCCGGCCATGTGGTGCTGGCCGCAGCCGTTGGGGCAGCCGCTGACCTTGACGCTGACCTTCTGGACCTCCGGGTCGGCGTAGTCGAACTCTACGAGCTTCTCGCGCAGGCTGTAGCCGGCCTGGTTCGAGGCCGTGATCGCGAGCTTGCAGCTGTCGGCGCCGGGGCAGGCGACGACGTCTGCGAGCATCTCGGCGTCGGGCTCGCCGAGGCCGATGGCCCGGAGCTCGCCGTGGAGGGCGGGCAGAGTCTCGGGACGGACGTGGCGCAGGATGAGGTTCTGGTTCGGGCTCGTGCGGCCGTTGCCGCCGGCGTAGCGGCGCATGATCCGGGCGAGCTCGCGGAACTGGTAGGTGGCGATGTTCCCCATGGGAACCGTGACCGTCACGGCGACGAGGCCGTCCTGGAGCTGCGGGCGGACGTTGGTCCAGCGCCAGCGCTCGTAGCCGGGGGCCTGGGTCGCGGCGGCGGCGAAGGGGTCGCACGGGCCCTCAGGGGCCATGGCGACGAGCGCCGCCATCTCGATCGGCTCCTTCGACCACTCGCCCGCGAGCTCGGCGACGACCATCTCGCGGAAGGCGTCGGCGCCGATCTTGTGGAGGAGGAACTTGATCCGCGCCCTGTTCAGGTTCTTGCGCAGGAGGCCGGGCAGGTCGCCCTCGCGGTCGAAGACGCGGATGATCGCCTCGGCGATGCGGATGTACTCGCCGTCGTCGGCGCGGGCGAAGTCCCAGATCACGTCCGCCTGGCGGGGCATGGTGGAGGTGCCGCCGCCGACCCTGATCTCGAAGCCGAGGACGCCGTCCCGCTTCTTTGCCAGGAAGCCGATGTCGTGAAACGGCGTGCCGGCGCAGTCGCTGGCGCAGGAGGAGAACGCGGTCTTGAACTTGCGCGGCAGGCGCTGGCAGATCGGGTTGCGGAGCATGTTGCGCGCGTAGGCGACCAGGTAGGGAGTGGCGTCGAACTCCTCGTCGGCGCAGACGCCGGCGAAGGGGCAGCCGGTGACGTTGCGCACGGTGTGGGCGCAGGCCTCGCGCGTCGTCAGGCCGGCGGCGCCGATGATGCGCATGACCTCGGGCGCATCGTCGAGGTTGACGAAGTGCATCTGGATGTTCTCGCGGGTCGTGATGTGGCTGCGGTCGAGGTCGGAGTACCTCTCCGTGACCTCGGCGAGCGCTTCCATCTGCTCGGCGGTGACGCCGCCAAACGGGAGCTTAATCCGGATCATCTGGTTGTCTTCCTGGCGCTGGCCGTAGACGCCGCGGGAGAGACGGTAGAGCTGGAAGGTGGTGGGCTCCTCGTCGCCGACGCGGAACTTGCGGGCGCGGCCCTCGAACTCATCGATCTCCTCGTAGGAGACGGGCAAGGTGAAGCCGGGCTTGATTTCGGCCGGGACTTTGGGATTGCTCTTAGCCATGACTGCGCCCCTTAAAGTGGAGTAAGTTGACTGAAGATATATACAATGTATTTACGCGCCGCCGGGTTGTCAAACGCCGGACCTCTAAAGCCTACTCCCGCCGGGAACGATCCGTCCAGCCGCAACGCTAGTCCTTGCCACGCGCGCGCCCCTTCGCCCGGTACTCCCCTTCCAGCCGATCGTGCTCGCGCCAGGCGGCCTCGGAGAGGAGCTGGATGCCGGAGGTGACGAGGGAGCTGCCGCCGAGGACGACCGGGATCGGGGCGGCTGCGGCGGCGGCGGTGAATTCGCGCAGCCAGGGGTCCTCGATTGCGGCGGGCTGGAGGAGATCGGAGGCGAAGCGGTCGGCACGGCTGGGCGCGCGGCCGGCGTGGCTGAATATGGCGCGCGTGTCGATGAAGGCGGCCTGGGCCATCTCGCCGAGCTCGCGAAAGAAGCGCTCCGGGCCGACCGCGGCGAGGTGAAAGGCAAGGAGCGAGCGCGCCTCGCCCGAGAGGTCGCGGCCGGCGGCCTGGAGGCCCCGCTCCTCCGAGTAGAGGCGGATGCGGCAGGCGGTCTCGACCTCGAGATACTGCCAGACCTGGGAGCCGACGCGGCCGGCGACGAGGACCTCGGCGTCCCCGTCCGTGAAGGACCGGGCGGCGTTCGCGAGGCTCGCGGTCGCCGGTGCCAGGCGCTCGAGCCGGGCGCTGAGCCGGGGGCCGGCGCCGCCAGCGTAGGCGACGATCGCGAGGTCGCCTGGCGTGTCGATGTCGAACTGGTTGGCGATTGTCCGCGGCAGCGGCCGGTTAACGAGGCCGGCGCTGCCGACGAGGAGCCGGGGGAGGATGCGGTCGTTGGCCGGCAGCTCGAGGCCGCGCACGACGCTGCCGGGCGTGAAGCCGAGGAAGTCGGCGGAGAAGTAGTTGTTGGCGACGAGGACGTTCTCGCTCGCGGCGAGGACGCCGGCCACGGCGGCGAGCTCGTCGCCCTTGATCAGGGGCAGGCCGCAGCCGATGTAGACGGGGCGCCGGAGGTCGTAGCGCTCGATGACTTCACCGAGGCGACGGCCGAAGTGAAACGCCTCGTCCGGCCGGTCGACGTCGAGGCGGACGCCGGCCGGCAAGCGCCCTTCGAAGGCAGCGGCGGTGGTCGCGTCAACGACGACGATCGCCTCGTCGTAAGCGCCGGTGGCAAGCGCCTCGTCGAGCGTGTCGAGGGCGGACTCGCGCAGCGCCTCACCGACGGCGTCTTCGAGGGGGCTGCCCGCCATGCCGCCGCAAAAGAGGATGAGACAGGGGCCTTCGATCAACTCTTGACCTCTTGGGCGCGCTCGACAGGGACACGGCTCCTGCGTCTAAATGACATACGCTCTGGCCCGACGACGCCACCTCGCATGAGAGCCCTTCTGATTGATTGAAACGCTCAGGATGTTCGCCCTTCGACCTCGCTCAGGACAGGCTCCGCTTCGCATGAAAGCCCTTCCGATTGATTGAAACGCTCAGGATGCGCCGCTGCCCTTCGCATGAGAACCTTCCGATTGATTGAAACGCTCAGGATGCGCCGCTGCCCTTCGCATGAGAAC
>Ga0326597_10007071_pt1 | contig 15302 bp, 15 predicted proteins | sample RVTome_12_FD_203789 | JGI IMG/M metagenome (GOLD analysis project Ga0326597, IMG submission 203789) | Soil microbial communities from uranium-contaminated site in the Upper Colorado River Basin, Wyoming, United States - RVT100D185 | ecosystem: Environmental > Terrestrial > Soil > Contaminated >... | reverse complement strand
GCTTGCGCACCTTGGGATCGTCCACCGGGAGGGGCTTGTGGACGATGGGGGCCGGGGTGCCGGTCAGTTCCTTGATGCGGCGGGCCAACTCGAGAATGGTCATCTCGTGCGGGTTTCCGAGGTTCACCGGCTCGTGGAACTCGCTCTCCATGAGGCGGATGAGCCCCTCGACCAGGTCGGAGACGTAGCAGAAGCTCCGCGTCTGGGAGCCGTCGCCGTAGACGGTGAGGGGCTCGTTCCGGATGGCCTGGGAGAGAAAGGCCGGGATGGCGCGGCCGTCGGCGATCCGCATGCGCGGCCCGTAGGTGTTGAAGATGCGCACGATGTGGACGTTGACGCCGTGGGCGCGGTGGTAGGCCATGGTGATGGCCTCGGCGAAGCGCTTGGCCTCGTCGTACACGCCCCGGGGGCCGATGGGATTGACGTTGCCCCAGTAGTCCTCCCGCTGGGGATGGATCTCCGGGTCGCCGTAAACCTCCGAGGTCGAGGCGAGGAGGAAGCGCGCCCTCTTGGCCATGGCGAGGCCCAGGGCGTTGTGCGTGCCGAGGGAGCCCACCTTGAGGGTCTGGATCGGATACTGGAGATAATCGTTGGGGCTGGCCGGGCTGGCCATGTGGTAGATGGCGTCGACGGGGCCGTCGATCTTCACGTGCTCGCTGATGTTGTGCTTGTGGAGGGAGAAGCGCCCCCCGCCACGCTTGAGGAGCGCCTCGGTGTGGGCGGGGCTGCCGGTGATGAAGTTGTCCACGCAGATGACTTCGTGGCCCCGGTCGATGAGCCGATCCGACAGGTGGGAGCCGATGAAGCCCGCGCCGCCGGTCACGACGATGCGCACTATGCGTTCTCCTTGGGGGCGGCCGAGGGCCGTCCGATGCTGTGGTACTCGATGCCGGCGGCGGCCACCTGCTCGGGAGGGTAGATGTTGCGCCCGTCGAAGATGATGGGCTGGCTCATGGCGTCGCGCAGCCGCGAGAGGTTGAGCTGGATGAACTCGCGCCACTCGGTGACGATGACGGCGGCGTCAGCCCCCTGGACCGCCTCGTAGGCGTTCCGGCAGTACTCGACGTTCTCCTCGCCGATGATGGGCTTGGCCTTCTCGACGGCGACGGGGTCGTAGGCGCGGAGGGCCGCCCCGGCCTTCTGGAGCAGGGAGCAGATCTCCACGCTCTTGGCCTCGCGCATGTCGTCGGTGTCGGGCTTGAAGGCGAGGCCGAGGATGGCGATGCTCCGTCCCGAGAGCGGCCTGGGGCCGCCGTTGCTCAGGCGGTCGATGACGCGCTGCGCGAAACGGGGGACGCGGGAGTCGTTCTCCGCGGTGACGCTCGTGAGAATCTCGAAGGGCGCGCCGAAATCCTGCGAGGTGTGCAGGAGTGAGTCCACGTCCTTGGGGAAGCACGAGCCCCCGTAGCCCAGCCCCGCCTCGAGGAAGGCGCTGCCGATGCGCGCGTCGGCCCCGATCCCCTTGGCCACGGCCTTGACGTCCGCCCCCGCGCGCTCGCAGAGATTCGCGACCGAATTGATGAAGCTGATCTTGGTGGCGAGGAAGGCGTTCGAGGCGTACTTGATGATCTCCGCGCTGTGCATGTCCGTGATGAGGATGGGGCGCTCCAGCGGGCGGTACAGCTCCGACAAGCGGGCCGCGGCCTCCTTGGAGGAGGTGCCGATCACGATGCGGTCCGGCTGGAGCGTGTCCCGGATGGCTTGGCCCTCCCGCAGGAACTCGGGGTTGCTGACCACCTCGAAGGAGGTGCCGTTGTGCCGGTGGGCCTCGATGACATTGCGGACGAAGTCCCCCGTCCCCACGGGGACGGTGCTCTTGGTCACGATGATCTTGGACTCGTGCAGGGCCTCGGCGATGTCCCTGGAGGCGGCCTCGACCTGGGAGAGATCCGTCCGTCCGTCTTCCTTGGGCGGGGTGCCCACGCAGATGAAGACAATCTCGCTGCGGCGGACGGCGAAGGCGGTCGAGGTGGTGAATTCGAGCCGGCCCTCGCGGCGGTTGTGGGAGATCATCTCGGGGAGGCGAGGTTCGTAGATGGGGCATTCGCCCTTCTGGAGGGTCCTGATCCGGTTCTCGTCGACGTCCACGCAAATGACATCGTTGCCCATGTCGGCGAATACGGCTCCGGTGACCAGACCCACGTAGCCGGAGCCGATGACGCATATATTCATTTGTATAAAATCCTTTCCTGCTCAGGGAAATACCTGAGAGGGAGTGTTTTCCTCTCCATAAAGCCGCTGCCAAATATGGCAGGGGCGGAAGCCTTGTCAAGATGCGCAGCCGAGGGTGGGCCCGAAGCGCGAGGGGCCAAAAAGCTCAGGGGCCGGGGGGGGAGGCCTCTTCCGGCCGGGAGGCGCCCTCCCGGGGGCGGCGCATCCGCAGGAGAACCAGCAGGGGCCCGGAGGCCGCATAGCCCGTCATGACCGCGAAGGCCACCACCTGGGGCGCCGCCGCGGCGACGAAGAGGGCCAGCACGGCCCCGACCAGGACGCGGAAGGGCCGCCGCAGCGGGCCGTCGAGCTTCTTGAAGCTCCGGTAGCGGACGGTGCTCACCATGAGGAAGGCGAGCGCATAGGCGGCGGCCGCCACGAAGGCATGAGGGACGAGCGCGTGAAGGCGGAAGTCCTCCGTGAGGTAGATCGTGGAGGCCAGCACGCCCGCCGCCGCCGGGATCGGCAGGCCCCGGAAGTCGCTCGCACCCTCGCCGCTCTGGGCCAGCACGTTGAAGCGCGCCAGGCGGAGGGCGCCGCAGGCGACGAAGACGAAGGCGGCCAGCCAGCCGAAGCGGCCGAAGGGGGCCAGCGCCCAGTTGTAGATGAGGATGGCGGGCGCGACGCCGAAGGCGGTGAGGTCGCACAGGGAGTCGTACTGAAGCCCGAAGGGGCTCGCGCTCTTCGTGAGGCGCGCGACAGTGCCGTCCATCCCGTCGAGGATGATGGCGCCGAGGATGGCCAGGGAGGCGTGCCAGTAGTTCCCCTGGATGGACGCGATGATGGCGTAGAAGCCGATGAACAGGCTCCCCGTCGTCAGGAGGTTCGGGAGCAGGAAGACGCCGCGCTTGAAGGAGCCCCGGCCCCGGCGCCTCCTGCGGCGGAACCGCCCGCGGAACCTATCCCGGATGCGGACGTTTTCTTGCAACGATGGTCTCTCCTCCGCGGACCTTCGCCCCTGGCTCGATGCAAGGTGCGTAGCCCGGGGGGAGGTGCAGGTCCGTCCGCGAGCCGAACTGGATGAGGCCGAAGCGCTCGCCCGCCTCGAGCTCGTCGCCGACCCGGCACCAGGTGACGATCCGGCGGGCGAGGACGCCGGCGATCTGCACCACCTGGAAATTCTCCCCCGAAGCGGTCCCGATGTCGAGCGTGTTCCGCTCGTTGACGTCCTTGCACTCCGGGTTGTACGCGGCCAGGAAGCGCCCCCTTTGGTGCTCCGCGCAGAGGATGCGGCCGGCGACGGGGGAGCGATTGATGTGCACGTCCAGGGGCGAGAGGAAGATGGCGACGGCGCTCCCGCCCCCCTCCAGCCTTTCGACCGCCACGACCCGCCCGTCCGCCGGGGCGAGGACGGCCCCCGGCTCCCGGGGAGGGGTCCGCTCGGGGTCGCGGAAGAAGCCGGCGATGAGCAGGGCCGCCGCGGCGAAGGCGGCCGACCAGATCCACCCTTCCCAGTAGGCCGAGATGAGGGCGAGCAGGGTGAACGCGATGAGATAGCCCCACCCCTCGCGCGCGATGGGGGGGCGCTTGCGCGCCTGCTTCGGTTCGGCCACGGCGGTCAACCTTTGGCGCTCTTGAGGGTCTTGGGCCCCCGGCTGAGCGCCGCCTTGCCCGTCCGGGCGATCTCCTTGATGCCGAACGGGGCGAGGAGCTCGAGGAAGGCGCCGATCTTCCCGTCGTCGCCGGTGATCTCGATGATGAGCGTCTCGGCCGAGAGGTCCACGATGCGCGCCCGGAACACCTCGACGATCTGGAGGATCTCGGCCCGCGCGGTCCGGGGGGCGGACACCTTGACCAGCATCATCTCGCGCTGGACGGTGTCCTCCTTCACCATGTCCATCACCTTGATGGTGTCGATGAGCTTGCTGAGCTGCTTGCGGATCTGCTCGAGGACGCGCTCGTCGCCGCGCGTCACCAGGGTGATGCGGGAGACGGTCGGGTCCTGCGTCGTGCCCACCGAGAGGCTGTCGATGTTGTAGCCGCGGGCGCTGAACAGGCTGGCCACCTTGGCCAGGACGCCGAACTTGTTCTCCACGAGGACGGCGATGGTGTGGCTCGGGCCGCCGTTCTTCTCTTCCTCGCTCATCAGGCCGGGGGCTCCCAATCGGAAGGCATGCCGGTGTAGGGGAGGGCAATCATGCCCGTCCGCGCCACCTGGGCGATGCCGTAGCGCTCGAAACTCTTGAGCAGGGTGCGGATCTTGTGGTCGTTGCCGCTCGCCTCGAGGGTGACGCTCTCGTCCGAGACGCTGACGACGTGGGCCCCGAAGGCGGTGGCGAGCTGGAACACTTCGCCCCGCCTCTCCGGGCCGGCGTTGATCGTGGCCAGCAGGAGCTCCCGCGTGACCGAGCGGTTGTAGGGCACCTGCTGGACGTCGCGGACGTCGTAGAGCTTGCGGAGCTGCTTGGCGATCTGCTCGAGCTCGTGCTGCTCGCCGAACGCGACGATGACGATTCGGGTGACGCTGGTGTTCTCCGTGGGCCCGGCCGCGATGCTCTCGATGTTGTAGCCCCGGCGCGTGAACAGCCCCGCTACGTGGGAGAGGACGCCCGGGTGGTTGTTCACGAGGATCGAGTAGATCTGCCTCATCGGGCGAGCTCCGGGGAAGGCGGGGCGAGCTGCATCTCGTCGTTGCCGGCGCCGGCGGGCACCATCGGCCAGACGTTCTCCTCGGGGCTCACGTGGAAGTCCATGACGACGGGGCCGTCGTGGTCCGCCGCCTGCTCGAGGACGCCGCGCACCTGGTCCACGTCCCGCACGCTGAATCCCTTGACCCCGTAGCCCTCGGCGATCCGGGCGAAGTCGGGGTTCTTGGGGTAGTGCGAGTGCGAGTAGCGCTTGCCGAAGAAGAGCTCCTGCCACTGGCGTACCATGCCGAGGAAGCCGTTGTTCAGGATGACGGCCCGGATCGGCACGTTGTACATGGCCGCCGTGGCGAGCTCCACGAGGGTCATGGCGAAGCTGCCATCCCCGTCGATGAGCCAGGATTCCTTGTCGGGCCGGCCGAACTTGGCGCCGATCGAGGCCGGGAGGCCGAAGCCCATGGTGCCCAGGCCGCCCGAGCTCACGAAGCGGCGCGGCTCGTTGAAGCGCAGGAACTGCGCGGCCCACATCTGGTGCTGCCCGACGCCGGTGGAGACCATGGCCTCCCCGCCGGTAATCTCCTGAATCTGCTCGACCACGTACTGGGGCTTGATGCTCCCGTCCCAGCCGTACTGGAGCGGGTAGTCGCGCTTCCAGGACTCGACCTGCTCCAGCCAGCTCCGCCGCTCGGCGGGCTTCACCTGCTGGTTGAGGACGCGGAGCACGTCCCGCACGTCGCCGAGCACGGGGATGTGGGTCCGCACCCGCTTGCCGATCTCGGCGGCGTCGATGTCCACGTGGGCGATGACGGCCCGGGGGCAGAAGCTCGAAACCTTGCCCGTGACGCGGTCGTCGAAGCGGGCGCCGAGGTTGATGAGCAGATCGCACTCGCACAGGGCGAAGTTGGCGTAGGCCGTCCCGTGCATCCCGGGCATGCCCAGGAAGAGCGGGTCCGTCCCCGGGAAGCCGCCCAGGCCCAGGAGGGTGTTGATGACGGGGATCTGGGCGTGCCGGGCGAACTGCGTGAGCGCGGCCGCGGCCCCGGCCTTGACGATGCCCGCCCCGGCCAGGATGACGGGCCGCTCGGCCCGCTCCAGGGCTTCGATGAGCTTCTCGATGCCTTCGGCCTCGAGCCCGGGCATCTGGCGCACGGCGGGCAGCGCGCCCGCCGTGGGAGCATGCGGGTTGTACTCGGCCCGCGCGGTCTGGATGTCCTTGGGGATGTCCACGAGCACCGGCCCCGGCCGTCCCGTGGCGGCCACGCGGATGGCCTCGCGGATGACCCCCTGGATCTCGCGGACGTCCTTGACGAGCCAGTTGTACTTGGTCACCGGGATGGAGCAGCCGTAGATGTCGGCCTCCTGGAAGGCGTCCGTCCCGATCATCGGGGTGGGCACCTGCCCGGTGATGGCGATGAGGGGGACGGAGTCCATCTGGGCGGTCAAGAGCCCGGTGATGAGGTTCGTCGCCCCCGGCCCCGAGGTGGCCACCACGACGGCCACCTTGCCGCTGACGCGGGCGTAGCCGTCCGCCATGTGCGTCGCGCCCTGCTCGTGGCGCGTCAGGATGTGGGTGAAGTTCGTCTTCAGCAGCTCGTCGTAGAACGGCATGATGGTCCCGCCGGGGATGCCGAAGGCGATGTCGATGCCCCCCGCCTTGAGCTCTTCGATGGCGATTTGGGCGCCGGTCATTTCCATGTCCGTTTCTCCTAGTTGTCCGGCAGGGCGCTGAGCTTGCCGCTGAGGCTCGGCTTACGGCCGTCGCGGACGATCATGTCCTTGATCGCCGCCCCGGCGGGCACCATCGGGAAGACCAGCTCGTCCGGGTCCACCACCACGTCGAGGATGAAGGGGCCCGGCGTCTCGATCATCTTCCGGATGGCGGGGCGCAGCTCCTCCCGGTCGGTGATGCGCAGGCCCGAGGCGCCGAAGGCCTCGGCCAGCTTGACGTAGTCGGGCGAGACCTCCAGGCCCACCTCGCTGAAGCGGCGATCCATGAAGAGGTCCTGCCACTGCCGGACCATGCCGAGCGAGGCGTTGTTCAGCAGGAAGACCTTGGCCGGGATGCCGTACTGCATCGCCGTCGCCAACTCCTGCATCACCATCTGGAAACTCCCGTCCCCGGCGATGTCGATGGCCAGCTTGTCGGGCCGCGCCAGGGCGGCGCCGATGGCGGCCGGGAAGCCGAAGCCCATGGTGCCGAGCCCGCCCGAGGAGATGAACTGGCGGGGGAAGGTGAAGTTATAGAACTGGGCCGCCCACATCTGGTGCTGGCCCACCTCGGTCGTGATGATGGCCCGGTCGCCCACCTCCTGGCTCAGGGTGAGGATGGCGTCCTGGGGCTTGATGGGGGACCGCTGCTCGTCGAAGACGAGGGGGTAGTCTTCCTTGAGCTTGTCGACGCGCTTGCGCCAGAGGGGGCGCTCCTGCGCCTTCAGGAGCTTGTTGAGCTCGTGGAGCACCAGGCGGGCGTCGCCCACCACGGGGATGTCGGCGTGCTTGTTCTTGCCGATGGCGGTGGGGTCGATGTCGATGTGGATGATCTTGGCCCGGGAGGCGAATTCCGAGAGCTTGCCCGTCACCCGGTCGTCGAAGCGGGCCCCGACGGCGATGAGCAGGTCGCATTCGCACACGGCGAAGTTGGCGTAGGCCGTGCCGTGCATCCCGAGCATGCCGAGCGAGAGCGGGTGCGCGCTGGGGAAGGAGCCCGCACCCATCAGGGTGTAGGTCACGGGGATGTCCGCCGTCTCGGCGAGCTTCAGTATCTCCACGTGGGCTTCGGCGTGGATGGCCCCCCCGCCCACGTAGAGGATGGGCTGCTTCGCCTCGGCGATGGCCGCCGCCACCTTTTCGATCTGGCGCGGGTGCCCGCGCGTGGTGGGCTTGTAGCCCCGGATGTCCGGCTCCTCGGGCAGATCGAAGGCGGCCTCGCCCAGGAGCACGTCCTTGGGGATGTCCACGAGGACGGGCCCGGGCCGCCCCGTGCGGGCGATGTAGAAGGCCTCCTGGAGCGCCCGGGGGAGGTCCGCCGTGCGCCTCACGAGGTAGCTGTGCTTCGTGACGGTGCGGGTCATCCCCACGATGTCGGCTTCCTGGAAGGCGTCGTTGCCCACCATGGCGGTGGACACCTGGCCCGTCAGGCAGACGATGGGGATGGAGTCCATGTAGGCGTCGGTGATGCCGGTGATGAGGTTGGTCGCGCCGGGCCCCGAGGTGACGAGGCAGACGCCCACCCCGCCGCTCGCCCGGGCGTAGCCCTCGGCCATGTGGGCGGCGCACTGCTCGTGGCGGGTGAGGATGTGCCGGACGTCGTGCTTCTTGAGAAAGAGATCCAGCAGGGTCAGGAGAACCGCCCCCGGATGGCCGAAGACGTACTTCACGCCCTCGCGCTCGAGGGAGCGGTAGATGATCTCGGCGCCCGAGATCCTGGATGATTTGATGGGAATGGGTTGCTTCGCTTTGGTGCTCAAGGCCTTTCCTCCACGCCAGGGCATCTGGTGGCCGCGGGCGATGGGTTGAATCCGGGGAACCGGTTTCGATGCGCTAGGGGATGATCAGGGGACGGAGCACACGGGCGCTCCATCCCCTCCCTACGATAGACTCCCTAACCCTCGAAACGGCCCTCGGATCCATCTGGCCTTGATCCTTATGGGAGGAGAAATCCGCCAAGAGGGTAGCTCCTCAATGCCCCCCCCAGGGCGGTGACGGCAACCGCGGAAGTCTACTGAATGGAGGGTTCGCGGTCAAGCGCCCTCATTCCAATGGCTTGTCGGCCCGCCGGGTTCCGGACTTTAGGCCTTTGCCAGGCGCTCGATCCGGTCCTTCAGGCACAGCTTCTGTTTCTTGAGCTCCTTGATCTCCCGCTCTTCCTCGGGGGTAGGGAATCGAACGCTTTCGAGGCGGGCAATCTTCTCGTCCAGATCGTGGTGCTCGTTCTTCAGGCGGCTGAGTTCGTCGGCGGATGATGCTTCGCATTGCCCGGAAGCCTGCATCTGCCCGGTCTGCATGGCGCGCCCTCCCTGCTAGGAAGACAGTCTGCGCGGCGGAACCGCTGAGCCGCCGCTAAGAAAGGGGTTTTCGGTACTCCATGTCTGAAACTAGGCCAAAGTGCGCCCGGGGTCAATACCCGGCGGAGGCCCCCATTGGGTCATGGCGCGGGGCAACCGCCCATAGCGCGGCTCGAGGCCCGGCGGGGCGGGCGGATCCCCCCGCCGCAGCGCCTCCCGGGCCAGCCGGGCCGCCGCCGGGGCGGCCGTCGAGAGCGCCGCGTGCCGGACCCGGGCATCCTCCCACGCCGGCGGGAACGGCGCATCCGACCCCGCCGCCAGGATGGGGCCCTCAGCGGGGAGCGGGATTTTCGGGGGCGCATCCACGCCGTCCTCGCTCTCGCGGCGGGGGAGGCGGTCCGGCCGGGCCGGCGCGGCGAACAACGCCCAAAATAGCTCCCCTTGCCGGGCGTCCCGGAAAGCGAGTATCCAGCGCGGAGCTTCCCCCTCCGGCGCGCCCCTCCATTCGAGCCAGGCCTCGAGCGCGAGCGCATCGAGAGAGGGGACGCCGTAGAGCGGAATCCCCAAGCCCAGCGCGAGCCCCTTGGCGGTGGAGAGGCCGATCCGCAGGCCGGTGAAGGTCCCGGGCCCGATCGCCGCGCCGATGGCGGCCAAATCCTCCCGGCGGACACCGGCTTCGCGGAGGAGCGCGTCGAGCGCCGGGAGAAGGGCCCGCGCCGCGCGCGCGCGCGTCTCGAGCTGCCGCGCGGCGAGCCTCTCTCCCTCCACGGCGAGCAGGGCGAGCCCCCCGGCCGCCCCGGAGGTGTCGATCCCCAGGATCCAGGAGCGGGCGGGGGAATTCATGGGCGGGGCGTCCTCTCTCAATGGGCCCCCGGCTCCTGGGAGACGTAGAAGGCCAGCCGCTCGAGCTCGCTGCCGAGCTCGACCGTCTGCACCTTGATGTGGGGCGGCGCGGTGATCTGCGTGGGGGCGAAGTTGAGGATGCCCTTCACCCCCGCCTCGACGAGCTGGTTCGCCACCGTCTGGGCGCTCTCGCTCGGCACGGCAACGATGCCGATGCGGATGCCCGTCTCGCGGATCACCTTCGCCAGCTCCTCCATCGCGCGCACGGCCGGCCAGCCCGGCTTGAGCGGCGCGACCTGGTCCGGGAACTTGTCGAACACGGCATCGATGGTGAAGCCGTGGGCGAGGAACCCCCGGTAGGAGAGCAGCGCCAGCCCCAGGTTGCCCGCCCCGACGAGCGCCACCTTCCAGACCCGGGTGACGCCCAGGATGCTGCGCAGGTTGGCCTTCAGGTCGCGCACCTCGTAGCCCTTGCCGCGCACCCCGAACTCGCCGAAGTAGGCCAGGTCCTTGCGGATCTGGGCGGGGTTCAGGCCGCAGCGGCGGGCGAGCTCGGCCGAGGAGACGACGCGGCTTCCTTCCTCCTCGATGCGGTTCAGCACCCGGGCGTAGGTGGAGAGCCGCCCCACGGTGACGCCGGGTATCCGGGACTTCGGCTCGCGGAGGCGCCCCAGCCGCTCCTGGAGCTGCCGGAGGGGGATACCCCCCTTGCGCCCGGCCGCGGCCGGGGAATAGCCCAGGTCCTCGAGGAACCGCTCCACGCGGACGCCCGCGCGGCGGGCGACCTCGGCGGGGAGGGCGCGGGCGGAGGCGTCTTTCGCGAGGGCGCGCAGAGCCGAGGCGTAGGCGGCGAGGCGCTGATGGAGGTCGCGGGAGGGCTTCGGCGGGCCCTTGGGGCGCGCGGAGGGCGCTCCCCGGCCCCGCCGGGCCGGGCTCGCCTTCTTCCGCTTGCCTGCCACGGGGGCGCCGCCGGCGGGAGGCCGGGGGGAGGCGGCGTCGCCTCCCCCCGATCCTCCGGAAACCGCCTAGCCGAGGACGATGATGAGGCAGATGACGAACGTGTAGATGACCAGCGACTCGATGAGGGCGAGGCCGATGATCATCGAGACGCGCAGATCGCCTCCCGCCCCGGGGTTGCGGGCCGTTCCCTCGAGGGCGCTCGAAATGCTCATGCTCTGGCCAATGGCGCCGGCGGCTGCGGCGATCGCCAAAGCGAAGGCAGATGAAATCATCCTCCACTTGAGGACCTCGCTGTCGGCGGCTCCCGCGGCGGCGGCGGCAGCGAGGGCGTCGCCAGCCAGGACCGCCAGGGCGGTGAGCGCAAGTCCGAGACTCGTCAGCAGTTTCATCCGATTCTTCTCCTTGTGCAGGTTTTTCGGCCGGGCGCCGATGCTAGTGGGCGTGCGCGCCCTCATGCCCGTGCTCATCGTGTTCGTGGCCTTCCAGCGAACCGGCGATGTATATCATGGACAGGAGGACGAAAACAAAGGCCTGGATGAAGCTTCCGAACATGGCGAAAAGCTGCATGGCCCAGGGTAGGGGGAGGAAGATCTGCAGGCACAGCAGCATGAGGACGCCGAGGACGAGCTCCTCTCCCGTGATGTTCCCGAACAGCCGCAGCGTGAGGGAGAGGGGCCGGGCGAGGTGCGAGATGAGCTCGATGGGCACCATCAGGGGGGCGAGCCAGATGATGGGGCCGGTGAAGTGCTTGAAGTAGCCCAGCCCGCTCTTCTTGAAGCCGATGTAGTGGGTGGCGAAGAAGACGGTCAGGGCGCAGCCGATGTTGGTGTTGACGTTGCTGGTGGGCGCCATGGCGCCGGGCAGGATGCCGATGACGTTGTTCAGGTAGAGGTAGACGGCCAGGGTGAAGATGAGGGGGAAGTAAGGCTTCCCCTGCGGCCCGAGGGCCCCCTGCATGAAGCCGTTGACGCCCTCGAAGAGGGTTTCGAGCACGTTCTGCGTCCCGTAGGGGATGGTCTGGAGCGCGCGGGTGGCGGCGACCGCGACGGCGATGAGGAACGCCATCACCACCCAGGTGTAGAGGACGCCGGGGTATTCCTCGAAGGCCGGGATGAAGCTCAGGTACAGGAACGGGTGGAATTTTTCCATTCGTCAGATTCCCGCCGAGGCCGGCTTCCCGCGCAGGGCGGCGGCCGCCCCGTAGAGCGAGATGGCCAGGAGGGGGACGGACAGCCCCGCGGCGACGCCTACCGCCGACGCCTTCAGCCAGACGATGGCGCCCGTCACGGAGGCCATCAGGCCGAGGAAGCGGGCGGCGTAGAGCGCGTGGTGCCACCAGCGGACTCGGGCCGAGGCCCCTCTGTGGAATACGCGGGCGAAGTAGAGGTCCATGCAGCGGAAGTTCCCCAGCGCGAGCAGCCCTCCCAGGCCCAGGCCCAACGCCAGGCTGGCCGAGAAGAGCGCCGCCGCCAGGGTCGAGCCGCCCAGGACCAGCCAGCCGAGCCGCTCGATGCGCCTGAGCACGCGCTGGGGCTCCTGAAGCGGAGGGAAGGGCTGCACGTTCAGCGCGCGCTCCTGAGGACTTCGATGAAAGCGGCCACGAACCCGAAAGCCATGCCCACGAGCATCAGCCAGGGGTAGGTGCCGAAGAGCCAGTCCAACCCGTAGCCCATCGCCCCGCCCACCAAGGGCGCCGTCACGAAATTCCACCCGGCCGAGGCGGCCCGCAACTGCCGCAAGCGCTCGGCGACTTTCTTACGCGCCGCCGCGCCGGAGCCATTGGGAGTGGAGGCGGGGTCGTCCGGGGGGGTGCGAGAGGTCACAGGGAAACCTCCACCGCTCGCCCCTCCTGCCATTCGTTACGGGCCGGAAACCTATCAACCCCTTCCGGGGGTGTCAAGCCAAAACCGGAAATCGAGCGGGGCGGAAACAAGCGGCGGAAGGCGGCAAAAGAGAATCGGGCGCGGCGGCCGCGCACGCCCCCGGGCGAAGCATGAAAGGCCCCCGGCGGCCGGGACGGGGCCCGGCGCTTTTGGCCTCCGGGGGCCCGTGGGAGGGGGTGGGGCGATAAGGTGCGCCGAGGACCTGCCTTTTGACGGGTCGGCCTTGAGGGGAAGCCAGCGCCATGGCGCCCGGGTTTTGGCCCGAGGCTTGCTCTATCTGGCTCGGATGATTGATTTTTGACTGAGGGCCAAAAATATACAAACATTTGATTATATGTATTTTAATGGCCATATTGGCCGGTAGGCCCGCATTGGGTCGGGAATTGGTTCAGGTCATTTTTTTGACATCCTTCAGGTAAATCATGTACATTGAAAGGATTGATGTTATAGAATTTATATTTATTTTGGGAGGCCGGTTCCCCATGAGCTCGAAGCGGGCGGTGGCGTGCGCCTTTTCGGCGGTGGATGTGGAGGCCCTGAGGGACGGGCTGCGCGTGGGCGGCTGCGAGGTCGAGCCGGTGGAGCGGCTAGACCCGACATGGGCGGGCTTCCGCACCGCGGACGCCGTGATCTGCGCCCTGCCCGGCGAGGCCGAGGGCTTCCGCTCCTTCCTGGAAAGCGTCCAGATCATGCGCATCGCGCGGGAGGGCCTCCCCATCTTCTGCACCTGCAACGGCGCGGACGTGGGCCGCATCGTCGAGGCCGTCCGGGCCGGGGTGAGCGACTGCGCGGTGTGGAGAGGGCCTTCGGAGCCTCTTCCGGAGAAGCTCCTGGGCTGGCTGAGGGAGTCCGTCCCCCCCGAGGCCCCGAACCCCGAGCCGGAATCCGGCCATTTCCACGGCATCCTCGGCCGCAGCGCCGCCATCCGCAAGGTCTTCGATCTCATCTCCAAGGTCGGCGTCACCTCCAGCACCATCCTCATCACGGGCGAGAGCGGCACCGGCAAGGAGCTCGTCTGCCGGGCCATCCACCGGACCAGCCGCCGCGCGGGCGGCCCCCTCATCCCGGTCAACTGCGGCGCCATCCCCGAGGAGCTCCTCGAGAGCGAGCTCTTCGGCCACGAGAAGGGCGCCTTCACCGGGGCCACCACCTCCCGCGAGGGCCGATTCCAGATGGCGGACGGCGGCACTATCTTCCTCGACGAAGTGAGCGAGATGAGCCCCAAGCTCCAGGTGAAGTTCCTGCGCGTCCTGCAGGAGAGCGAGTTCGAGCGGGTGGGCGGGAACAAGACCATCCGGGTGGACGCGCGCATCGTCGCGGCCACCAACCGGGACCTGGAGAAGAGCGTCGCCTCGGGCGATTTCCGCGAGGACCTCTACTACCGGCTGAACGTCATCCCCGTCCATCTGCCTCCCCTGCGCGAGCGCCGGGAGGACATCTCCCTCCTCGTGCACTCGTTCATCCGCCGCTTCCAGGAGAAGGACCTGACGCCCCTGCGCTCCATCCATCCGGACGCGATGGCCGCGCTGTCCGCCTTCCATTGGCCGGGCAACGTGCGCGAGTTGGAGAACCTGATCGAGCGGATGGCGATCCTGGCCGAGCGGCCCGAGCTCCGCCTGGAGGATCTGCCCGAGCGGTTCCGGTCCTCCTCTCCCGCCGGAGCGAGGGACAAGGACTTCTCCTCGCTGGACATCCCGGAGGAGGGCATCGACCTCCGGAACTTCATGGACCGGATCGAGAACCAGCTCATCGAGCGCGCCCTGGAGATGAGCGGCGGGGTGAAGAACCGCGCCGCCCAGCTCCTGGGCCTGAACCGGACCACCCTGGTCGAAAAGCTGAAGAAGAAGAGCCTGGAGGGCGCCAAGGCCGTCTAGGCCCGGGGCGGGGGTGGACATGGGCGAAGGCTGCATCGGGACGAGAGGCCGTTGGGCGGGAGGGGCGCTCGCGCTGCTCCTCGCCTCCGCGCTCGCCGCGCCCGCCTGGGCGGCGGCTCCGTCCCCGCCTCCCGCGCCGGCCGGCCAGGGAGAGCCCTCGCTCGAGCAGCAGCTCGAGGGCGACCCCACGCTCCTGTTCCGCTTCGCCATCCGCGATTTCCAGCGCGGCCTCTACCTCCGTGCGATACCGCTCCTCGCGCGCTTCGTCGAGAAGTTCCCCGACCACAGCGAGCACCAGCGCGCCTTCTACATGCTGGCGGACTCCCACTTCTTCGTGGCGAGCACGGGGGTGCCGGCCGAGCACCTGAAGGCCAGCCAGGTCTACGAGGCGGCCCTCAAGCGCTATCCCGACGCCCCCCAGATGCCGATGGCCTACTTCCGCCTGGGCCAGTCCCTTCAGACCCAGGGGAAGCCCGCGGAGGCGCAGGTCGCCTTCCGGACGCTGATCCAGAAGGTGCCGGCCAGCCCCCTCGCCCCCCGCGCCCAGGTCGAGATCGCCAAGCGCTACATGGAGCTGGGGGACCCCCGCAACGCCATCATCGAGTTCGAGAAAATCCTGCGGAACTACCCCGACTCCCCCGCCGAGCAGGAGGCCCACTTCGGCGTGGCGGACGCGATGGTCAGCCAGGGGCTCTACAGCCAGGCCCTGGTGCGCTACGAGGTCGGCAACCGGCGCTGGCCCGCCTTCCTCAAGGTGAACCCGGGCTCCCTCTACAACTACGCCGAAACCCTCTTCCAGGCCCGCCGCCAGGAGCAGGCGAAGCAGGCCTATCTCCAGATGGTCAACATCGATCCCTCGGCGGAGTATGCCCACCGGGCCCTCGCCCGCCTGGGCGATCTGTATCTCCAGGAGAAGCGGCGGGACGAGGCGGTTAAGGTCTA
>Ga0326597_10007070_pt1 | contig 15303 bp, 12 predicted proteins | sample RVTome_12_FD_203789 | JGI IMG/M metagenome (GOLD analysis project Ga0326597, IMG submission 203789) | Soil microbial communities from uranium-contaminated site in the Upper Colorado River Basin, Wyoming, United States - RVT100D185 | ecosystem: Environmental > Terrestrial > Soil > Contaminated >... | reverse complement strand
CTGCTCGATGTCGACGGCGAGGCCAGTGTCGATGCGCCAGCGCGGCGCGTCCGCTGCGGCCTGCGGGTTCTGGTGGTAGTCGGCGAAACGGATCATCACCTGCGAATGGCCCTGCGCCTGCATCGAGCCGCCCATCAGGCCAAAGCTCATGACCGGTTTGCCATCTTTGGTGACAAACGCCGGAATGATGGTATGGAACGGGCGCTTTCCGGGCGCGACGACGTTGGCGTGCCCAGGTCTCAAGCTGAAGCCGTAACCGCGGTTCTGCAGGCTGATGCCGGTGCCGTTTACGACCACGCCGGAGCCGAAGCCTGCGTAGTTCGACTGGATGTACGACACCATCATTCCCGCGGCGTCGGCCGCGGTCAGGTACACGGTGCCGCCGCGTGGGGGCTCGCCGAACAGCGGGTCTTGCGCGTGCTTCATGTCTATCCGTTTCGCGCGCTGTTGCAGATAAGCCTTGTCGAGCATCTCGGACGGCTTAACGCGCATCGTCGCGGGATCCGACACGTATTCGTAGATATCTGCAAACGCGAGTTTCATCGCTTCGATCTGAACGTGCAGGCTGTCGGCGGAATCGACCGGCAGGCTCGCCATATCGAGGTTCTCGAGGATGCCGAGCGTAATCAGCGCGCCGATTCCCTGACCGTTGGGCGGAATTTCGTGCAGCCGGTAGCCGCGGTAATTCTGGCCGAGCGGCTCGACCCAGTCGAGCCGGTGCGAGGCGAGATCGTCCAGCGTCATCGCGCCGCCGTGCTGTTTCGAGTGCGCGACCATCTTCTCGGCAAGGTCACCCTTGTAAAACGCTACGCCTTTGGTTTCAGCGATGCGCTGGAGCGTGCGCGCTTGGTCGGAGAACACGAAAGTCTCGCCCGGCTGCGGCGCGCGGCCATTGGGCATGAAAGCCTCGGCAAAGCCCGGCATCGATGCGAGTTCAGGAACCTGGTTTTCCCACAGCCGCGCGATGGTCGGACTCACCATGAACCCGCCGGCCGCGTACTGGATTGCCGGTTCGAACAGATCGGCGAACGGCAGCTTGCCGTACTTGCCCGACAGTTCAACCCATGCCGCGACACACCCTGGCACGGTCACCGCATCCCAGCCGCGCATCGGCATCGTCTGCATGCCCTTGAAGCGTTCCGGTGTCCATGCGGCAGGCGAGCGGCCCGACGCGTTGAGCCCGTGCAGTTTGCTTCCGTCCCACAAAATCGCGAACGCGTCCGAGCCGATGCCGTTGCTGGTCGGCTCCAGCACGGTCAGCGCAATTGCGGTGGCAATTACGGCATCGACCGCGCTGCCGCCTTTCATCAGCATGCGCAGGCCGGCCTGCGCTGCGAGCGGTTGCGAGGTCGCAACGACGTTGCGTGCGAGTATCGGCATGCGTTGCGACGGATAGGGGAATTGCCAGTCGAAGGGTTTCATTTAGGGTCGCAGGCGGAAGAGGCAAAAAATGAAATGATACTACAGTGCACGCAGTGCCCGATCGCGACCTCGAGCAACAGCGGCGGCGGGTGCGGATTCCGTCTCGCAGAATTGTTGCTTTTCCCGGCCTGTCCCGGCGTAAAATTTCGCATGCACAGTGTTATGTTCGGAATTCACTATGCCGGATGATTTGCCCTACCAGAACCTCACGCCTGATCTGATACTCGACGCCGTCGAGAGCTGCGGCTGGCGCTGTGACGGCCGGCAGTTCGCGCTCAACAGCTATGAGAACCGTGTCTACCAGGTGGGCGTCGAGGACGGGACGGTGCTGATCGCCAAGTTCTACCGCCCGCAGCGCTGGAGCAATGACGCGATACTCGAAGAGCACGGCTTCGCGATCGACCTTGTCGCGCGCGAGATTCCGGTGGTGGCGCCGCTTGCCACAGCCGGCGGCGCGACGCTGCACGAGCATCGCGGTTTCCGTTTTGCCTTGTTTCCAAAGCGGCCCGGGCGCGCGCCCGAACTCGACGACCCGGACACGCTGCGCTGGCTCGGGCGTTTTCTCGGCCGCACCCACGCGGTCGGCGCATTGCAGCCGTTCCGCCACCGTCCGGCACTCGACATCGCGGGCTTCGGGGAGGAGCCGGCGCGTTTTGTCATCGAGCAGGAGTTCGTGCCGGCGGATCTCGAAACGGCCTATCAGACTATTGCGCACGACGCGCTGCAACGCGTCGCGCAGTGTTATCAGCGCGCCGGCGCGGTCCGCAATATCCGCCTGCACGGCGACTGCCATGCCGGTAACATTTTGTGGACCGACGGCGGGCCGCATTTCGTCGACCTCGACGATTGCCGCAGCGGGCCGGCGATGCAGGACTTATGGATGTTGTGCTCGGGAGACCGCGCGACGATGAGCTTGCAGCTCGGGCACGTGGTCGCGGGCTACCGCGAATTCCACGACTTCTGCCGCGGCGAGCTGGCGCTGATCGAGGCGCTGCGCACGCTGCGCATGATCCATTATGCCGGGTGGCTTGCGCGGCGCTGGCATGATCCGGCGTTTCCGGCGAGCTTCCCGTGGTTTAATACCCAACGCTACTGGCAGGATCAGATCCTTGCGCTGCGCGAACAATGCGCGGCAATGGACGAGCCGCCGCTCGAGCTGCCAGATTAGAATGCGCGGCGTGCTGAATATTCTGATTTCGGCAGTCATCGTCTACGCGGTGATTCTGCTGCTGGTGTTCCTGTTCCAGGCGCGGCTGGTTTATTTTCCGGAGGTCGGGCGCACGCTGGTTGCGACGCCGCGCGCAGTCGGCCTGGAATTCGAAGAAGTGCGGCTCGCAGCCGACGGCGCGATGGTGCATGGCTGGTGGGTGCCCGCGAACGCGGCGCGCGGCGCGGTGCTGGTTTTGCACGGCAACGCCGGCAACATCTCGCACCGGCTCGAGTACCTGACGATGTTCAACCGCCTCGGCTATGCGACGCTGATCATCGATTACCGCGGCTATGGCAAGAGCAGCGGCACGCCCTCGGAGGACGGCACTTATCACGATAGCGAAGCGGCATGGCGGCATTTGATCGAAGCACGCAAACTCGAGCCGCGGGACATCGTGTTGTTCGGCGAGTCCCTTGGCGGTGGCGTGGCGACCTGGCTCGCGCTCAAGCATCCGCTGCGCGCGTTAGTGCTCGCCTCGACGTTCACCTCGGTGCCCGATCTCGGCGCGCAGGTTTATCCGTGGCTGCCGGTGCGCTGGCTGGCGCGCATCGAATACGGTAACCGCGCGCGCATCGGGCGGATCGCGGCGCCGGTGCTGATCGCGCACAGCCGCGACGACGACCTCATTGCGTTCAGCCACGGTCAGGCGCTGTTCGACGCAGCGCGTGATCCGAAGCAGTTCCTCGAGTTGCGCGGCGGCCACAACGACGGCTTCATTTTCATGCGCGAGGACTGGGTGCGCGAACTCGGCGCATTTCTCGAGCGCGCGGAAAAACGGTGATTAGTGATTCGTGTTTGGTGACGTCAGTTCCTGAACGTACGCGCCGATTGCGAGCGACGACGTGAGTCCCGGCGATTCGATCCCGTAGAGGGCGACGAGGCCTTTCACTGCGTGGTCGCGTTCGCCCTGGATCACGAAGTCGGTGACCAGTTTGCTGGGGCCGCCGATTTTGGGGCGAATGCCGGTATAGCCGGGCTGCAGCGCGCCGTCCTTCAGGCCCGGGTAGTAATGGCGGATTGCTGCGTAGAAATGCGCCTCGCGGCTTTCATCGAAGTGGTAATCAACGCGGTCTATCCATTCGAAGTCCGGCCCGAACTTGCAGCGGCCGCCGAGGTCCACCGTGACGTGCACGCCGTGCCAATCCGCCCGCGCGATCGGATAGACGTGGCGGCTGAACGGCGATATACCGGTCAGCGTGTAGTAATGCCCGATCGCGTAAAACGTGGGAGGAATTGTCGCCGCGGGGACACCTTCGATCCGGCGCGACACGTCCTGCGCGTAAAGCCCTGCGGCGTTGATCACCGTATTGCATACGACCGTCATTGGCTCCGTGCCCCCGACGTTGAGCAGGATGCCGTCGCCGGTCACGCGGCCTGATTCGAGGCGGCTGTTCAGCGCCAGCGAGGCGCCGCGGTTTTCGGCATCGCCAAGATAGGAGAGCATCAGCGCATGGCTGTCGACGATCCCGGTGGAAGGTGACAGGAAACCCGCAACCGCCGCAACCTCGGGCTCCATCTGCCGCAGCGCCTCGCGCGTGAGCATTTGCAGATCGTTCACCCCGTTGGCTTCCGCCTGCCGCTTGTATTTACCGAGTTCGGCAACCTGGGCGTCACCGGTGGCAACGACAATCTTGCTGATGCGCTTATGCGTAATCCCGCGCTCGGCACAGTAACGGTACATGCGCTGCTTGCCCTCGACGCACAGGCGTGCCTTGAGCGTTCCGGGCACGTAAAAGATTCCGGCGTGGATCACCTCGGAGTTGCGCGAGCTGGTATGCGTGCCGATCGCATCTTCGGCTTCGAGGATCACCACTTCGCGGCCGGCCAGCGCCAGCTCGCGAGCGATCGCGAGGCCGACGACGCCGGCGCCGATCACCGCGCAATCTATCTTTTCAGGCATCGCTTAGAGCTGAACCGCAAAGGACGCAAAGGGAAAATGGAATTGTTCTTGGCGTAATATTAACATTCGCCCGACTGGTTTGTATTCGCTTATGTCCAAAGCCTGGGATCCGGATTTTGCCGAGCGCTCGCCGATGTTCGAGCCGCTGCGCGCGGCGGCGCGCGCACTGCACAGCCCGGTTTGGCCCGGCTGCGATGAGCTGAATCGCGTCATTGCGTCGCGGGTCGAAAGCATTGCGAACGCGGCGGGCCGGCCGCTGCGCTTTGTCGGGCAGCAGCCGCGCCAGAAAACATTCGAGGACAAATACGAGCCACGCATCTTCCTGCGCGGTGAGGTGCAGATGCGTTCCTGCAACTGGCACGATTTATTCAATGCGTTGGTGTGGCTGACGTTTCCGGCCGCCAAGGCGGCGCTCAATCTGCGCCATTACCGGGAACTCGAACGGCAGCGGCTGAGCGGCGCGCAAGTCCGCGGCCCGGCAGGCGACGCACTGACGCTGTTCGACGAGGGTGGGGTGGTCGCCGCCGCGAGCGATCCCGGCCTCGCGTCGCTGTTGACGGGCTTTGAGTGGAAGCAATTGTTCTGGCGGCGCCGCGCCGAGGTGTTGCGACGCATGCGTTTTTACCTGTTCGGACACGCGCTCTATGAAAAGGCGCTTGCGCCGTTTGCCGGCGTGACCGGCAGAGGCGTGATGTTCGAGGTCGAGGACGCGTTTTTTGTATTGCCGCTCGACGCGCAACTGCGCGCACTGGACGCGCGGCTCGCCGCACATATCGGGGAAGCCGCGCGATTTGCGGCGACACGCGAACTTGCCCCGGTGCCTATCCTTGGCGTCCCGGGTTGGTGCGACGACAACGCGCGCGAGCAGTATTACGACAACCTGGATTATTTCCGGCCGGCCCGCGCACGGGAAGTGGGGCCGCCAGTTCCTTGAAATACCATCACGGTGCGCGCTGGAATCGCGCCAGCGAAGCACGCTTTGCCGTGCCCGTCAGGGATTCGGTTGCGGATCGCCGCTTGCGGACGTGCGGTTGCGCCCGCCTTTCTTGCTGGTGTAGAGCGCGTGATCGGCGCAGTTCATGACCACTGCGAGTTCCTTGCCATGATCGGGGAATGTGGCCACTCCCGCGCTCACCGTCGTAGACACTTTGGAGCCGTGGGTTCTGAGCGGAGTCGACTCGATGGTTTTACGCATGCGCTCGGCTACCTGAAAGGCGCCGTCCGTCCCGGTTTGCGGCAGCATCAGCACAAACTCATCGCCGCCGTAGCGCGCCAGCACGTCGGTCTCGCGCAGCCCTTGCTGGATGCAGGTCACGGTCAGCTTGAGCAGTTGGTTGCCGGCCTCGTGTCCGAAGTTGTCGTTGATTTTTTTCAGGCTGTCCGAATCGATCATCACGATGCTATAGGGTTGCCGATAGCGCACCGATAGCTTGTGATTGTGATTGGCCAGGGCGGTGAAAGCGCGTACATTGAAGATTCCCGTCAGCTCATCAGTCTCGGAAACCGCCTTGATGCGCGACATCGCGCCGCGCATGTCGCTCGACAGCATGGTGGTGATATAGGCGACCAGCAGCATCGGCGCAAGCTGCGTCGCGAAGTCGCCCAAGCCGCGGTTCGAAGTCGACGGTTCCACGCTGCCCGCATACCAGAGAAATACGTAGCACGCGGCGATCAGCGCCACTTCGAGCAGCGTGCTCAGCGTGCCGAGCGTGAGCGCGCTGATGACTATGGTCAGCAGATAGAGGTTGACGAGCGGGCTTTCGATGCCCCCGGAGTTATAGAGGACCCAGGTGATGAAAGCGATCATCACCCAGGTCTCGAGCGCGAGCTTCCAGCGCGATTCGTTGCGGAACAGACTGACGTAGCGAAAGACGACGACGGAAACGCAGTACCCCGTCAGGCCCAGATAGACCGCGGCGGTGCTTCCATCATCGCGTCCCTGCACGATTTGGTACAGCAGCACCAGGATCACCAGCAGCCATTCGATTTCGGCTATCGTGTGGGAGAAATTTTTCAGCTCGCCGGCCTCACGATCCTCGAGGGCGACCCGCCCGCGGTCCAGGACGTTTTCGTTCATATCTTTCCCCTTAGCAGCGATCTGGCGTCCGGCTTCGGCGAAGCATCGTTGAGAGCGGAACTAGGTCATGCCGTCGCACACATCTTAACGCATGTGCCCGGAAAAATCACGGTGCCGCGGCCTGCCCTTGAGGCGCGAAAAAAGCCCTGGTTTCGAATACCGCCGGCGCCAGTTGATTGCCGTTGACCCGGAGATGGCGCTTGAGCACGAAATCGAAAAGCAGGGGATTGTGCTGCCGGATCTCGGTGAGCACGGGCGCCATTGCCGGTTCGATGTATTTGAACCCCACCAGGTAGTTGACCGAGTAAAGCGGCATGACGCCGGGCAGCGGATAATCCGAGCCGTTGAGCAGCCGTGAGTGCCACTCGCCGCGCTCGACGATGGCCGCGAGCGCAGGCCCGGCGCGATTGAGCTGCGTGATCGCCGAGAGGTCGCCGAACAAACGCCCCTCGAAGCGCGGATCGTCCATCAGGCGCGCAAACAGCGCGAAGCTCGCGACGACCGGACCGTGGGCACCGCGATCAATGTCGCGGTCTTCTCCCATCGAGGCACAATGCGCGACCACGACGCGCACGCGGTGTTCGAGCGCGCGCCGCAACAGGAGCGGATTGCCGAGTCCCTGGTTGCCGGTATGGACCGCGCGCTCCATGCCGCCATGGGTGATGAGCGGCAACTTGAGCCGGGCGAGCGCCGCGTAGAACGTATCGCAGCGCGGTGACGCCGGATCGATTCCCATTGCCCCCGGCAGCCATTTGACCGCGCGCGCGCCATCGTGCGCTGCCTGCTCGAGCACGGCGACGCAGTCCGCGCGATAGGGGTGGATGGAGGCGGCCCATTCGAAATACCCGGCGTAGCTGTGCGCGATGCGCCGGGCGTATTCATTGGGCGTGTAAAACGGGCTGGCCGCGAGCGCCACGGTGCCATCCTCCCGGTAGGCGTGGTCGAACGCGAGCAGCAGCAGCTTGACGCCCGGCCGCATGCCGTCGACGAGGTTATGCATACGTTCGACGTAGCTCTGGTCGACGCGCCCCGGCACCTGGTGTGCGCAACCGGCATTGAGATAGAACAGCCGCTGGGCGTACTGCAGCGGATGCCACAGGCTTTCCATTTCGGGATTGATCCAGACGCCGCTCCCGGAGTCCCCGTTGCCGAGAAGGTGCGCGTGGCAATCCCACACGCTCGCCGCGGTTATGCCAGACCACGCCGCCTGCACCAATTCGTGGTTCGCGAGGCGCGGCGGCAGCGCAGCGCGGCAGGGATTGACGATGCCCTGTTCCGGCCACAGACGCCACACAGCTGCCGCGCCAATGCCGGCGCCGATACCGGCAAGCAGCAGGCGCCGCCTGCTTTTCTTCGCCGGATGCATGTCAGTCCCGCCTGTTATGATAATCCGGTAAGGGAATCTGAAGGGGAGGGCAATGACGCAGACGGTCGCATTGCCGCTGTGGCTGTTCGTGATCCTGCTCGTGCTCGCGGCGCTGGCGGCACTTGAGTGGCTGCTGCTGCCTGGGGTGCGCTGGTATTTCCGGCGCAAGGTCGCCCGCGTGATCGAGGAAATCAACGTTCGGCTCAATATCGATCTGCCGCAGTTCAAGCTCACGCGCCGGCAGGTGTTGATCGACCGGCTGTTTCATGATGCCAGGGTGCAGGCGGCGGCTGACGCGTACTGCCGCGAGCGCAAAGTGCCGCGCAGCGTCGCGTTGCAGCAGGTCGATCGCTACGCGCGGGAGATTGTTCCGGCGTTCAACGCTTATCTCTATTTCCGCCTCGGCTACTGGATCGCCAAGCGTATCGCGCACTTTCTGTACCGCGTGCGCCTCGGCTACGCCGACAGCGCCGCCCTTGCCGCGGTCAATCCGAAATCGGCGGTGGTATTCCTGATCAACCATCGCAGCAACATGGATTACGTGCTGGTTGCGTTTTTGGCCGCGGAACGCGTCGCGTTGAGCTACGCGGTGGGCGAATGGGCGCGCGTATGGCCGCTGCAAACGTTGATCCGCGCGATGGGCGCGTATTTCGTGCGCCGCAACTCCGGCGACCCGCTCTATCGCACCGTACTGCAGCGCTACGTGCAGATGGCGACGGAAGCTGGCGTCCCGCAGGCGGTATATCCGGAGGGCGGGCTGTCGGCCGACGGCCGGCTGCGCGCGCCCAGGCTCGGACTGCTCGATTACATGCTGAAAACATTCAATCCGGACGGCGAGCGCGATCTGGTGTTCATCCCGGTCGGCGTCAACTACGACCGCGTGCTCGAGGACCGGACGCTGCTGCTCAAATCCGATGCCGCGCGGCCGCGCCGCGGCTTCAGTCATGCGGCCGCGGTGACGCTTGGGTTTGCCGGCCGCCAGGTGCGGAACATGGCGCTCGGGCGCTGGCACCGGTTTGGCTACGCGTGCGTCAACTTCGGCCGGCCGATTTCGATGCGCGATTATGTGCGGCAGCACGGATTCGACTTCCGTGCGCTCGACGACGCGCAGCGGCGCGAGCGCGTTGCCGCACTCGGCACCACGCTGATGAATGCGATCGGCCAGAATACCCCCATCCTGCCCGTCGCGCTGGTCGCGACGGTGCTGCTGTGTCATCCCGAAAATTCGGTGAGCGAGCTTGAGCTCAAGTCGGCGACCCACGCGTTGATGATGAAACTCGAACGCGAGGGCGCGCACGTCTACATTCCGCGCGCCGATCACGATTATGCCATCACGGTCGGCCTGCGCATGCTGACGCTGCGCCGCGTGGTGACGGCGCATAACGGGCTATACGCCGTCGACCGCGGGCAGCGCGATCTGCTCGGCTATTACGCCAACTCGATCGCACATCTGGTCAAGACCACTCGGGGCGCGTTGCCGGGGGCGGTCGCATGATCGGGCTGCCGCGGGGGGCTGCGCTACTGGCTCAGCAATGGATTTTTCACGCTACCGGTGACGTTGCGCGTGCCGCGCGCGCCCGGTCATGGTTGGCGGGCCGCGCACGAGATTCAACTGCTTCGACAATTTCGCCTCAGGAAACAACACGTGCAGGACGAGGCAACACTATGGAGGGAACCTCTAAGGAGACGCATGCCGGACTTGATCCGACATCCATCTGTTTGATTTGACTGGATTCCGGCCTTCGCCGGGATCGCGAAATCGAAAGCTTTGGAGGTTTCCTATACTTTACTTCGTGATTTTTGTCCTATGCCTTGATTTATTTGATCTATTATAGTTTAATCTGGTGCAGTCATTGTAGGCGTCTTGATTTGTCCGGTTCGAAAGAAGGTTCCGCGCGTGAAAAACCGCCGTAACGAATACGATGTGACCGATAGTATCAAGACCACCGACCCTGACGCGGTCTCGGAGGAGGCCCGTCGCATTTACGCCGAGTGGTATGAAGCACCCGGCGCCGGCAACCTGGTGCGGCCATTTCAGGATTTCGCCGCGCTCTACCGCGGTGAGAACCCGAATTACTTTGCGTGCGATACCGGTTATCACGACATGCAGCACGTACTGGACGTTACGTTGGCGATGGTGCGGCTGCTCGACGGCTACCAGCGCGTCGGTCGCGAGCCGCTCGACGAGAGGATATTCCGGCTGGGGATTATCCTGGCGCTGTATCACGATTCCGGTTACATCCGTCATCGCAAGGACACGCGGCATCAGCAGGGCGCGGAATACACGCTGACCCATGTTTCACGCGGCGGGCTCTACCTGCGTAATTATCTGCCCCAACTCGGGATGGCGGACCTCGCGCCGATCGCCGAGCGCCTAGTGCACTATACCGGTTTTGAGGTGCCGGTCCATAAGATCAGGCTGCCGGATCCGATTTTCAAAGTCATCGGCAACCTGCTCGGCACTGCCGACATCCTGGGGCAAATGTCCGACCGCTGTTATCTCGAGAAATGCCACGAGCGGCTGTACCCGGAATTCGTCGCGGGCGGCATCGCAGTGCGCGATAACGGGAGCGGCGAGAAACACGTGGTGTTCGAGTCGGGCGCCGATCTGGTCATGAAAACCCCGGGCTTTTTCCGACACGCAGAGGATCGTCTCGATAACACACTCGATGCTGCCCACCGTTACGCCGAAAAGCACTTTGAGGGCAAGAACCTCTACATCGAAGCGGTCGAGAATACCGTCGGCTATGCGCGCACGCTCACCAAGAGCGAAGATATGGCGAGGCTGCGGCGCCTTGCCCCGGAAACGGCAAACGCGGAGCCGGTTAAACCGGAATCTGACTGACGGCGTCGTTCAAGCGACGGTCAGCAAGATCTTGCCGATATGCGCGGCCGATTCCATCAGTGAGTGCGCCCTGGCGGCCTCGGCAAGCGGAAAAGCCGCACGCACTACCGGTTTGATCTTGCCCGACTCGATCAGCGGCCAGACCTTGGTTTCCAGTTCCTGCGCGATTCGCGCCTTGAATGCGGGTGAGCGGGTGCGCAGGGTTGAGCCGGTATAGGTCAGGCGTTTCAGCATTACCGGCATCAGATTGAGCTCGACCTTCGAGCCGAGCGCGAAGGCCAGCTGAATGATGCGGCCGTCGTGCGTGGCGGCCTTGAAGTTGCGCTCGATGTTCGGGCCGCCGACGATGTCCAGGATCACATTCGCGCCGCCTTCCTCGCGCATGATTTCCACGTAGTCCTCATGCCGGTAGTCGATCACACGATCGGCGCCGAGTTCGCGGCAGAACTTGCAGCGGGCCTCCGGGTGGTCGGTGGCAACGACTTTTGCGCCGAACGCCTTGCCGAGCTGGATCGCCGTCGTGCCGATACCTCCGGCTCCGCCGTGGACCAGAAGCGCCTCGCCGGCGGCGAGGCCGGCGCCCACGAAAATGTTGCTCCACACGGTAAAGAAGGTCTCCGGCAGACTTGCGGCATCGCGCAGCTCGATGCCCCTGGGGATCGGCAGGCAGTGACGCGCATCGACGGTGCAGTACTCGGCATACCCCCCGCCGTTGGTGAGAGCGGTCAGCTTGTCGCCGACGCGCCAGCGCCGAACTTGATCTCCCGCGGCCGCGATCGTGCCGGATACTTCGAGACCGAGCAGATCCGGGGCGCCAACCGGAGGCGGATAGAGCCCCTTGCGCTGCATCAGATCCGGACCGTTGACGCCGGCGGCTGCGACCTTGATCAGCACTTCGCCTGCTTGGGGCCGTGGCAGCGGCCGAGTTGCAATGCGCAGCGCTTCCGGCCCGCCTGGCGCGCTGATTTCCACCACCTGCATATGCTGCGGTAATTCGCGGCTCATTGAACTCACCCGGTATTGCAGGAACGATATACTAGCACGCGACCGCAACCCGCGGCCCGCGCGAAAACGACAAGTGCGCGCGTGTGATCCGGCAGGCCGGCATGTGCGCCAAGCGAGCGGCTTGCAGCATTTTCTTGGGAGGACATCGAGGCATGGCGAAAGCAAGAGGGATCAAGGAGGTTGGCTACGTCGACGTGCGCGGACAGGCGCAAGCGGACGGGTTGCAGCCTGTCGCGTGGCACGATTGCGCCGGCGGCGGGCAGGTGGTGGTCGAGCGCGACATCGCGTATGTGGGCAACATGCGCAATCCGCACGGCACGCTCATCGTCGATGTCGGGGATCCCAAGCACCCCAAACCATTGGCTGAAATTTCGATGCCGCCCGGCACGCATTCGCACAAGGTGCGGGTGCACGACGGCATCATGATCACCAACCGCGAAATTCTCGGCGCACACGCCGCGCAGGGAGAAGTTACGCCGGAGGGTTACCACGGCGGCCTGAGCATCTACGACGTTGCCGATCCGTCCCAGCCCAAGCTGATCACCCATTGGGATACGACCGACCGGCCCGGGCCGAAATATGCGCGCGGCGTGCATCGTTTCGATTTCGACGGCCGCTACGCTTACATCTCGCCGACGATGGACGGCTACGTCGGCAACATCGTGATGATCCTCGACCTCGATGACCCGGCCCGGCCGCAGGAGATCGGGCGCTGGTGGATGCCGGGGCAGTGGGTCGCGGGCGGCGAGCAGCCGACGTGGCAGGCAGACGCACACAAGTGTCATCATCCATTGCGTTTCGGCAACCGCCTCTACACGAGCTATTGGCAGGGCGGGCTGGTGATTCTCGACATCGAGGAAATGAGCAAACCGAAGTTCGTGTCGGGCCTCGACTGGAGCCCGCCATTTCCATGGCCTACGCACACCGCGTTACGCATCCCGTTCCAGATCGACAACCGCGATTTCATGCTGGTGTCGGACGAAGACGTTTTCCGCCAGCCCGAAACGTCGCCGTATCCGGCTGCCTTCCTGTGGATGGTCGATATCACCGATGAGAAACATCCGCAGCCGATCTCGACATTCCAGGTCGAGGACATGCCGCCCGAGCCGCAGCCGCGCATGACGGGCTGCCACCAGCCGTGCGAGAAAGTCACGGGCACTGAGATTCCGGTCGCGTGGTTTGCCCACGGGCTCAGGATCATCGATATTTCGCGGCCGCACGCGCTGAAAGAAGTGGCGTACTACCTGCCTGACGTTCCGCGAGGCTCGGAGCGCGTGCAGAGCAACGATGTGACGGTCGACGACCGCGGCCTTATTTATCTGCTCGATCGCGTGCGCGGGCTGCACATATTGGAGCGTACGTAATGCCATTCAAGAGGCGCGCCGGAGCGCAGAAGAGGGGCCCCAACGATCATGAATATCACGATCCTCGACGATTACCACGACACCGTCCGAACGCTGGACTGTTTCAGCAAGCTGGCCGGCCACAAGGTCACGATCTGGAACGACCACACCAAGGACGTCGATACGCTTGCCGCGCGGCTCAAAGATACCGAAGCGCTGGTGCTCATTCGCGAGCGCACGCCGATCCGGGCGCCGCTGCTCGAGCGCCTGAACCAGCTCAAGCTCATCAGCCAGCGCAGCGTCTTCCCGCATATCGACGTCGATGCGTGCACGCGGCGCGGAGTGATCGTGTCGTCGAACATGCACCCGGGGCAGCCGTCCTATGCGACTGCCGAGCTGACCTGGGGGCTGATCATCGCTGCGCTGCGGCAGATTCCACAGCAGACGGCTGCGCTCAAGGCCGGGAAATGGCAGACCGCTGTGGGCGTCGGCTTGCGCGGCAGGACGCTCGGTATCTATGGCTATGGCAGGATCGGCAGCGTCGTCGCAGGCTACGGCAAGGCGTTCGGAATGAAGGTGCTGGTGTGGGCGCGCGAAGCAGCGCTCGCCGGCGCCCGTGCCGACGGCTACAGCGCTGCGCGCAGCAAGGAGGCATTTTTCGAGGAGTGCGACGTCATTTCGTTGCATATGCGGCTGGTTGACGCAACGCGCGGCATCGTTACCGCGACCGATCTTGCACGCATGAAGCCGACCGCGCTGATCGTCAACACCAGCCGCGCGCCGTTGATCGTGCCGGGCGCGCTGGTGAACGCGCTGCGCGCCGGCCGTCCCGGCATGGCGGCGGTCGACGTGTACGAAGAAGAGCCGGTATTCGATATGCGCCATCCGCTGCTCACCCTGGCCAACGTGGTCTGCACGCCGCACATCGGCTACGTGGAACGCGACGGTTACGAGTCGCAGTTCAGCGATATTTTTGATCAGATACTGGCCCACCTCGCCGGCAAGCCGACCAATGTCGTGAATCCCGAGGTGCTAGAATCGACCAAGACCTGACGAAGTCGTCAGTCGTTCTGAAAGATGAAAACAACCTTCCTCGAATTCGAGCAGCCGATCGCCGAGCTCGAAGCCAAGATCGATGAACTGCGCTACGTGCAGGATGACTCGGCGCTGGACATTTCGGAAGAAATCGCGCGCCTGCAGAAAAAAAGCCAGGCGCTGACCAAAGCAATCTACGGCAAGCTCGACGCTTGGCAGATCGCGCAGGTGGCGCGTCATCCGCAGCGGCCGTACGCGCTCGACTACATCCAGAATCTTTTCACCGGCTTCGAAGAACTGCACGGCGATCGTGCGTTCGCCGACGATCCGGCAATAGTCGGCGGGCTGGCGCGCTTCAACGGCCAGCCAGTGATGGTGATCGGGCATCAGAAAGGCCGGGATACCAAGGACAAGATCTACCGCAATTTCGGCATGCCCAAGCCGGAGGGCTATCGCAAGGCGCTGCGCCTGATGAAGCTCGCCGAGAAATTCGGCATGCCGGTGTTCACCTTTATCGATACGCCGGGTGCATACCCCGGGGTGGGCGCCGAGGAGCGCGGCCAATCGGAGGCGATCGGCCGCAGTCTGTACGTAATGGCCGAGTTGCGCGTGCCGATCGTCTGCACCGTGATCGGCGAGGGGGGTTCTGGCGGCGCGCTGGCCATTGCGGTGGGGGACGCGCTGCTCATGTTGCAATACGCGACTTATTCGGTGATTTCGCCCGAAGGTTGCGCCTCGATTCTGTGGAAAAGCGCCGACTACGCCGCCGCGGCCGCGGAGACGCTCGGCATTACGTCAACCCGTCTCAAGACTCTCGGCCTGATCGACAAGATCGTAGCCGAGCCGCTGGGCGGCGCGCATCGCGACCACAATGCGATGATGCAGAACCTGAAGAAAATGCTGCACGACACCTGGCGTCCGCTGGAGGCCCAGTCGATTGATAAACTGCTCGAAAAGCGGCTCGCGAGGCTGATGGGTTATGGCAAGTTCAAGGAAGTCGCCGGGAAATAGCGCGCTGCTCGCTCACGTTACTGCAGTCCTGAAGCCGCATGTGAAGCGCGGCGACCGCCTGGTTGCAGGCTTGAGTGGTGGCGTCGATT
>Ga0326597_10007069_pt1 | contig 15304 bp, 9 predicted proteins | sample RVTome_12_FD_203789 | JGI IMG/M metagenome (GOLD analysis project Ga0326597, IMG submission 203789) | Soil microbial communities from uranium-contaminated site in the Upper Colorado River Basin, Wyoming, United States - RVT100D185 | ecosystem: Environmental > Terrestrial > Soil > Contaminated >... | reverse complement strand
CGGCCGGCGGTTGGTTCACGCTCTGGGGGCTATTCGTGAGGTTGAGTCGCGTCTGTCCGTCCGCGCTCATGGCTATGATGTCCGCGCCGTTCCCGATCCCCTGGGCGAAATAGACCGTCCCACTCGTTTGATTCGTGGTCAGGTGAAGGATATTCCCGCCGGTGTTGATCCAGAGCTGCACGGGCGCGGCCGGGTCATCGAGTCGGTCGAGAAAGACCTGACGGACGCCGCCAACGGGCGCCGTGAAATAGAGATCCGCAGTCAGGCCGACCACCTGGATAATACCGGTGTCGCTCACGCCGTCGGCGCTCGCCTGGACCAGGTATTCGCCATCTGGCGTCGCGCTCCCCACAACAACCCCGCCGTCGTCGCCCACGGTGATACCGGGGCCCGCTCCGAGGAGCGCCCAGGACACGGGAACCGTAGTCAGCTGGGATCCGCTCGCATCGCGCACGATCGCGTTGAAGTCGCCGGTGCCGCCGCGGAACTCGAGGATGGAAATCGCCTCGGGGTCGAGCACGATCTCGGCCGCCCGTCGCCTCGTGCACTCGAAGTTTAGGGCGTCTTGAAGGAAAACCGCAGAGCTGAGGAAGGATCGGGGGTTTTCCGTTGGTTGACAGTCGGTGTCGGGCGGGGGTTCGACTGTCACAGTCACATAGTCGCCCTCCTCACCGAAATCGAAGTCAAAGCTGTAGTAGCCATTGGCATTCGTCACCGCAGTTTGCGGCGCCACCCCCGCTCGGTCGGGCGTCGCACGCACAACCACACCGGCCACCGGCTCCCTGTCCATCGAGACGATGCCGGAGACTGTTTGAAATCGCGGCCCGGCCGGGGAACCCACGCAGCCTCCCAAGGTCCCGTACAAACTGAGCACCACGGCGACCCTCACGGGCCGGCGGAGCCTCCTCATCGCCGCATCAGTGTAGACGTGCACGCCCGTGGGACTCGGGTTCGGTCCCGCCTACGCCCCCGCGGTCGCCGCGCCCGCCAGCACGTTCCGGAACACGCGGACCGAGGTCTCCATCTCCTCCATCGTCCCGAGCGAGATCCGGGAATGCCCGAGCATCGGCGGGAAGTCCCGGCCGATCCGGACGCCCTGCGCGAGGGCAGCTTCGCGGAACTCGCTAGCCGGACGGCCGAGATCGAGGAAGAGGAAGTTCGCGTGCGAGTCGTGACCTTCGAAGCCCATCTCCCGAAACGCTCCGAGCGTGAAGTCACGCACGCGGGCGTTTTCGTTCCGCTCCTCCGCGATGTGTCCCGTGTCGCGAATGGACGCGGCGGCCGCGGCGGCGGACAGGGTGTTCATGCTGCCGAGGTTCCAGGCGTTTGAGATCGCGTCCACCGTTTCCGCTTGGCCGACCGCGTAGCCCACGCGGAGCCCCGCCATCCCGTGCGCCTTCGAGAGCGAGCGGGTGATGAAGACACTCGGAAGCTCCCGGGTGAGCGGCGCAGCGGTGCGCACGGTCGGATCGTGGGCGTAGTCGATATACGCCTCGTCGATCAGGATCTTCGTTTCGGGCGACACACGCGCGACCTCGCGCACGAAGTCCTCCACGGCGTCCGCCCCGCGAACCGTGCCCGTCGGGTTGTTCGGGTTGCAGAGGAAGATCATGCCCGCCCCCGGAGCCGCTTCGGCCATCCGATCCAAGTCGAGAGCCATTGAGGCGTCGACCGGGATCTCGCGCACCTCGGCGCCGATGTCCCGAGCCGTGTTCGCGCTCGTCCCGTAGCTCGGCGCGGCGGTGACCAGATGTCGCGTGGGTGAGCAGAAGGCCCGCGCCGCCGCGGCTAGGATCGGTCCCGAGCCCGTGCCGACGATCACGTGGTCGTCTTCCACCCCGTACATCTCCGCGATCGCGGTCACCAGGTCGTCCGTGTGATCCGGCGGGTACCCGCGGCCCATGCGGGGAGTCATCGCGTCCCGGATCGCGGCGATCGCACTCTGGCCGGGACCCCTGGCGTTTTCGTTCGAGCTGATCCGAATGATGCCGTCGTCGTAGGGCTCTTGCGCCCGCAAGGCTCGCGGCTCGAACAGGGACTCCTCGCGTCCGCGTCCGATGATGAACGAGGTGGAGAGGGCGCCCGCAGTCCCGATCCCGAGCGTCTTCACGAATCCGCGGCGTGACAGCTTCATGTTCTCTCCATGGGCAAGGGTGTCCCTCGGCGCGAGGCCGACCTCTCATCTATGCGCCCTAAACCCCGGATGGACAAGGGAAGAACGCTCCTTTTCCCTGACTGCGTGTGCGCTCAGCGGGACCTAGAGCCGGCCGACCCACCGCGGCCCGCCGCAGCTACATTCTCGTTCCCTTCGACACCGGATCCTACCCGTCCGTAGGCCCTGGCCACCCCTCTACATGATCCTAAGTGCAGCGTAACGCAAAGTCGCACACCTTGATACGGCGTTCTCTCCATCCTGGCATGGGGCCTGCTTTCCTCACGACACGTGAAGAACGTGATCGTGGTCGGGAACGGGATGGTTGGACACCGGCTGTGCGTCAAGCTGCGGGAGAGGGCCGACTCCGAGAGGCTCTCGATCACCGTCTACGGTGAAGAGCCGCGGCCGGCATACGACCGGGTCCACTTGAGCTCGTTCTTCAGCGGAGCCGGAGAGGACGACCTCTCCCTGGCGCCGAGATCCTGGTACTGCGAGCAGAATATCCGGCTCCGCACCGGCGAGTCCGTCATCCGCATCGACCGCGCGAACAAGCGGGTCCACACGAGCCTCGGTGCCACGGAAGACTACGACGAGCTGGTCTTGGCCACCGGATCGAGCGCGTTCGTTCCACCGGCCCTCAAAGGAACGAATCCACCCGGAGTCTTCGTCTACCGTACGATCGAAGACCTCGAAGCGATCCAGCGGCATGGTTCTCTTTGCCGGACGGGCGCGGTCCTCGGGGGAGGTCTCCTCGGTCTCGAGGCGGCCAAGGCGCTGCTCGATATGGGGCTGCGCACGACGGTCGTGGAGTTCATGCCCCGCCTGATGCCGCGGCAGCTGGATGACGGCGGAGCCGCAACGCTTCGCTCCAGAATCGAGGCTCTGGGGGTCGAGATCCTCACGGGGAAGGAAGCCCGGTCCGTCCTCGGGGTCGATCGGGTGACTGGAGTGGGCTTCAGCGACGGCACGACCCTCCAAACCGACATCTTGGTGATCTCAGCGGGCATAGAGCCACGGGACGAGCTCGCGCGTGCGTGCCTGCTAGCCGTCGGGGAGCGCGGAGGTGTGATCGTCGATGACCACTTGAGAACGAGCGATCCCTCGATCTACGCCGTGGGGGAAGTAGCGCTCCACGACGGGCTGATCTATGGACTCGTCGGACCCGGTTACCGAATGGCCGAAGTCGTGGCCTCGAAGATCGTGGAGGGAGGAGCGGCGGCCACATCCGTGTTCCAGCGATGTGATACGTCGACGACGCTCAAGCTGATCGGTGTCGACGTTGCGAGCTTCGGTGATCCGTTCGGGACGAGTGAAAGCGTTCCGATCGTCTACGAAAATCGGCTGAAGGGCGTCTACCGGAAGATCAATGTGTCCCCGGACGGCACCCGCCTCCTCGGCGGACTCCTCGTCGGGGACGGATCCGACTACGGGCTCCTCCACCAGATGTACTTGAACGAGGTCCGCTGTCCGGAGAACCCAGCCGACCTGATTCTCGGCACCCGCAGCGCATCCAACGGTGGCGCCGGTACCCTGCACCTTCCGCCGGAAGCTCAGATCTGCTCGTGCGAAAACATCGCGAAGGGAGCAATCGAAAGCGCGGTCCGGGAGCACGACGCCACCGAGCTCTCCCAGATCGGAAAGCTGACCCGGGCGGGGACGGCATGCGGCGGTTGCAAGCCGCTCATCTCGGATGTCCTCCGGTGCGTCCTGGAGGGGATGGGACGGACGGTGAAGCATGCCTTGTGCGAGCACTTCGATTACAGCCGCCAGGAGCTGTACGACGTTGTCAGGGTGACGGGAATCCGATCGTTCGACCTCCTCCTGGACGAATACGGGTCGGGTGATGGCTGTGAGGTCTGCAAACCGGCCGTCGCATCCATCATGGCGAGCATCTTCGCTGAAATCGCCACGGCACAGGCAACGATTCAGGACACGAACGACCGGTTCCTCGCGAACATCCAGCGGGGAGGCACTTACTCGGTCGTCCCCAGAGTCCCCGGCGGGGAGATCACGCCCGCCAAGCTTCAGACGATCGGACGGGTCGCCGAGAAGTACGACCTCTACGCGAAAATCACCGGCGGCCAGCGGATCGACATGTTCGGCGCGCGCGTCGAGGAGCTGCCCTTCATCTGGGAGGAGCTGATCGAGGCGGGCTTCGAGAGCGGCCACGCCTACGGAAAGGCCCTGCGCACGGTGAAAAGCTGTGTCGGGACGTCGTGGTGTCGCTACGGAGTCCAGGACGCCGTGGGCTTCGCCATCCGGATCGAGAACCGATACAAGGGGATCCGCGCGCCGCATAAGCTCAAGAGCGCGGTGTCCGGGTGCGTGCGCGAATGCGCGGAGGCCCAGTCGAAGGACTTCGGAGTGATCGCGACCGAGCGGGGCTGGAACCTCTTTGTGTGCGGGAACGGTGGGGCGAAGCCGCAGCACGCCCAGCTGCTCGCGACGGATCTGGATGACGAGAGATGCATCCAGCTGATCGATCGATTCCTGATGTTCTACATCAAGACTGCCGATCCGTTGACGCGCACGGCCAAATGGCTGAACGGGCTCGAGGGAGGACTCGAGTATCTCCGGAACGTCGTCGTCCACGACTCACTCGGGATTTGCGATGAGCTCGAACGGCAGATGGAAGCGTTGGTCCGGAGCTACGAGTGCGAGTGGAAGGTCGTGGTGGAGAGTCCCGAGCTTCGGAAGCGCTTCACCTCTTTCGTGAACGTCGAGGATCCGGACCCGGAGGTCCGATTCGTCCCGATCCGGGATCAGAAGCAGCCGGTTCCTTGGTCCGCCTGATGGGCGACGGGAGCGAGGTGTGGGTTAGAGCTGCTCCGGTCGATGCCTTTCCGGAGAATGGCGGGGCCTGCGTCAGGCTGGGGGCCCGACAGATCGCCGTCTTCAATCTGTCGCGTCGGGGCGAGTGGTACGCGTGCCAGAACCTTTGCCCGCACAGGAAGCAGATGGTCTTGAGCCGAGGGATGGTGGGCTCGGCTGGGGATGTGCCGAAGGTCGCCTGCCCCCTGCACAAGACCACGTTCTCCCTGACTAGCGGGGAGTGCCTCAACTCGGACGTCGAGCCGATCCGAACCTATCCCGTAAGAGTCGAGGATGGGCACGTGCTGATTGGGCTCCCGCGATCCCGGGACGGCCGATGAGCCGACGCACGGAGAGCTTCACCTCCACTTGCTCCTACTGCGGAGTCGGGTGCGGGATCAAGGTTCGAAAGGACCGGAGGGGTCGGCTTCGCGTGGAGGGGGATCCGGATCACCCGGTCAACCATGGAATGCTCTGCTCGAAGGGGCTGAATCTCGCGCATGCCATGGAGGACCACGGTGACCGGCTGCGCCACCCGGAGATGAGGTGGAGCCGCGCCCATCCGCTCGAGCGCCTGAGTTGGGAGTCGGCCGTGGCGCGCGCAGCTGCCGTATTCCGCTCGCTGATCGATCGGTACGGGCCTGACAGCGTCGGGTTCTACGTGTCCGGTCAGTGCCTCACGGAGGAGTACTACCTGGCGAACAAGTTGGTGAAAGGGTTCCTAGGGACGAACAACCTGGACACCAACAGCCGCCTCTGCATGACCTCAGCGGCCGCGGCGCACACCCAGAGCTTCGGGGAAGACATCGTCCCCATCTCTTACGACGATATCGAAGAGGCCGACTGCTTCTTCATCGCCGGCGCGAATCCCGCCTGGTGCCACCCGATCCTCTTCCGGAGAATCGAGGCTCGGAAGGCGGCGAACCCAGCGGTGAAAGTCATCGTGGCCGATCCTCGGCGGACCGACAGCTGCGTCCTGGCGGACCTTCATCTCCCACTGAAACCCGGCACGGACGTCCTCCTCTTCAACGCGATCGCCCGCGTCCTGATCGAGCGCGGGCGGATCGATCGCGACTTCATCGAGAAGCACGTGGACGGGTTCGCGGCGTTCCGCGACTCCGTATTCGCGCTCACCGTGGAAGACGCCGCAGACCGGTGTGGGCTATCTCCCGACCAGATCGTCCTGGCCGCGACCTACATCGGGAACGCGAGGGGGTTCCTCACGATGTGGGCCATGGGGCTCAATCAGAGCGCGATGGGGGTCGAGAAGAACGTCGCGTTGATCGCTTTGAACCTCATCACCGGCAAGATCGGCAAACCCGGGAGTGGCCCCTTCTCTCTCACCGGTCAGCCGAACGCGATGGGTGGGCGCGAAGTGGGAGGAATGGCCACGATGCTCGCGGCGCATCGCAAGCTGTCCAGCCCCGAGCATCGCAGGGAGGTCGCGGCGTATTGGGGCGTCGACCGGGTCCGCGCGGAGCCCGGCTACACCGCGACCGAGATGTTCGACGCTTTGAGGGACCGCCGTCTGAAAGCGATCTGGATCATCGGGACGAATCCGATGGTGAGCCTCCCCGATTTGAACGAGGCAGAAGAGTCGCTCCGGGAAGCGAGATTCGTTGTGGTGCAGGACATCTCACGCCGATCCGACACACTGCGCTTCGCCGACCTGATCCTCCCCGCCGCGGGACACTTCGAGAAGGACGGCACGATGACCAACTCGGAGCGACGGATCACCTATCTCGAGAAGGTTGTCGATCCGCCGGGCGAAGCGCTCCCAGACACCGAGATCCTCATGCGCTTCGCGCGCGCCATGGGCTTCCACGGATTCGACTTTGCCAATACCGCGGAGATCTTCACGGAGCACGCGGGACTCACCGCTGGAACGAACATCGATATATCGGGCCTGACCCACGAAATCCTGCGAGCTCGAGGGTCAGTGCAGTGGCCCTTCCCTGCCCGGGAGGCGGAGGAGCGAGGGACGAAGCGGCTCTTCATGGACGGGCGATTTCACACGGCGAATGGAAAGGCGAGGCTCCACGCCGTGGGCGCTCTTCCCAACCGGTCCGAGGCGACGTCCGACGACTTTCCGCTCGTCCTCACTACTGGCCGGATCCGCGATCAGTGGCACACCATGACGAAGACGGGGAAGGTTCGACGTCTTCGGCAGCATATCGCGGAGCCCTTCCTCCAGATTCATCCCGACGACGCCGACGCGCGAGGGATTCGCCCCGGAGACCCGGTCCGCATCTGGAACGCTCGAGGGGAAGTGCGAGTGTGCGCCCAGGTCACCGCCGCGGTTCGCCCGGGTGTCGTCTTCCTACCCATGCATTGGGGAAGAATTCGGGGTGAGCCCGGCGCCCGCGCGAACAATCTGACGAACAATTTGGTCGACCCGGTCTCGAAGGAACCCGACCTCAAGTACAGCGCGGTCCAGGTGGCGAAGGTCGCCAAGCGACGCGAGCGCGTCGTAGTGGTCGGGGCCGGCGCCGCGGCGTACCGGTTCGTGAGCGCCTACAGGGCGCTGAACCAGGACGACGAACTGCACGTCTTCTCGAGCGAGCCGCATCCCTTCTATAACCGCGTGCGGCTCCCGGAGTATGTGAGCGCGCGTCTGAGCTGGGACGATCTGCTCAAGTTCAAGGCGGGGGAGATCGAGCGACTGGATCTGCGGCTGCGCCCATCCACGGCAATCAGCGCGGTGAATCGGGGACGACGAACCGTCACCGATGAGAACGGGATCGAGCACCCTTACGACAGGCTGATCGTCGCCACTGGAAGCCGCGCGGTCGTACCCCAGGGGGCCCAAGTCGCGGAACCCGGGATCTTCACGATGCGCACCCGCTCGGACGCCGACGCGCTCAAGGGACATCTAAGCGCGGGGTCGGAGGTTCTGATCGTGGGAGGAGGGATCCTCGGCGTCGAGCTCGCATCCGCGCTGAGCGAGATGGGGATTCGAGTGACGATCGTCGAGGTGGGAGCCCGCCTGATGGAGCGTCAGCTGGACGGCGTGTCCGCGGAGCTCCTGATGGAGTTCGTGGAAGAGGCGGGCGTGTCGGTGCGGGTGAACGATCAAATTCAGGGGATCGACCGCCTGCCCGCAGGAGATGGCACGCGCCTGCACGTCACGTTGAAGAGCGGACCTAGGCTCTCTTTCGACGCCGCCGTGTTTGCCATCGGGACCCGGCCGAATACCGACCTGCTCCAAGAGGCGGGCGTGGACTGCGGTCGCGGCGTCCTGGTCAACGACCACTTACAGACCTCGGACGCGTCGATCTACGCGATCGGAGAGATCGCCGAACACCGCGGGATTCTCCATGGAATCACGCGGGCCGCCGAGGAGCAGGCCGAGGTCGCTGCGAGGCATATCGCAGGGGATTCCCTCGCCGCCTACCGGGGATCCATGCGGATGAACATCCTCAAGTTCTCTGACCTCGACCTTTGCTCGCTGGGGATCCCCGTGGTACCTGCCGGTGAAGCGGGATACGAAGAGATCCTGCTCGTCGACCGGGAAGAGCACCACTACAAGAAGTGCATCATCAAAGATGACCGACTCGTCGGGGCGATCCTGATGGGCGACAAGGCCGAGCTTGCCGAATTCAGGGAGCTGATCGACTCGGGACTCGAGCTCTCGGATCGCCGCAAACACCTGCTTCGGGCCGGCCTCGCCTCGGAGCCGACGCTCGGCAAGCTCGTGTGCGCGTGCAATCAGGTGGGTGAGGGCAACATCCTGGCCGCGCTGGAGTCCGGCTGCGTTGGGCTGGAGGAGGTCTGCGCCGCTTCGGGAGCGGGCATCGGGTGCGGGAGCTGCAAGCCGGAAGTTCTCAGGATCATGGAGTCGCAGCTCGTGAGCGCCCCATGATTCCCCCGTCTCTCCTACGCGTGTTCGCGAAGGGTGGGGTGATCTCCCCCGCCGACCTGCTTCGAACCATGGACGCGTCCTCGGCGGCGGGAAACCGCTTCGTGATGTTCAGCTCTCGCCAGGACATCCTGTTTCCGGTGGACGAATCCGGGGCCCCTGCGGCCGAGGAAATCCTGCACCAAGGAGGGCTCGACTTCTTCCGCACCAGCCGTGAAGCGCTGAGCGATCCCGAGCAGCCCCGAAACATCGTGAGCTCCTACGCATCCGTGAACGTGATGGACACGACGTGGTGGCTGAAGGAGGCCGTGTATCAGCAGACGCTAGCGAACTTCGAGGGCCAGCCCAGGCTCAAGGTGAACATCGTGGATCCGGTCCAGAGCCTGGTTCCTCTGTTCGGTGGGCACGTGCACTTCATCGCCTCCCGAGAAGAGCACCACTGGCACCTCTACCTACGCGAGGGAGATCTCTCGGAGAAGATCGAACGCTGGCCGGGGCTGATTCACGGAGACGATCTGGCCCGAGTCGCCCGCGAGATCGAGGCACGCCTTCGGAGCGTGCCCGGCACGCCGCTGTCGCGCCTCATCGAGGATCTGAAGCACGACCTCGTCGGCATAGAATCGGAGGCCGCTGAGGACGACTTGAGGCTCCCCAACCCCTTGTTTCCCTACTACGAGGGGTTGAACCCGATGCTGAACAACCAGTACTGGCTCGGCCTTTACTGGAGAAACAACCGCTTCGACATCGACTTTCTTCGCGCCGCGTGCCACCTCTGTCAGGACACGAAGGTTGGAAGGATCAGCCTTACGCCCTGGAAGTCATTCATCATCAAGGGAATTCGCGCGGAAGACCGGCTCAGGTGGGAGAAGCTGATGGGCGCGTTCGGGATCAACATGCGCCACTCGTCTCTCGAGCTGAATTGGCACATCCCCGCGCTCGACAATCACCTGCTGGAGCTCAAGAACGATCTCGTTCGCCAGCTCACCTTCGAGGACATCAGTACCCACGGCCTAACCTTCACGGTCAAATCGGCCGATCCCATGCTCCTCTTCACTTCCGTCGTCATCGAGCGGGAAGCAAGAGAGATGGCGGGAGCGCCGCGGTATGCGATCCGCCATGCCCGCGAATTCAACCCCAACCTTGGCGAGTACCTGCCGTACGCGACCGGCCTGGGTCGTGAGGAATTGCCTGCTCGGCTGATCGAGCTCAGCAAGCAGTATTCGAGTCAACTGGATCCGGAAGGGGCCGCCCGGTTGACCAGTCCCGATGGCGCGGGGTCCGCCCAGATCGACTCGAATCAGCAGTGCGGCGACTGCCTTACGATCTACGACTCCGACTACGGCGATCAGGTGTCCGGGATCCCGCCCGGCGTTCGTTTCGACGAGCTACCGGACGACTACGCCTGTCCCATCTGCGCAGCGGGGAAGGAGCGGTTCTCGGTGTTGGCACGGGCGTAGCGCGAGTCGGGCTCCGCCACTATTCGTCAGGCTTCCGGCCCCAGCGGTCAGGCTTCCGCTCCGACCGGGACACGCTCCAGCCTCCTCGCCACCTCCTTCCGAACCTCGAGTTCGTGCTCCTCCGAAAAGCGCACAAGGAACGAAAGGCCCGACACGCCGATCACGATTACCCCCAGGATCATGAGGGCCGTGGGCCACGGCATGGCATCGGGATTTCGGAATAGGAAGCCCGCGGCGACCGCCCCTGCGTTCCCTCCGGCGCCCACGATTCCGGCAACCGAGCCGAGCGACTTCTTGTTCACGAACGGGACCACCGAGAAGGTGGCGCCGGTCGCCACGTGCACGAAGATCCCGAAGACGACCATCGCGCCGATGGCCATTGGAAGGACGGTCATGCCTGAGAACAGCACCATGGCCAGGCCCTGAAGGAGAATCACCCCGCCCAGGAAGTGCACGCGGCCCTGGAGGCCCCACAGGTGTCCACAGCGGTCGCCGAGCATACCGCCCAGGCTTCGGGCGAAGATCCCCATGAGCCCAAACAGACTGGCCACCAGCCCGGCCATCCGCAGATCGAGGTCGAAGTAGTCGTAGTAGTACAGGGCCGCGACGTTCTGAACGGTGAGCTCGACGCCGAAGCAGGCCCCGTAGATCACGAATAGCGCCCATACGCGGATGTCCTTGGCAGCGTCCCAGAAGGTGCCGTTCACGGAGCGGGAGGACGCCATCTCCTTTCGCGCGCGCAGATCGCTGTAGTTCCCGTCCGGAGAGTCGGCGGTGAGCTTCCAATAGAGAGGGGCCATCAGGAGGAGCATCGCCCCCGGAACGACCATGGCCACTCGCCATCCGAGCGACTCATCCAGAATGAGCATGGTGACGAGGACAAGAACGACCGGCATCAGCGCCTGGGTAACGCCCCCACCCACGTTCCCCCACCCGGCGGTCGTCGCATTCGCGGTCCCCACGACGTTGGGCGCGAACATCACCGAGGTGTGGTACTGGGTGATCACGAAGGAAGCGCCGATCGTTCCGATCGCGAGGCGGAAGAGAAGGAAGCTCTCGTAGCCCGACGCCAACCCGATCGTCATTACGGGAATCGAGCCGAGGACGAGCAGAAGCGTGTACGCCTTTCGTGGTCCGATCTTGTCGCATAGCCATCCAATGATGAGGCGAGCGAAGATCGTCATGGCTACCGAGGCGATCGCCGTGTTCCCCACCTGTTCCGCCGTGAGCTGAAGATCCTCGCGGACGACGGCCATCAGCGGGGCGATCCCGAACCACCCGAAGAAGCACAGGAAGAAGGCGAACCAGGTTACGTGAAAGGTTCGCATGGGGATCGTGCCGAAACTGAACAGGTCGATCTTCGTCGCTTTGTTCTTGAAATCCACGGTTGCGCTCGTGCGGTATGAAGGAGTCACGGCCTGCTGCCGGGCCCCAACAAAAGCAACCGGTATGCCAGTGGTGAGGTATCTGGCTAAATAACTGCCCTCACGTCAGTTACGGGCGGCAGCCCAGCACCGCCCCGACTTTCTCGCCCTTCCTGCGCGTCGCTTTCAGAGCGCAGCCTACGGAACGGTAGGCGGCGCCCCGGACAGAACGTCAGGATCACCGCCGCGTAACCCCAAGGGACACGTCCGGAACGGCTTGGATGACCGCGTGTAGCTCCGGCCGTGAACGCGCCTGAGCTCTCTACCTCTTCCCCGCACAAGCTGTACGGGGAGCTGGCCACATGGTGGCCCCTACTGTCGCCCCCGGGGGAGTACGTCGAGGAGGCGGACTGACTCGGAAAGCTCTTCGACGCCATCTTCATACATGACGCGATCTGCTACATGACGACGCTCGAGGACCTCGAGCTGGCCGTGCGCACGGCTTTCGACCACGTGCGGCCGCGGGGTGCGGCACTCTTCGCCCCCGACGTAGTGAGGGAGAACTTCCGGGTGGGCATGGACAGCGGCGGCTTCGACGCGAGCGACGCGCCGACCAGTCGAGGGATCCGCTACTTCGGCTGGACCTGGGATCCCGACCCAGCGGACTCGACGTACATCGTCGACTACGCGTACCTCCTCCGCGAAGAAGGCGGGGCGGTTCGCGTGGAGCACGACCGACACGTCGAAGGTCTTTTTTCGCGGGACGAGTGGCTCGGAGTCCTTCGGCGGGTCGGCTTCGACAGCAGGAGCGTTGCCTTCGACCACTCCGACGTCCCTCCGGGGTCGTACGAAGTGTTCGCCGCGCGCCGCCCGAGAGGTTAGGGCGGGGTCCCCTCCCCTGCCGCGAACCGGGACTCCACGAACCTCCGATCGGCGGGCGCAAGAGCGGCTTCGCGGAGGCCCGCAGAGTCCATCCACGCGACTTCCGTGTGTTCGGCGGGCCGCGGGGTCCCGACCACTTGGACCTCCACGAACGTGACCTCGAACTGAGAGCCCGGGTCGGTCACACGGGCGAGGACTGCCCCGACCCCAATCACCTCGAGGTTGAGCTCTTCCTCGAGCTCACGCGCGAGAGCGTCCTCGAGCGACTCGCCGGCGAGGAGCTTCCCGCCCGGAAACTCCCAGAGACCGCCGTGCCGTTTGTGCGGGGGGCGCTTCCCGACGAGGAGCCGGCCATCCCGCGCTATCACCGCGGCTGCGACGACGACGGGGTCCGTCAAGCGACGCTCACGAAGGGCGGGTTTAGACACCGGCGCCCACGCAAAAGACGAGCGGCCGGTCCGGCGTGAGACTCCACGCCGAACCGGCCGCCCTTACCGCTCGGAGGTGCTTTGGAGCTACAGCCGATCAGCCGGCCAAGCCGGACCCTGATCGCCCTCGGGGATCGAGCGCTCGCCCAGATACACGAACTTCTGGATGCGCTTCCCTTCGTAGGTCTCGCTCGTGTAGATGTTGCCCTGCGAGTCCACGGCGATCGAGTGCGAGCCGAAGAACATCCCCGGATACCGACCGCCCTGCCCAAACGAATACAGGGTTTCGAGGCTTTCACGGTCGATGATCCGAACCTTCATGTTCCGGCCGTCCGGCATGTAGATGTACTGCTGCTCCGGATCGTGCGAGAACGCGATGTCCCACACGGACCCTTCTCCCAGCGTCTCGGGCTGATAGAACGCCTCTTGGACGAACTCACCTTCGGTCGTGAAGACCTGCAGGCGGTTGCTCTGTCGGTCGCAGACGTACACGAGCCGGTCCGTCGAAACGTCGGCGCAGTGCACCGGGCCGCGGAACTGCTGTGCTGGCGGCTGGTCGGCGCCGCGGGGTCCGAACACGTAGTCGTCGTCCGGCACGTTCCCGTACGCGCCCCAGTGACGGAGCATCTCCCCGGTCTCGGGGTTTAGGACCGCCACGCGCTTATTGAAATACCCGTCCGCCAGGTAGACCTCGTTCGCGACCGGATCGACGAAGATCTTCGCGACGCGGCCGTAGCTGGTCGGATCGTTGCTGTCCCGCACGGCCGTGGAGTCGTCCACCATTCGCGCCCCCGCCGTCCCGAACTGCGCAATGAGGTTCCCGTCTTGCGTCAGCTTGAGGATGTGCGAGTCGGGGCCACCGTTGCCGCCGACCCACACGTTGCCTTCGTGGTCCACGAAGATCCCGTGGTTGGACTCGGGCCACGAAGCGCCCTGATAGTCGGCCCCGGGCTCGCCGCCCCAGGCGTGGACGATATTCCCCGCCATGTCGAACGCGAGAACCGGCGGAGCGCCCACGCAGCACTCACCGGTGGGCGGATCCTGCATGGCGCCCGTCTCACCACCCGTTAGGGTCGCGGAGCTCCGGTGGACCAGCCAAATGACGTCCGCATCGTCGGCCCAGACGCCGATTGCGTTGCCGAGCAACCAGTTGTTCGGCATCGGCTTGGGCCAGAAGGGATCCACCTCGAACGCCGGAGCCATGACGCTCTGGGCCTCCGCGGAATTCTGGAGCTGGGACTCACAAGCCCACAGAATGCCGATAGCGGCCACCAGTGCCCCCCCATACAGCACCGTTCGTTTCCGACTCATCTGCCTCTCCCTTAGGAATAGGACGCAACCCTGCTTCCAGGCGACACTCGCCTATAATATCGAGGCATTTATAAGCGCCGCCCTACGCCCTGTCCATAGGAGCACAGGATCTCGGTATCGACGAGGGGCAGCCCCGCCTCTAGCTTTGGGCCTCTCAGGGGTTCGGCGTATTCCAGGCAAGGCGCCTCGATGACGGACAAGGACCACCTTTCACCCGCGGCATTCATAGGTGTCCGCGGCGAAGGCATCATCTCCTTCGGGTCGGGTCAGCCCGATCTTCCGCCCCCTCCGGAGGCGTTCGAAGTCCTCCCCAACTATCGGGACTTCAGATACGGGCTCGTTCAGGGAATGGTCGAGCTGCGTCAGGCTTTGGCCGTCCAATATCCGCGGTCGAGCCCCGAGAGCTTCGTGATCACGAACGGCGCCTCCGAGGCGCTGGACCTGGCGCTCCGCGTTATCGGGAGACGAGACGGCCCCGGGAAACCCAAGGCCCTGATGGCCCGGCCGTACTACTACTCCTATCCCGAGGTCGTCCGGTACGCGGGTCTCGAGCCCGTCTTCCTGAAGACGTACGAGGGTCGGATCGACTTGGACGACTTCCACGACAAGGTGCGGGACTGCCGCGCCATCCTCATCAATTCACCGTCGAACCCGACCGGCCGGGTGGAGTCGGTGGAGACGCTGAAGGAGATCGAGAGGGTCGCGGGCGAGCTCGGGGTTTACGTCCTGTCGGACGAGGTTTACAAGGATTTGATCTACGTCCGCGAGAACTACCTGCTCGACGGTCCACGAGTGGTGACGATCAACAGCTTCTCGAAGACGTACGGGATGTGCGGATTCAGGGTTGGCTATCTGTGGTCGCTCGACCGCCAACTGGTGGACGAGGTGATCGAGATGAAGACCCATACATCTATGAACACGAACATCTTGGGCCAATCCATGGCGCTCGCCGCAACGCAAACGCCCCACGAGTTCATCGAGAAGCAGCTCGAAATCTGGCGGCACCGCCGGGACCTTATCTATCAGGGTCTCCTCGA
>Ga0326597_10007067_pt1 | contig 15306 bp, 10 predicted proteins | sample RVTome_12_FD_203789 | JGI IMG/M metagenome (GOLD analysis project Ga0326597, IMG submission 203789) | Soil microbial communities from uranium-contaminated site in the Upper Colorado River Basin, Wyoming, United States - RVT100D185 | ecosystem: Environmental > Terrestrial > Soil > Contaminated >... | reverse complement strand
ACGGCGGCAACGACTGGACGGTGACCCGCACGGCGACGGACCTGGTCTTCTCCACCGCGAGCAACCCGCTGCGGTGGAACTCGATCTTCAACTTCTCGTTCGACGCCGCCGCCCAGCCGGGCGGGAACGTGTCGGCCGTGCTTGGAGAGTTCGACGTCGGCCCCGGTTTCGACCAGTTTGCGGTATCCACGATCGCTCCGATGGGCTCCACCAACGAGGTCGACCTGGGCTTCGCCACGCTGGGCGCGGACGGGCTGTATTCCGAACTGCGCTCGTGCGGCGACCTCTCCAGCTCCGGCAACGGCCGGGTCGTGCTGCGTTTCGCTCAGCCGAACACCCTGGCGTACCTGGTCTTCAGTTTGACCTCCACACCGACCCCCTTCTGGGACTCGGTGCTCGCGCCCTATCCGATCCAGTTGCTCGCCCCGCTCTACACCGACGCAACTGGCACCGTCAACTTCCCGGTGCCCGGCGGCCGCGGACCAGTGGACGTGTGGGTGCAGTATCTGAGCGTGGATGCCACGAGACCTCACGGCTATGCCTTCTCCAATGGACTGAAGATCTCTCTGGAGCCCTGAGTCCAGACAGACCTCCGAAGTTCATCCTCGATCCGCCCTGGCGTGAGATGAATCTCGCGCTATTCCCCGCTATTCAAGCAAGTTTGATTCTCGAGCCAATCCATTCACATGCAGCAGGGAGTGCCCCGCATGAATCCATTTGACAACATGCCCAACTACGACGAGGAAGCAGTTCAGCCGATGCGGCAGGAACTGACTCGGGTGGGCTTCGCTGAACTGAAGACCGACCAGGACGTGGAGGAATTCTTCAGCGAGAAATCCGGCACCGCGCTGGTGATGATCAACTCCATCTGCGGCTGCGCCGCGGGCGGTGCGCGGCCGGGAGTGCAGGCCGCCCTGCAGAACTCGAAGATTCCCGACCGGCTGGCGACCGTGTTCGCCGGCCAGGAGAAGCAAGCGGTCAGCAAGGTGCGGGAGCGCCTGGGCGCTTACGCGCCGTCGTCTCCGTTCTTCGCGTTGTTCCGCGACGGCGAGCTCGTGCATGCCATGGAGCGCCAGGACATTTCGGGCCTGGGCCCCCAGGAGATCGGCGAAGAGCTGGTGCGCGCCTTCGACCAGCACTGCGCCGCGGAAGGGCCGTCCGTCCCTCCCGAGGTCTACAGCACCTTCAGCAACCTGAAGGTCTGCGGCTCGACGATTCCGAGAACGGCCGCCGCGCCGGACGCCCACATCAAGCCGAAGTGCTGATCTGACCTTCGACGCCTCAGCGTCCTCGGCGCCCTCAACGCCCTCGACGATGGAGCCCTTCAGCGACCCGGGTTGCCCGTTCAACCCGGGTCGTTGACGTTCAGGAGCACCGGCCGGTAGCCGCCCTTGCTCCTGAAGTAGAGCAGCATCCCCAGATAGGCGACCAGCATGATCCCGGGGAAGATCAGCACCGTCCGGAGGGCGCCTTTCTTGGCCTCGTCCCGGACGGCCGCGACGGTGGCTTTCACGCCTTCCTCCGATTCTTCCAGCCGCGCGCCGTCGATCGGCTTGTAGCGTCCGAAGATCGAGAGCTTGGTCTCCGCGACCAGCCCGTCATGAATCGCGGGATGCTCCGCCTGCAGGCGGCGGGTGACTTCCCGGTCCTGGATGTTCCCGAGCAGTGGATTGCCGAGCACGCCGGCCGCCAACATGCCGATGCCGCCCATCAGGTTGAGCGTCAGCGCGCCGCCGCGCGGGAACTGCTCCGATACCACGCCCAGCATGGTGGGCCAGAAGAAGGTCTTGCCCAGCCCGTAGATCGTCGCCGCCCCGAGGATCACCATGCCCCCCGCGCGGGAGAGAAAGAACAGGCCGCAGATCGCGAGCGCCGAGCTGACCGCCAGCAATCCCAGCGGCGAGAGTTTGTGCACGATCGGGCCGGCCAGGAAGCGCAGCACCATCATCAGGCTGGCGGTGTAGATCAGCACCCACAGGGGATGGAGGCCCAGACTCGCCATCTCGGGCTCCATCAGGGCGGTGATCCAGCTGTCGGTGCCCAGTTCCGTGATCGCCAGCGGAATCATGACCAGCATCAGCAGGATGAACAGCGGGCGGCCGATCGCCCTGACCTTCACGCCGTAGGCGAGCGAGAGCAAGAGCACCAGGCCCCAGGTCAACGCGTCCGGGAAGGCGAAGACCCGTCCGACCTCGAGCAGGATCAGGGTGGTGGTGATCAACGCGCCCAGGAAACCGACCACCTTGAGCATGGCCTGGTAGGAGACCCCGGCCGCCACCCGTTCGCTGACCGGGAACTTGCAGGTCGACATCATCAGGCCGTACATCAACACCGGGATGAAGATCAGCGCGATCTTCCCCTTCCAGCCGAGGCCTCCGTCCGTCAGGCCGCTCAGCAGGCCGGTGTCTCCCAAAGTGATCGCGAGCACGCCCGCCAGCACCAGTCCGGCGGGCCAGCCGGCGTGCAGGATGTTCAGCCACTTGGTCTTGTCCTTGCGGAAGATCGTCGCCACCAGCGGATTGATGGCCGCCTCGATCGCGCCCGCGGCGAGGCCGCCGATGAAGCTCGCGATGTAGAGCGTCCAGTACCCCACCGCGAAGATCGTCATCAGCGCGAAGATGGAATGCGCGAAGAAGGCGAACAGGATCGCCTTGCCGAATCCGATCCGATCAATGGTCAGGCTGAACAGCACGATGCTGATCGCGAACGGCCAGATGCCCACGCCCTGGATCTCGCCCTTCTGCGTTTCCGAGAGATTGAACTCCTGGGCCAGGTCGCCCATGATCATGATCCGCAGGATGAAGGCGAACGAGGTCGCGACCAGGGCGACGAAACAGGCCCAGAACAGTTTCTTCTGTCCGTCCATTGCGTTTTCGACGCCGGCGGCGGTCGCTGTGGCCTTGCCCGAGGCGGGTTCGTTCATCTGTGAGTCTCTCCCTGAAGGTCTGCCTGGCGGCGAGAGCGTAGCGAAGGCCGGCGGCCGAAACCACCGCCCGGGATTCTCTACCGGCGGACGGTCGCGAGCTCGGGCGCCGGATCCAGCTCGAGCTGGAACTCCCGGAAGCGGACTTCGGTCGGCCCGCCCGAGTGGATCTGCAGGCCGATCACGCCCAGGCGGTCGCCGTCCGGATCTTCCAGGTCCACGCAGAGCTGCCCGTTGATCGCCGTCCGGATCCGGCTGCCCACGGCCAGGATCTCGTAGGTGTTCCATTCACCCGCCCGAACGTGCCGCTCACCCGACTCATCCCACAGGAGTCCGCGTCCATGCTCCTCGTAGAGCTTCCCCCACCAGCCCGGACCGACGTCGGCCTGGTATCCCTTCAGGGAACCCTCGGGTGTGGCCGAACTGCGAAACTGGATGCCGCTGTTGCCTCGATCGTCCACCAGGCGGACCTTGACCACGAGCCGGAAGTCGCCGAACAGGAGCTGCCTCCAGGCGAACGCGTTCTGCTCGAGCCCGTTCTCGGCGCGCCCCACGAGTTCGCCCTGCTCCACGCTCCACAGCTCGGGGTCGGCGCTCCAGCCGGTGAGATCGCGGCCGTTGAAGAAGCTCTCGAGGTTCGCCGCGGTCGCCGGCAACGGCACTTGTACGGGCGACGCCAGGTAGGCGATCAGATCGCGCACGTCTTCATCGGTGTAGGACTGCAGCAGTCCGGCCGGCATCAGCGACATCGTCGAACGGGTGATCCGCGAATTCCCCCGGTCGAGCGCGATCTCGGAGCGCCGGATGACCTGCTGCTCCCGGTCGTTGCGCACCGTCAGCGTGGCCTCGTTCTCCTCGGCGAGCATGCCCGACAACAGCCGGCCGTTCTTCAGCTCCACGGTGGCCAGCATGTACTGCTTGCCGACCTCGGAGTTGGGATCGATGATGTTGCCCAGGATGTAGTCGAGGTTGGCCCGGTTCGATCCGGTCAGATCGGGTCCGATCGCGGCACCCGCGCCGAACAGGGTGTGGCAGGTCGCACAGGCGGCGGTGAACAGCGACCGGCCCCGCGAGAGGTCGGCCTGCGCCAGCCGTTTCGCGTCGAGCAACCGCTTGTAGCGCGCGATCTGGGCCTCGGTCTCCTCGGAGCGGGCGACCGACCGACCCCAGGCCTGCTCCAACAGCGCATCGATCTGCTCGTCCTGCAGGAGCGCGAGCTGCCGCCTCGTGGTGGCCGCATCGAGCAGTTCCGCGGGCAGCCGGCCGGCCGCGATCACCGTCAAGAGCGGGCGCGCGTAGCTCGCGCGGCTGATCAGCGCATTGACCGCCTCGTCCCGCTCCTCGGCGTCGAATTGCGGCAGGCGGACGAGCAGCATCGAACCGGTGGCCGGATGGTCGAAGCCGGCCAGGGCGCGGATCGCCTCCCGTCGAAGCTCCGGCTGGTCCAGCAGGCCGAACAGGACCTCCGGCAGCTCCGGATCCCGGAACCGCACCAGATCCTCGAGCGCGCGCCGGCGCCGCTCGAGCGTTTCGCCGGCATTGCCGAGCCGCTCGCGCAAGAACGGCGCCACCGAGGGATCGCCCAGGCAGAGCGCCACGGAAGTCACCCGCTCCCTGAGCGCGGGCCGCCGCATGAGCTGCTCGGCCACCTGCGGCCAGCGCGGCGGCGGCACGAGGTCGTCGCTCTTCTCGAGCGCCCGATGGATCTCATCGAGCATCCAGGCCAGGCGCTCCTCCTCGTCCGTGCGTCGCAGCGCCTCGACCAGCACATCCAGCCGCCGGTCCGCGCCGGAGGCCATGCGCCGCACGATGTACCGCGCGATCAGGGGCAGCCGGGAAGCGTCCGCCAGATTCAGTAGTTCAAGGGCGCGCTCCGGATCGAAGGTGCAAAGCGGCTCCACGCCGTACCAGATCAGGAGCGGCAGATTGTGGTCTTCCGCGTCCTCGGCCCGGGACAGCAGCCCGCCGGCGATGCCAAAACGGTCGGCCGGTTCGAGCCGCTGCAGGCCAGATGCCAGATACAGCCGCACCACCGGCGATGGATCGCCCGCCGCCAGCTGCTCGAGTTTCGCCAACAGGCGAGGCGACGCCTGCCGATCTTCCAGCGCGAGCTGGACGGTCCAGGCCCGCACGTACTCCTGTTCATGGTCCAGGAACGAAAGCGCCCGCTCCTCGGTCAGACCGGCGGTGCTGTGCAGGGCCCACAGCGCCCGCAGCTTGCGGGTCACGTCCGGTTGCGCCTCGAACAGTTCGAGCAGCAGAGCATGCACAGGTGCATGGCCGGCCGTCCCGTAGCGCTCTTGGAGCACGCGCCGCGCGTGGCGCACGAACCAGTCGTTCCTGTGCAGCAGCAACTGCACCAGCTCTTCATCCGACCGGCTGGCGACGTCGGCCGGGCGCGCCCGGTGTTCTCCATGGCTGACCCGGTACAGCCGGCCGTTGGTGCGATCCCAGATCTCCGGGTTCGTCAGGTGACATCCTTGTTCGTCATACCAATCGATCAGGTAGACGCTGCCGGCCGGACCGTAGCGCAGGTTGACACCCCGATACCAGGGATCGTTGGCCAGCAGGAAGTCCCTGCCGTGCGACCCGGCGAGCCCCGAACCCTGCCGCGACAGGACGTCCATGTTGACGCGGTTGCCATGGATGTTGTTCATGAACAGCTTGCCGCGGTATTCGCCGGGAAAGCCGTCGCCCAGGTAGATCATCGCGCCGCAATGGGCGTGCCCTCCGCCGACCGCTCCGGAGACGCCGTTGCCTCCATGCGGGCTGGCGCCGACGTAGTGGACGTGGTCGGCGATGGTCTTGATGTCGTCGAAGACGTAGGGATTGAAGTGGCTCCCGGCCTGACGCTCGAAGCGCCCGCCCTGGATCGCCTGATACAGGTGCGGGATCACGCAGGCGGTCAGCACGGCCTGCCCGTGATCATCGAAGTCCACGCCCCACGGATTGCTGGTGCCGAAGGCGAAGACCTCGAACTGCCGCTGGAGCGGGTGATAGCGCCAGATACCGGCGTTGAGCGGTTGCCGCTGCTCGTCCGGCGTGCCGGGTGGGCCCACCCGGGAATGCGTGAAGACGCCGTGGCAGCCGTACAGCCAGCCGTCCGGCCCCCAGATGAAGGCGTTCAGCGTCTCGTGTGTGTCCTGAAACCCGAAGCCGTCGAGCAGGATCTCCGGCGGGCCGTCCGGAATCAGATCGGCGTCCCGATCCGGAATGAACATCAGGTAGGGCGCGGCCCCGACCCAGACGCCGCCGAATCCGACCTCGATTCCGCTGACCAGGTTGAGCCCCTCCATGAACTGCGTGCGGCGGTCGAACTGGCCGTCGCCGTCGGTGTCCTCGAAGACCAGGATCTTGTCGAGCCCCTGTCCTTCCTCCCGGCGCTTCGGATACGAGTGCGCCTCGACCACGAAGATCCGTCCGCGATCGTCGAAGCAAAAGGCGATCGGCTGGTGCAGGTCGGGCTCGCCTGCGATCAGCTCGACCTGGAAACCTTCCGGCACGGTCATCTCGCGCGCCGCCAGCAGCGGCGGCCGCCCGCTGCCCGGCACCGGCGTCAGGTCGAGGGTGGCCCGCTTCCGCACTTCCGGCTCGTCCGGATGGAACATGAAGTCGTCGAAGTTGATGTGCCCCCATCCGCCCGATTCCAGATCGACCAAGCGGATGAAGATCTGCTCGCCGAGTGCCTTCGAGAGGTCGGCGAAGGCCGGCTCCATCGCTTCGTGGTAGCGTCCGCGGGCGGTGAACAGCACCTGGCCGTCCCTGGACCGCACGAGCTCGACGCGCGTTCCCGGAAGCTTGCCGCCGCCCACCAGGAACGAGGCGAACGGCTTCGTCACCTCGAAGCTCGCCGAGGTCAGCGTGCCCTGCGACTGATCGCTGTTCTCCGGTTCGAACGAGCCGACCCAGTAGCGGCCGGCGTGCTGGCTCTGCATGTCGGAGCGGCGGGCGCGGACCGTGTCGCCGTCGCACGGCGTTCCGATGAAGGCCTCGCCGTCGGCTGTCCAGTCGGTCAGATCGCCCGACTCGAAGTCCAGGTTCAGCGCCCGGCCGTCTTTCGCGCGGGCCGGTTCGCCCTCGCGCTTCACTCGGGCGGTTTCCCAACGCTCCATCACCCGGGTGCGAAAGAAGCGGCGCGCCTCTTCGTAGCGGGCGCGGCTGACCTGCTCGCGTCGCTGCAGGTGCAAGAAGGCGCCCTGCTTGTTCCCCACGACCACGTCCGGCTGCCCGTCGCCGTCGACGTCGCCGGCGACCACCTGGGTGCCCACGCCCGAATCGTCGTCGATCTCGTAAGCCTCGAAGCGCGCCTTGCGATCATCCTCCCGCACGAGCCGGAACCAATACAGCAGCGCCGGCTGATGGTCGGCGGCGTCGTTGCCGTTGTGGGCCCAGAAGCGGCTGCCGGTGACGATGTCCTTCAGACCGTCGCCGTCCATGTCGACCACGTCGACCGCGTGCAGGTTGCCGATCACCACGCCCTGCTCGTTCTGCTCCGGCGCATCCCCCATGATCTGGTGGGCCAGGAAGGCGATCTCGCCCTGCTCCCGCACCTGCTCGAACCAGTACAGCCCGAACCCGTGCGCGTTCCAGCTCGAGATCACGTCGGTGTCGCCGTCGCCGTCCACGTCGTACCCGTGGATCTGCGCCCCGCCGCGGCCCCCGAAGGTCGCCGGGTGGTGTTCCCACGGCGGGTCGCCCTCGAGACTCTCCGGCTGGCGGTACCAGCCGCTGTTCAAGAGCAGGTCCAGCCGCCCGTCTCCGTCGATGTCGCCGACCCCGAGGCCGTGGGTGAAGCGCCCGCCGATGCCTTCCTGACTCACCGGATGAAAGACCCAGGGCTGCGCCGGATCCTCCCAGTCCGGCGAGGCGAAGCCCAGCTTCCCGCCGGTCTGGCAGATCAGCTCCGGCCGGCCGTCGCCGGTCAGATCCTGAAAGGCCGGCGATTCGTTGTCGACCGCGTCGAACACCTGATGCCGTTCCCACGATCCGCCGCGCTCCTTGGGATTCTCGAACCAGCTGGCGTCCAGCCCGGGGAATCCGATGAACAGCACGTCATTGGCCTGATCGCCGTTGAAGTCGTGGACGAAGGCGAAGAAGTTGTTCGAGTAGACCGAGGTGTCGAACGGCTGCTGCACGTAGATCTGCTGGCGCTGCTGAAAGTCCGGTCCCTGGTACCAGTAGGGCCCGGCCACCACGTCGGCCACGCCGTCGCCGTTCAGGTCGCCGAAGCTCGCGCCTTCGCTGAAGAACTGCTCGCTGAGCCGGCGCTTCTCGAAGGTCACCAGCAGTTCCTCGCCGCGCGCCTGCACGGAAACGGCCGCCGCCAGACACCAGACGGCGCACCAGAAGATCGGCAGGCGAGGCCACCGCTGTCTCATGCTGTTCCTCCTTCGAGCGTGAAGGCCGGCAGGGCGATCGGCCGTCCTCCTGACAGCGCCGACTGATGCGCCAGGATGCCGACCGCCGTCCAGTTGGCCGACTGGCGGGCGTTGGGGTAGGGATCCCGTTCCTCGATGAGCGCGCGCAGGAACTCATGCGCCAGGTGCGGGTGCGAACCGCCGTGCCCCGAGCCCTGCGTGAACGAGAGGTGGCGGTTCTCCTCGCTGTCGTAGACCCCCTTGGTGGTGAAGCTCCGGATCTCCTCCGGCAGCCGGTCCGCGAAATCCGGCACCTTCACGCGCTCAGGCCTCTCGCTGGTATGGAGCACCGGATCCTCGCCTTCCACCAGCGGCCACTCGAACGACTTCCTCGAGCCGTACACCTCGAAGCTCTCCCGGTACTGCCGGGCGGTGTTGAACAGCGAACGGGTGATCTCGGCCGCCAGGTCGGACTCGCGGAACTTGATCTGGCAGGACTCGACCGCAAACGGCGAATCGTACTTGCCGATCAACGCCTCGTCGATGCGCCCCGACCCGACGCAGGTGACCTGCTCCGCCTCGGCCCGGGTGAGCGCCAGCACGGGACCCACGCAGTGCGTGGCGTAGTGCATCGGCGGCAGCCCCTCCCAGTAGCCCGGCCAGCCGGCCATCTCCTGCTGATGCGACGCGCGCAGGAACTGCACCCGTCCCAGTTCACCCCGATCATGGAGGTCCTTCACGAACAGGAACTCCCGGCTGTAGACCACGGTCTCCATCATCATGTACCGCAGGCCGGTTCCCTGGACCAGCTCGACGATCCGCTCGAGCTCCTCGAGGCTGGTCGACATCGGCACGGTGGCGGCCACGTGCTTGCCGGCCTCGAGCGCCGCGATCGTCTGGGGCCCGTGGTCCGGAATCGGCGTGTTGATGTGCACCGCCTCGACCTCCGGATCCTGAAGCAGCTCCGCGTAGCTGGTGAAGCGTTTCTCGATGCCGAAGGCGTCCCCGATCTGATCGAGCTTCTCCCTTCCGCGCTGGCAGATCGCCACCAGGTTCGCGTTCCGGTGCCGCTGATAGATCGGAATGAACTCGGCCCCGAACCCGAGCCCGATGATGGCGATGTTGACCCGACGCTCGCTCATGCCAGACCAGCTCCTTTCCAGTGGACCATCCAGTGCCCGCGGATCCTACCGCAACTCCCCGCGATGCCAACAGACCATGGCGCGGGACCGGCGAACTCACTACCTTGCCGGCATGCCCTCGTCCCCGTTGAAGCTCATCGGCCTGTTCTCGAAACCGCCCGATCTGGAGCTGCTCCGACCGGTTCGGGTGATCTGCGTGCCGGGCATGCGCCGCAGCGGCACCAGCCGCCTGACCGGCGCCCTGCGGCAGGCCGGGCTCAAGCTCGGCGAGCATCAGGGCCGCGAGCCGCCGCCTCGCGCGGCGCGGGTGTTCGCGCAACTCCGGAAGCGGGTCAACTGATGGCGCTGCGCACACCTCGCGGACTCGGCCGGAGGCGCCCCTCGCTCTCGCTGGTCGTGATCGTGCATGACATGCGCGACCAGGCCCGGCGCACGCTCTACTCCTTGACGGCGGGCTACCAGCAGGGCGTGTCCGCCACGGACTACGAAGTGATCGTGGTCGAGAACTCCTCCGAGCGCGTGCTCGGCGAGCGCGAGGTCGCGGGTTTCGGAAGGAACTTCCGCTACTTCCTGCGCGAGGAGACCCGCCCCACTCCGGTCTTTGCGGTCAACTTCGGAGCGGCCGCGGCGAGGGGCCGGACGATCGGCATCATGATCGACGGCGCGCGCCTGCTGACTCCGGGCGCGGTGCGCTCCATCCTGATGGCGCGCCGGATGGATGAACGGGCGGTGGTCGCCATTCCCGGATACCACCTGGGCGACCAGCTGCAGCAGGACGCGCTCGCGGCCGGCTACGACAGCCGAACCGAGGCGGCCTTGCTCGAGCGGATCGGCTGGCCGCGAGACGGCTATCGCCTGTTCGAGGTCGCCTGTTTCAGCGGCACCAGCCGGCCCGGGTTCTTTCGCTTTCCGGGTGAGAGCAACTGCCTGTGCATGTCCCGAACGATCTGGGAAGCGGTCGGCGGGTGCGACGAGCGCTTCGATCTGCCGGGCGGCGGCCAGGTCAACCTCGACCTGTACAAGCGGGTCGTCGAACGGGACGATACGCTGCTGGTCACGCTGATCGGCGAGGGCTGCTTCCACCAGTTCCACGGCGGGGTCTCCACCGGCACCGGATCCGAGGCCCGCCGCGCCCTGATCGATGCCCAGGTCGAGCAGTACCGGAAGCTCCGCGGTCGAAAATACAAGAACCCGCGCGTCCGATCCGTCACACTGGGCCTGGTTCCGGACGCGGCCCTGAAGTTCGTCGACCAGTCGGTCCGCCGCGCGTTGGAGGAAATCGGAGAGATCGAGAACCAGGCCGCGCCATGACCACCGAACACGACGCCAACGAATCGCTCGAGTTGATCCGCCGCGCCAAGAACGACGACCAGGAGGCTCTCGGCCAACTCATCGATCGCTACCGCGACCGGCTGCTCGCGCGCATCCGATTGATGATGGGCGACCAGGCGCGGCGCGTGGCCGATTCGGGCGACTTCCTCCAGGGCATGTTCGTCCAGGTGATCCAGGGGCTCGACCGCTTCGAGGCGCAGGGCGACCAGGCCTTCCTGCGCTGGGCCACTCAGATCGCCCGCAACAACATCCGCGACGGCGTCCGCAAGAAGCGCGAGTCGGCCTTTCACTCCTTTTCCAACAGCGGCATCGTGGAGCCCGCCCAGCCCGACGACCAGCGGTCGCCGCGCTCCGAACTGGTCCTCCGCGAGGAGAGCTTTCAACTCGCCGAGGCGCTCGAATCCCTCCCGCCCGACGACTGCCGGATCATCGAACTGCGCGACATCGAAGGCCTGTCCTACCGCGACATCGCGGAGCAGATGGACAAACCCACCGAAGCCGCCGCCCAGATGCACCACGCCCGCGCCATCTCGCGCCTGATGAAACGGCTCTCCGAGAAGTGACCCAGGTGGGATCGCGATCCCAGGTCCGCGCCAGGGGAGATCGGGTCAAGGATGAGCGCGAGCATCACTGCCCCCGCGGGCGTCCCTGACCCTCTCGAAGCGTCGCGATCCGGTCGGACTCAAAGGGGCCGAACCACTCCTCGGAACCATCGATCCACACGACCCGGATGGACTCCACCCGCGGCTCGGGTCCCAGGCCCACGTGCACCCGCGGATCATTGGAGGCCAAATAGCTGTAGTGTGGATTGACGTCGTAACGGAGGTCCCGGCCACCGAGCCGCAGCCACAGGATCGCCCCGACTGCGTCGCGTCCGTGCCGTTCGATCACTCGCAAGAGCAGCCAGTGTCCGGGTGTCTCGTGGACGTTCAGCAGCACCTCGGCCGGCGCGTCGCGGTTGGCGATGACCAGATCCACCCGGCCGTCGTTGTTCAGGTCCCCGAAGGCGGCGCCCCGGCTGGTCCGGGACGTCCGGCCAGCGCCGCCCGCCACCATCACGAACGAGCCCGAAGGCGTGCCCCGCAACAGGCTGTTGGGCTCGGCGAACGGGTCGGCAACTCCGGCCGGGATCCGGTCCGGCATGGTGACCCGGCCGTTGGCCTCGAACTGATCCAGGAGTCCGTCATTGTCGAAATCCACCCAGCCCACGCCGAACCTCGTGAATCGGCGAGTCAGCGTGCCCAGGCCGACCTGCGCGGTGGCATCGGTGAAGAACCCGCCCTGATTGCGAAAGAACGAATCGGATTGCGACTCCAGATTCACCACCATCAGATCCAGGTCCCCGTCCCGATCCAGATCCGCGGCGCAGGTGCCCATGCCGGCCTTGGCGGCGCCGTTGATGTCGACGGCACAGCCCGAAACCATCGCCTGGTCCTCGAAGCGGCCGCCGCCACGATTGACCCAGTATTGATTGTCGACCTGGTCGTTGGCGACGAACACATCCGGCAGCCGGTCACCGTTGAAGTCCCCGCAGACCACGCCCAGCCCGTTGCCGAACGAAGTGCGCAGGCCGGCCGGTTCGGAGATGTCCAGGAAGGTGCCGTCGCCCTGATTGAGATAGAGCACGTCCATCTGGGGGGCGTTGTAGGAAACGGGGCTGCAATAATCCGGCAGCCCGGAGCGGGCGTAGCACCTGAGATCGGAGTCCCTGGTCCAGGCGACGTAGTTGCACGAGTACAGATCCAGGTCGCCATCCTGGTCGAAGTCGAAGAACGCGGCAGAGGTCCCCCAATTCGGGTCTCCCACGCCGGCCGAGGCGGTGACATCCTCGAAGCTCCCGGTGCCGTCGTTTCTCAGCAGCACGTTCGGACCCACGTTGGTCACGTACAGATCCAGGTCGCCGTCATTGTCGACGTCGCCGGCGCAGACTCCCATGCCGTAGCCGGTGTCGCCGGCCCCGGAGGCCCGGGTCACGTCGGCGAAGGTCGCGTCGCCGCGGTTCTCGAACAGCTGGTTGGTCGAAAGCGACTCCTCCGCATCCTCGTACAAGCTGCCGCTCTGAACCATGTAGACGTCCAGATCCCCGTCCCCGTCCTTGTCGAACAGCGCGACGCCTCCGCCCATGATCTCCGGAAAGAGCAGCAGCGTCCGCTGGCCGGAGTGCTGGGTGAACCGGAGGCCGGATTCCTCGGCGATGTCCCGAAACCAGGCCGACTCCGAGCCGCCCTCCTCGCGGCCGTCCACCGGCCCCGGTTCGGAAGAGGCGCCGCACCCCGCCGACAGGGACAGCACGGACTGCACCAGGATCCAACGCACGGTTCTCATCCGTCGGAGCCCGTCTTCGCGCCGGCTCCCGACTCGGCTTCGAGGGCCAGGGCGAGCCGCTCGAGCCTGCCGGGGGTGTGGTGCGAGATGACGGTGGACTTCCGCGCCTCCGCCAACAGCCGCCGCGCGCCCGGGACGTCGCCCTGGTGGAGCCGGAGGCGCGCGAGACCGATCAGGAGATCGGCCTCGGGCGGACCGGACGGCTTCTCCAACTGGCTGAAGCAGTTCACGGCGGCCTCCCATTCACCCAACTCGATGCCGATCAGGCCGGCTTCGATGGCACAGTCACGCTGCTTCGGGTCGAGTCGGAACGCCGTCAGGAACGCGGCACGGGCTTCGGCCTTTCGGTTCATCTGGAACAGAATTCTGGCGTAACCTTCGCGGGACATTCCGGCATCCGGCCGCAGCTCGCAGGCCCGCCGGGCCAGCCGCGCCGCCTCCTTCAGAACAGTGGGCTCGGACTCGCTCTGTTCGAGCAGCGCCATCGAGAGGTTGAGATTCGAGCCGAAGTGCTGCTCGTTCAGGGCCAGGGCCTTTCGAAAGGCGGCCACGGCCGGAACGATTTGCCGCAATTTGAGATAGCAGATCCCCAGCGTGTTCCAGCCGGTGACGTCCCCCGGTTCCCCCTCCAGCAACCGCGTGAGCAACGGGATGGCCTGCTCCCACCGCCCCTGCTTCACATGCGCCGTCGATCGCGACCGCAGGCGCCCCAGGCCGATCTGGTGCTTTGCGATTTCCTGCGACCAAGCGTCGGACCAGGCGGGCCGGACGTTGCTCACTCCGGTCAGAAGCGCCTCGGCCTGCTCGAGCTGTCCGAGCTGCCGGTAGGCCATGCCGAGCAGGTATCTGGCGTACGCCGCGTTCGGTCCCTGCTCGAGCCCTCGCTCGCGAATCAGTTCGATCGCAGCCTCGCTGTCCCCTAGCACGCTGAACCACTTGGCCTTGAGCAGCAGTGCGGATCGGTCCCGCGGATCGAGTCCGAGCGACTCATCGATCCGGCTTCCGGCACGCTCCAGGTCACCGGCGCTCAACAGCCAGTCGGCCTGCCGCCAGCGAGACGCCGCGAACTCCGGTTCCAGGGCAATGCTCCGGTCCATGGCCGAGATGGCCTGATCCAGGTTCCCCTCGCGTTCCAGGCACATCGCGTACCGAAACCAAACGACTCCATCGTCGGGATCCCGATCAAGCAGTTGCGCATAGGTTTCCACTGCCAGGGAGTACATATTGTTGGCTTCATACACGTTGGCCAGCCGCGTGCGCGCCTCTGCATCACAGTCGCCTTGGACCGCCTGCTCCGCGAGGTCGGAAACCAACCCGGCCAGCTCCGGATCGAGTGAGCTCAGGTTCTCCGGGAGCGGGGCGGGTGGGCACGGCGCAGGTTGTCGCGACAGCCACCACGCGGCGCCGCCGCCGAGCAGCAAGACGGCGGCCGAAAGCACCACGACAGTGACGCGTCTCCTGTTCAGCGAATCTCTCCAGTTGGCCAATTGGCCCACGGCCAGCAGGAAGTGTAATCGCGACCGCCGTCGGCGGCACCAGGAAAGGGGTTGGACTCCCTGAATTGCCGTCTCCGCGCCGGGGCCTGCGCCTACTGTAGACTGACAACGCATTCGGAAGCCCAGGAGGCAAGCAGCATGCGCACCTTCAACGTGATCGTCGAACGCGATCCTGGTACCGGCCTCTTCGTCGGTTCGGTTCCGAGCTGGCCGGGGGCCCACAGTCAGGGGGCGACCCTCGACGAGCTCGAGAAGAACCTGCAGGAAGTCATCGCGATGCTGCTCGAGGACGGAGAGCCGGTGCTCGAGTCCGAGTTCGTTGGTCTTCAGACCATCCGAGTCGCGTAGGCGTGGGCGCACTGCCTGTCTTGAAGGCCCGCGAAGTGGCGGCTCAACAAGCGTGTCCCTTCGGCCGACGACTGCCGGATCATCGAACTGCACAACATCGAAGGCCTGTCCTACAGCGACATCACCGAGCAAATGGACAAACCCACCGGAGCCGCCGCCGGATGCTCCACGCCCGCTCCATCTCCCGCCTGATGACCCTTCGCTCCAACAAGCCGGACTGACCCGCACGGGAATCGAGCCGTCAGGTGCTGCTCCGCGTCTACGGTTCTTTGCTGCCGGCACTATGATCGCTACGGCGGACACAAGCGCGTCCTGGCCGTCATCACCGACCCTCCCGTCGTCCGGGCCATTCTCAGCGCCGTCGGCCGCGACCCGGAGCCGCT
>Ga0326597_10007066_pt1 | contig 15309 bp, 11 predicted proteins | sample RVTome_12_FD_203789 | JGI IMG/M metagenome (GOLD analysis project Ga0326597, IMG submission 203789) | Soil microbial communities from uranium-contaminated site in the Upper Colorado River Basin, Wyoming, United States - RVT100D185 | ecosystem: Environmental > Terrestrial > Soil > Contaminated >... | reverse complement strand
ATCATCACCGAGAAGCAGCACGGCGAGGTCACCTGGCACACCGAATATGCACCAAGGACCTGGCAGGAACTGCTGGCCGAGGGCAGCATCGGCCACCTGCGCGTGGCGGCCAGCGCAATGGCAAGCGACAACGAGGAGGATGGTGACGAGCACCGTGGCGCCGACGTGGAGGGCGACGGCGCCTTTGTCGACCTGTATTTCGGCGATCTGCGCCCGCCGGTGATCGGCATCAACATGCTGGGCGAGAGCACCTACAACTGGATGCTGGCGCAACTGGAGGAAGGCCAGACGGCGCTGTTCATCGTCAACAACGGAACGGAGTCATTCAAGGGTTCCGGATTCGTGCGCGGCGGCATCTTCGACCGCTTCAACCTCGATCAGGGCCTGCGCCGCTTCACCTTCAAGGACCTGGACTACGAGAATCTCTACGACGTGAAGGCCGAGGGCGCGCCCAGGTTCCGCGAGAGCGGGCTGTTCTTTCTGCGGGACCCCAGCTTCCGCTCCACCGAGCCGTGGACATTCAACTTCCTGGCCAGCCGCCTGACGGGGGAAACGGCCCGCTCCAAGGAGTTCAGGACCTTCAGCGCGGAGTATCGGCTGCCCGCCAAGTACTTCGACGTCAGCAAGCCGCCTGGTGCGGAAGAGCCCTCCCTGATTCAACGCATCTGGAGCGGCCGGCGCACGGAGTCCATCCTGCTCACGGCGTTTCTGCTGGCGGTGATGGGCGTGTTCTTCGCGCGACGCTGGGTCACGCGCTCGGCGCTGCGGCTGGAAATCATGCACAACACGGTGCTGGTGGCCTCGGTGGTCATCGTGGGCCTGCTGCTGCGCTCGCCCCCGTCCGTCACGCAGATCTTTCCCTTCGTGCGCATGTTCGAGGAGGGGGGCGTGGGCTTTGGCCTGTTCCTCTCCGATCCGCTGTTGTTCATCTTCTGGATCTTCATCGCGGTGAGCCTGCTGCTGTGGGGGCGGGGCTGGTTCTGCGGCTGGGTGTGCCCCTATGGCGCCATGCTCGAACTGATGCACAAGATTTCCCGGCGCGTGCTGCCCAAGCGGGCCATGCTGGAATTTCCGCAGCGGGTGCATGATGTGCTGCGGCGGGTGCGCTACGGCATCCTGATCGGGTTGGTGCTGCTGGCCGTGTATTCGCTGGAGTGGGCCGAGTGGCTGGCGGAAATCGAGCCTTTCAAGACCACGTGGATTGTGGGGGTGCTGAACCGGGAGTGGTACTTCGCCTTGTACTGGTGGGCGCTTTTGGCCATTGCCATCTTCAACTTCCGCTTCTTCTGCCGCTATCTGTGCCCGCTGGGCGCGGCGCTGTCCATCGGCACCGTGCTGCGCCTGATCGGCATCAAGCGCAAGGAGTTCTGCACCCGCTGTAAGATCTGTGCCCGGGGCTGCGACAGCCGTGCGATCAACCCCGTGGGGCAGATCAACAAGTACGAGTGCCTGTACTGCCTGGAGTGCGAGCAGAAGCATGACGACGATATGACCTGCCCGCCGCTGATCATTGCCCGGCGGCAGGCGGAGAAGCTCGCGGCCGCCAGGCCGCCGGCCGGCACACAACCGGGAGCTGCGCCATGAGCCGCTCGACGATCTCCGCGCGCCACGGCATCGGGGCCATGCGGCCCCGTCATGGCCGCCTGCCGGCGCTGCTGCTGACGGCGCTGCTGCTGGCGGGGCTGCTCGCTCTGGCGAACCGGCCCCTGGCGGTATCCGCGGCCACATGGCACGTGCCGGGGCCGGGGCTGCCCGATGTGGGCAGCGCCCTGGGCCGCGCCGCCGAGGGAGACGAGATCGTGCTGGCCCCCGGCATCTATCGGGAACGGCTGACCATCGCGCGGCGCGTGACCCTGTCAGCGGCCGACCCGGCCGATCCGCCTGTGCTGGACGGGGGCGGCCAGGGCACGGTGGTACGCATTCAGGCGCCGGGCACACGGTTGCGGGGCCTCATCATCCGTCACAGCGGCGACGACGTGGAGGCGCGGGATGCCTGTATCTACGTGCACGAACCCGCGGGGGGTGTGGAGCTGACCGGCAACACCCTGGGCGAATGCCTCTTCGGCGTGTGGATCAACGGTGCCCCGGGGGTGCGCATTGTCGGCAACCGCGTCTCCGGGCTCTACAAGCCCATCGCATCCGACCGGGGCAACGGGCTGAACCTGTGGCACGTCCGCGATGCCCTGGTGCGGCACAACGTGATCCATGACGTGCGCGACGGCATTTATGTCTCCGTTTCCACCGCCTCGCGTATCGAGGAAAACCTGATGTACGACCTGCGCTTCGGCGTGCATTACATGTACAACGACAGCAATCACATCAAGGGCAATGCCATTTGCGCCTCCACCGTGGGGCTGGCCATGATGTTCTCCAAGCACCTGGAGATCGACGGCAACCTGGCCATCGGCAATCAGGCTCATGGCATTCTGTTTCGCTCCGTCTATGCATCGCGCATTCACGAAAACACGGTGGCGGCCAACGGCAAGGGCTTCTTCGTCAACGATACGGCGGACAACGAGATCACGGCGAACCTGGTCACGGGCAACGCCATCGGCGTGCACATCACCGCCGGCAGCCAGGGCGACCGGGTGTATGGCAACGTCTTCGCGGACAATCCCCGCCAGGTGCGCTTCACCCAGCGCCGGGATATTCTGTGGGATGCGGAGGGCCGCGGGAACTACTGGAGCGACTACCTGGGTTGGGACCTGAACCATGACGGCCGGGGCGACCGCACCTACCGGGCCTCCAACCGGGTCGATGCCCTGGTGCATCGCTACCCCCAGGTCAAGCTGCTGGCCCACAGCCCGGCGCTGCAGGTGTTGCAGGCGCTGGAGGCGCGCTTCCCGGTGCTGCGCCCGCCGAGTCTGGTGGATCGTCATCCGCTGATGCGCCCGCCGCCCGTCTCGCCGCAAGCGCCCGCGGTGACGCAGTTTCCCGAATGGGATGCCGCCTGCGCCACGGCGGCGGCAACCGTCCCCAAAGCCACGGACTGAGACGCCATGACCACGCCACTGCTGGAACTCACCGGATTGCACAAGCGCTATGGGCGCCATGCCGTGCTGCGCGGCGTGGAGCTGTCCATCGCGCCGGGCAGTCATGTGGGGCTGGTGGGCAACAACGGCCAGGGCAAGACGACCCTGCTGCGCATCGTGATGGGGCTGCTGCGACCGGACAGCGGTAGCGTGCGCCTGCGCGGCGCGTCCCTGGGATTTCCGCGCCGCCAGGAGCAGAAGCGATTGTTCGGCTATCTGCCGGAGGCCGTCTCCTTCTATCCGGGGCTGACGGGGCGCCGCACCCTGCACTATCTGGCCGCCCTGAAGGGTGTGCCGCGGGACCAGGTGGCGCCGCTGCTGGACGTGGTGGGCCTGGCTCATGCGGCCGATGCGCGCGTGAAGACCTATTCCAAGGGCATGCGCCAGCGGCTGGGGCTGGCCCAGGCGCTGCTGGGCGACCCCGCCATGCTGCTGCTGGACGAGCCCACCAATGGGCTCGACCCGGACGGCATCCGGGAATTCTATGCCATCCTGGAGCGGCTCATGGACCGGGACGTGGCCATACTCACGGCCAGCCACCTGCTCTCCGAGATCGAGGTGCGCCTGGACGGAATGGCCTTGCTGCGGGATGGGCGGCTGGTGGAAGCCGCACCGATTCCCGAACTGGTGGCCCGGGCCGGCCTGCCCACCCGCATCTTCTTCTCGCTCAAGCCGGGTCCCGGCTTGCCGCAGGCGCTGTTGACGGAGCTGGGCGGGCAGCTCTCCACCAACGGGCACCCGAACAGTTACGAGATTCGCTGCGCCGCGCCGCAGAAGCTGGCCACCTTGTCGCGCCTGCTGGTCCACGCGGATGCCATCGCCGCCCTGACGGTCAAGGAGCCGGGCCTGGAGGAGGCATTCCACTTGCTGCAACGGCGGGCCGGCGCAGCCGAAGCCACGCCCGGCGACGACCAGGAGAGCTGAGCCATGCAAGCCCTTTACGCCCTGGCGGCGAAGGAATTCGAGGATCACTGGCGCAACGGCTGGATCATCGCCCTGGCGTTGGCCTTCGCCACCTTCTCCGCGGTGATTTCCCTGGCGGGCTTCGGCCTGAGCGGTCAGGTGGGCGTCGCGGATACGCAGACGGCCATCATCAGCCTGACCAGCCTGGTGATCTACCTGATCCCGCTGATGGGGCTGCTGCTGGGCATCGACGGTATCGTCGGCGAGCGGGCGCGGGGCACGCTGGATCTGCTGCGCTCCTATCCCGTCACCACGGGCCAGCTCATGCTGGGCAAGCTGCTGGGTCTGGAGGCCGTGCTGGTGACGACCCTGCTCGTCGGGCTGCTGCCGCCCGCTGTGCTGACGGTGCTCCAGGGCGGCGCATGGCTGCCCTGGCCCGTGTTTCTGCTGCTGGCCAGTGTGCTGGGGCTGGTATTCCTGGCCCTGGCGCTGCTGGTGTCCGCCGGCGCGCGGGAGCAGGGCACGGCCCTGGGCATCGCCGTGGCGCTGTGGCTGCTGCTGGTGATCCTGTTCGACATCGGGCTGGTGGGGCTGCTGGTGGCGACCCAGGGCAATCTGCCGCAAGCAGTGGTGCAGGGCCTGTTCTATCTGAACCCCACGAGTCTGTACCGCTTCGTCAGCTTCACCCTGCTGCTCGATGCAGGGGCACTGCAGGAGATGGGGCTGGGTGGGGCGGCCATGCCCCTGTGGTCCGTCAGCCTGGCCCTGGCCCTGTGGGGGCTGGTGCCCCTGGGGCTGGCTGCATGGTGGTTGCGGCGGTCGGAATGAGTCGGCTCGAGATGCGGAGATGAGATGCCTGCCATGAAACGCCTATTGTACGGAACCCGGCGGTGGATGCCGATCCACCCGGCCGTGCTGCTAGTGGCTGTGCTGCTGCTGCTGGCCGCTTGCGAGCGCAAGCCGGGGTCGGAGACGGCCACGCCCAAGGTGCTCACGCGGGCGGCCGTCTCCATCGATGACGGCATGATCCTGCTGGACTATCCGGGTCCCAAGGGTCAGCTCCAGCGCCGGGGCGGCGAGACGGAATACTTCTGCGATACGCCGGGCCTGCTGCGCGCCATGCGCGATCCGGCCCGCGCCAATGGCGTCGCCGGGGCATTCGTACAGGCCTTCGACGGTCGCGCCTGGGACAGCTACACGGACGGCTGGGTGCCCATGGCGGCGCCGCACTATGTGATCGGCAGCGACCGCATGGGAGCCATGGGCCCGACGATCGTGCCCTTCGTGGAACGAAGCGCCGCCGATGCCTTTGCCGCCCGGCACGGCGGGGAGGTGGTGACCTATGAGGCGTTGACGGCGGAGCGGCTGGAAGCCCATGCGCGCATGGCCGGTGAGGCCTTCCGGCGCGGCGGCATGACGGGGCACATGTCCGGCCACGGCGGCATGTCGCGCGAGAGGACGTCCGACGCGCCGATGCCGTCCCACACAGAGGAATGAGCACGTGGTTCGCGGCACGGGCCGGGAACGGGAGAGATGAGCATGACGCTGCAAACGCTGACCGACAAGATGGATGGACGCATCGGCCGTCGCGCCCTGCTGGCCGGACTGGGCGGCGGCGCCCTGCTCCTGCTGGGCGGCAGCGCCGTGTGGCTCGGCAGCCGGCATCGGCCGACCCTGCGGGCCTCCCGGCGGGTGATGGGCACGCGGGCGACCATCCTGGTGCACCATGACTCCCTGGCTACGGCGGAAGCTGCCATGGCCACTGCCTTTGCCGCGATTGACGATGTGGCCCGCCGCATGACGCGTTACGACGCGGACAGCGAGATCGGCCGCCTGAATGCGCAGCGGGAACGCTGGTGGCCGGTCTCCGCGGACACCGATGCGGTGCTCGACGCGGCCCTGGCAGTGGCGCGGGCCACCGACGGCAGCTTCGATCCCTGTGTGGAGCGCATCGTCAGTGCCTGGGGCTTTCATGCCCATGCGCCGCCGGCCACATTGCCGGCCCCCTTCAGGCAGGCGACCGCACATCCTGTCACGGGCGGCTATCGCGGGCTGGCATTCCGCCCCGCAGCGGGCGGGCGTCAATGGCGCCTGCCGGCCGCCAACCCCGGGCTGGACCTGGGTGGTATCGCCAAGGGCTACGCCATCGACCGGGCCGCGGCGGCGTTGCGTCGGGCCGGCGTGACCCGGGCCCTGGTCAACGTGGGTGACGACATCTATGCCCTGGGCCATGCCCCGGACGGTGATCCCTGGCGCATCGGTGTGCGCCATCCACGCCAGCCGGGGGCCTTGCTCACCACGCTGCAGCTGCGCGAGCAGGCGGTCGCCACATCGGGCGATTACATCAACTTCTTCGAGCGCGACGGTCGGCGCTATTCGCACCTGATCGATACGCGGGCCGGCGCCCCCGGCGAGGCACAGCAAAGCACCAGCATCGTGGCGGATTCGGCCATGCTGGCCGATGCGCTGGCCACGGCCGTGGGCTCGGCCCCCTGGCCCCGGGCGCAGGCGCTGTTGCGCCGCATGGCGCCAGGCCCCTGGGTGGCCGTCACGGCCGGCGGGACGCTGCACCGCGGATGAGACGGTTCGGGCTGGCCGAACCTGACGCGACACGGCATGAGGCGGTAGGAGCAAGAAGGAGACACCATGGCGACCGTTCGATCCGTCATGCGCACCGACCTGATCACGGTGCGCCAGGACGCCCCCCTGGCCGATGCGACGGCCCTGTTGATGTCACACCGCATCAGCGGCCTGCCGGTGGTGGATGCGGGCGGCATGCTGCTGGGCATCGTCACGGAGAAGGACCTGCTGCGCGTCCTCTATGAGGAGCCAGGCACCCTGCGGCAGGTCGCTGACCTGATGACCCGGGATCCGCGCAGCTTCGGCCCGGACGAGCCCCTGGCCAATGTCTGCGACTGCCTGATGGCCAACCATTTCCGCCGTGTGCCCGTGGTGGAAGGGGGCAGGCTGGTGGGGCTGGTCTCCCGTGCCGATCTGATGGAAACCATCTACGAGGTCATCGCGGAGCAGACCGCCACGCCGTGATGCCTGCCGGCCGCTGACCCGCCGGCACGGGCATGGGGCCTTCCGCCGTCCCGCGGCCGGGCCAGCTGCTGCCTGGCCTGTCGGGCGGTGCTGCGCCCGCCCGTGGGACCTGTTCCCGCCACTTGCGCGGCTCTGATGGGCCGTGCCGGTTGCCCGGCGTGGCCTGCTGGGTCACAATCCCACGAGTTACCCCTCGGGGTGCGGCAGGCGCCCGCCAGGCCGCAAGCGGCCCGCGCCGCGCTCCGCCGTGCCGCCCCCCAAGCGCAAGGCATCGTCTGCAAGGAGTGTCGTGGATCTGAACGGAATCGCATTCTTGCGAGAATGGAACTGGGCCGTGCAGGCCTTTGGCGTGGTGCTGGTGGCGCTGACGCTGGACCTGATCGTGCGCGTCCTGCTGTCGCGCCTCAAGGCGCAACTGGAGGTGCGCACCCAGAATCTGTGGGACGAAGCGCTGGTGGATGCCCTGCGCAAGCCGCTGAGTCTGCTCATCTGGGTCGTGGGGATCACCCTCGCGGCGGACATCGTGGCCACCGAGGCGGAGGTGGCGCTGTTCGCATACACGGGCGTGGTCCGCGACGTGGGCATCATCGTCTCCCTGTCGTGGTTCCTGATGCTGCTCGTACAGAACATGGAGCGGGCCTATCTCGCGCGTCTGTCCGACGCGGACCGCACGCTGGACCAGTCCACGGTCTATGCGGTCAGCCGCCTGTTGCGCCTGTCGATCCTCATCACCGCCGTGCTGGTAGGGCTGCAGAACATGGGCATCAGCATCTCCGGGGTGCTCGCCGTGGGGGGCGTGGGCGGCGTGGCCGTCGGCTTTGCGGCCAAGGATCTGCTGGCCAACTTCTTCGGGACGGTGATGATCTTTCTGGAGCGGCCGTTCGTGGTGGGGGAATGGATCCGTTCGCCGGACAAGGATATCGAAGGCACGGTGGAGCACATTTCCTGGCGCCTGACCCGCATCCGCACCTTCGACAAGCGCCCGCTCTATGTGCCCAACGCCACGTTCAGCTCCATCTCGGTCGAAAATCCGAGCCGCATGACCAACCGGCGCATCTACGAGATCGTGGGCGTGCGCTACGACGACATCGCCGTCGTGAAGCCCATCGTGGACGACATCAAGGCCATGCTGCGGGAGCATGCGGACATCGACAATGATCAGACGCTGATCGTGAACTTCAACACCTTCGGGCCGTCGTCGCTGGATATTCTGATCTACACGTTCACCCGGACCATCGTCTGGGTGGAGTATCACCAGGTGAAGCAGGATGTGCTGCTGAAGATTGCGGAGATCATCGCCAAGCACAACGCGGAGATTGCCTTCCCCACCTCCACCATTCATCTGGCCGGCGGTCTGCCGGAATTGCCCGGCGTGCCGGGCACGGCCGGACTCACGCCACCCAGCGGGGCGGGGCGGCTGCCGGAGCCTACCGATACTTGAGCGCGGTGTCCTTGGAGCGCTGCGCCTGCTGAATGGCCTGCAGAAACGCGGCTGACAGGTCCTGCTCCTTCTGCTCGCCCCCGGTGTTGGCATGGGGCGTTTCCACGCTGTGGGGATTGACCCAGGTCGCCAGCTCCACCTGATCGAAGTACAGCCGCTTGTCGATGAGAAAGCGCTCCAGGGATTCGTGCAGGCTGGGGTGGTTCAACATCCGATCCGGTTCCTTGCTCAAGGCGTCGGCGGCCTCGGCGATATCCGGGTTGTCGAACTCGTCGCAGAACCAGGTGTTCAGGTTGTCCCGGTACAGGATGGACACGCGGCCGTACTTCCACAGGTTGAGGAAGATGAAGATGCGCTTGACGGCACGGTCCTGGGTCAGCACATCCGTGTAGTGGCCTTGTTCCGGCGGAAAGAAGGCCAGAATGCGGTCCAGGATGCGCTCGATCTGGTCGGGCCGCACGAAGCACAGGCGGTTGTCCGCCTCGCTGCCCACGTCCAGGTGGCGCGCATCGAACTCCAGCGCCGTGCGCCGTTCCTTGAGTGTGCCGCGATTCACGATGCCGTAGTAGTCGTTGATGATGCAGTTGGTCAGTCCGTGCAGGAAGCCGGTATTTTCCACCAGCGTCACCTCGTCGGGCATGATGTTCAGCACACCGAAGGTATCGAAGCGCCGGCCCACGCCGGATTCCCGCTGCATGGAGAGGAAGTACCAGCCCTTGCCCTTGCGATGGCCGATGCGCACCCGGCCGCGGGGGAACTTGAGGTGGTACATGATGCTGCGCTGCACCATGTTCGGCTTGGGCTCGAAGTGCTGCTCATAGTAGTGCCGCCACAGCTTCACCTCGTCGTTCTTCTTGTGCACCGCCTCCATGCCCAGCTCGGCGATGCGCCCCTGGATGCGCGCCAGCGATGCGCTGAAGATCCCCCGCAGCTCGTTCTCAAAGCGGTTGACCGCCGCCACCTCGCCCGAATGGATGAACTCCAGCACCTTGCGCCGCGCGCTCTCCGGCGGAAAGGCAAGCTCCAGCAGCTGCACCAGCACCTGCTCGCGATAGGTCTCGAAGGTGCGCTTGTCGCCCGGCTTGGTGAACACGTCCGTGATGCGCAGGTGCAGCGCGAAGGCCAGGTCCAGCACACGGGAGATGCGCTCCCGCTCCTCCTCCGACGGGCCCGGCACGCCCGCCGGCTCGGCGAAGCCCACCTTGAGCGCCTTGTAGCGCAGCCACCAGGGGTCCTCCAGCAGGGCGGGGAAGAAGTTTTCCATCTCCAGCAGGGCCCAGGTGGGCAGGGGCGGTTCCCCGCTGGTGGATTCCGGGGCGTCGTGGCGCGCCGTGATCAGCCGGTTGAGGAATTCCGGATCCTTGATGATCTGGATGTTGGTCTTGACCAGATGCGGATGCAGCAGCATCTCGTAGCGCAGCAGATTCAGCGTGGCCTTGGGCAGGTTGCCCGATGAGGCCTTGAACGCCTCCCAGTAGGCCGCGCCCCAGTGCTTGGCCACGTACTCCACGTCCAACTGCGGCGTGGCGCCCAGATCCACCATGAGCCGCGACACGCCGTCGTACACGTCGGTCAGCTTGAAGTCCGCGTAGTCCTGAATGCGCTGATACAGCCCCGCATTGTCGTTCACGAACGGGGGAAACAGGAAGTGCGAGGGCACCGTGGGGGAGAAGTGAATCCCCGGCATCAGCGTCTCGTAATTCAGGATCAGCTCGTAGGCGGAGCCGGAGGATTCCTTGAATTGCAGGGACGAGGTGTATTGGCCCGCACGGTACTTGTCCAGGGAGACCAGGAACATGTAGATCTCCGCCGTGGGGTACTTGTCGGCAATGTAGGCCTGGATGCGGTCCACCCGCTCCTTGAGCAGCGCCTCCTGCTTGGCGGTTTCCTCCACGCCCTTGATCTTGGTGTAGCGCTTGATGATCGTGGTCAGCTCATTGGTCAGCTTGGCCGGATGGAGCTTGGCGACGTGCGCCGGGGCAATGCCGCCCGCGGACTGGGCCAGCAGCGGATAGAGCAGCGGATAGGCCCCCGCCACCTTTACGCTCGCCTGGGCGCTGAGCTTCTTCATCACCTCCGGCTTCTTGAGTTGCGGGGCGGTGAGCTTGTAGCGGGAGCGCAGGCGCTTCATCCACCAGATGTGCTCGGCCTTCAGGGCGACGCGAAAGGTCGCATCGCTCCACTTGGCCGCATCGAAGCGCAGGGGAAAGGGGTCGTACACCACCTGCAGGTCCAGGTCGGATGCCCCCGACTTGTGCCCCACCGTGCCGATGGAGCCGATGGATTGCAGGCACACCACCGCGCATCGCTCGCTGGTGCCCGGCGTGACGGCACGGCCGAAGGTGCGCTGGATGAACTTGCCGAAGTCGTTCCGGAAAACGGTGGAGAGTGACTCGATGCCCACCACGCCGTGCGGCGCCCCTTCCACGTACAGGTCCGCCTCTGCCTGCACCTCCACTTCCTTGCGCAGGGGCCGCGCCGGGTCCTTGCGCAGGGTGGTGTAGCGCAGATGGGCCAGCTCAGGCGTGTTGACGTGCAGCAGATAGATCAGCTCGTACAGCGCCTGCGACATCGCCGGGTCGAAGTTGTCGAAGGCCAGCTTGAGCCGGGCCTCGTTGTAGTCGCGATAGAACTGCTGACCGTCGTGCAGGCCCGCCTCGAGCTGAGCCACCGTCTGGGATTGCAGGGAAACGCCGCGTTGCAGCCGCTCGCTGAGCACGAAAGTTTCCACCACGGGCGGTGGGGGGGCGGCACTGGATGGCTTGCCGCCATCGCGTCCTCTGGATCGTCCGAATGCCATGTTGTCGATGCGGTTGCGTGTGTCCGGAAGCGGTGCTGTTTCAAGGCCCAGCAGTCCACGGGCCCTGCTGTCACCAGGCGCAGCGGTCCCAATGCTCTGCCGGACGGGGGTGCACAAAGCTTACCATTCTGACGTCCCGGAAAGCACGTAAAAGGGCGGATCACAGGATTCAGTAGCGCCGCTCCCGCGTCAAGTATGCCAGGCGCTGTTTGGCGCTGACGGGGTTCCTGCGTTGCGGGGCGGCGCGGTTTGTGTGTTATGGTGTGCCCAACCTGGCGGGGGCGGGGAGGCAAGGGCGGGCGCCGGCGGTGCCGACGCGGGCCCGGCAGCAGACTGCGACCTATGGAGAATACCGATGCACGTTGGATATGCGGCGTTTTTTCAGAATCCCGGCAGGCACGTTTCCGACAAGGAAATGTACGAGCATGAAATGCGCATGGCCCTGCAGGCGGAGCCCCTGGGGTTCGAATCCGTCTGGACCACCGAGCACCATTTCACCGACTACCTGTGCAGCCCGGACGTGGTGGCGTTTCTGAGCTATCTGGCCGGTGCCACCAAGCATGTGCTGCTGGGCTCGATGGTGGTGATTCTGCCCTGGCATGACCCGGTGCGCGTGGCTGAGCAGGTGGCCATGCTGGATCACATGTCCGGCGGGCGCATGATCTTCGGCATGGGCCGGGGCTTGGGCCGCATCGAGTTCGAGGGCTTCCGCACCGACATGGGCAAGTCGCGGGAGATCTTCGTCGAATATGCCCAGGCCATCATGGAGGCCCTGGAAACGGGCGTGATCAAGGGCGAGGGCGAGCACTTCAAGCTCCCGCCCATGGACATCCGCCCCGAGCCCTACAAGACCTTCAAGGGCCGCACCTATGCCGCGTCCCTGTCGCCCGATTCCATGCCCGTGCTGGCCAAGCTGGGCATCGGGCTGCTGGTGATTCCGCAGAAGCCCTGGCCGGACGTGAAGAAAGACTTCGCCATCTACCGCGATGTCTTCCTGGAGGCCAACGGCGCAGAGCCGCCGCCGCCCCTGGCCGGCGCCTTCTGCTACACGGACGAGGACCCCGTCAAGGCCCGGGAGGAAGGCGCGCGCTGGATCGCCGGGTACTACGATTCGATGATGAAGCACTACGAGTTCGGCGAGGCGGGGCTCCAGCGCACGGGCAGCTACGAGTATTACAACCGCATCAACCAGTACATCGCCAAGCATGGGGACGAGGGCGCGAAGAAAGACTTCATCGATCTCATGCCCTACGGCACGCCCGATGAGGTGATCGACAAGATGCGCCACATCAACAGCCAGATTCACAACAACGGCTTCATGGTCTCTTTCAGCTACGGCGGCATGCCCTACGGCTTGGCCGAGCAGAGCCTGCAGACCTTTGCCCGGCAGGTGCTGCCGGCCGTGAAGCAGATCGACACCCCGCCTGTCGGGGCGCGCAAGAGCGCCTAGCGCGGCGCCGCAGCCGGGCCGCCGGCCTGTCCCGACCGGCCCGTGCCTACGCCGGCCGTACCTGCAGCAGCACCTTGCCCGTGGCGCGGCGGCTGCTCAGGGCTTCCATGGCCGCCTGCACCTCGCCCAGGGGGAAGCTCATGGAGACATGCGGCTTGAGCTTGCCCTCGGCGCACCAGTTCAGCAGCACCTCGTTCATCGCCCGCCCGGCCTCCGGGTTGGCGCGCCGCCAGTTGCCGTAGACCACGCCCACCACCGAGCAGTTCTTGAGCAGGATCAGATTGGCCGGGGCGGAGGGAATGCGCCCGCTGGCAAAGCCGATCACCAGCAAGCGACCGCCAGGGGCGATGCAACGGAGGGACTCGTCGAAGACGTCGCCGCCCACCGGATCGTAGATCACATCGGCGCCCTTGCCGCCGGTGAGGTCCTTGATCTGCTCCTTGAAGCCGCCCGTGTAGTTCAGCACGTGATCGGCCCCGTATCGCCGAACGATCTCCAGCTTGTCGTCGCTGCCCACGCAGCCGATGACCCGCGCGCCCATCAGTTTGCCCAGTTCCACGGCGGCCAGGCCCACGCCTCCGGCGGCGCCATGCACCAGCAGCGTCTCACCCGGTTGCAGATGCGCCCGATGCTCCAGGGCATGGTACGAGGTGCCGTGGGAACTGCGGTAGGCCGAGCCGGTGGCATAGTCCACGCCGTCGGGCAGCTTGTAGGCCGATTCCTCCTGCACCACCACCTCCTCGGCGAAGGCGCCGTAGAGGGCGCCGAAGGCGGCCCGGTCGCCGACCCGGAACAGGGTCACCTCCGGGCCGACCTCGGTGATCTCCCCGGCCGCCTCCAGACCGGGTGTAAACGGCAGGGGCGGCTTGAGCTGGTACTTGCCCTCCACCATCAGGATGTCCGCGAAGCCCACCGCGGCCGTGTAGACACGCATGCGGATGTCCTTCGCCCCCAGCGGCCCGGGGTCCGTCTCCTCCACGGTCAGGGCGCCGGGCCCGTCAAACGATTTGCACAAGACTGCTTTCATGGGTTTGCCAACCGTTGGGATTTTCAGTACGAGAACAGGAGCGCGGCGGCGCCAGCCAGGCCCCGGCACCGCCTGTCCCGAGGTCACTGTTCGCTGTACCATGTTTTGACGGCCGTGTTCTTCCGTGACCGTGTCGCGCAGCAGGGGTGTTGCGCAGGATGCGCTGCTCCCATACCACATGGCGGCAGGGGACACACGGGGCGCGTGCCCGGCCCGGTAGCCTGCCGGCGGCGCCCACGGCACGGCGGGCAGCTGCGGCGACAAGCGTTGAGTTGATCCATGCGTGAGACCATTCGCATTTCCAGCCGCTTTCAGGGGCCCACCCAGTCGTGCAACGGCGGTTATGCTTCCGGCATCGTGGCAGGGCCCCTGGGCAGCCCGGCGGAGGTGACCCTGCGCCGCCCGCCGCCCCTGGACTACCCGCTCGTGCTGGAATGGGAAGACGGCCACAGCCGCCTGTGGGATGGGGATGCGCTCGTTGCCGAAGGGCGCCAAGCGGAGGTGATCCTGGAGATTCCCCCGCCGCCCAGCTGGGACGAGGCCTGCGCCGCCTCGGCCCGCAGCCTCAAGCTGGACGAGCATCTGCTGCCCCGCTGCTTCGTCTGCGGCCCGCACCGGGCCGAGGGCGACGGGCTGCGCATCTTTCCCGGCCCCCTCGCCGGCCCGCATGGCGTGTATGCCGCGCCCTGGGTGCCGGCGCCCTCGCTGGCCAATGACGACGGGCGGGTGAGCGACGAGTACTTCTGGGCGGCGCTGGACTGCCCCGGCGCGCATGCGCTGTATCCCGACAACCTGCAACCGTTGCTGCTCGGCCGCCTGACCGGCAATATCGTGGGGCAGGCCCGCCCCGGCGACCGCTGCATGGTCACCTCCTGGCGCATCGGCGGCGAGGGGCGCAAGATCTTCGCGGGCACGGCCGTCTTTTCCGAGGCCCGCGCTCTGCTGGCCTATGCCCATGCGGTCTGGATCAAGGTGGACAGCTTTGCCGGCGCCGCCACATGACACACCTCTCAACCCGGATAAGCCTACCGTGACTGCTCCCAAAGGCCTCAAGCCCAAGCAACCCCAGACGCCGCTGCTGACCGAGCTGACCAGCTACGCGGATGCACAGACCTACTTCAACCGCGAGCGCCTGTGGGACCTGTTCGATGGTGACCGGGACTGGCTCAACATGGGGCACGAGTGCCTGGACCGCCACGTGGACAAGGGGCGCGCCGTGCGCATTGCCCATGCGGATGGGCGGGACGAGGAATACACCTTCGCCGAGCTGTCCGCGCTCTCCAGCCGCTTCGCCAACTTCGTGCAGGCCCAGGGCATCCGGAAAGGTGAGCGCGTGGCGATCATGCTGGAGCCTTCCCTGGCCTTCTATGTGTGCCTGTTCGGCGCCATGAAGTCCGGGGCCATCGCCGTGCCCCTGTTCACGTTGTTCGGGCCGGACGGGCTGCGCCTGCGCCTGGGGGACTGCGCGGCCAGCATGCTGGTGACCAACACGGAGAAGGCGCCCATCGCCACGGGCTATCCCGATTTGCAGGTGGTGGTGGCGGATGATGCCTTCTTTGCCGAACTGGACAAGCACAGCGCGGACTTCACACCCCAGACCAGCGCCGGCGA
>Ga0326597_10007065_pt1 | contig 15309 bp, 12 predicted proteins | sample RVTome_12_FD_203789 | JGI IMG/M metagenome (GOLD analysis project Ga0326597, IMG submission 203789) | Soil microbial communities from uranium-contaminated site in the Upper Colorado River Basin, Wyoming, United States - RVT100D185 | ecosystem: Environmental > Terrestrial > Soil > Contaminated >... | reverse complement strand
GCCGGAGATCGTCCGGCTTGAAGGCCGGGATGTCGATAAAGTCGGCCTTGCCGGCCCGGAACGCGTTCAGCTCCAGCAGGAACGCCTTCGGGTCGGCGGTCAGGCGGTCGAGGAAGACCTCCGAGTACAGCAACGCAAGGTACTGGAAGTACTTGAAGGTCCGGAATGGTTCGGCCCGCCGGTTCTTCGCCAGCCGGGTCTCATACGCAAGGATGCGGAGGTCGTAATCGGCGAGCGCCTGGCGGTCGATGCGAAGGCCTGCCCTCCCCGCGAGCACGTGGAAGAAACGGCTGTGGCCGTCCGGTCCCGGCCCCTCCTCCTGGTCCCTGAGCGCCCGCCGAAGGTCGTCGAACCGCTCCGCGCCGAAGAGATGGTGGAAGTACCGGCTGAGGACGAGACAACGCTCCAGGGCCATGGTCAGCGTCCCTTCCGGGCCGTGCGATAGCCGGCAGCCCTTTCGCGGACATGGAACCCGATCCGCTTTGGCGGCGGATCGGGCGACACCATCAGCGCCCGGATCGCATCGAATACCGCCCGGAACTGCTGGTCATAGCGTCCCTCCAGTTCGTCCAGCCGCCGCGCAAGGTCGGCGTGCGTGGCCAGGAGCGAACGCAGGCGCACGAACGCGCGCATGATTTCGATGTTCACCCGCACCGCGCGCGGACTGCGCAACACGCTCGAAAGCATCGCCACGCCTTCCTGGGTGAATGCCAGCACCGGTTTCCGGCGTCCGCCCCGCCCGGCCTTTGATATCCCATTTTGGGACATCAAACGCACAACCTCTTGGGCCTCAAGCGAAAACATGAAATCAGACGGAAAGCGGTCTGCGTTCCGGCGAACAGCCTGGTTGAGGTGGCCGGTGGTCACTCCGTAGAGCGCGGCAAGGTCGAAGTCGAGCATCACTCTATGCCCGCGCACGATGCGGATGAGGCGCTCGATGTTTGCCGCGGGGACGAGATCGCTCATGAGTTGCCTTCCTCCATGAGCCGCTTGAAGAGGCCGTCAAGGGAGGCAAAGCCCTTCGCGGCCGTGTCGCCGTTGATCCACTGCTCCTCGAAGGTGCCGAGCTCCCTGGTCTTCGCCTCCAGGAAAGGCCGCTCGATCTTCGGGTCGAGGCCGGTCATGTCGCGCCAGACCACGAGGATCCGCTTCTTCCCTTCGCGGTCGCCGGCAACGACCGCCCGGTAGGACCGACCGTCCTTCTCCTTACCGGTCTTGTCCTTTTCGTTCACCCATGTGAGGAGCCGGTGGAACCGGAGCCCGTAGAGCCAGTTGAAGGTCTCCACGAAGTCCACGGTCTCGGTCCTGGGCCCGTGGTCGGTCAGCACCTCCAGCGTGTAGTCGAACGGGTGCTCCAGCTTGGCGAGGTTGAGCATCGAGTCGCTCGCATCAACCGGCAGCTTCACGAGGTACCGGAGGCGATAGCCGTCCTCCCCAACCGCATCTCGGTGCGCCTTCTCGCGCTCCGCGAGGCGCTCTACGGCCTTGTCCGAAAACGTGTTGTGGAGCGCGTCTTCGTAGCTCTCGAGGCGAAGGACCTTCACGAGCCGCGGCGTCCGCTCGGCCTCCTCCTTGGTCGGCAGCCGGGCCGGTTTTCCGTCTTTCCACTCCGGCGCGAACATGACCTTCTGGATGCGCGGCAGGAGTACCGTGCCGAAGTAGTCGCCCATTTCGACCAGGATGAACTTGCGATGTCCGCCGTCTTCGCGGTTCAGGCTAATCACGGCATGGCCGGTGGTGCCGGAGCCGGCGAAGTAGTCTAAAACAAGCGCGTCTATGCCAGACACCGCATAGACTGAATCCCTAACTGTGTAGATAGACTTCGGGTACAGGTTTTCTTTTACTTTGAGACCCAAGTCCGTAAGCCACTTTGTGCCGTAGTCCCCAGCAATGTAGACGGGATCATCCCAGACCGTCTTGGGCTGCCTCTCCGCCTTGGCTTTATGAATCTGGATTTCGCCTGAAGACGTAATATGGACTTTCAGAAGATGTTTTATCCCCTCAACTGAATTGCACGCAATCGCCACTTCCGTTCGATGCCTTGGGAATCTACGGGATACACTGCTATTCTGCGACCAGCTTTATCGCATGGGATGTTTGCCTGTTTCGGGTGGAAGCCTTCATCACACACATCCCCGAACCCGACGATCTGACCGCTTTCGACGTAGATAGGATAGAAGCAATTCTTTGCAGTCTCGCGCTCGGACTCTCTACCCCACTTCCTGAGGTTGGCGTAATCCCATTCCGACTCCGGTATCGCTTTTGCGTGCGTCTCGGGTAGTGCAGGGGGTATACAGAAATACGCATAGTCGTGACTATAGGAGAAGTAATCGCCCTGGATGCCCTTCTTGTTGTGAACTACCGCGACGCACACTCTTTCGTGCTCTGGGAAATGCATAATCAGCAGTCGCCCGAGCACTTCCTGCTCGTTCTCATCGACGGCAACGATGTGGGAGCCATCCCGTGCGGCGAGTCGTTTGCTTGCGGCCAGTCGGTTGTCCATCAATGAAAGCCACGAGGAATGTTTGTAGTTGTTCTTGTAGAGGATTTCAGTTGTCTTCGAGTTGTACGGCGGATCGATATAGATGCACTTCACTTGCTCCCGATACCGCGCCTGCATGAGATTGAGCGCCTGGTAGTTCTCGCTGTGCACCAGCAGCCCGTCGGTCTGCTCATTCACATCGCCCATCGCCTCCAGTAGCCTCGCAGTGAAGCCCGCATCGAAGTGCTGCGTGTCCACGACCAGCGTCGGGTGCCGTTCGAGCACGTGTTCGTTGACCTTGCCCTTGGTATTGAAGAGGTCGGACTTGGGCTCCAGCGCGTACAGCTTCTTCCACTCGGCGAGCTGCGCCTTGTTGGCGAGCACTTCTGGCCACAGCGCGCGCGGGACGTTCTGAATGGGTACCAGGTAGTCGGTCCGAAGGACGAACTTCTTCTTCTCGAAGAGCCGCTTCTGGGCGTCCTCGATCTGGGCAAAGAAGGTGATGCGCGTGTCGGCAAGTTTACGGAAGACGCGGATCGTCCGGCGCTTGGCGTCGAAGTCGCCTTCGAGGTCGGCCTCGTGCACGACCTGGTCGCGGACGAAGAACTCCAGCTCCTGCCGGAGGAAAGCGCCGAGGTCCTTGTGGACGAAGTAGTCCGTGGTGTTCTTCTTCGTGAAGTGACGAAGCCTGCGGCGCAGGAGGGTCGGCGGCTCCTCGCCCTCGGCGGGGCTGCCGCCGGGCGTGCGCGCCGCGAGCGCGCCCCGCACGAACTCGTCTGTGACGGCTTCGAGGATCTTGGGCGCGGCCTCGTCGAGGATCGCCTCCTGGGCCTTGCTGTTCTTGCCGTACTTCGCGACCTCCGCCTCGGTCGGCAGGCGGTAATGGAACGGGACCGTGAAGGCGCGCGTGGCCTTGTCGAACGTCGCCTCCTTCGGGAGCGGGAAGAAGAAGCGGGTGTCGCCCTTCGTGTTGTCCTTGGGCGCCGTCGCCTCGACGAGCGTGAAGCGCACGCGGTACCCCCCGCCCACCGCCAAGACCTCGAAGGCGTAGTCGCGGAAGGCCTCGCCGGTCTTGACGTAGTGCTGGTCCTCGTTGGCCCAGTGAAATAGCACCTCCTCGCCGTTGTAGGGGACCGCGTAGGCGGCGCGCGCGCGGTAGAACCGGCGCGGGATGAAGTCGCCGGCGTCGTAGTACCGGGAGAACAAGGCGTAGAGGAGGTTGAAGACCTCGGAGCGCTGCGTCTCGGAGGCCTCGACCGCCTGGAGCCGGCTCCGGGCCTCCGCGTACTCCTTGACCGCCTTGGCCGCCGCGTGGGCCGGGTTGGGCTCTTCGCTCGGGAGAATGGCCTCGTCGGCAACGGACGCGCGTGCCCGCTCGGCCAGGTCGTCCACCCGTTTCTGAAGCGCCTCGCGCTCGGCGCCGGCCGCGGCCTCGAAGGCCCGGTCCACCTCGGCCGGGAGCTGCCTCTCCAGAAACGCCTCGACCTCATCCCTCTTCAGGCGGAAGAGCCGGTAGAGGCCGAAGTCCAGGTCGGCTACGTCGAGCTGAAACAGCTCGCGAAGAAGGCTCTTTAACCGCGTCCGGCTATCTATCTGCTTCATCGCCCCCTCGGCTCCGCTCTGTCCTGCTGGCTCGCATCAGGTCCGCCCAACAAGTGTCTCTACCCCGACCCGCCCGGCGTGTCAAGGCCCGGAATGCTCCGGGCCCGCGCCCCGCCCGGGCGGGGGAGCGGCGGCGATGGGGGCCTGGCGCGGCGGCGAAAGAATCGGATTGACTATATTTAAGAATTGCTATATATAATGAACCGCATGACTGATCCGGCCTCGACGACCGACCTCCAGGCCTTCAAGGCCGTCTTCTTCAAGGCGCTGGCGCACCCCGTCCGCATCCGCATCCTGGAGACCCTGCGGGCCGGCGAGCGGAGCGTGCAGGAGCTGCAGGCCGCCCTGGGCCTCGACCAGGCGGCGGTCTCGCAGCAGCTCGCCGTCCTGCGGGCCCGGAACATCGTCAGCGCCCGCAAGGAGGGCACCACGGTGCGGTACGCCGTGCGCGACGCCCTGGTGGGCGACCTGCTGGACGTGGCCCGCCGGGTCTTCAATAACCAGCTCGTCGGCACCCAGCGGATGCTCCGCCAGCTCCGCCGCGAGACCCGGCGCGCCAGAGGACGCTGATCCATGCTCCGCCAGCTCCGCGCGGCCCTCCGCGCCGGCATCGTGACCGAGCCGCCCCCCGACCGCCGCGAGATCGAGGACCTGGGCGTGCGCCTCTCCCAGGAGGCGCGGCGCCTCTTCGGGCGCTCGCTGCAGATCCGCGAGGTGGACGCCGGCTCCTGCAACGGGTGCGAGCTGGAAATCGCCAGCCTCACCGGCCCGCACTACGACCCCGACCGCTTCGGGATCCGCTTCGTGGCCTCGCCCCGGCACGCCGACTGCCTGCTGGTGACCGGCCCCGTCACGCGCAACATGGCCGAGGCCCTGAAGCGAACCTACGACGCCACGCCCGACCCCAAGATCGTCGTGGCGGTGGGCGACTGCGGCCGCGACGGCGGGATCTTCCAGGGCTCGTATGCGGTGGTCGGCGGCGCGGCCGCGGTGGTCCCGGTGGACGCCGTGATCCCCGGCTGCCCACCCTCGCCCAAGGCCCTGCTGGCCGGCCTGCTGGACCTCCTGGAGCGGCGGCCCTGATGGCCCTCCTGGCCTACGGAACCGCGGCCGTCTTCGGCTTGGTGGCCGGCACGCTGGGCGTCGCCGGCGCACTCGGCCACGCCTGGACCCTCCGGGTCCCGTGGCTCGTGCCCCTGACGGGCCTCGAGCTGGCCATGGACCCGCTGAGCGGCTTCTTCCTCGCCCTGGTGGGCGCCGTCACGGTTCCCGTCTCCATTTATGCCATGGCCTACGCCCGCCACGACCGGCGGGGACGCCTCGCCTTCCTGGCGTTCATCGCCGCCATGGCCGCGGTGCCCTTGGCCGCCAACGTGATGACGTTCGCCCTCGCCTGGGAGCTGATGTCCCTCGCCTCCTATTCCCTCGTGCTGCACGACCGCGATGCCGAGGAGTCGGTGCGCGCGGCCTGGGTGTACGCGGTGATGACGCACGCCGGGCTGGCCTGCCTGCTGGCCGGCATGCTGCTGCTGGGGGCGTGGACGGGGAGCCTCCGGTTCGCCGACTGGCGCGCCGCGGCGCCGCTCCTCTCGCCGGGGGCGCGCGGCTTGGCCTTCCTGGCCCTGGCCCTGGGCTTCGCCGGCAAGGCGGGCGTGATCCCCCTGCACGTCTGGCTCCCCGTCGCCCACCCGGCCGCGCCCAGCCATGTCTCGGCCCTCATGTCCGGCGTCATGATCAAGCTGGGGGTCTACGGGCTCCTGCGGGCCGGCCTCGATTGGCTGGGGCCCGGCCCCGCGTGGTGGGGGATCGTCGTGATCCTGGCGGGCTCGGTGTCCGCCCTGGTCGGCGTCCTCTACGCCCTGGTGGATCACGACCTGAAGCGCCTCCTGGCCTTCCACAGCATCGAGAACGTGGGGATCATCCTGATCGGCGCCGGCGCCGGCATGCTCTTCCGGCAGGCCGGCCTGGGGGCGCTGGCCGTCCTCGGGGTGGCCGCCGCCCTCTACCACACGGCGAACCATGCCGCCTTCAAGGCGCTCCTCTTCCTGGGGGCCGGCGCGGTGGTGCGCGGCACGGGCACGCGAAACATGGAGGAGATGGGCGGCCTCATCAAGCGCATGCCGTGGACGGCCGCCTGCTTCCTGGTGGGCTCCGTCGCTATCTCCGGCCTGCCGCCGCTGAACGGGTTCGTGAGCGAATGGTTGACCTTCCAGGCCCTCCTGCAGAACGCGCGCATCCCCTCCCCGGAGGTGAACCTGGTCTTCGCCCTGGCCATCGCGGCCCTGGCGCTCACCGGCGGGCTCGCGGCGGCCTGTTTCGTCAAGGCCTTCGGCATCACGTTCCTGGCGCTGCCGCGCAGCGGCGCGGCGGCGGCGGCGCACGAGGCGCCCGCCGCCATGCGCGCCGGCATGGTGGCCCTCGGCGCCGCCTGCGTCGCGCTCGGCCTGGGGCCGACCCTCCTGGTGCCGGTGCTCTTCGCCGTCGCGGCCCCCCTGGCCGGCTCCCCGGCCCCGCCGGTCGTCACCGGCTGGGTGGCCCTGAGCCTCCCCGGGGAGTTCGCCCGGCTCTCCACGCTGGGCGCCGCCGCCGCGCTGGTGGCGGGCCTCCTGATCCCGCTCGCCCTCCTGCGCCTGCTGGGGGCCGAACGCCGCTGGCGGGTCTACGAGACGTGGGGCTGCGGCCGCCTGGTGCAGACGGCCCGCATGGAGTACACGGCGACGGCCTTCGCCAATCCCTTCAAGCGCGTGTTCGACTTCTTCTACCGGCCCGTCCGGCGGCTGGAGGTGGAGGTCCACCCCGAGTCGCGCTTCTTTGTCCAGAAGATCACCTACGAGAACCCGACGCGATCGGTCTTCGAGGAGTGGCTCTACCAGCCCGCCCTGGAGGCCCTGCGCGTGGCGGCCCACCGGGTGCGCGCCCTCCAGTCCGGCAGCGCCAACCTCTACCTCGTCTACATCCTGGCCGCCCTGCTCCTCATGCTGGTGCTGGCGTGACCGCCAACCTCGTCTCCGGGGTCCTCCAGATGCTCCTGGTCGGAGCCGGGGCGCCGCTGCTGCTCGGCGTGGTCCGGACGCTCAAGGCGCGCCTCGTGGGCCGCCGCGGCCCGGACCCGTGGCAGCCCTACGCCGACCTCCGCAAGCTCCTGGCCAAGGAGGCGGTGGTCTCGGCCACCACCTCGTGGATCTTCCAGGTCACGCCCTACGTCCTGGCCGCCACCATGCTCACGGCGGCGCTCATCGTCCCGGCGCTGGTGGCGCGCCCGGCGCTGGGATTCGCGGGCGGGGCCATCTTCCTCATGTACCTCTTCCTCCTCGGCACCTTCTTTCTGGCCCTGGCCGGCCTCGATGCGGGCAGTGCCTTCGGCGGCATGGGGTCGAGCCGCGAGGCGGCGGTGGCCGCCCTGGCCGAGCCGACGGCCATCGTGGCCATCTTCGCCCTCGCCCTGCGCGCGGAGACCACCGACCTGGGCGGCATCGTGCGCCGCTTCGCCGAGGACCCCGGGGCCGCCGCGAACCCGGGCCACCTGCTGGCCTTCGCCGCCTTCTTCATCGTCATGCTGGCCGAGACGGGGCGCCTCCCGGTGGACAACCCCGCCACCCACCTGGAGCTGACCATGATCCACGAGGCGATGATCCTCGAATACTCCGGGCGCTACCTCGCCCTGGTGGAGTGGGCCGCGGCCATGAAACTCTTCCTCTTCATGACGCTGCTGGCCAACCTCTTCGTCCCCTGGGGCGTGCCGGCCGAGGTAACGCCCCTGTCCCTGCTGGTCGGTCTCCTGGCCCTCGCCGCGAAGCTGACGCTGCTGGCCGCGGTCCTGGCGGTCACCGAGACCGCCGTGGCCAAGCTCCGCCTCTTTCGCGTGCCCGAGCTCCTGGCCGGCTCCTTCGCCCTGGCGGTGCTGGCCGTCGCCTCGGTGTTCCTGGTGCGATGACGTCCCTCACGAATCTGACCGCGTTCCTGTGCCTGGTGGTGGCCCTGCTGCTCGTCTGGCGGCAGAGCTGGCCGGGGCGCCTCCGCCTCTTCGTCTGGCAGTCGGCCCTGCTGGCCGTCCTCACCGCCCAGATCGCCCTCTTCTCGGGCCGGCGGGGCCTCTTCGCGGTGGCCGGGGCCTTCGCCCTCATCAAGGTGTGGGGCATCCCCCGCGCCCTCCGGCGCATCGCCGCGGGCGCCCCGGTGCGCCCGGTGGCCCCGGGCCGGTCGGCCGGCATCCCCCTCCTGGTGGCGGGCGGGCTGGTCATCGCGGCCTACGCCATCGTCCTGCCGGTCTCGCGCACCATCACGCTCCCCACCAGTGATGCCATCCCGCTCACCTTCGCCATGGCCCTCATCGGCCTCTACCTGTGCGTCACCGGGCGGGACGCCTTCGGGCAGATCCTCGGGTTCCTGACCTTCGAGAATGGGATCTTCGGCGTGGCCCTGGTGGCCGCCTACGGGCTGCCGGGCATCGTGGAGGCCGGCGTCTTCCTGGACGTGCTGGTCATCGTCCTTATCATGGAAGGGCTCGTCCTGCGCATGCGCCGCGAGCACGACTCCATCGCCGTGGACCGGCTCCAGGACCTCCGCGGATGATTCTCCTGGTCCTCCTGGCCCTGCCGCCGGCGGGCGCCGCCCTGCTCGTGCGGGCGCGCGGACGTCTGGCGCAGGCGGCGCACCTGGCCACGGCCGCGCTCACCCTCGCGGCGGCGCTGGGCCTCGCCGCGGCGGTCGGCCGGGACGGCCAGGTGGTCGCCCTGGACGGCCTGCTGCGGGCCGACGCCCTCTCGGCCTGGATGGTGGTGCTGGTGGCCTTGGTCGGCGCGCTGGCGGCCCTGGAGGCGCCGCACCACGTCCCGCCCGCCGCGCCCCGGGCCTTCTACCCGCTCTTCCACCTCTTCATGTTCACCATGCTCCTGGCCGTGACCACCGACGACGTGGGGCTGATGTGGGTCGCGGTGGAGGGCACGACCCTGGCCTCCGTCTTCCTGGTGAACTTCGAGCAGACCCGCGCCTCCCTGGAGGCCTCCTACAAGTACCTCATCGTGTGCTCGGTGGGCATCGCCCTGGCCTTCGTGGGCACCGTGTTCGTCTATCTGACCGACGTCCACCAGTTCGGAAGCGCCGCCCAGGCCCTCCGGTGGACGACGCTGGTGCGCCTGGCGCCGGGGCTCCCCCCCCGCGTCATCGAGCTGGCCTTCGTGTTCCTCATCGTGGGGTACGGCACCAAGGCCGGCCTTGTCCCCATGCACACCTGGCTGCCGGACGCGCACAGCGAGGCCCCCGCGCCGGTGAGCGCGCTCATGTCGGGGGTCCTGTTGAGCGTGGGGATCTACGCGGTGCTCCGGTTCAAGCCGGTGGTGGACCTGGCCGCCGGCCCCGGGTTCGCGCGGCGGCTGCTGCTGGCGCTGGGGCTGGCGTCCATGGCCGTGGCGGCGGCGTCCCTCTGGGCCTCCACGAACTACAAGCGGATGCTGGCCTACTCGAGCGTGGAGCACATCGGCATCGTCTGCCTGGGGATCGGCTTCGGCGGCCCCTGGGGCATCGCCGGGGCCGTCCTCCACATCGCCAACCACGCCCTGGCCAAGTCGGTGCTGTTCCTGCTCTCGGGCCGAATCCGCGCGGCCTACCGCTCGGCCGAGATCCCCGCCGTCCGCGGCCTCCTGGCGGCGATGCCGGTGGCCGGCGCAGGCTTCCTGGGCGGCATGCTGGCCCTCATGGGGCTCCCGCCCTTCGGCCTGTTCGTGAGCGAGGTGATGGTCTTCGGGGCCGGGTTCCGCGGCGGCTTCGCCGCCGTCGCAGTGGCGGGGCTGGTGTTCCTGGTCGTCGCCTTCGGCGGGCTGCTCCGCTCGCTGCACGCGATTTTGTACGGCGTCCCGCCGGCCCCCCCGGCCCCCGAGACCAAGGCAGGGACGGCGGCGCTGGTGAGTGTCGTCGGGCTCGCCTTGCTCGTCCTCATCGGCCTGGCCTGGCCGCCGGGCCTGGCCGCCGCCCTGGAGCGCATCGCGGCCATCGTGGGATCGTGAGCCGATGACGACCGATGCCACAGGGCTCCAGCGCGCCCTCGCCGATTGGGGGGCGACGGGCCTGGCCGCGGTGCCGGGCGGCGTCGCCTGCCGTATCCCGCGCGAGGCCATCCTCATGCTGGCGGATCGCCTCGCCGCCCTCGGGCTGGAGCTGCAGCTCCTGGCGGCGGCGGACACCCGGACGGCCTCGGGGGACTACACTCTCACCTACGTGTTCGCCCCGCCGGCGCTGCGGCCCCGGGCCACCGTTCAGGTCTCGGTGCCGGCGCAGGCGCCCCGCTTCCCGTCCCTGGCGACCCGATCCTTCGCGGCCAGCCGGTTCGAGCGCGAGATCCACGACCTCTTCGGACTTATCCCCCTGGACCACCCGGACCTCCGGCGGCTGGCCCTGCACCAGTTCTGGCCCGAGGGCTACTTCCCCCTGCGGCGGGACGTGGCGGCGCGCACGGACTTCGCCGACGAAGGCCAGCCCTTCCCCTTCCGACACGTGGAGGGCGAGGGCGTGTTCGAGATCACGGTGGGTCCGGTCCACGCCGGCATCATCGAGCCGGGCCACTTCCGGTTCAGCGTGGAGGGGGAGACCATCGTCAACCTGGAGACGCGGCTCGGCTTCGTGCACAAGGGCACCGAGAAGCTCTTCGAGACGCTTTCCTTCGACCGGACCCCGGAGCTGGCCGAGCGAATCTCGGGGGACGAGAGCGTGGCCCACGCCCTGGCGTACTGCGAGGCCCTGGAGGGGCTGGCGGGGTGCGCCGTGCCCCCCCGGGCGGCGTGGCTGCGCCTGGTGCTGCTGGAGCTGGAGCGCCTCTACAACCACGTGGGCGACGTCGGCATGATCATCAACGACACCGGTTTCGCCTTCGGGCACACCCACTGCTTCCGGGTCCGGGAGGAGCTGCTGCGGCTCAACGAGCGCCTTACTGGCCACCGGCTCCTGCGCGGCGCCGTGCGGCCCGGGGGCGTGGTCGTGCCCATGGGGACCGCCGCCGTCGCGGAGGCGGCGCTGGCGGCGGGGCGCCTGGTCGAGGAGTTCGACGGGATCGCCCGCCTCTCGCTGGACAACACGCTGGTGCTGGAGCGGCTCCAAGGGACCGGGCGGCTCACGACACGCACGGCGCGCGAGATGCAGGTGGTAGGCTTGGTGGGACGGGCCAGCGGCATCGACGCCGACGCCCGGCGCGACGCCCCCTTCGCCGCCTACGGGGAGGCCGAGGTGCGCGTGCCGGCGTACGACGCCGGGGACGTGTGGGCCCGCACCATGATGCGCATCGAGGAGGCGCGCGAGGCCGCGCGGCTCACTCGCCTGGCCGCCGACCGCCTCCCCGACGGGCCCGCACACGCCTCCCTCGGGCCGCTGCCCGCGGGAGGGCACGCGGTCAGCCTGGTGGAGGCGTGGCGCGGCCCCATCTGGTACTGGGTGCTGGCCGACGGACCGGCGTCGCTCGCCCGGGTCAAGGTCGCCGACCCGTCGTTCCGCAACTGGCCGGCCCTTGAGTACGCGGTGCTCAACAACATCGTCCCCGACTTCCCCCTCTGCAACAAGTCCTTCAACCTCTCCTACTCCGGCAGCGATCTGTAGAAGACTGCTGAAGAAAGGCCCGGCATCGCTTCGTGTTGTCGACACTGCGGCAGCGGCTTCGGCGTCGCCGCAGGTCGCCCTCACCGCGACGTCCACGCCAAGCTCGGCTCGCTCCGCCCCTCCCGCGCTGCCTCGCATCTGGGCCTTCTTGCGCGGCCTGCCCGACGTCCGCTCTCCAGCACCTCCTGATCCTCGACCTGCCATTCGGGGGGGCTACCCGGGACAAACGCGCCGTTGGAAGTTGGCTGCCTGGGGCCGGTTGCTCTACGGCCAACTCACAATTCCGCGTCTGCAAGAATTGCAGGGGAACCGGTGAGCCTTAAAACCCACACAGCAGCCCCTACTTCTTTACTGTTACGCACATTCGGATACCAGGTGGCCTCTTTTTCGACTGCAAGAAGTGCGGAGATGTGCTGGTGACGTGCTGGCCCACATGGCTGAATAGGTCGCCGAAGCTCTGCAACTCTTTGAAACCATGAAGGCGTAGCGACACTTCTGGCATCGCCTTGGGGTGGCACGCCTGTTGCGATGGTCACTACTGGGCTTGGTGACGGTCTCGCTTGTGACCCGGCGCCGGAAGACCATGGTGGCGGGCGCGAGGGAACGCGGGAGATGGCGGAGGCAATGCGTGGCCGACCCTGCGGGGCTTATACTGGGCGAATCGGCCCAAGGACCTCTTGGAACGTGGGACCCCGGGATACGCCGGAGGTTCAAGAGGACCTTTGTTGGCAACTCTCACTCGGTGCTGAGGCCTCCCCATCGCGGGGATCAGATGAAATTCATTTGAGATAAGCGTTCACGCCCTTGGTTTCTTTTTCCCCCGCCCACGTCTCGGGTGTAGCCCGCCTTGCGTCCGGCGGCCGGACGGGCGGCAGACGAGCTGCCGCCCCTACGACGTGTGAGGCAAGGGCCAGTTGCTACCGAGCATGGGGATCTCCTGAACGGTTACCATGTGAGATTTGAGGGCCGGCCGGCCTTATGGCGGGAAGCGCGGGGGGCCTGCCATCCCCTTGGGAGCGGGGTCTCTTCGAAAGAGCGAGACGCTGCCCAGAGAAGGCGCCCGCTACAAAGGAGGCTGTTCGATGGACCCTGGTAGGAAAAAGCACCAAACGAAGGCCGAACCGAAGCCTTCAACAGAGAGCGACCGGAATGTCAGCACGAGAATCCGGCATGACCTGCTTCGCCTGGAGGCCCAGATTGATCTAGCCACGGGGCACCCATCGGCCTATACGAAGCGCAACCGATTCGCTCTTGCGCTCCTGAAGCAAGGGTCCGTCGAGGCGGCGATCGACCAGTTCAACACCGCCATTGCCATCTCAGACGAGCAGGTGGACGCTCAGTTCCTCATGGCCTGTGAGCTCATTGACCGCGGTCGACCCAGCGAAGGGGTGCGCGCCCTGAGACGGGCATCACGTATTCGGCTCCACAAGGCAATCATGCGCTATGCTCTTGAATCCACATACTATGATCATTCCATCATCGAGTTGGCGATGGACGAGTGGAGAGTCTCCCTTGGCCTCCGGGGTGGTGCTGGGGCGATACCTTTCACGAAGGATCGGGCCGGGGGCGAGGTCCGGCCGGCTCCTGGAGCGTACGGCGGCCAGGGGCTCGCCGGCCCCAATGGATCCAGTGGCGTGGATCGGGGGATGGGGCAATGAGCCGGCCACTCGCAGCTTCCCGGGAGGGCGTGGCGATGGAGGGCCAGCATCTCCTCGGGAAGATCGGCCCCATCGCGAGGCTCCCGGTCGCGCCCGGAGACCAGGCGCGAACCTACCTCAAAGGGGTTCTGGACGAGCTGGGGTGTCCCTACGAATCGGTCCCGTTCTCGAGCGTGTTGCGCTTGCCGGTGGCTTGGCGAGTGCAGGTGCAGGATCTGACTCCAGGGAGCGGGTGGTGCACGGTTCCATCGGCTGCCGCTGTGGGATCGCCCACCTGTCGGGAGGTAGAGGGTCGAGTGACCTCTGCGGGAACTGGCGCGCCCATGGAATACCAGCTTGGCGGGGAAAGCTACCGGGGGAGCATCGTGCTGGCGGCCCTGGGGGCCCTGCCGTCGCGCCAGATCATCTACACGGCCCGAGACCACGGGGCGGTCGCCGCACTCCTGTACCATCCGCGGGCGTCCAGCGTCAGGGCCGTCGCGCCGGACGCACGCCTCCCGCTGCCGGCGGCGACGATCAGCCGGGAAACGGCGAACGTGCTTACCCGTATGGCCAGAAGGGCACGCCTCGAGGTTGACAGCGAAGAACGGGATCTCCCGTTCGAGAATATCTTCGTGCGGCGAGGCGAGGGACCTCTGCACATCGTGGTCATCGGGCATTACGACTCACGCCCGCTGCGCCTGGGGCCGGGAGGGAGATCCTTGAGTCTCGCCGTGATGCTCTCGCTCCTGGCTACCGTGCGCCCCCCAGCGGACCGGCGGCTCACGCTTGCCTTCCTGGATGGCGAGGAAGTCGGATCGGTCGGGTCCGCCCGTTATTACGATGATGTGCGGGCAGAGGTTCTTGAGCCGCCCGACCTGGTTGTGGACCTGAATGCCCTGGGGACGCGCCGCGACCTGGGGATGGAGGTCCGGCACCCTCATGGGGATGGGTCCGGGCTCAAGGAACTCGCCGTGCGGACCTTCCAGGCAGCCGACCTTTCTGTAACCTCGCGGGGGGTGGACCGGAGTTTTTATGGGGGAAGGCCTATCCCCGGTGTGCGATGGCCCGTCGTGGTGCTTGGTGGTCGACCGCGGCGCCGCGTTCCTTCCTGGGACCCGGGGCAGGGCATGCCGGATCGCTGGGGGGTCAGTCGACTCATCGGGCCCATCACTACACTCCTGTGCGAGGCAAAGGGGTAGGAGGGGGCGCAGGGAAACGCGATGGTTCCCACCGAGGCACATCCGTGGACTAAAGCGGCGGTGGTTGGCGGACCGTGCGGTGCGGACCCCGCCGCGGCCGATTGTGGAGGGGGGCGTCACATCCGATGGGTCGATTTGGCGGAGACTTCAAGGGAAGCGCAGCGACAGATGACCAGCTATCCGAGGGCCCCTACCCGCCCATCGAAAGGTTCCCGGTCGCGCCCGCACAAGAGACGCGTCATTATCTGAAGCGGGTGTTAGACCAGTTGGGGTTCCCGTACCAGACGGTTTCGCTCGAAATCGCGATACGCGTTCCGGTGGCTTGGCAGGTTCAGGTACTGGTCTCCAGCAGAGTGGCAAAGTGGCGGGTGGTCCCGTCCGCCGCGGCGTTAGGGTCGCCAACCTGTCGGAAAATAGAAGGTGCTGTCATCGACGTCGGGACCGGCGCGCCCGAGGAGTACCGCCTCGGTGATAGCGTGCACCGGGGCAGCATTGCATTGGCGTCTCTGGAGACAGTGCCGGCACGGGAAATCCTCCTCACCGCCCGCGACCATGGAGCGCGGGGTGTACTCCTGTACCACCCACGCGCATCCACCGTCCGCGCCGTGGCTCCCGATTTCCGGATCCCGCTCCCCGCTGCGACGATCGGTCTGGAAACAGCCACATCCCTAGCCCGGGAGGCCGGACGGGCACGAATCAGCGTGGAGAGAGAAGAGCGGGGCGTCGCGTTCGAGAATAGTTTCGTGCGGCGAGGGGAGGGCCCTTTACACCTCCTGGTAGCCGGTGATCTCGATTCCCGTCCGCT
>Ga0326597_10007064_pt1 | contig 15309 bp, 7 predicted proteins | sample RVTome_12_FD_203789 | JGI IMG/M metagenome (GOLD analysis project Ga0326597, IMG submission 203789) | Soil microbial communities from uranium-contaminated site in the Upper Colorado River Basin, Wyoming, United States - RVT100D185 | ecosystem: Environmental > Terrestrial > Soil > Contaminated >... | reverse complement strand
CGCGGGAGTCCTTCTCGGCCCGCTCGATCTGCCGCTCGATTTCGCGCACGCCACCCAGGTACTCGTCGAGCTTGCGCCGGTCGCTGGGTCCGAGCTCCCGCGCGAGCGCTTGCGCGCGGCCCAGCACCACGTCGAGCACGCTGCGGCGGTCGGCCAGGCGTCGCGCGCGCGCCGCGGCGTCGAGCGGCACGTCGTCGGCGCCGAAGAGACGCTCGAACGCCATCCGCGGGTTGGTCTCGGGCGGCATCGGAGTCGTCTCCGAGCGCCAGGAGATGCTGTTGGTGTAGGCGCAGCTGTAGCCCGAGTCGCAGTTGCCGACGGTGCGGGACTCCTCGCAGCCGAGCTCCAGCGACGCGAGGCGGGTCTTGTCACCGAGCGCCCGCGCCGCCAGCTGGTCGACCGAGACGCCGTTGTGGATGTCGGCGCCGGCCGTCTTGCGCGGGTGGACGCCGGTCAGGTACGAGCCGCCGGCGCGCGCGTGGTCGCCCGGCCCGTCGCCGAGAGCGTTGCCGTTCTTGTGGGCGAGGCCGGAGACGACGACGATGCGGTCGCGGAAGGGCTCGAGCGGCTTCAGGATCCGTGACAGCTCGAAGTCGCGTCCCTCACCGCTGGGCGTCCAGTCCGCGCCGGTCACCCCGTTCGGGACGTACGTGAACGCGAGGCGCAGCGGCGCGGGCAGGGGCTGCGCGAAGGCCGGAGTCATAGCGTCGAGCGCAGGCAGCGCCAGGCTCGCACCCATCCCGCGGAGCAGCGTCCGCCGGTCGAGCGACTTGCGCGTGATCAGGCTCACGACGCCTCCTCTTCCCTCCGCCGCTGGAACGGCAGGCTCTTCACGATCTCCAGCACAAGCGCCGAGAAGCGATAGTCGCTCGCTGCCAGCCGGCTCGAGATCGCCTCGACCGTCCGCCGGTCGTAGCGCTCCAGGCCGCGGCCGAGCGCGAAGGTCAGCATCTTGGCCGTGACGGCCCGGGCGAAGGCCTCGCGGTCTTCGCCGAGGACGCTCGCGAGCCCTGAGGCGCCCGAGAAGCTGCGGCCGTCAGGCAGCGTACCCGAGGCGTCGATCGGCCATTTGCCGTCGGCTTCGCGCCAGGCGCCGATCGCGTCGTAGTTCTCGAGCGAGAAGCCGAGCGGGTCCATCTTCTGGTGGCAGGCGGCGCACATCGGCTGCGTGCGGTGCGCTTCGAGCTGCTGCCGGAGCGGCGCGTCCGCTCCCACCTTCGCCTCGTCGAGCCGGGGCACGCCGGCGGGCGGGTCGGGCGGCGGCGCGTTCAGCATGTTCTCCAGGATCCACTTGCCGCGCAGCACGGGCGAGGTGCGGGTCGCGTACGACGACACCGTGAGCACACTCGCGTGGGTCAGGATGCCGCGGCGGCGCGGGTCCAGAAGCTCCACGCGCCGGAACTCCGGCCCCTTGACGCCCTCGAGGCCGTAATGGCGCGCGAGGCGTTCGTTGACGAAGCTGTAGCGCGCGTCGATCAGCTCGACGAGGCTACGGTCCTCGCGCAGCAGGTGCAGGAAGAGCAACTCCGTCTCACGGCGCATCGCGAGCCGCAGGCCCGAATCGAACTCGGGAAAGCGCTCGCGATCGGGGCTCACCGACTCGAGCGCGCGGAACTGCAGCCACTGCCCGGCGAAGGCCTCGACGAGTGCCGCCGCCTTCTCGTCCCGAAGCATGCGGGTGACCTGGGCTTCGAGCACGTCCGGACTCGACAAGCGGCCCCGGTCGGCGAGGTCGATGAGCTCGTCGTCGGGCATGCTGACCCACAGGAAGTAGGAGAGCCGCGACGCCAGCTCGTGATCGGTCAGCCGGCGACCCGGCGCGCCCGGCCGCGCCGGCCGGCCGCGCTCGGTGCGGAACAGGAAGTCGGGCGAGACCAGCAGCGCCTGGAGCGCGAGCGCCAGGCCGTCTTCGAAACGCCCGCCGCGCGCCTGCGCCCGCGTCACGAGGCGCACGAGCGGGTCCACGTCCGCCGCGCTGACGGGCCGCCGATACGCGCGACGCGCGAGCCGCGTGAGGATCAGCCGGGCCGCCCGAGGAGTGTGGCGATCCCTCGACACCGGGCCGTAGATCTTCAGCAGGCTCGCCGCGGACGCGCTGCGTGCGGGCTCGTACGGCCCCAGCAGCTCCAGCCGAGTCACCCTCACGTCGTTGGCCGGGGCCCTCTCCGCGAGCCGCTTCTCGAAGGCCTCGCGCGCCTTGGCGAGCCGCTCGGGTGTCGCGTCCTTCGGCGGCCGGAACTCGGGCGGCGGAGGCAGCGGCCGCCTCGAGGGGTTGTTCCCGCCGTAGCTCGCGGGCAGGCCCTCGAAGATCCTGACGATCGTGCCCGAGAGCCGGTGCTCGCCCGCCGTGATCCGAAGGCGCAGCTCGCGTGTCTTGCCGCTGAAATCCTGCCGGTCGCGGCTGAACGAGCCGAGGCCCTCGGGGTCGAGCGCGACTATGCCTTGCTCGCGGTCGTCGACGAAGAAGCCGACTTCGACCGGCTCGGAGCCGCCCGGGCGCTCGCCGCCCAGGATCGCGCGCACCACGTAGTCGGCCGTCACCGGAAACCGCTGCGCAGCGTGGACGGCGTTGCGCAAGGTGAGGCCCGTCGCGTCGTACTCCGGGGGCACCACCGGCGACGGCTCGACCCGCGCGCGCGTGGCCTCCAGGCGAACGAGCCCGGGGCGGGGCGCTTCGGGTCCGAAGAGGGCGGCGCGCGCGACGCGCTCGGCGGCCGTGACGTAGCGCTCCATGAGCGCCGGCGAGAGCGACAGTACGTCGCCGTTGTTGTCGAACCCATAGCCCGAGTCGTCCTGCGGGAAGTCGAGCGCGGGGCGCAGATCGACGCCCAAAAGGTCGCGTACCGTGTTGTCGTACTCGACCCGGTTCAGGCGTCGCGCCGTGACGCGACCCGGGTCCGGCGGAGCCGCCGCGTCGTGCCGCGCGAAGGCCGTCTCGATCCAGCGGGTGACGAGCTCGAGCTCCGCGTCGGCGAGCGGCGGAAACGGAGCCGGCGGCATCTGGCGCGTGCGAGCCTTTTCGACCACCTTCTCCCACGTCTTCGGGTCGGCCAGGATCTTGGCTTCGGTTTCGAAGCTCGCGAGGTCGAGGTCGGCATTCCGCAACGCCGGGTTGTGGCAGGCATGGCACGAGCGCTCGAGCACGGGCTTCACGTCGCGCTCGAAGTCGGCGGCTCCGCCGGCCGCCGGGCCGGCAACCAGAGCTATGAGGATGGGGAGCAGATCGCCTCCCGGCCGCTGGAAGAGGGTCGTTCAGGGCAGTATACGCCGGCCCTGTGGGCCACGAGAGCCCACCTTGCGCTCGACCGTCAGGCGGCCCCGTAGACGCAGGTCGCCGCTCGACGTGCCCAGCTCCAGCTCGAACTCTCCCGGCTCCACCGCAAGCGCCTTGCGGGCTTCGTCGTAGCGCGCGAGGTCGCGCTCGGGAACGAGCGTGAAGCGGACCCGGCGCTGCTCCCCCGCCCGCAGGAAGACCCGCTGGAAGCCGCGCAGCTCGCGTATCGGCGCCGGAGCGGTCGTCTGGACGTCGCGGGCGTAGAGCTGCACGACCTCGTCTCCGTCCCGGCTGCCGACGTTCTTCACGTCGAGCGAGACCTCCACGCTGTCGCTCACGTCCGCACGCGCTCGCGAGAGGTGGAGGTCGGTGTAGGCGAAGCGCGTGTACGAGAGGCCGTGGCCGAACGGATAGAGCGGCTGGCCGCGGAAGTAGCGATAGGTCCGGCCCTCCATCGCGTAGTCGGCGAACGGAGGCAGCTCCTCCACGGACGCGTAAAAAGTGACGGGCAGGCGGCCCGCGGGGTTGTAGTCGCCGAACAGCACGTCGGCGAGGGCGTCTCCGCCGCGCTGGCCCGGGTACCAGGCGACGACGATCGCGCGGAGCTTCTCCTGCGCCCAGCGAAGGCCGATCGCCGAGCCCGTCGTCAGCACCAGCACCACCGGCTTGCCGGTCGCGTGGAGCGCCTCCAGCATCTTCTTCTGGATCGCGGGCAGCTCGATGTCCGTGCGGTCCCCTCCCGCGAAACCGGGGTACGACACGCGCATCTCCTCGCCTTCGACCTCGGCCGTCAGCCCGCCCACGAAGACCACCACGTCGGCCGCACGCGCGGCGGCCACGGCCTCGTCGAACGGCGTTCCCACGCCGGGCAGGCGCCACCCGAGCCGCACCTCGGCGTCGCGGACGTCCTCGAAGTACTCGAGCCGGAGCTCGTGCTCGCGGCCGGCCTCGAGCGCCACGCGCGCGCTCACGGCTCTTGCCACGCTCGTCTCGCTCCACTCCTCGACGAGCTTCTGCCCGTCGACGAAGAGCCGCACGCCGTCGTTGGCCGTGACCGTCAGCTCGTACTCGCCGGTCGCGGGCGGCACCAGCGTGCCGCTCCAGCGCACGGAGAAGCCGTCGCCGTCGAGCGCCCGCCCCGCGTCGAGCTCGCCGCGGGCCACCGGCTCGTCCGTGGGCGCGCCGCGGTCCCAGCGGAAAGCCAGCTTCGGATCGACACGCGTCACGACCGGTTCGCCCTGCAGCTCACGGCCCCGGAAGTACTGGCCGGTGAGTCCACGCTCTGTGGAGCCGCGCACCGGCCGGAGGTATGCGGAGTCGATGACCGTCGCTGCGCGCGGGTCCTGGCGGCCCTCGACCAGGTCCACCCCTCGCGCGTAGAGGACGCGCGTGCGAGGCGAGACCGCGTTCCGGATCCCGGCCAGAATCGTGACCGGCCGCGACGGCGTTCCGTGGTAGTTGCCGAGCAGCGTGACGAGGTCGTCGGCGTTCGGCCCCACGACGGCGAGCGTGCCGACGTCCTTTCTGAGCGGCAGGATCCCGTCGTTCTTCAGCAGCACCATCGACTCCTGCGCCAGCTTCCGCGAGAGACGGTCGTGCTCCGGCGCGTCGTTCACCGAGTACGGGATCTGCGCGTAGCGCACGCGCTCCGGCGGATCGAACATCCCGAGCTTGAGCCGCGCGCGCATCAGCCGCTGGAGCGCCAGGTCCAGGTCGCTTTCCTTCAGCAAGCCGCGCTCGAGCGCCTTCCCGAGCGTCTTGTAGACGCTGCCGCACTCGAGGTCGCAGCCCTTCGTCACGCCGAGCGCGGCCGCCTCCTCGGGCGTCGCGACCAGCTTGTGACGCGCGTGGATGTCGTCGATCGCGCCGCAGTCGGACACCACGTGGCCGGCGAAGCCCCAGTCCTTGCGCAGGATGTCGAGCAGCAGGCGCTGGCTCGCCGAGGCCGACTCGCCGTTGACGCGGTTGTAGGCGCCCATCACGGACTCCACGCGGCCCTCGACCACGAGATCACGGAACGCGGGCAGGTAGGTCTCGTGCAGGTCCCGCTCGCTCGGGCGGGCGTCGAAGTGGTGGCGGTCCTGCTCCGGGCCGCTGTGGACGGCGAAGTGCTTGGCGGTGGCGCTCGCGCGGTAGTAGCGCGGGTCGTCGCCCTGCAGGCCCTTGACGAACGCCACCCCCAGCCGCCCCGTCAGGTATGGGTCCTCGCCGTAGGTCTCCTGTCCCCGCCCCCAGCGCGGGTCGCGGAAGATGTTGATGTTGGGTGACCAGAACGTGAGCCCCTGGTAGCGCCCGCGCTTGCCCTGGCGCACGAACTGGTGGTGCTTGGCCCGGCCTTCGTTCCCGATCACGACCGCCATCTCGTGGACGAGCGGCGCGTCGAACGTAGCCGCGAGGCCGATCGCCTGCGGGAAGACGGTGGCGACGCCCGCGCGCGCGACGCCGTGCAGGGCCTCGTTCCACCACTCGTAGGCCGGCACCCCCAGCCGCGGAATGGCCGCCGCCTGGTTCGTGAGCTGCGAAACCTTCTCGGCGGCGGTCATGCGCGCCACGAGGTCCCGCGCCCGCGACTCGAAGTCGAGGTCGGGGTTCAGGTAGGGCGCCTTCTCCGGCTCTTGAGCCTCGCCGCCGGCGGCGGCCCACGGCACGCCACGCACCGCCGCCGCCAGTTGCAGGGCGATGCCGAGGCTGAGCAGGATGGTGGCGCGACGTGCTGGTTGCGCCCGGAATGGTTTCCTCACGTGGGTGGCCCTCGGGCCGGGATTATGGTCCAACGTGGGCCGAATTCAATCGACCCCGGATCCGTCGCCGGAGCCGTGACGTCTACGCCACGACCGGGGCCGCGAACACCGGGCTGTTGACGAGGGCCGCCGCACCGCGCAGGCGCGGGTGTTCGCCGAGTGGAACGACGAGGATCTCGGTCTCCCCCGCTTCCCGGATGAGCGCGTGCTCCCGCATCGCGTGTTGCACGCGCGGCAGGATCAAGTCCCAAGCGTCGGTGATCTCACCGCTCACGTAGATCCGCCGCGGCTCGACGGCCTTCACGATCGTCGCGAAGCCTCGGCCCAGGTAATAGCCGGTCTGCTTGAGCGTCTCGAGTGCGCGAGCCTCCCCCTGCCGGGCGCGGGCGACGATCGTCGCGACCGTGGTGTCGCTCGGCACGGCCGATTCCGGCCAGGAGGGGTCGGTTCCGCGATAGCGGGCCACCGTAGCCCGGACCGAGACGTAGGCCTCCCAGCAGCCCTTCTGCCCGCAGGCGCAGAGCGGGCCGTCCATGGTGAGTGCTATGTGGCCGAACTCGCCCGCGTTGTTGTTCGCGCCGCGGAGCAGCTGCCCGTGGATCGCGATGCCGACGCCGACGCCGTCCGAGGCGTTCACGAACGCGACTGGCCCGTCGACTGGCGCGTGCCCGCGCACGGCCCACACCTGCGCGAGCACGCAGGCCTTCACGTCGTTCTCCACCACCACCGGCAGCCCGATCGCCGCTCGCAACGGCTCCTGCAGCTCGACGTCCCGCCAGCCGAGCGTCGGAGCGTTGCGCAGGCGCCCGCGCTCGAGGTCTACGAGCCCCGCCACCACGATGCCCACGCCGAGGCACTCCCCGAACTCGGGATGCTCGGCCAGCAGCCGCTCGATGTTCCGCGCCAGGGCCTTGACCAGGCCGTGCGCGGGGCGCCTGGTCGGGAACTCCTGGATGTCCAGCAGCGGGTGACCGAGCGGGTCGGTCACCAACATCAGCGTCCGGCTCGCGCTGATGTCCACGGCCAGCGCGCAGCTCCTTCGCGTCTCGATGTAGAGGTGCCGGGGCTTGCGGCCGCGCTTGCTCTCGCCCTTCGCGCCTTCGAAGACCTGCTTCGCCCGCAGCAGATCCTTCACCAGACGGCTGATCGCACCTCGGCGCACCCCCATCAACCGAGCCAGATCCGCGCGGGAGATCGGCTGTCTCGACCGCACCAGGTTGAGAGCGATCTGGCGGTTGATCTCGCGCGAGGTCCCGCGACGCGCGATGTGGAAGGCTGTGGGACTGATTCGGCGCATCCCTGCTCCCCTGGGCTACCCCTGAGTGTCGCGCGATTATGGTCCAGAATGAGTGCCGTGTTCCCGAGGGCTCTCCTCTTCATGTGCGCCATCGCCGCGAGCGCCGTCGCCGCGACGAGCTCGCAGGTGCTTCCACCCGGTGAAGCGAACGCCTCGGCGCGGGCCCGGTTGCTCGAGCATCAGCGCGAGGCCGTTTCTCTGCTGAAGCGGGCCGCGCAAGCGGCTGCTCCTGCGGATGACGTGCGCCGTGCCCTCAAAGGAGCCGCCGAACGGATCGAAGCCCTCGCCGACGGCAGCGCCGCTTCACCGCTCGCTTCCGAGCTGCGGACCGAGCTCGGGCGTGCCGGGCGCGAGGTCCTGAGCGCATCCCGGACGAACCCTGCCGCGCGCATCGACGCGGGCCGCTGGCTCGCCCTGCTCGAACGCGCGCGAGCCCAGCTCGAGGGTGAGATCGCCCTGGGCTTGAGCCTCCAGGGCAGCTACAGCCAGACGAAGGTCCAAGAGCCGGCGTACGGGGGCCACGCCTCGGCCATGGGACCGGGGCCGGCCCAGGCCCCTCCCGCGCTCGACAATCCCGAGGGCGTGCCCGCGCCGGTGCAGTTCGAGGAGGCCACCCGCCTGCCCACGCGCACGTACTGCGGCGGACCCACGAAGGACCACGTCCTGGAGTCGGGAGGCAGCGGGGTGGCGCTTCTCGACTACGACGGCGACGGGCGACTCGACGTGTACCTGGTCACGGCCGCCGAACTCACGGCGGCACGCGAGCGCGTCCCGCACAATAACGCGCTCTACCGCAACCTCGGCGGGTGGAAGTTCGAGGACGTCTCGAAGCAGGCGGGCGTGGACGCGGCCGCCTGGGGCAACGGCGTGTGCGCCGGCGACTTCGACGACGACGGCCACCTCGACCTCTACGTGACGAACTGGGGCCCCAACTTCCTGTTCCGCAACCGCGGCGACGGCAGCTTTTCGGAGGTCGCGGCGCAAGCCGGAGCCCAGGCGGGCGGCTGGAGCACCGGCTGCTCGTTCTTCGACGCCGATGCCGACGGCGACCTGGACCTCTACGTCGCGCGCTACGTCGAGACCACCTGGGACGAGGTCGTGCGAGCCCAGCGGACGCTCACTTGGCGCAACGGACCTCGCATCATGGTCGGCCCGGCCGGGCTCCCGGGCGAGGCCGATCTCTACTTCGAGAACCGCGGCAACGGGCGTTTCGTGGAGGCGAGCGAGGCGGATGGCCTCGGCGACCCGGCGCGCGCGTACGGCTTCGGCGTGGTCACGACCGACTACGACGACGACGGATTCGTCGACCTATTCGTGGCCAACGACTCGAACCCCAACTTCCTCTACCGCAACCGCGGGGACGGCCGCTTCGAGAGCGTGGGGCTGCTGGCCGGGGTGGCGCTGAACGCCGAGGCGCGGGCGCAGGCCGGGATGGGCGCCGACGCGGGCGACTACGACGGCGACGGGCGCATCGACATGGCACTCACCACGTTCGCCCACGACACCAAAACGATCTACCGCAACCTCGACGGCCGCCAGTTCGAGGACGCGAGCGCGGCTTCGGGCTTGAGCGCCCGTACCTTTGAGCGCATGGGCTGGGGTGCTTCATTCCTCGACGCCGATCTCGACGGCAGGCTGGACCTGTTCTTCGCCAACGGCCACATCTTCGCGGACATCGAGGACTTCCCGCAGCTCGGCGAAACTTACCGCCAGAAGAACCAGCTGCTGTGGAACGAAGGCGGCCGGTTCCGCGACGTCTCGCAGAGCGCCGGCGGGGGGCTGCAGCTCGCGCGGGTGGGCCGCGGCCTGGCCGTGGGCGACCTCGACGACGATGGCGATCCCGACCTGGTGGTCGGCAACATGGACGACTCGCCCACGCTGCTCGAGAACCGCCAGCGCACCGGCCGCCACTGGGTCGCCTTCCGCGTCGTCTCGCCTTCCAAGAACCGCTTCGCCATCGGCGCCAAGGTGACGATCGACGCCGGTGGGCGCAAGCAGTTCCGAGAGATCCGCTCCGGCGGCAGCTACCTCTCGCAGAGCGACCTGCGACCACTCTTCGGCCTGGGCGACTACTCGGGTCCCGTCGACGTGGAGGTTCGCATGCCGGGAGGACGGCGCTGGCTTTGGCAAGCACTCCCGAGCGACCGCCTGCACACACTCGAGCTCACGGACGAGCGCGGGCTGGCGACTCGGCACTGAGTCTGTCTCCGCCTTGGCCGCAAAGCGCACGCACTCGCGCCGAGATGTGGTCGCTCGACGGAGGATTCTCGCCCAGGCCCAGGGAGTGCAGCACCTCGTGGATCACGATCGCTTCGGCATTGCGGGAGTTGCGCGACATCTCCTTCTGGAAGCGAGCGCCGCACACGAAGATGGCACGGCTTCCGGGCTTGGTGACAGCGAGGTTGGCTGCACGACAGGCCCATTCAGGCGCGTCGTAGAAGAAGACCTGCTTCATGTAGTCCGAGACGGCGAGGCCATGAGCCGCGAGCACGGAGCGGAGGGGGCGGCCCGTGACATCGGCGAACTCGTCGAGCAGCTCCTGGCATCGCGCGTCGGCGAGTTGGTCCGCCGCGCCCCGGATCGCGCGCGCCACCGCGTACCGGTGCCCGGCGAGAGCCAATCGAGCGGTAGCGCTGTCGCTCGTTCCCTCGGCGGCGAGGATGTGTCGCGTGACGGCGGCGTCGAGCGTCAGCAGCGCGAGGGTCAGGAACGCGCCGGGCGCGGCTCGGCCGGCAAGGCTCTTCGGGGACATCGGCCACTCCTTTCGGGAGCGGCCTGGCCAGGCGCGACCCTTACGCTTCGGGAAGTTAGGCAGCGGGGCGGCTCAGGTCCCTGCGCTTTCCCTGCGAATTCCCGGTTTCTTCGGCTCGAGCATCAGGCTCGTTGCGGCAGGCAGTGCCGCGGCCTAACATCCCGGCCGAGAGCTCCCCAGGATCCAGACGGCGATGCCCATCCAGTTCGGTGCCTTCGTTCTCGACCGCGCGGCGCGCCAGCTGTATAGGGGCAGCGTGGCGCGGCGGCTGCAACCCCATGCCCTCGAGCTGCTGGAGCTGCTCGTGGAGCGCCGCCCCGCCGCAGTCTCCAAGCAGGAGATCCGGGACCGCCTTTGGCCCGACACTTTCGTGTCGGATTCCACCCTCAGCTCTCTGGCCGCGCAGGTGCGGCGGGCGCTCGGCCGCGACGGGGCCGCTCACGTCCGGACGGTTCACGGCTTCGGCTACGCCTTCGACGGCGAAGCCAGAGAGGAACCGTCGCGGCGGCACCCGGTCTTGGTGGCGGCCCACCTGACCTGGAACCGCCGCAGCATCGTCTTGCTGGACGGCGAGAACGTCATCGGCCGCGACCCGGACGCCTCCGTCAGGATCGACGCGCCGGGCGTCTCACGCCGTCACGCCCGCATCCTCGCCGAGGGCGGCCGTTTCACGCTCGAGGACCTCGGCAGCAAGAACGGCACTTACTTGGGTGAGAAACGCCTGAACGCCCTGGCCGAACTGTCGGACGGCGACGAGCTCCGCCTGGGTCAGACGCTGGTAGTCTTCCGCATCCAGCGAGAAGGAGCCCCGACCGCTACCGAACGCTGACGTGCCCGTCAGCGGCTCAGCGGAAGTCCTCGACGCGCGTCTGATCAGGTTGGCTGTGGCAGGATTGTGGCGCGTCACCTCATGAGCGACACGCGGGTCGTCGCCGGCATTCTCTCGGCTTCGCTGCTCTTCTCGATCGGCTCGTCCGGTGCGGCCGTCCGAGTGGAGCCGACGCGCTCCGCAGATTCAGCTTCCTACTACCGGCCGAAGCTGCGGGTTCCCGAGTCACTCGAGCCATTCCTCAAGCACCTCGAGCCGGGCAGCGACTCGTTTGCGGAAGAGCGCGAGGCGGCGGAGCTGTCCGCACGGCTGGCGGAGCTTGGCGACCGCCTGAAGTCGAGCCCCGATCGCGCGGCGGGCGTCGCGGAGTGGCTGCTCGCGCCGGCTTTCCGCGGCGGCCGGCTGCTGCCGGACGAGAAGCGGGCCTCGGCGGGGGTGGCTTCGTTCGAGGTCCGTAGGGCTGCGACGTTGCCTCAGGAGCTGGCACTCGACTCCCGCCGCTTCGCGGCGGAGCTGCGCCGGATGCTCGAGGGCCTGCTGGAAGTCACGGTCGCCGAGTTTGCGATCACTGCGATCGAAGTGAAGCCGGAGGAGGGCCTCGCGAGCACCGAAGTGCGCTACGACATCGTCGGCCGAGGCAGGGACGCCTGGCGCGTCCAGCACGTGGGCGCCTGGCGGATGAGATGGCGACGCGACGCCTCCGGGTGGCGCGTGCTCGAGTGGACGGCAGCTTCCCACCTGCAGAGCCGCGCCAAGGCCCCCGTCTTCACCGAGGTCACCGCGGCCGTGCTGGGCGGGAACGACTCGTTCCGCCGACAGCTGAGCGTGCCTCTCGACGCCTGGAGCGCCAGCTTCGACTCGGTGCTCACGCGCGACTCGAACGGCCACCACGGCGTCTCGGTGGGAGACGCCGACGGCGACGGGCTCGAGGACCTCTACGTGGCCCAGCCGGCGGGCTTACCCAACCGCCTCTACCGGGCGCGGGGCGATGGCACGTTCGAGGACGCGACCGAAGCGGCGGGTCTCGCCGTGCTCGACGACACGGCGCAGTCGCTCTTCGCCGACGTCGACAACGACGGCGACCAGGACCTCGTGCTCGCGACGGGGACGAAGCCGTTGCTCTTCGTCAACGACGGCAAGGGTCACTTCGCCCACGCCGCGGACGGATTCCGCTTCGAGCGGCCGCTCCAGGGCTCGCTCACCTCGATCGCGATGGCCGACTACGACCGCGACGGCTTCCTCGACCTCTACCTGTGCGTCTACTCGTACTTCTACGGCGCGGGCGAGGACAAGGCGGGGACGCCGGCGCCCTATTACGACGCGCGCAACGGCCCCCCCGGCGTGCTCTTCCACAACGACGGCCGCGGCCGCTTCGTCGAGGTCACGCAGGAAGCGGGCCTCGAGGCCGGCAACGACCGCTACCACTTCGCCGCCGCCTGGGCTGACTACGACGGCGACGGCTGGCAGGACCTGCTGGTGGCGAACGACTTCGGGACCAAGAACCTCTACCGCAATCGCGGGCTCAGGGACGGAAAGGTGACGTTCGAAGACGTGGCGGCGCAAGCTGGCGTGCTCGACCACGCGGCCGGGATGAGCGCGACCTTCTTCGACTACGACAACGACGGCCGACTCGACATCTATACCGGCAACATGTGGAGCGACAACGGCCTGCGCGTGACGGCGTCGGCCGGCTTCATGCCCGACGCCCCGCCCGAGGTGAGAGCGCTCTACCGCCGCCATGCGCGCGGCAACTCGCTCTTCCGAAACCGCGGCGACGGCCGCTTCGAGGACGTGACGCTCGCGGCCCGGGCCGAGATGGGACGCTGGGCCTGGTCGTCCGACACGCTGGACTTCGACAGCGACGGATGGGAGGACCTGTACGTCGCCAACGGCATGCTGACGCGGGAGGCGGGCCCGGAAGACCTGGACGGCTTCTTCTGGCGCCAGGTCGTGGGGCGTTCCCCGCTGACCCGGGTCACCGGCACGACCTACGACGACGCATGGCGCGCGATCAACCAGTTGCTGATCCATCGTTCCATCGCCAGCCGCCAGCGCAACGTGTTCCTGCGCAACGACGGGCAGGGCGGCTTCGACGACGTCGCAGGTTCGCTCGGGCTCGACCTCGACCAGGACGGTCGCTCCTTCGCCGTGCTCGACGTCGACCGCGACGGTGATCCCGACCTCGCCGTGATGGCGGCAAGGCAGGCGCCCCAGCTCCGTGTGTTCCGGAACGACTTCGAGGGGCGCGGGGCGTCGCTCGCCCTCCGCCTCGTCGGCACGACTGGCAACCGTGACGCGATCGGCGCGCGCGTGACGGTCGAGACCGAGAGGCTGCGACGGACGAAGCTGGTGCACGCCGGCTCCGGATTCCTCTCCCAGCATTCGAAGGAGCTGCTCTTCGGTCTCGGCGCGAGCGAGCGTGTGCTGAAGCTCAGCGTCGAGTGGCCCAGTGGCCGGAGCCAGGTCGTCACCGAAGGCCTCCTGCTCAACGGCCGGGTTCGGCTGGTCGAAGGAGGCGAGCTCAGGGTGGAGCCGTTCGCGACGACGACCGGCGCGAGGGCGCCTTCAGCCCAGACCGAGGCCGCCTCACCGCCGAGCGCGAGCTGGCTCTACGAGCCGTTCCCGGCCCCGGACTTCTCGCGCGAGGATCTGGGAGGCGAGACGCGCTCCTTGTCGGCTCTCCGGGGGCGACCCGCGATCCTGCTGTTCTGGGCAAGCGCTGTGAGCGGGTCGCGCTCGGCCCTCGAGACGCTCGCCCGCGGCCGCGACGCTCTGGCTCGAGCCGGGATCGGCTCGCTCGCGATAGCACTCGACCCGCCCGCCGAGCCGCCGAAGCTGCGTGCCGCGGTCACCGGTGTGACGCTCCCCGTGGTCCCGGCGAGCGAGGAGTTGGGCCTGAGCTACGCCATCCTCAACCGGCACGTCTTCATGAACCGGCAGGACCTGCTCCTGCCCACCGCGTTCCTGATCGACGCTGCGGGAAGGGTGGTCAAGGCCTACCGCGGCTCCGTGGACGTCTCCGAGATCCTGCGCGACGTGCCGAGGATCGAGGCTTCAGCGTCGGAACGCCTCGCGCGCGCCGTGCCTTTCCCCGGAACGTTCTACTCCCCGCCCGGCCTGCGCAACTACCTTACTTATGGCCGGGAGTTGCTCGATCAGGGTCTCGACGCCGCCGCGCTCGTCGCGTTCGAGCGGGCCGCGCAGGCGAGCCCGAGCGCCTCGACGCTCTACCGCCTCGGCACGCTGCTGGTGAAGGGTGGACAGCCGGCACGGGCGCGCGTCGCGCTCGAGCGCGCGCTTGCGATGCAGCCCGACCTCGCCGAGGCGAGCAACGACCTGGGCGCGCTCCTGGCGCAGGAAGGCGACGTCCCTGCGGCCATCGAGCGCTTCCGCGCGGCCCTCGCCTCGGCACCCGACTACCCGGACGCGCTCAACAACCTGGGCTACGCCCTGCTCCTGACCGGGCACGAGCCGGAGGCCCGCGAGCTCTACGAGAAGGCCCTGAAGCTCCAGCCCGACTTTCCCGAGGCCCTCAACAACCTGGGACTGCTTTTCGGGAGGGCGGGCGAGCTCAATCGCGCGGAGCCCTACTTCCGGGACGCGCTCGCGCGGCGCCCGGACTACGGGGAAGCCGCCAACAATCTCGCGCTGGTGCTGGTGGCGCGCGGGCAGGCGGACGAAGCGGTCCGCTTGTTGGAGGGGTTCATCGAGCAGGCGCCGGAGTTCGAAGGTGCCTACGTGACGCTCGCTAAGATCCACCTGAGCGCCGGGCGGTCCCAGGAGGGGCTCGCGGTCCTCGAGCGCCTGCTGCAGAGGAACCCCACGCATCCGGTCGCGCTCGAGCTCGTGCGGCAGTGGAAACCGCGTTGATCCCGCGGTTTTCAGCCCTCCGGTCCGCCTCATGGGCCCGGTGACGGCGCGCATCATCAAAACTGCTCACGAGGGGGATTGACAGGCGAACCGGTCCGGCGCTATAAGTTCACCACATTTGACCCCATGAGGGACGAATTGGCATCCGCAAGGGTGCAGAAGAGAGGATCTATGCGTTTCACGCCAACTTCACGCCTGGCGGTGGCGGTGGCCCTCGTGGGGCTCTTGTGCCTCGCCGGCTCGACCCCGCTTCTGGCGCAGACGACCAGCGCATCCGTGTTCGGCTCGGTGAGGGACTCGCAGGGCTTGAACCTGCCCGGCGCGAGCGTCACGCTGACGAGCCGTACCCAGGGCAACACGCTCACCGGTACGGTGGATGAGCAGGGACGCTTCGTGTTCCCGATCGTCCGTCCCGACCTCTACACGCTCAAGGTCAGCATGCAGGGGTTCAAGACCGCAGAGCGGACCAACGTCCAGGTGAACGCGAACGACAAGTTCTCCGCCGGCATCCTCACGCTGGAGATCGGCGGCATCGAGGAGAGCGTG
>Ga0326597_10007063_pt1 | contig 15310 bp, 14 predicted proteins | sample RVTome_12_FD_203789 | JGI IMG/M metagenome (GOLD analysis project Ga0326597, IMG submission 203789) | Soil microbial communities from uranium-contaminated site in the Upper Colorado River Basin, Wyoming, United States - RVT100D185 | ecosystem: Environmental > Terrestrial > Soil > Contaminated >... | reverse complement strand
GTGCGCCCGGCGGACGAGCGTGCCCGTGCCGCCATCGCCGGCGACCGGGCACTGGACGATGGCGGCAGGGATCTGATCCAGTCGCTGCCCCGCGACGCGCTGCTGGTCTTCTACTGTCACACCGGACAGCGCAGCCAGGCCGCGGCCGAGCACTTCCGTCTGCAGGGATTCGGCAACGTGCACAACCTGGCAGGTGGCGTCGACGCGTGGTCGCGGGACGTGGACTCCGCGGTGCCCAGGTACTGACCGACCGGCGCCGGGGATCAGGCGCGCCAGCGCTGGATCGAGCATGAAGCCGGACGGCCTCGTCCGGCGCGAGTCGGTATCGCGGGCGATGCGCTGACAGGCTCTGCCGCCAGGTTCAGTCGGGTGCGGCGCGATGGGCCCGCGCCGCGGCGCAAGCCGCCCGCCACCGCGCCGCGCGCACGCAGACCCGGCCGCCCGTCACGCGCCCGCGGTGAACGCGTCCGCCAGCCTCGGGTCCAGGCGTTCCTTCAAGCTCTTCAGGGCGCGGTTCTGCAACTGTCGGGTGCGCTCGCGAGTGATGCTGAGCAGCGCGCCGATCTCCTCCAGCGTATGACTCTCGGTGCCGCCCAGTCCGTGGCGAAGGCGCAGGATCATCGCCTCGCGCGGCGGCAGTTCCGCCAGCAGCTCTTCGATGGTGCGCGTGAGTTCGTCCTCGAACACCGGCTCATGGGCCTCGCGCAGTGAGGCGTCCGGGGTCAGCTCGCCGAAGGTGGTCGATTCGGCGGTGCCAATGGGTGCGTCCAGCGACAGCGCCGCGCGCGATGCGTCGAGCGCGCGGCGCACCGTGCCCGCCGGCAGCTCGGTGTCACCGGCGAGCTCGTCCAGGCTGGGCGCCCGGCCATGGGTCTGCTCGAATGCCGCGGCGGCGCTGCGTACCTTGAGCATCTTGTCGTGCAGGTGCGCCGGCACCCGCACGGTACGCCGCTGATTCGCGATGGCGCGCGTGACGGCCTGCCAGATCCAGGTGCTGGCGTAGGTGGAGAACTTGTAGCCCAGTCCGTGATCGAACTTCTCCACCGCGCGCAGCAGGCCGATGGAGCCCTCCTGCACGAGGTCGTCCAGGGTCAGCCCGTTGTTCACGAACTTGCCCGCGATGTAGAACACGAGCCGGATGTTGGATTCGAACATGATCCGGCGCGAGGCCTGGAAGCGGCTCTCGGCGCTGCGCGCGCGCTGCACGGCTGTACGCAGCGTGGCGGCGTCGGTGCCGGCGCGATCCTCGATCGCGGCACGCCGGCGCCGCGCGGCGGCGCTGCGGCCCGTGACCGCATCGAGTTCGTCCAGCAGCGATTGCGCGGACAGCCGCAGCTCGCACAGCATTGCGAAGGCTGGCGCGGCCTCGTTGAAAAGCGCCTTGAGCGCCGGGGGGCAGCGCCCTGGACCGATGGCGCCGCGCCGGGCGCGTCCCGCGCGCCAGCGCGCGTGGCGCTCGGCCATCCGCTTCATGCGCTCGCGCGGGCTCAGGGCCGCGGTATCCGAGGCCGCGCCGTCACCGTCCTGACGCCGCGGCTCGCCCAGCGGCCATTGCAGTACCTCGGAAATCGGGCGATCGCCGGCCACTGCATCGTCCCACGCGGCGGTCAGCTGCTCGATTGCGACCGGGATGCCGGCCAGCGCATCGGTCATGTCCAGGCGCGCGCGCAGCAAGCGCTCACCCAGGGTCCGCTCCTGCTCCGCGGTGAGCAGGGGGCGCTGGCGGATCACCGCGCCATAGGTGCCATAGCCGCCTTCGTGCTCGCTGCTGGCGCGGGTATCGGCGGCGAACAGTTCGTCTTCTTCGGACGCCGGGTGCTTGGCGGCATCGTCCACCGCGGCGAGGACATCGCCCGTTTCCAGGTCTTCGAGGTCCTCGATGGTCGCCACCCGCTCGAAATCGTCGCGGTCGAGTTCGGTATCCATGACGTCAAGCTTCGTTCTCGTTCGGTCCGTGGGGAGCCTTCGCAGCTTCAGAGCGCGGAACCTGCTTGGAGTTCAGTATAGGGAACGGAATTTTGCATGTACAGGAAATGCACGAGTAGACTGCCCGTACAAACGATGGACATTTCGTCATCATGTACAGCGTGACGGCCGCATCGCGCATCAGCGGCGTGCACCCGGAAACCCTGCGCGCGTGGGAGCGCCGCTACGAGCTGATCCAGCCCCGGCGCGATGCGCGCGGCAGGCGTATGTACGCCGCCGCGGACATCGACCGGCTGCGCCTGTTGCGCCGCGGAACCGAACTGGGTCATCCGATCAGCCGCCTCGCGGGGCTCAGTCAGGAGGAGCTGCGCTGCGTCTGCGACGCGTGTCCGCCGGCCGAGGATCGAACGGGCGATCTGCACCGGCTGGTGACGCGGCTGCTGGACGCGGTGGCGCGTTTCCGCGGCGACGAGTGCGACCAGATCCTGGGCCTCGCGGCGACCCTGCTCGATCCGGAAGTGCTGGTCGAGAAGGTGGTGGCGCCGGCGATGCGCGCGGTTGGCGAGCACTGGCACCGCGGTCAGATGTGCACCGCCCAGGAGCGGCTGCTCAGCGCCAGCGCGCGGCGCACGCTGGGCTCACTGATCGCCACCTCGCGACGGCGCGCCACCGGCCCGGTCGTGGTGCTGGCCACGCTGCCGGGAGAACACCACGACATCGGCCTGATGGCCACCGCGCTGCTCGCGGCCGCGGAGGGGCTGGACTGCATCTACCTGGGCCCGGACATACCGGTCGCCGACCTGGTGGCCGCGACGCAGGCGACCGGCGCGCGCGGTGTAGCGCTGAGCTGCGTGACGCAGGCCGCCGACATCGGCCTGCAGGCCGCGGTCACGCAGCTGTGCCTGCAACTGCCGCCGCAGTGCGAGCTGTGGCTGGGCGGCGCCGCTGCCGTGGATCTCGACCGCGCGGGCCTGCCCGCGCGCTGCTACTGCGTGCTCGAGCCGGACGAACTGCGCGAGCGCGCCCGCAACCTGCGCGCGTGAGCGTCACTTCACGGCCGGGTCCAGTTCGATGGTCCCGCTCACGTGCACCTCGACCCGTGCCGTCCCCGCCTCGATCGATGGTGCCGCCACCTGCGCCGACGCTTCGGCCATCGCGGTGCGCATCATCGGGCCGGGCGGCGGGTGCGCGCCGGTGCTGTTGAGATCCAGCGCAACGATGCGGTGGCCCACGCGGCCCAGCGTCACGGCGATCAGCTCCGCCCGCTGCTGGAACGCGCGCAGCGCGTCGGTGACCAGGGTGTCCTCGGCGGCCATGCGCGCCTCGTCCGACAACGCATTGTGCAGCGACTGTATGGACAGCCGCTCCTGCAGCGTGCCGAGAAGCGTCGACAGGCGCTGCGCGTCTTTGGCCTCCAGCCGGATGCTCTGGTAGACGCGCCAGCCGCGGATGTGCTGCTTCTGGTACACGGGCTGGGTGCGGTAGCTGGATGTGCGCACGTCCACCTGCGCCTTCTTCGCCTCCTCGATGGCCCAGCTCACCGCGCGGTTGACCTCGTTCGCGGCGGTGGCCTGCTCCTCGGACTGATGCTCCTTGTACAGCACCGCGATCAAGGTGTCGGTGTCCACCTCGCGGGCGGCGCTGGCGGCGAGCCGGATCTGGTCGTAGCGCGGTGCAGGCTCACTGGCCGCGACGGGTGTGACGACGGTGCTCGCGGCGGCGAGCAACACGATGGTGGCGGTGCGTAGCATGGCTGCGGTCTCCCGGGGCAGGGTGCGTTCGGCCACAGCATAGCGTCGCCCGGGCGCGGCCGCCGCGCCAGCGGCTGCGGTATGGGCAGGGGTTTTTGGATTATCATCGGCGCAGGAACGCATTACGGCCGCGTGCGGCGATCCCGTGCGACGGCGGAGACTCTTTCACATGACCAACATGACCGCCGGAAAGTACCGGCCGTTCGAACCCGTGAACCTGCCCGATCGCACGTGGCCGGGGCGCAGCATCGACAAGGCGCCGATCTGGTGCAGCGTCGATCTGCGTGACGGCAACCAGGCGCTGGTCGACCCGATGGACGGCAAGCGCAAGCTGCGCATGTTCCAGACCCTGGTGCAGATGGGCTTCAAGGAGATCGAGGTGGGCTTTCCGGCCGCCTCGCAGACCGATTTCGATTTCACCCGCAAGCTGATCGAAGAGGATCTGGTGCCCGCCGACGTCACCATACAGGTGCTCACCCAGGCCCGCCCGGAACTCATCGAGCGCACCTTCGACAGCATCCGGGGCTCGCATCGCGCGATCCTGCACCTGTACAACTCCACCTCCACGCTGCAGCGGCGCGTGGTGTTCGGCCTCGAGCGTGACGGTGTCAAGGCGATCGCGGTCAACGCGGCGAAGCTGGTGCGCGAGCTGGCCGAGAAGATGGACGGCACCGACATCATCTACCAGTACTCGCCCGAGAGCTTCACCGGCACCGAGCTGGACTACGCGGTGGAGGTATGCGACGCGGTGTGCGACGTGTGGGAGCCCACACCGCAGCGCAAGGTGATCATCAACCTGCCGGCGACCGTGGAGATGTCCACGCCCAATCTGTACGCGGACCAGATCGAGTGGATGTGCCGGCATCTCAAGCACCGCGACGCCATCATCCTCAGCCTGCACCCGCACAACGACAGGGGTACCGGGGTCGCCGCGGCGGAGCTGGGCGTGATGGCCGGCGCCGACCGTATCGAGGGCACCTTGTTCGGCAACGGCGAGCGCACCGGCAACGTGGATGTGATCACGCTCGCGGGCAACCTGTACACGCAGGGCGTGGACCCGGGTCTGGACATCTCCGAAATCGACCGTCTGCGCGAGACCGCCGAGTACTGCAATCAGTTGCCCGTGCACCCGCGGCACCCATATGCCGGCGACCTGGTCTTCACGGCCTTCTCGGGCTCGCATCAGGACGCGATCAAGAAGGGCATGGCGGCGCTGGAGAAGAGCAACAGCGGCCAGTGGGAAGTGCCGTACCTGCCCATAGACCCGCAGGATCTGGGGCGCAGCTACGAGGCGATCATCAGGGTCAACAGCCAGTCGGGCAAAGGCGGTGTGGCCTACATCCTGCACGCGGATCAGGGCCTGGACCTGCCGCGCGGCCTGCAGATCGAGTTCTCCAAGGCGGTGCAGGCGGTCACCGACCAGACCAGCCAGGAGATCACGGCCGAGGCGATCTGGGGCCTGTTCCAGAAGGAATACCTGGATGCGCGCGCGCCCTACGAGATCGTGGAGCACTGGTCCATGCCCGACACCGGCGCCAGCGAGATGTGTCGCATGACCGCGACCGTCCGTGACAACGGTACCGAGCGCACCATCAACGGCAAGGGCAACGGGCCGATCGCGGCCTTCATCGATGCGATGTGCAAGAGTTGTGGCGTGTCGCTGAAGGTGGTGGACTACCATGAGCACGCGATCGGCCACGGCGCCGACGCGATGGCGGTGGCATACGTGGAGGCGGAGATGGATGGCGCGGGACGCACCTTTGGCGTCGCCCGGCACGCCAACATCACCATCGCATCGCTGCGCGCCACCTGCTGCGCGCTGAACAGGCTGATCGCGCGCAAGGCTGGCTGAGATCGCAGCCGTCAGGCTACATCCGCGCCGCCGGGTGAACAGCGCAGCGACAATGTGCTCCACGTGGCGGCGGCGGGTCGCAAGCGGGTAGCGCCTGCCGCGACTCGCCGTGAATACGTCCGTGTAGGCTCGAGCGCCGCATCCGACCGCCAGGGATGGCGGAAGTGCCGGGGATTGTCGGGAACAATCCCGGCCCTGCGGCGCACGGTCGCGGCAGACGCTACCCGCTTGCTCCTGCATCGGTGATCGACATTGTCGCTGCGCTGTTCACCCGGCGGAGACGACCGCGGAAGCGCCGTGGTCCTTCTGGGGCAGTCTTCGGTTCTGCGGGGTGACCGTCGCGTCAGGCGTTCCCCGCGCGCTCACGCGTGGGACTCCGCGTTGCTGCGCGAGATTTCAATGCCGTGGTTGTCCGTGGCCGGCGTGCCCACCGGGCGCGGGCGGTGCGTCCTTGCGCACCTCCACCTGCACCTGCACGCTGCCCGCGTGCTGGAAGGTCAAGGTCAGCGCGAAGCCCTGTCCCGCGATCAGCGGCCGCTGCACGTCGATCAGCATCAGGTGCAAGCCACCGGGCTCGAAGCTCACGCGTTGCCCGGGCAGCAGATCCACGCCGTCGATCTGACGCATGCGCATCATGCCTGCGCTGTGCTCGTGAGTGTGGATCTCGACGCGCGCCGCCGCGGGCGTCGCGGCGGCGAGCAGGCGATCCGGCTGCGTCCCGGAGTTGTGCACGCTCAGGTACGCGGCCGCCACCGTCGACACCGGCGGCAGCTCGCGCGCCCAGGGCTGTTGGACCAGGATCGGCCCGACGCGGCCGTCCGCCGCCGTGGCGCAGGTGGCGATGGCCAGCAGGAACATGGCCGCGGCAATCAGGTCTCGCATCGCAGCATCCTCGCGCGCGCGGCGGACGGCCGCGCGGCCGCAATCCTACGCATTGGCCGCTGCCCGGGCCAGCAGGCGGCCGCCATCGCGGCAGGCCAGCCCGCGCGGGCTCGCCGGTGCAACCGTGCAAGGCGGTGTCCACGCACCCCGCGCGGGTGGCACAATCGCACTGCCCAGTACCGTCAATCGGAGGATGCGATGAAGACCAAGGCGGCCGTGCTGTACCGTCCCAATACCCCCATGGTGGTCGAGACGCTGGACCTGCAGGATCCGCACGAGGGCGAAGTGCTGGTGAAGGTGGCCGCGGCGGGCGTATGTCACTCCGACTACCACGTCATGAAGGGGGAGTGGACCACGCCGCTGCCGGTGGTGCTGGGGCATGAAGGCGCCGGCATCGTGGAGCGAGTGGGGCCGGGCGTGAAGAACGTGAAGGCGGGCGATCACGTGGTGCTCAATTTCCGTCCCAACTGCGGCTGGTGTCCCCACTGCGTGCGCGGCCAGCCCGTGCTGTGCGCGGGCTCGTCTACGCCACGCAACGAGATGTTCAGCGGCGGCAGCCGGCTGAGCCGCGGCGGCGAGACGGTGCACCATTTCGCGCGCACCTCATGCTTCTCGCAGTACACGGTCGTGCAGGAGTCGGGTGCGGTGCCGGTGCGCCATGACATGCCGCTGGACAAGGCGGCCCTGATCGGCTGCTCGGTGATGACCGGAGTCGGCGCGGTGATCAACACCGCGAAGGTGCAGGCCGGCTCGTCGGTGGTGGTGCTCGGTTGCGGCGGCGTGGGCTTGAACTGCATACAGGGCGCGGTGCTCGCGGGGGCCGGCCAGATCGTCGCGGTGGACATCAAGCAGAACAAGCTCGATTACGCGCGCGAGTTCGGCGCGACGGACCTCATCAATGCATCGAACCAGAATCCTGTGCAGGCCGTGCTGGAGATCACCGGTGGCGGCGCCGACTACGCGTTCGAGGCGCTGGGACGTGCCGAGACCATCCGCCAGACCTACGATTCGATCCGGCCCGGCGGCATGGCCGTGGTGGTGGGCATGGCGCCCGAGAACGACGAGGTGTCCATCAACGCGTTGTCGCTGCCGCGCAACGAGAAGATCCTGATGGGGTCCTATTACGGTTCGGCGCGGCCCTGGATCGACCTGCCGCGGCTGGTGGACCTGTACATGGCCGGGCGGCTGCGGGTGGACGAACTGATCACCCGCAGCTACCCGCTGGAGGAGATCAACGACGCGTACGAGGCGCTGGCGCGCGGCGACGGGGCGCGCAGCATCATCGCGTTCGAGTGACACCGCGGCGCCGCGCCGGCCGCGCGGCGTGACGCGCTGCGCCCGCGTCGATTACGCTACGCGCTTGCCCACGCCACAGCGAAGCAGCAGCATGACCGACATAGCCCCGGGCGCCCTCGCGGCGCTGGCCCGGTGGGATACCCCCACCGTGTGCAACGCACTCGAGATCGTGGTGCCTGAGCGCCGTGCCACCGGGTTCACGGTGCAACACCTGCACTGCCTGGACCCGTCGCTGCCGCCCATGGTGGGCTACGCGCGCACCGTCACCTACCGCTCGGTGCATCCCGCCGCGCTGGATGCCGCGCAGGCACGCGAGCGCCGTGCCGAGTACTACGAATACGTCGCGACGCCGCCCGGGCCCACCGTGGCGGTGGTGCAGGATCTGGACCCGCTGCCGGGTTACGGCGCGATGTGGGGCGAGGTCAACACCGCGGTGCACAAGGGCCTCGGCTGCCTGGGCGCCGTGACCAACGGTTCGATCCGCGATCTGCCGGACTGCGCGCCCGGGTTCCAGTTGCTCGCCGGCAAGGTCGGTCCCAGTCACGCGCATGGACACGTGGTGGACTTCGCAGGCCAGGTCAACGTGTTCGGCATGAACGTGCGCCACGGCGACATCATCCACGCCGATCGTCATGGGGCGGTGGTGATCCCGGCGCACGCGGTGGCCGCGATCCCCGCCGCGGTGGAACTGCTGGTGCGCCGCGAGGCGGTGATCCTGGAAGCGGCGCGCAAGCCCGGCTTCAACATCGAGATCCTCAAGCGCGCGATGGCCGACTCCGCCGAGATCCACTGATCCGATTCCCCATCGCGAACACCGGGATCCTGTTCATCAACTGGGACAATGAGCGACCATGAGAAACCGACTGCGTGACACCTGGAAGGCCGGCAAGGCCGGCATCAACGCGTGGCTGTCGATGCCGAACAGCATCTCGGCCGAGATCACCGCGCGCCAGGACTTCGATTCCATCACCATCGATCTGCAGCACGGGCTGAACGATTACCAGGCCGCGCTCGGCATGCTGCAGGCGCTGGAACCGGGCACCGCGACGCCCATGGCGCGCGTGCCGTGGCTGGAGCCCGGCATCATCATGAAGCTGCTGGACGCCGGTGCGCTGGGCATCATCTGCCCGATGATCAACACCCCGGCCGACGCCCAGGCGCTGGTGCGCCATGCCAGCTATGCGCCGCGCGGTTCGCGCAGTTTCGGCCCCACGCGGGCGGTGATGACCTACGGCGCCGACTACGCCAGCAAGGCCAACGATCAGGTGATCACGCTGGCGATGATCGAGACCGTGGAGGCGCTGGGCAACGTGGCTGCGATCGTCGCCACGCCGGCGCTGAGCGGGGTGTACGTGGGGCCCAGCGATCTGAGCCTGTCGATGGGCTACACACCCAAGCTGGATCAGGAGGAACCGGCGGTGGTGGACGCGATCAAGACGATCCTGGCCGCGGCGAAGAAGGCGGGCGTGCACGCGGGCATCCACTGCATCGCCACCGACTACGCGAAGAAGATGATCGCGCTGGGCTTCGACTTCGTGACCATCGGCGGCAGCGACATGCGCATCTACGCGGCGGCGCTGGCCGAGCGCGTCGCCCAGATGCGTTCCTGAGCACGCCGGATCGGCGCACGCGCATGTCGCCCACCCGCGCGGCGCAGGCGGCCGGCGGCTGAGAGCCTGAGCGGCAGACGCGGCCCCGTGCGCGATCTTCCGCCTCCGGCGCGATGCGCCGCGTGAGCGCCGCGGTGCGCGCGCACTGGTTCGCGAACGCCTACCTGCTGCTCACGCTGACCACGGTGTTCTGGGCCGGCAACGCGATCGCCGGCAAGCTGGCGGCCGGCGTGGTGACGCCGATCACGCTCACCTTCATGCGCTGGCTGTTCGCCGCGGCGCTGATCGCGTTCCTCGCCCGCGCGCAACTGCGCCGCGACCTGCGCACCCTGTGCCGGCACTGGTTGCTGGTGTTCCTGCTCGGCGCCCTCGGCTTCGCGGCATTCAACCTGTTGATGTACGGCGCGCTCAACTACACCACTGCGATCAACGTGACCATCGAGCAGTCGGCGATGCCGGTGCTGGTGATGGTGGTGAACTTCATCGTGTTCCGGCAGCGCATCCGCGTGCTGCAGGCGCTGGGGGTGGTGGCGACGATCCTGGGCGTGGTCGTCACCGCCACTGGCGGGGCACCGCTCGCGCTGCTCGAGGTGGGCGTGAACCGCGGCGACGCGATCATGCTGGCGGCGGTGCTGCTGTACGCGCTGTACACGGTGGCGCTGCGCCTGAAGCCCCAGGTGCACTGGTTGAGCCTGCTCGCGGCGATGGCGGTCTCGGCGCTGCTCTTCGTCACGCCGTTCTTCGTCCACGAGGTGGCGCGCGGCGGCTTCGTGGATCCGGGCCTGCACGGCTGGACCATCATCGCCTACACGGCGATCTTTCCGTCGGTGATGTCGCAACTGTTCTTCATGCGCGGGGTGGAACTGATCGGTTCCAACCGCGCCGCGCTGTTCATCAATCTGGTTCCGATCTTCGGCTCACTGCTGGCCGTGGTGATACTGGGCGAGGCGTTCCGTGCCTACCACCTGATATCGCTGCTGCTCGTGTTCAGCGGCATCTGGATGGCGGAACGCTTCGGCCGCTAGTCTCTTAGCAGGCTGGTGAAAACCCCGTTTTTCACCAGCCTGCGTCCGGCACAGGGATGTGCCGGCATCGATCAAGCACGCAAGTGCTTGATCGATGGAGCAAGCCGACGACCGTGTCTTCGGCGCAGCGAGGTGAAAAAGCACATGGATGTGCTTTTTCACCAGCCTGTTAGTGCACCGTGCCCGTCTTGAGCAGCGCACCGCGGTCCACCGATACCAGTTCCGCATCCAGCACCTGATCGTCGCGGCCCAGCATGAACGGGATCCGCGTGCCGGCCGGCCCGCATGCCCATACGTGGCGGAAGAAGTCGGCCAGCGAGTCGGGCTCGTGACCGGCAACGGCGAGGATGCGGTCGCCCACCATCACGCCGGCGCTGTCGGCCGGGCAGCCGTCGTACACGGCGACCACCACCAGGTGCGAGTCCGTCTCCTGCACCATCATGCCCATCCACGGCCGCGGCGGCTGGCGGGATCGCCCGTAGTGCTTGAGATCGTCCAGGATGGGCTTGAGCAGATCGATGGGCACCACCATGTTGCCGGCGATGGTGTCCCCGCCCTGCGTCACCTGCTGCACCAGCAAGGAGCCGATGCCGCACAAGTGGCCGGCGCTGTCCAGCAGGCCCGCGCCGCCCCAGTTGGGGTGCGCCGGCGCGGTGAACAGCGCGTCATCGAGCAGGTATTCCCAGTAACCCGCGAACTCGCGGCGCGCCGTGATCAACGCGTTGATGGCCTGATCCTCGCCGCCGCCCAGCATCAGCACGCGGTCGGCGGGCTCCAGCTGCGACGACTCGCCCAGCGCCAGCGCCGGCAGATCCAGGCGCCCCAGCGCCTGCACCAGCCCGAATCCGGTGCGCTGGTCGTATCCGGCCACGGTGCCGGGCGTGACGTGGCCGCGGTGGTCCGTGATCCACACCGTCTCGGCCTCGGTCACCAGGTAGCCGATGGTGAGGATCAGGCCACTGTCCTCGATCACCACCCCGTTGCCGGCACGCTCGGTACCCAGCGATTGCGCGGTGAGCGCGTCCTCGGGGACGTGGCAGCGCAAGGTCACCATCGACGCGCTGGCACGCGCGAGGTCGAAGTCCAGCTCATCCTGGTTCGGCCGCACCTGCCAGCCTTGTTCGGAATCGGACCGATCACTCACTGCTCTCGCTCCACCGCATGGTCCCGGTGTCATGCGCCCCGCCGGCGCGACCGGTGCATCTTAACAACGCTCGCCGCGGCCATGGGCGGGCGCGGTGCGGGCCATGCGGCATTCAGCGTCCCAGCTTGTGGCGCACGGCGGCCAGCTTCACGCAGGTGACGAACACCTGCATCGCCCGGTCCACGTCGCACAGCGGCGGGTAGCTGGGGGCAATGCGTATGTTGCGATCCTCGCTGTCATGGCCGTGCGGAAACGCCGCTCCCGCGGGGGTCAGCTTCACTCCGGCCGCGGCGGCGAGCGCCACCACCTGTCTGGCGAGTCCCGGCACGGTATCCACCGATACGAAGTAGCCGCCGGCCGGATCGGTCCAGCGCGCCAGCCCCAGGTTGCCCAGCCCCTCGTGCAGCCGGTGCTGCACGGCCTCGAACTTGGGCCGCAGGATGTCGGCGTGACGGCGCATCAGTGCACGGATGCCCGCCGCGTCGCGCAGCAGGCGCGCGTGACGCAACTGATTGACCTTGTCGGGGCCTATCGTGAGCACGTCCAGGCGCTTGCGGAAGCTCGCGAGCGTCGCCGGCGAGCCCGCCATGAACGCGAGGCCCGCGCCGGCGAAGGTGATCTTGGAGGTGGATCCGAACAGCACGATGCTGTCCTGCGTACCGCGCGCGGCCGCCAGTTCCATCACGTTCGCGAGCGGCTGCGCATCGCCCAGGTCATGCACCGCGTAGGCGTTGTCCCACATCACCTGGAATCCGGGTGCGGCGCGCCGGGCCAGCTCGGCCACGCGCCGCACCGTGTCGTCGCTGTAGATCTCTCCGGACGGGTTCGAGTACTTGGGCACGCACCAGATGCCCTTGATGCCGGGGTCGTCGGTGAGCAGCGATTCCACCTGCTCCATTTCCGGGCCATCGCCGGTCATGGCCACCGGGATCATGCCCAGCCCGAGATCCTGGCAGATCGCGAAGTGACGGTCGTAGCCCGGCACCGGGCACAGGAAGCGCGCGCCGCCTTGCGTGTCGCGCCATGCGCCGCCGCCGGCACCGGGGCCGTAGTGGTGGCAGTGCATCAGGTACAGGTACATCAGCGTGAGGCTGCTGTTGCCGCCCACGATCACCGCGCCGGGGTCCACGCCCAGCAGTTCGGCGCCCAGGCGCTTGGCCTCCGGCAGCCCGTCCAGCCCGCCGTAGCCGCGGGTATCGCTGCCGTCGCTGGCCGTGTAGTCGCCGCCCAGCAGGCCGTCCAGCGGCGCGCAGAGGTCCAGTTGCGAGATGGCGGGCTTGCCGCGGGTGATGTCCAGTGCCAGCCCGGCCGCCTGGTGCGCCGCGTACTGCGCTTCCAGGCGCGCGTGCTCGGCCTCCAGGTCCGCCGTGCTCATGTTGTCCAGGTACATGGATTGGTCCGCGTGCTAGCGTGGTCGTCGATGGGTGAGCAGCCGCTGCAGTCCGATCAGCGCCGGATGCGGGGCGGTGATGATATAGGCGGGAACGGCGTGCAGGTACTCCCGGTAGCGGCCCTTGTCCTCGAAGCGCTGGCGAAAGATCGTCTCCTGGAACAGCGATCCCCATGCCGGCACGATGCCGCCGCCGATGTACAGTCCGCCGCGCGCGCCCAGCGTGAGCACCAGATCGCCCGCCACCGCGCCAAGCCAGGCGCAGAACTGGCGGATGCAGGCCAGTGCCGCGGTATCGCCGGCGGCCGCGCGCGCGGCGATGTCGGGCGCGCGTGGCGGCGCACCCGGCGTGCCGGGGTGCATCGCGCCGTACAAGGCCTCCAGGCCGCCGCCGCAGAGCACTCGCTCCGCCGACACGTGTCCGAAGCGCGTGCGCAGATGGGCGAGGATCCGATCCTCCTCGGCGCAGGTCGCGGCCAGGTCCACGTGGCCGCCTTCGCCGCTGAGGTATGCCTCGCCGTGCCTGCCGCAGATGAGCCCCGACACGCCCAGCCCGGTTCCCGGCCCGATCACGGCGCGCGCGGCGCCTGGCTCGGGTGCTCCGCCGCCCAGCGTGCGCAGATCGCCGCGCCCCAGTGCCGGCAGCGCCGCCGCGAGCGCGGTGAAATCGTTCACCAGCAGCGGATCGCGGACCCCGGTCGCGTCGCGCAGCGCGGCTTCGCTGACCTGCCACGCGCAGTTGGTGAGTTCGATGCGGCCGTCCCGCGCTGGACCGGCCGCGCACACCGCCACGGCGTGCAGGGCCGGTGCGCAAAGAGCGAGCATCGCGTGGGCGAGCGCCGCAGGCAGATCCGGATGCGCCTGCGTGGCCAGCGTGATCGGTGTGCCGATGCGGGTACCGTGCGCGAGCGCGAAGCGCACGTTGGTGCCGCCCACGTCGGCGAGCAGCGCGGTGGCGGTCACTGCTCGCACGCGCGGTGTTGCGCGAACGCGATCGTCACCTGGTGGGCGTGCCGGTCAGCAAGCGGGTCGTGACCAGGACCGGCGTGCTGCCGTCGTCCGCATCCACGTCGATGAAGTTCACGACGTAGGAATCGCCGCTCTCCAGCGCGACGCGCACCTGGTGCAGCAGCGCGCGCGGCGTGACGCCGTGCACGCGCAGCGAGCAGCCCGGTGCGTGGGCCAGCGCCGCGAACCCGGTGCGCGGGCCGAAGCGCTCGAACACGCGCGCCACCTCCAGGGCCAGCTCGCGCGTGTCGCAGAAGTTCGCCTGCTGCGGTGCGCGGGTTTCGCCCACCGCGTAGCTCCACGGTGCGGACTGCGTGCCGGCGGCGGGCTGCTGCCATGGCGCGAGCGCGCCCAGGGCGCCGAGCAGCAGGGCGTTGATCAGGTGCATGGCGGGCACGGCGAAGAGAACCGTGCGCAATGGTAGCAGCCCGCCGCCGGCGTGGCGGCGACGCCTCGCTGCCCGTGCAGCTCTCGCCCGCCGTCGCGGCAGCCGTGGTGGAGGATGCTCAGTGTGCCATCAGCAGCGGGATGCTGGCATGGCGCAGCATGTGGGCCGTGGCGCCGCCCAGTACCAGTTCACGCCAGCGCGCGTGCCCGTAGGCGCCCATCACCAGCAGGTCCACGCCGTCCGCGCGGGCACGTTCCAGCAGGGTCTGGCCCACGCCGTGACGGCCGCTGGCCACCGCCTGTGCCTCGGCACGTACGCCGTGCCGTGCCAGGTGTGTGCACAGATCGGCGCCGGGCAGCGCGCCGTGGATATTCTCGTCCGCCGCCTGCGGATCGACGGCGATGACGTCCACGCGCGCCGCCGCCGCGAGCAGCGGCAGCGCGGCATCCACCGCGCGCACCGCCTCGAGCAAACCGTTCCAGGCAACCATCGCGTGGCGCCCCAGACCGCGCGGTGCCCCCGCATCGGGCAGCACCAGAACTGCCTTGCCGGAGCCCAGCACGACGTTCTCGACCAGACTCACCGAGGGCTCACCGCTCGCCTCTTCGTGCCTGCCCATGACCACCAGATCGCAGTAGCGCGCGTGCAGCAGCACGGCCTGCGCCCGGCGCGATTCGCTGTGACGCCACTCGCTGGATATCCCGGCCTCGCCGGTACACTGCCGGAAGCTCTGCTCGGCGCCTTGCATGCGCTGCTCGTACAGCGCGCGCTGCCGCGCGATGAGATCGGCACCCACCTCGGCCTGTATGTACGACGGCATGGGCGGGATCCACATCGTGTACAGGCCGGTGAGGTGCGCGCCGTGCGCCTGTGCCAGCGCGACCGCGGCTTCCAGCCGTGCGGCGCAATCGGCACCGTCGGTCACGTGCACGAGTATGTCCTTGATCGCCATGTGGTCCTCCCGGTCAGGTTGCCGCGGCTGGCGGCGAAATGGCGCCAGGGGCGCCGCTGCAGGACAAACCGCGTGTATGCCGCAGG
>Ga0326597_10007062_pt1 | contig 15310 bp, 16 predicted proteins | sample RVTome_12_FD_203789 | JGI IMG/M metagenome (GOLD analysis project Ga0326597, IMG submission 203789) | Soil microbial communities from uranium-contaminated site in the Upper Colorado River Basin, Wyoming, United States - RVT100D185 | ecosystem: Environmental > Terrestrial > Soil > Contaminated >... | reverse complement strand
CAGCCACCGGGAACGTTGTAACATATTGTTTATAAATATATTCTATGGAGGAATCATGCGATCAGCAAAATGGTTGGCAGTAGCGGGTGCGCTTCTGGTGGCGACGTCGGCTGCGGCGCAGACGGGGGCAAAGGGTACGGCGGTATACCCCAACAAGCCGGTACGGATCATCGTGCCGTTCTCGCCGGGCGGCGCGACCGACATCGTCACGCGCATCGTGGCCCAGAAGTTCACCGACGTATGGGGCCAGACCATCGTCGTCGACAACCGTGCGGGCGCCGGCGGCAACATCGGCGGCGAGCTCGCGGCCAAGGCGAACCCGGACGGTTATACGCTGTTCATGACGTCGGGATCGATCGTCACGGCGAACCAGCACATGTACAAGAAGATGCCGTTCAACCCGGAGAAAGACCTCGTGGCGATCAGCAACGTCGCAAGCGGCCCGCAAGTGGTCGCGGTGGCGAACGCGGTTGCCGCCAAGAGCGTGAAGGAACTGATTGCGCTGGCGAAAGCCAGACCCGGAACCGTCACCTTCGGTTCGGCGGGCGTCGGAACGCAGACACATCTGGCAGCCGAGAATTTCCTCTACACCGCGAAGATCGATGCCGTGCACGTGCCGTACAAGGGGGAAGGGCCGGCAATCTCCGACCTCGTCGGCGGGCAGATCCAGATGCTGACGCCCAACCTCGCGGCGGCCATCGCATTTGTGCAGCAGGGCAGGATCCGGGCAGTTGCGGTGACGAGCAGGTCGCGGGTGCCGCAATTGCCCAGCGTGCCGACGGTTGGCGAGACACTGCCGGGGTTCGAGAACCTCGGCTGGTTCGGGCTGATGGCGCCGCAGGGAACGCCCAATGCGATTATCGACAAAGTCTACCGCGACAATGCAAAGGTGCTGACGTCGGCCGACGTGCGCAAGCGCTTCGCCGATCTGGGCATGTCCCCCGTCGGCAACACGCCGGCACAGTTCGCCAAGGCGATCAAGGAAGAGTCGGCGCGCTGGGCAGTCGTGATTCGCGAGCGCAAACTCGCGGTGAACTGAGGCAAGGCCCGGCGTGTGCTACTAGAGCGCAGGTCGCCGCGGTGCCGATTCTCGCCAATAAGGCGGTCATATGAAAGTCGATCTGAAACAAGTGGAAGACGCGTGCAAGGAGCTCTACATCCGCGCGCTGAAGGTGCTGCCGCCCGACATCAAGGAAGGTTTCCGGCGGCTCGATCAGGCTGAAACCGATGCGACCGGCAAGGCGATCCTCGGCACCATGATCAAGAATATTACGGTCGCCGAGCAGACTGACAACCTGCTGTGCCAGGACACGGGCATTCCGATCTACAACGTCGTGATCGGTGCCAACGTCGAGGTCGACGGGTTCAAGCTGAAACAGGCGATCGTCAAGGGCTGCGAGCGTGCGACGCGCGAGTACCCGTTGCGCTCCTCGGTGGTCCATCCGGTCACGCGCAAGAACGAACACACCTCGTGCGGGCGCGCGGTGCCGGTGATCCATCTCGATTTCGTGCCGGACGCCGACGCGCTCTCGATAGAGATGATCCCCAAGGGCAGCGGGTCGGAGAACAACTCCTGGCTCAGAATGGCGGTGCCCGCCGAGGGCATCGACGCGGTGAAGACCTTTGTCGTCGACTGCGTGCTGGACGCCGGCGGCAAGACCTGCCCGCCGACGATTGTCGGCGTCGGGGTCGGTGGCACGGCGGACCTGTGCGTTCACCTCTCGAAAGTGGCGGCGACACGGCCGCTCGGCACGCGGTGCGAAGATGCGGAGGGCGCGAAGCTCGAAGCCGAACTCTCCAAGGTTGTGAACCAGCTGGGCGTCGGCCCCCAGGGGCTGGGCGGGGACTCCACCTCGTTCGCCGTGCACGTGGAGATCGCGGCAACGCATATCACGATGAACCCGGTGGCGGTGAACATGCAGTGCCATTCGGCGCGGCGTGCGCGCGCGACATTTACGCCGAAGGGGCTCACTTACGGGTTCTAAGGTGTGGCGAGAAAGAGCGGCGCGAGGAAGTGACCGGCAACGCGCTGGCCCGTGACCGGTCACCAATCAACGAACACTAATCACGAATCACGGATTTTCCATGACGCATTACGACTTCGACATGCCGGTGACCGAAGAGCAGGTCCGGAAGCTCAGGGTGAACGACACCGTGAGCCTCAACGGCACGCTCTACGGCATTCGCGACGCGACCCAGATTCACATGTTCGACCGCGGCCGCAAGACACGCTTCGACATGAGAGGCCACGCGGTCATTCACACTGCGCCCAACGTAAAATGGGTCGGAGAGACCCGGGCGGCCCCCAGCGGCTATGAGCCGATCTGCATCGGCACCACGACCAGCGCGCGCATGGAGCGCTTCACGTGCCCGTTGATGACCGAGTACGGGGTGCGCATTATCATCGGCAAGGGCGGGCTGTTCGACGCCTCCGCGGCGGCGTTCAAGGAGCTGGGCGGCGCGTACCTCGCGATTATCGGCGGCACGGCAGCGCTCGAGACGACGTGGGTCGAGCAAATTGAGGCGGTCGACCTCGACGACCTCAACCCGGAATCGCTGTGGAAATTCCGGGTGAAGAACTTCGGGCCGCTGCTGGTGGCGATGGACGCGCATGGCGGCAGCCTCTACACGGCGGTCAACAAGGCCGCGCGCGACAAGCGCGGGGCGGTGCTGGCGGCGCTGGGCGTCAAAGGCGGAAACTAACCGCCAAGGCGCCAAGAGAAGCTGGAATGAAGATAATTCGACGAACAGGCGCGTCGAGTACATCCGGCGGGGGCAAAGCGTCGTCCTCCTGGTTCCTGTACCTGGTCATTTCTTGTGGTTTTTCTTGGCGTCTTGGCGGTTCAATAGAGTCTTGATTTTCTTGACGGCGGCATTTGATGCGCAGGCTAAAGACAGACATCCTCATCCTCGGCTCCGGCGGCGCCGGGCTCTTCGCCGCGTTGCACGCGCACCAGGCGAACCCCCGGCTCCAGATCACCGTCGCGGTGAAGGGCCTGCTCGGAAAGTGCGGCTGCACGCGCATGGTGCAGGGCGGCTACAACGTTGCACTCGCGGCGGGCGACTCGGTCGAGCGCCATTTTATGGACACGATCGAGGGCGGCAAGTGGCTGCCGAATCAGGACCTGGCGTGGACCCTGGTGTCGGTGGCGGTCGAGCGCATCCACGAGCTCGAGAACGAGCTGGGCTGCTTCTTCGACCGAAATCCCGACGGCACCATCCACCAGAAGGCCTTTGCCGGGCAGACCTTCGACCGCACTGTGCACAAAGGCGATCTCACCGGCATCGAAATCATCAACCGCCTGGCCGAGCAGGTGTGGGCGCGCGGCATCGGCCGTCTTGAGGAGCACCGCGCGGTCGAGTTCATTAAGAACAAGGCCGGCGACGCGATATCCGGTGCGGTCATGATCGACATGCGCAGCGGCGAGTTCGTGTTCGTGCAGGCGCAGGCAGTGCTGCTCGCCACCGGCGGCGGTCCGACGATGTACAAGTACCACACGCCCTCGGGCGACAAGACCTGCGACGGGATGGCGATGGCGCTGCGCGCGGGCCTGACGCTGAGAGACATGGAGATGGTGCAGTTCCATCCGACCGGCCTCCTGGCGGGGACCGGCACGCGCATGACCGGCACGGTGCTGGAAGAGGGGCTGCGCGGCGCGGGCGGCTATCTCTTGAATGGCAGCAAGAACCGCTTCATGCACCACTACGACCCGAAGCTCGAGCGCGCCACGCGCGACGTCGTCTCGCGCGCAATCCACGCCGAGATGCGTGCCGGGCGCGTGAGCGCCAACGGCGGGGCCTACATCAGCATGGGCCACCTTGGCGCCGAGAACAACCGGCGCAACTTCAAGGGCATGGTCGAGCGCTGCGCAGACTGCGGCTTCGACCTTGCCGGCGGCTTGGTCGAGGTCGTGCCCACTGCGCACTACATGATGGGCGGCGTGGTGTTCAAACCCGATTGCACGACCGACGTGCCGGGGCTCTTCGTTGCGGGCGAGGATTCGGGCGGCGTGCATGGCGCCAACCGCCTGGGCGGCAACGGCGTCGCGAATTCCACCGTGTTCGGCGGCATCGCCGGCGAGAGCATTCCGCGCTGGATCGCGGCAAGCGGTGCCTTTAACGAGCCCGACGCGGCTGCCATCGAGCAGGCGGTCGCGCGCTGCCAGGCGCCGCTCGGCAAGCCGCCGGGCGACCTTGACGCCGTGCGCGAGAAGCTCTACGAAGTGATGTGGGATGATGTCGGCATCACGCGCGACGCGGCGGGGCTCAAACGCGCGGACGGTGAGCTGGCCCAGCTCGAGACGGAGCTCGACGGCATGGGAGTAGCCGAGGCCAACCTTGCGTACAACCTCACGTGGCACGATTGGATGAACCTGAAGAACCTGATTCTCGTATCGAAGTCGATCCGCTTCGCCGCGATGGCGCGCGAGGATTCGCGCGGCGCGCATTTCCGTGCGGACTTCCCGAATGTCGGCGACCTGGAAAATTCCCGCTACACCTGCGTCAACTGGCAGGACGGCCGTTTCGGCAGCGAAACGCGGCCGGTGCTTTTCACCCGCGTCAAACCCGGAAAATCGCTTCTCGACGCGGCTTGACACGGATATTTGATTTTTGCGGAGCGCAGGCGGACACTCGCTGCCCTGCGCAGCTATGACATGAGGGGAGGAAGGTCATGATCAGGCATCTATCGAGGGGGCATCGCGGTGTCGGTCTGGCGCTGGTCGCCGCTGTCCTTTTGTCCTCAGTCGCAAACGTTCCTGCCCAGGAGTATCCGTCGCGCCCCGTGCGCGTCCTGTTGCCGTTCCCACTCGGCGGCGGCAGCGATCGAATTGCGCGAATCGTCACGGGAATTACTCATTTGCCGTACAAGGGGGCCGCGCCGGCAATGGCGGCATTGCTTACTGGCGAGCCGCAAAGGGTGTTTCTGGTGATGCCGGTTGCCGCGCCGCAGATTCATGCTGGAAAGCTGCGCGGCCTGGGCGTGGCGGCGTCCAAGCGCGCCACGGTGGTTCCCGAAGTGCCGACCATGATCGAGGCCGGGGTCACCGGACACGCTGCGCTGCAGTGGAACGGGCTTTTTGCACCGGCGAAAACGCCGCAGCCGGCTCTCGAAAAGCTGACCCACGAGTGGGTCGCTGCGGTAAGAACTGCGGAGGTTTCGAAACGGATCATCGCATCCGGCGCCGAACCGGGTGGTGATTCCGCCGCTCACTTCGCGGCGTTCGTGAAAGAAGAAACGGGCAGATGGATGGCGGTGGCGAAAGCTTCCGGCACCAAGCTCGATTGAGCGGTGCGACGGAGTAGGCCCGCACGTGCCAAGGTTGTCGCTTGATCAATTGACCGATCTTGCCGCGCGCGGCTTGAAGCGCGCGGGGGCCTCGAAAGCGATGGCGCAGTTGACCGCGCAGGCGCTGATTGCCGCCGAAGCCGAGGGCCTGTCGGGGCACGGCCTGTCGCGTATCGCGCTGTACGCGCAGCATTTGCGCGAAGGCCGGACCGACGGCAAGGCGCGGCCGAGAATCATCAGGCGCGCTGGTGCGACCTGCCTGATCGATGCCGGCGGCGGCCTGGCGTTTCCGGCGGCGGCCATGGCGGTCAAGGAAGCGATCAAGCGCGCGAAGCGCAACGGCGTCGCCTTCTCCGGGGTGACCAACAGTCACCACTTCGGTGCTGCCGCGTACCACCTCGCGCCGGTGGCGCAGGCCGGGCTGGTGGGGTTCGCAGTCACCATATCGCCCGCGGCGATCAACGCGTGGGGCGGCAAGAGGCCGTTCTACGGCACGAATCCGATCGCCGCCGTATTTCCGCGGCGCGGGGCCGATCCGATCGTCGTCGACCTGTCGCTGTCCGAAGTCGCACGCGGCAAGATCATGGTCGCGGCGAAGGAGGGGAGGTCGATTCCGCCGGGCTGGGCGTTCGATCAGGAGGGCAATCCGACGACCGACGCCAAGGCGGCGCTAACCGGCAGCATGGCGGCGATCGGCGGGGTCAAAGGCACGATGCTCGCGCTTATCGTGGAACTCCTGTGTTGCGCGTTGACCGGCGCCGCGTTCAGCTTCGAGAATGACTCCTTCTTCGAGCCCGGCGGCACGCCGCGCATCGGGCACGCGATTCTCGCCATCGACCCGGATGCGCTGGCTGGCGCCGAGAGCTACTTTGCGCGGGTCGAAGTACTGGTCGGTGCCATGCTCGCTGATGCAGGGGTGCGCCTGCCCGGCGCGCGGCGGCGGCAGGCGGCGGCCCGGGCCCGGGCCGAGGGCATCGAGGTGCCCGAGAACGTGCTTGCGGAGTTAAAGTCATTTACCCGATGCTGATCACACAAAGGTGGCCGCGCGGGCCGCCTTTGCTCTTGCTGCATCCAGGTTGCCGTTACACGCGCCGGCGGTACTCGTGGGTGCGGGTGTCGATCTCGATCTTGTCGCCGGTGCTGCAGAAGAGCGGCACCTGCACTTCGAAGCCGGTCGCGAGCTTGGCAGGCTTCAGCACCTTGCCCGAGGTGTCGCCGCGAACGGCCGGCTCGGTGTAGATGATCTCGCGCACGTACGACTGCGGTATCTCGACCGAGATTGCGCGCCCTTCGTAGAGCACGATTTCGCACGGCATGCCGTCCTCGAGATAGTTCAACGCATCGCCCATGCATTCCTTGTCCACTTCGTGCTGGTTGAACTCCTCGTCCATGAATACGTACGCCGGGTCGGAGAAGTACGAATAGGCGACTTCCTTGCGGTCGAGCACCAGCACGTCCATCTTCTCGTCCGCCTTGTAGACGGTCTCCGAGACCGAGCCGGACAGCAGGTTCTTCATCTTCAGCCGCATGGTGGCCGAGTTGCGGCCGCCGCGGTTGTATTCCGCCCGCACCACGACCAGCGGATCCTTGCCGAGCTGCACGACGTTGCCAACGCGAATTTCCTGAGCGAGTTTCATATCGATATCCAGCCAACGCTTAATTCGAAAGGGCGGGATTATACCCTCGATGCGAAATCAATGATATTGCGGGCCAAATCGGGCCTCGTGGCGAGTTTTCCGGCCCATCCGCGGGCATGCGCGGCGAGCACCGGGAGCGCCTGAACAAATCCCGCCCAGGCCGGAGCGACGCCAGCGCCCGTGTCCCACGCCTCGTGGAGCGCGGTCAAAGCGCCAGCGGCCGGAGCGGCGAGGCCGTCGGCGTAGCGTCCCAGAAACGCAGCCATTTTCTTGCGGTGGGCGGCATCCGTCTGGGGATAGATCGCCCACACGAACGGGCGGCCCGCCCACTGGGCGCGCACGAACGAGTCCTCGCCCCGCACCACGTTGGCATCGCAGGCCCACAACACGCGGTCCCATTGCTCCTGCGGCAGGAACGGCACGGTGTGCAACGTAAGCGATTGTTTGTTAATAAAAGTTAACGTCTCCCTTGAGGTGCCGAATGCCGCTTGCAAATGTCGTGGCGCAACGCCTTCGGGCGCAAGCAGGCGTGCGGGACGGGACCCGGTGGCAAGCGCGTCGAGCAGGGCAGCCGTCGCCGGAGTGTCGTAGCAGAAGAGCGAAAGGCGCAATTCGTCGTGCGCACGCGGGGGCACGCCGAGCTCGGCCCAAAGTGCGTCCTGCGCCTTGCGGTCCGCCTGGAACCGGTCGCGCGCCGCGATCAAGCCCTGCTCGCGCAACAGCCCGCCGGTGCGGTCGCTGAATCCGGGGTAGAAGAACCAGCGCGTAATCGGCAGCCGCGGGTGGGGCGAGGGCAGCAGGTGACAGTCATCCACCCACGCCTCGGCGCTCAAGTGCTCGAGGTTGATCCACACGGGCTGGTGCTCAGCGCGCGCCATGCGTTCGGCGAACGGCGCGGGCACGTCGGAACCGAAGGTCTCGATCACGGCGACGCCCGGATCGATCTCGGGAAAGGGGTCTGCCCAGCGCCGCACCTCGACCCCGGCGAGCGTCTGCAGTCCACGCGAAGCGTCGAGCTGCGGGGCAAGCCGCGCCAGCGTTTCGAGCCGGTCGACCCACAGCCGCGGCGCGATGCCATGCTCGGCCGCGAGCTGGCGCGCGAGCCGCCAGCACACGCCGGCGTCACCGTAGTTGTCGACGACCTTGCAGAAGATGTCCCAGCGCGGGCTCAATGCCGACTCGGGGCCGCGCGAGGCGCGCCGCCTAACAGTTTGTCGGACTTACCAGCTCGACCGGATGCCAAAAGCAAAAACGGTAGACAATTCGGACGGAAACCCACCCGAAGCATTCGAATGTGACGCGAAGCAGGTGGGATTTCGCATATCCGTCATCCTCGTTCGCATTTCTTCTGACGCCGGCTTTGCATCAGGAGTCTGTCGGGGCCAAGTCCGGCAAACCCCTAGCGACTGGCTACTTCACGACCGTCCACGCCCGTGTGCCGCCGAGCGCGTAATTCTTTACCGCACTCTCGTCGAACTCGAAGCCCAGTCCCGGCGTCTGGTGGAGGATCAGCTTGCCGTCCTTGTGCCTCAACTGCCGGTTAATCAGGCGCCGGAAGTTCAGGACCTGATCGTCGGGGAAGAACTCGACGTAGCGCGCGTTGGGAGTAGCGGCGACGAGCGGGGCGTGTGCATCGTGGAACCAGTGTGGGGATATCGTGACGCCGTAGCCCGCGGCCATGGCGGCAATGCGCTTCCACTCGGTGATGCCGCCGCATACGCACAAGTCGGTCTGCAGGATCTCCGCGCCGCGCTTGTCCAGCAACTCCTTGTGGTACCAGCGGCCGTAGGCGATCTCGCCGGTTGCCACCACGATCGGTGTCAGCTCCGCGAGCCTGGCATGGCCGTCGATGTCGTCCGGCCCGAACGGCTCCTCGATCCAGTACGGGTCGTACTTTTCCCAGCGGCGGCAATATTCGAGCGCGGTCGGCACGTCGCTCCACGCGTTGTTGGCGTCCAGCATGAGATGCACGTCGGGGCCGACCGCGTCGCGCGCTGCCCTGACGCGCCCTTCCTCATCGCGCGGCGAGAGCCGCCCGACTTTCATTTTGACCGCCTTGAAGCCGGCCTTCACGTACGACGCCATTTCTTTACCCAGCATCTTGGGGGTCTTGCCGGCGAGATAGTAGCCGCCGCTCGCGTAGGCAGGCACGGCATCGACCACATAGGCGCCGAGATACAGGTGCAAGGGCAGCTTCGCGCTGCGCGCGTTCAAGTCCCACAACGCAGTGTCGAGGATGGAGATGCCGCGCATGACGCTGCCCGAACGCCCCTGCAGCAGCGATTCCTGGTACATCTCCTGCCACAGGCCTTCGACCCGGAACGATTCCTGGCCGACGAGCTTCGGCGCGAGCAGGTCCTCGACCGCAATCTGCGCGATACGGCCGCCAGCGCTGCCGACGTAACAGAAGCCGATGCCTTCGACCCCGTCGGTCGAGCGCACGCGCACCAGGCAGTAATCGCGCGCCGAGACAGTGCGGGTGGCGAAGGAGGTGGCGGTGTCGAGCGGCACCCGCGCGACGCATACGGAAACGGACTGGATCTTGGGCACGGGCGTTCTCCGTGGGAGGGGGAACACGTAAAATAACAGATTTTCACCATGAACGAATTCGCCGAGGCGCCCATGAGTCTGCCGCTCTTCCACTTTGCCATTCCCGTTCGTGATCGAGCCGCACGTGTGCATCAAGGGCCGGGTCGGCGAGCAGGCGACGATGTTCTTTCTGGAACCGTGCGGCAACGCGCTCGAGTTAAGGTTGTTCGGCGACTTGTCGCAGGTCTTCGCCAAGTGCACTTCGGTGCCGTGATATCGAGTTGACCGGCAATTGCGGATGTCACTGCACTTGCTCACCTTCGCGGCACCCAACCTCGAAATTTGCAGGAGGCAAAATGCGTAAGTTTTTGATTGGATTATCCTTGGCTGATTGGGCGGCGGCGATGCCCGCAGTCGCACAGGAGAAAATCAATCTGTCGATCGGCACCGGCAAGCCGTACATCGGGCTGTCGATGGCCGACGTCGGGTAGGATGCGGTCAAGGGCGAAGGCAAGTCCAAGGGCACCACGATTCCGCTGCGCACGCTGATGGTGCTCTATACCAACCACATGCATGTGGTGACGGTCGAGGGTACCGGGATCAACAGCATCATTGACCTGTAGGGCAAGCGCATGTCGACGGGCTCTCCGGGCAACGCGACCGAAGTGATGGCGTTCCGTATCATCGAAGCCGCAGGCGTCAATCCGATGAAGGACATCACGCGCGAGCGCCTGGGCGTCGCCGAGTCGGTCAACGCGATCAAGGACAGAAAGATCGACGCGTTTTTCTGGGTCGGGGGGCTCCCGGCCGCGGCGGTGACGGATCAGGTGGTGTACAACATCGTGAAGACCGTCTTCGACAAGCGAGACGATCTGATCACCGTTCACAGGGCTGCCGAGGAATTCAAGATCGGGAATCAGAAGCCGGCCGCATCCCCCGTGCCGTTTCATCCTGGCGCGGTCAAGTACTTCAAGGAAAAAGGCGCGAAGTTCTGATCGCGCGACGCTCCGTCAGGGATCCCGTCCGGCAGTGGACGGGGTTTTTGTTTCCGGCGCGGCTCGGGCCGATCGGCCTCAGGGCTGTGTTAAGCTAGAACGGCACGCGAGCAGCCGCTGCGGGGGAGAATGACCCGACAATGAGCGAGACCGAGAAGGCCAGAGAAGAAGAACTCGTGATGAGCGAAGATGCGCGCAGGCGCGTCGAGGAACTCTTCGAAGAAGAGGAGGGGATACACAATCGCTACACGGGCGTGCTGGCCGTGTTGCTCACGCTCGCCGCGGTGGGCATGTCGCTGTTCCATCTTTACGCGGCCATCTACATCGTGCCCGCGTACATCCTGCGCCCGGTGCACGTCGCGCTCGCGCTGGCGCTGGTGTTCCTGATGTTCCCGGCGTTCAGGGCGGCGCGCAACCGCCTGATGTGGTACGACGTCATCTTCGCCATCGTCTCGCTCGCCATCGCCGGATACATTCTCTACTGGGGCGACCTCCTGGGCGACCGCGCGACCGTGCCGACGATCATTGACCAGGTGGTCGGCGTGGCATTGATCCTGATCATTCTCGAAGGCAACCGCCGCAGCTCGACCTGGATCCTGCCGTTCGTGGTCTGCAGCTTCCTCGCCTACGCGCTTTTCGGGCCCTACCTGCCGCCGCCCTGGACGCACAAGGGCTACGAGATATCGCGCCTGACCGGCTCGCTCTACATGACGCTCGAAGGTATTTACGGCGTGGCCGTGGACGTATCCTCGACGCTCATCATCCTGTTCACCATCTTCGGGGCCTTCCTGCAGTACTCGGGGGCGGGGAAGTTTTTCATCGACTTTTCCTTTTCGGCGATGGGCGGCAAGCCATCGAGCGCGGGCCGTGCCGTCGTCATGGGCTCGTTCCTGCTGGGCGGGCCGTCGGGCTCGGGCGTAGCCACTACCGTGACCCTTGGCTCCGTGGCCTATCCGCTGCTGGCGAAATCGGGCTACAACAAGGAAGCGGCAGGCGGGCTGCTCGCCGCGGGGGGGCTGGGCGCGATCCTGTCGCCGCCGGTGCTCGGCGCGGCCGCCTTCCTGATCGCGGAGTTCCTCAAGATCTCGTATCTCGACGTGATCCTGATGGCGACGATCCCGACGATCCTGTTCTATCTCGCTATTTTCATCATGGTCGAGATCGACGCGCGAAAATTCGGAATGCACGCGGTCGCGCTCGAGAAGCATCACCGCACGGCAGCACTGGCCAAGCGCTACTGGTTCCACTTCGTGTCGCTGGTTTCCATCGTCGTTTTCATGTTGATGGGCTACTCGCCGATTTTTTCGGTGTTCTGGGCGACGGTGGTCACCGCGCTGCTCTCATTCCTGCAGAGCGATTCGGCGCTGATTCCGTACGACTGGTTCCGCGGCCGGATGGCGTGGCTGAGGGGCTTCTGGGAGTCCGGTTTCGTCAAGGCGCTCGAAGGCGGGTCGGTCGGTGTGCTCAACGTCGCCATGACCTGCGCCTCGGCCGGCATCATCGTCGGCGTCGTGACGCTGACCGGGCTGGGGCTCAAGTTCAGTTCGATCGTGCTCGACTACGCCGACTCCGGCGCGCAAAGTCTGGCCACCTTCTGGGGTTTCTTCGGGGCCGCCAACACGCCCGAACTGCTGCACGACATGAAGCTCCTGCTCACCGCGTTCTACACCTCGCTCATCGTGTGGATCGTCGGGCTGGCGGTGCCCGTGACCGCCTCGTACATCATCTGCGCGGTGGTCGCGGCACCGGCGATGATCAAGCTCGGCGTGCCGGACTTCGCCGCGCACATGTTCATCTTCTATTACGCCGTGCTGTCCGAAGTCTCCCCGCCGACCGCGCTCTCACCGTTTGCGGCCGCAGCGATCACCGGCGGCGGGCCCTATCGCACGACGCTGCAGTGCTGGAAGTACACCGCACCGGCCTTTCTGGTGCCGTTCATGTTCGTGCTCGACCCGACCGGCGTTGGCCTGCTGCTCGGCGGCTCATTCAAGAACCTGGCGCAGGCGAACTGGGGATCAATCGCGCTGGTGACGGTCACCGCGGCGATGGGCATCGCCGCGCTGGCGGGCGGCCTGCAGGGCTGGGCGCTGCGCAAGACCACGGTGCTCGAGCGCTGGATGCTGATCGTTGCCGGGGTGATGCTGGTCTACCCGCGCGCGTTCTTCGACTGGATCGGGATCGCGCTGGTGGTCGGGGTCGTGGTGATGCAGAACGTCTGGTATCGCAATGCGCGCGCTGCGACGGGATAACCAGGACCGCGCGCGCAGCGCGCACGCACTCGCGCCGTATCAGGCGAAGTATCCCGCGCCCTTCGCCGTGCTCGCCATCCGCACGGCCGGCGGCCGGTTGACAGGAATCGACTATCTACCGCGGGAGGCCGCGCCGCTTGATCCGCTCGATCACTTGTCGGCGCGCGTGTGCCGGCAGATCGAGCGCTACCTCGATGACCCGCGGTTCCGCTTCGACCTGCCGTTCGAATTCCGGGGATCGGGTTTCCAGTGCCGGGTGTGGCGCGAGATCTGCGCCATTCCCCCTGGCCGGACGCTGACGTATCTCGATGTCGCGCGGCGCCTCAACACCGCCCCGCGCCCGGTGGGCGGCGCCTGCGGGGCGAATCGCATTCCGCTCGTCGTTCCCTGTCACCGCGTGGTCGCGAGCCACGGCATCGGCGGATTCATGCATGCCAGGGCCGGTGAGCCGCTTGCAATCAAGCGCTGGCTGATCGCGCATGAAGCCGCCTGACGGCGCCCTGATTGACCAGTTCTGCGACGCGCTGTGGCTCGAAGACGGGCTTGCACCCAATACGCTCGTCAGCTACCGGCGGGATCTCGCCCAGTTCGGCGGTTGGCTGGAGAAGCGCTACGACCGGTCGCTGCTCGACGCCTCGCACGCTGACCTGCTCGAGTTCCTCGCGTACCAGGTCCGGCGCCGTGCAAAGGCGACCACTTCGAGCCGCCAGCTCTCCAGCTTGAAGCGTTTCTTTCGCTTCACCCTGCGCCAGCGGCACATCGGCGCGGACCCGACGCTTAACATCGACGCGCCCAAGCTGCCGCGCACGCTGCCCAAGAGCCTGACCGAGGAAGACGTGGAGAGCCTGCTGGAGGCGCCACGCACCGAGGCCGCGCTCGGCCTGCGCGACAAGACCATGCTGGAGACGCTATACGCGAGCGGGCTCAGGGTGTCGGAGCTCACCACGCTGACGCTCGTGCAGGTGAGCCTCGACACGGGTGTGGTGCGCGTCACCGGTAAAGGCTCGAAAGAGCGTCTGGTGCCGCTGGGCGAGCAGGCGCTCGACTGGCTGCGACGCTACCTGAAGGAGGGGAGGCCCCGGCTCCTCGGCGCGCGCATGAGCGAGGATCTTTTCGTTACCGCGCGCGGAGAGGCGATGACGCGGCAGGCGTTCTGGTACTTGATCAAGCGCTATGCGCGCGCAGCGGGGCTCAAGAAACCGATCTCGCCGCATACTCTGCGCCACGCCTTCGCCACGCACCTGCTCAACCACGGCGCGGATCTGCGGGTGGTTCAGCTGCTGCTGGGGCATTCGGACATCTCGACCACGCAAATCTACACGCACGTGGCGCGCGAGCGGTTGAAGCAGCTGCACGCTAAGCATCACCCCAGAGGCTGAATCGCAAAACGCGCGATTCAGTCTGAATGAAAAACGGACCGTCCCAAGGCGCAACCCTGCGTCGCGAGCGACCACTCGCTGGGTGCGCTCGGATGGGCTGTGTGCACTTCCTTACGGCGAAAAGCCGGCTCGAGCCGGCCTTTCGCCTCGTTCGATCGTCACCCCCAACCGCTTGACCCCTTTGAGCGGCGCGAGCTTGGTGGCGCTCACCTTCACCCACGGCGTCGTGAATTCCGTGAGCAACAGGTAGGCGATATGCTCGGCGAGTTTTTCCACCAGCGGGAAATGGTTGCCGCGCAGGCTCTCCTCGATTCGCCCGACCACCTTTGCGTAATCGATGGTGTCCCCGATCGCCTTGACCCGGCCTGCGCTCCGCGGGATACCGATCTCGAGATCGAGCTGCACCAGTTGCGGAACCGTATGCTCCCAGTCGTAGATTCCGATCAGGACGTCGAGGCGAAAGTCGTTGATGAAAATGGTGTCCATTGGATGTCGGCAGCGAGGCCGCTTATGGAAAAGACTTCCGAAACCGCAAGTCCATTTCGATTCCGATAGAATGGCCGCACATTCTATGTGAAATCGCGTGCAGACCATAGCATTCACCCTGTTGGCGTACCTGATCGGCTCGGTTTCCTTCGCCGTGATCGTGAGCCGCGCCTTCGGTCTGCCGGACCCGCGTAGCTACGGCTCGGGCAATCCCGGCGCGACCAATGTGCTGCGCACCGGGCGCAAGGCCGCCGCCGTGCTCACGCTGCTCGGGGACGCGGCCAAGGGCTGGGCCGCGGTGTTCCTCGTGCAGCATTTCACCGACGGGACGCCATTTGTTGCGGCGCTGGCGGCGGTCGTGGCGGTCGTCGGACACATGTACCCGGTGTTCTTCCGTTTCCACGGCGGCAAAGGCGTCTCGACGGCGTTGGGCGTGCTGCTCGCACTGAATGTCTATCTCGCTGCGGGCACGGTGGCCACTTGGCTCGTCATCGCGTTCTTTTTTCGCATCTCCTCGCTTGCGGCGATCGTTGCGGCCGTGTTCGCGCCGTTCTTCTGCTTCCTGCTCTACGGGATGGACGTGTTCACGGCGGGCGTCACGGTCATCGGGCTGCTGCTCGTCTGGCGCCACCAGGGCAACATCCGCAATCTTATCGCCGGCAGTGAAAGCCGTCTCGGCAAATCAGTGGCCGGTTCGGGTCCGGGCGGTGCGGAGAAAACCGACTAGGCGGCAGGCATTAGCGCCTCG
>Ga0326597_10007061_pt1 | contig 15312 bp, 11 predicted proteins | sample RVTome_12_FD_203789 | JGI IMG/M metagenome (GOLD analysis project Ga0326597, IMG submission 203789) | Soil microbial communities from uranium-contaminated site in the Upper Colorado River Basin, Wyoming, United States - RVT100D185 | ecosystem: Environmental > Terrestrial > Soil > Contaminated >... | reverse complement strand
CTACCCGCAGATCCCTTACGCCACCCCGAACGGGGTGCGCTCAGTCCTGCAGTTCCTTGCCGCCAGACAACCCAAGGCGGCGACCGCCGCACCCGAAGAGTTTTACGACATGAGCTTTCTCAAGAGAATCGAAGAGAGCGGCCTTGTCAAAGCGCTCTACAGCAGGAGATAAACGCGGCTTCCTCTCGGATCATCGATGAGGGCGGATAAAGTGATCAAGTGACAGAAGTCAGAGGTCAGAATCAGGTGTCAGCAAAAGCGAGGAAAAAAATCATGAGTAAAAAAAATATTTGCCTTGCGCTTGGCGCTTTGCGCTTAGCGTTTCAGCTCAGGCGCAGCAGCCAACGAAAATCCCGCGGATAGGATACCTAGGTGCTGGCTCCCCTTCCGGTCTCGCGGCCCGTACCGAGGCCTTCCGCCAGGGTCTGCGCGAGCTTGGATACGTGGAAGGGAAAAACATTGTCATTGAGTACCGATACGCAGAGGAAAAATTCGATCGGCTGCCCGACCTTGCGGCCGAGCTCGTGCGTCTTAAGGTCGACATCATTGTCTCCGTTGGACCGGCAGTAACCCGTCGCCTCAAGGAAGCGACAAAGACGATTCCCATTGTCATGGCCTTTGATAATGACCCTGTTGGCTCTGGGTTTGTCGCCAGCCTCGCGCGGCCTGGCGGGAACATTACTGGGTTGTCTACCCTGGCTCCCGAGCTGAGCGGAAAACAACTGGAGCTTCTCAAGGAGCTCGTGCCAAAGCTCTCCCGCGTGGCCGTCCTCGGAAATTCGCCCGAACCAGGTAACGCACAAAATTTAAAAGAGGTGGAACTTGCGGCAAAGGCGTTCGGAGTAAAAGTTCAATATCTAGACGTGTTAAATCCCAAGGATATTGAGACTGCATTCCGAGCCGCGAGCAAGGAGCGGGCTGACGCAGTCCTCATCTTGCCAAGTCCCGTCGTCTTTTCTCAGCGAGTCCAAATTGTCGAACTCGCGGTAATGAACCGGCTCCCGGCGACATACCCGTTTTCGGATCTTGTGCAAGACGGTGGGCTCATGTTCTACGGCCCGAGCATCCTCGACTTGTACCGGCGCGCCGCTACCTATGTGGACAAGATTTTGAAAGGTCGCACACCGCAAGACCTGCCCGTCGAGCAGCCGATGAAGTTCGAGTTCATCATTAATCTAAAAGCAGCCAAGCAGATCGGCCTGACGATTCCGCCGAACGTGCTGGTGCGGGCGAATAAGGTGATTCGGTGAATCGAGATCCTTCGCATTCGCTCAGGACAAGTTTTAGATTTTCGCTTTCAACCAGAGGACTGATCAGGCTGAGCTGATTTTGGACTAGATACGGCAAAAACTGTGGTTGGCTGGGGCCTGAGAGTTGACTAGTACACCAATTGGCAGTACTCTAATTTGTGATCAAACAGGTCGATATCCGGGCGGTAGAAAAAGACCTGATGAAGACGCCTAAAGCTTTAGTCATTAAGTTTCAAAAGTGGGTCGATGATATCGAGAAGTATGGTCTGGAAGAGGTTCGAAAAGTTCGGGGTTGGCATGACCATACGCTCAAGGGCGACCGCACGGGGCAAAGGGCCATTTACTTAAACAAAAGATGGCGTGCGGTCTACGTGATTGAGGGAGGAGAAGTAAAAATCGTGAAAGTCATAGAGGTGCACCCCCATGAGTACTAAGAAAAAGAGTGATGCGATGCAGTTCTTAGAAAACCTGGTCGGGGAGTTAACGTTTGGCGGAGTGATCGAAGCGATGCGCCAAGCTGAGGAGATGTCTCAGGTTGATTTTGCCGAAAAGCTCGGAATTTCTAAGCAGCATCTGTGTGACATCGAGAAGGGTCGTAAGTTTTTGAGTCCCGAGCGCGCCGCGAAGTTCGCCAAGATACTTGGCCATTCGGAACAGAGCTTTGTGGCTCTCGCGCTCCAGGACATCGTCAATCAGGGTGGGCTGAAGCTAAAAGTCAGCGTAGCGGCTGCTTGAAATATTCTGAGGGCTTCACCTCCACAGATTCCAATGAGCCTGTGGACCTCCCCGTCGAGCAACCGATCAAGTTCGAGTTCATCATCAATCTGAAAGCTGCCAAGCAGATCGGCCTGACGATTCCGCCGAACGTGCTGGTGCGGGCGGACAAAGTGATCAAGTAGGCGGGAGGCAATAGGCGCTAGTTAGCTGTAACAACCAGTTGGTGTCTACCGTTCATAGTTCGACCAAGCCCACCACGAACGGTTTTCCCCGGTCCGTTCGCCCTGAGCGCCGTCGAAGGGCGCGAGAGCTTTAAAGGCTATTCATCCGCTACAGTTCACCAGAATGCTGCAAGCGGCGCGGTGAATCGCGCACGCCGCTGAGAAACTTAGCGATTTTCAAACTTTCCAGTTGCTGCAGGATGGGTTGAGGCGTCGCGCCGATACCCATCGTTCTTGGTCACTATGGTTTTGCCTCGGCAAAGATTTTGGCTTTTGCTGCCTCAGAGATCAGTCTCTCCGCGTCCTCCGGCAGCAGGAGCCTTTCATCGACCAGCGCGCGCGCCGCGCGGCTCACCTGCTGGACGTAATCCTCCTGATCCTTGTAGCGCTCTTCGATCGACAAGCGCGGATCGCCGGTCTTTCGCCGCTCGGCTTTTGTCTTCGCAAAAGGAACGAAAGATCCGAGGAGGCCGGCCAATTCGTCTTCGGCCAATCCGTGCGGTCGTAAATTCCAGCCGGTATAAGTTCCAATGGGGATGCTGACGGCAGGCAGCCGGATTCCCTCGATATCGTTGCCGTCACGATCAACTTTCGGCACGAGTATAGTGTAGGCACCGTTGCCGTTCGGCCGCGGCGGATGAACGTCCATGCGTCCACGCTGAATATCCGGGCCATAGTCCAAAAAAAGCTGGCGATTGTAGAGGCCGTTATAGCGCGCGAGGGGAACCTTACGAAAGCCGGTGCTGTTTCGATTCGGTGGAACCAGCGTTCCGTGTTTAACCATCGGATATCGGCTTGGCGGCGGCGGAATTCCTTTCGTGACCCACAAATCCATCGCGACCATCAGCGCGCGCAGGACATCGCCGGCAGGAAGCGGGTTGACGCGCTGTTGCGTATCTTCCTTTACGGCTTCCGAGCCGAAGGGGCTGTTGTGCTGCGCGCTGGCGATGACGTAAATGCGAACCTTGTCGGGGATAACGAGATCATTGCCTTTTCCGTCCGTGTGCGCCAGGCAGCCGCGCTTCTGCCAATACTCTGTCGAAGTCTGGGTATGAAAAACATAAGGGTCGGTTTTCGGCCGCTTTAGAATGCCGTCGCGCCTGCCGGTCTGCGCATCTCTGATGACGTTATAAGCGTGGGGAAACAGCTCCGGATCAAGCTGATTCGTATGCTGCTGTGACGAAGTGACGGGGCGGGCGAATTCGTAATTCAGAAACAATCGGCCGCCGCCGGCGACGTGGGGCGCGATCGCGTCGAAGACTTTTCGATGGGCTTCGTCTTCGTTGAAACCGTGATAAACGAAGTCGCGGAGAAAGCGCCCGCTTTGGGAACGGCCCCAGGCGTAGGCGTGGCTGATGGCAATCGATTTTGTCCCTGATGCTAACGGGTTCGGTTTGCCGGCGGTGTCTCTTGATTCGTAACGCAAGAAGGAAACAAAATCGCGCACAGCAGCGAAGCCCAAACCGAGCACCAGCGGGTGTTTGGCGCGGTAGATGAATTCATAGATATGCCCCGGTCTAAAGCCGGCGCAGAGATAGAGATCCCTGGCGCTGGGTTTTATCGTTTCTTTGCCGGTGCGCGGATTTTGCTCGCACGAGGCGAATTCCCATTGCGAAAACGGCACTGGGATGCGAGGTCGGTAAGATTTTTCCCGAACCGTGAGCGATGCGCAAATTTTGTCGCGCGACGCGGCCGGGTAACTCTTCACACGCTCATCGGCGCTCAGCGGCTGCGATTTGATTCCATTTTCTTCGACGACGATCTCGGTGCGAACTTTGCTCGTGATCGCCTTGCCGCGGTCGGTCGCAACCGGCACCTTCAGCACCAGCGAGTTTTCTACCGGCATCAGATCCCCTTGCCAGCCGCACCAGACGATCGTGTAGCCCTGGCGCATGAGGAAGCCGTTGCCGGCGTCTGCGAGCGTGCTGGGGTCGTTGCTTTGGGGCGCGTCGTTCAAAAAAGCGACGATGCGCTTGCCGCCGCGGTTGGGCGCGTCGAAGAAAATCTTACCGTTGCCGCGCGCCATGTCCAGCGGCTTCAAGATGCAAAAGTCGCCGGAGTATTCCACGCGCCCGCGGCGGTTGCGCGGCGCTTTGCCGAGATCGACGATGATTTTATTAAGCCGGTTTTCTGGATCGACCTCGCCACAGATTCTACCCACCAGCTTTTCGTAGGCGCCGGTGATGGGAAACTCGTGTCCGCCGGCGAAGGGTTCTCTACTTGCGATAACAAGACGGGTAAGCATGGATGAGTTCCTCGACCCTTCGACTCGAGCCCCAGCCTTGGCCGGGGGCTCTCGCTCAGGATTTCGCCCCACGGGCCTGCCCGTGGGGCTCCACGATCCTCTAGCCGGGCTCCTTGGCATCTGTCAAGCCTTTTCAGGTTTGTGCCAAGCGAAACCTTGACAAGGCGCGCACTGTGGGAATAGCCTCTCTCTAAAGTTCCGGAAATCGGGCAGGTTCATGCGATCGATTCGCCGTTGACGTTCGCATCATCTGCTTGGGGAGTAGCAACAATGTCGATCAGAAAAAATTATTCGATTTGGCTTGCGGGTATCGTAATGATGACCCTGGTGTTTGCGGAGACGCCTTCGCGGGAGTCCATGGCGGCTTCCATTGAAGACGTCGCCATGATGAAGGGGGCCGATCGCCAGAAGATTTTAGTCGAGGGGGCGCGCAAAGAAGGCAAGCTCATGTGGTACACGACGCTGATCGTGGACCAGGTGGTGCGGCCGGTGAAAGAGGCTTTTGAGAAAGAGTACCCTTTCATCCAAGTCGAGTTCTATCGCGGCAACTCGGAAAACGTCGTGCGTAGAATTCTCACAGAGTACCAAGCCAAACGACATGACGCCGATCTCGTCGACGGCACGGTATCACCGGTGATGATCAAGCGCGCCGGTTTTCTCCAGCGCTTCTATTCTCCCTATTTTGCCGAGTATCCCGCCGAGCTGAAGGATTCCCAGGGATTCTGGGGATCGACGAATCTTTATTTCCTGACGCCCGGCTATAACACGCGCATGGTTAAAGCGAACGAGCTGCCGAAGACCTATGAGGACCTGCTCAATCCGCGCTGGAAAGGGCAGATGATGTGGTCGACCAGCCGCGGTTCCGGCGCGCCGATGTTCCTCGGCAACGTGCTCATGTCGATGGGACCGGAAGCGGGCAAGGCTTACTTGCAAAAACTAAAGGGTCAGAATATCGCCAAGAGCACTGCCAGCAACCGGCAGATTCTGGATTTGACCATCGCCGGCGAATATCCCATCGCGCTCCATATCTTCAATCATCATGCCTATATCAGCAAAACGGCGGGAGCGCCGGTCGATTGGTATGCCATAGAGCCGGTGACCGCGACCATCCAAACCATTGCGTTGGCAAAAAATACGCCTCATCCCCACGCGTCAATGCTATTACTGGATTTTGTCCTATCGGAAAAAGGGCAAAAGGTTTTTCAACAATCCAACTATTTGCCGTCGCATCCCAAGGTGCCGGCGAAGCAGGTGGATCTGAAACCGGGCGCGCGATTCAAAAAGGCCGTCTACATGACCCCGGATATTCAGTTCGACAAGGGCAACGAGTGGGTCGACTATTTTCAAAATCAATTTCTCAAGTGACGTAAAGGCTCTCCGTGGCCCGACAACCACCATCCGAGGCCCTTGACCTGTCTTTGAAGTCCGGCCGAGGCCGAAGCGCACGGGGAGTTTTCGGATTCAATACCGCGGCTGGTCTCTCCCCCGAAAGTTGGTTGCTCATCGGCGTCTCGGTTATCACGGCCTATCTCGTCCTTCCGCCGCTCTATTCGGTTCTCCAAACCAGCCTCTTTACCACCACGCTCACCGGCGAGCTGGATGAGTTCACGCTGCGTTTTTACGCGGATCTTTTTCGTGAACTCCAAGTCCTAGAGCCGTTTCTCAACACCCTCTATTTTTCCACCGGCAGCGCTCTGTTGGCGACGCTGATCGGCGGTGTTGTGTCCTGGATCGTGACGCGGACGGATACGCCGCTGCGGGGCTTGGGATATTTCACGGCGTTTGCGTCCTTCGGCACGCCGTTCATCCTGTACACCATCGGATGGCTGCTGCTGCTCGGCAAGGCCGGCCCGGTGAATTACTGGTTGGGCCGGCTGCTGGACCAAAAGGGATTGTTGAACATCTATTCCCTTGGAGGCATGGTGTTTGTCGAAGCGCTGCTCTGGTCGCCGTTTGTCTTTCTCATGACGGCGGCGTCGTTCCGCTCCATGGACCCGACTTTAGAAGAGGCTTCTGCGGTGTGCGGCGCGCGCATTGGGCAGACGCTGCGCCGGATTTCGCTGCGGCTCATGCTGCCGGCTTTTTTCTCCGTGCTGTTGCTCATCTTCATCCGCGCCTTCGAATCCTTCGAGATCCCCGCGCTCGTCGGACTCCCTGGCGACATTCGCGTGCTCACAACGGCGATTTTGCTCGACGCGCAGCGCATGCCGCCGACTTACGGCAGAGCCGGCGCTTTCTCGGTTCTATTGATGCTGGTGGTGGCCGGCACGCTTTACGCTTACTTTCGCGTGACCCGGGATGAGTCGAGTTTCCACACGATCACGGGAAAAGGGTATCGGCCCGCTCTGATTCCCCTCGGTCGCTGGCGCTATCTCGCCGCGGGGGGATTGCTGGTTTACTCTTTCGTTCTTTTGGTGCTGCCGTTTCTCATCATTCTCTGGGCATCGCTACTGCCGTTTTACATCCAGCCGTCTTTTGAGGCGCTGTCGAAGCTCACGCTCAAGAACTATGTTTCGGCGATTCACTTTCCCAAGATCACCGATGCGATCAAGAACAGCATTTTGCTCGGTCTCGGCAGCGCCACCGTCGTCATGGTACTGACGACGTTCGCTTCCTGGATTCTCGTGCGCACGAAATTGCGCGGGCGCTGGCTGCTTGATCTGCTGACGACCCTGCCGCTTTTGTTCCCCGGCATCGTCATGGGTTTGGCGATCATGAGATTTTACCTTATCGTACCGATCCCGATTTACGGCACGCTATGGATTCTGCTCGCAGCGTTCGTCACCCGTTACATTCCCTACGGCATCCGTTACACCCACGCCGGGCTCTTGCAGCTGCACCGCGAATTGGAAGAGGCCGCCTATGCCTCCGGCGCGTCATGGGCGAACGCCATGCGACGTGTCACGTTGCCGCTGCTGACGCCGTCGTTCTTAGGCGGCTGGGTCTTCGTGTTTCTGCTCTCGGCCAAAGAGCTATCCATGTCGATTCTACTCGTGAGCCCGCGCACCCAGGTAGTCTCCGTCGCCGTCTACGAGCTTTGGGAGAACGGTCAGGTCGGCGAGCTGGCCGCCTTCGGCGTCATCTGGACGACGATTCTCGTATCCGTCTCGGTGGCCTACTATCTCTTCGTGCGCCGCTACGGCGTGCAGCAGCAATGAACGGCTGCGCCGGCCAGAATTTAGCCTTTTAGGAGCGTAAACCGAAAAGATAAAAGGCGGCGGCCTTCAACCCTGTGGCGAAGCCCGCAGCCTCACTGCGCCGAAATTAGACTTGAATCCGTCAGTGAGCCACGCCGCCGGTAATCTGACTGGCGGTGTCCAGCCAATCGAGATCCGTCGTGACGCCCAAAAAGAAGCGGCGGAAGGTATCATCGACGAGGCGCCGCGCGTCCTTACCCCGGGAAGCATGGATCATGTCGAGCGCCCGATGATAGGACTCGATGCGCAGCGGATCGGCTTCCGGACGATCGAATTCTCCGAGCAGCCTGTCCAGCGCCTTGTCGAGAATTTCCATGTTGCTGCGGTTGCGCACGTAGCCGCAGGCGGCGACGAAGCCTAACAAGAAGGGATCGCCATTTGTCATCACGAAACGATCGCTTGGGATTGGCTCGTAAGCCTGGACGATCTTCGCGTGCACCTCGCCGCTGATGCGCTTGAGAATCCTCATGATGTCCGAGATGTCGCCGATGTTGTCCAGATAGGGTTGATTCTCATCGAGGAAACGCTCCGTTTCCACCGCCTTGGTCACCTGGGCGTTGTGCGTGATGAACGCCTGGGTGGCCAGGACGATGTCCGACGCGAGAAATGTGTCCTTGGGCCGCTGTTCTCCCGGCATCCTGCCGAGGTCCTCCCAAATGGGAATTCCTTCGCTTTTCAAATGTTCAATCAGCGGCTTTTTCATGATCTCCAACTGGACCCGCAGGCTCATGCGCCGCTGGCTCGAATTGAAGGTGACCATGTAGTGCAGCAGGCCCGCAAGGCTGATCGCGTAGAACATTTCGTAGCGGATCACCCGCTCAAGCAGCTTCTCGGTGGCGGGCCGCGGTTCTCCGATTCGATTCACTGACTCGGCGAAGAAATTCCACGCTTCTTCGGGAATTAGATCATCCCGCACGAGCTGTTCCCGGCGCCAAACCAACAAGATCGCGATCAGAAAGCAGTATAGTCTTTGCAGGCCGTCGATGATTGAAAACCTCAGGTCCGGCGATTCGAGCGAGCGCACCCCGCCCGACCAACTGAGCGCCGCGATTTTGCTCTCCGGCATCGCCGCGCCGTCGATGAAGTCCCGTATGAGCCTCCGATAAATCGGGTCCGTCACATGATCGAAAGGCGGGCGCTGAAAGAAGTTGTCGTCCACCGACAGCCGTTGGATGTAACCGGCAAGCGATTCCTGTACGTGACCGATTTTCCCACCGGTCTTGGGGTCTTCGATGGCCGGTCCCACCATCACTATGGGGCCGGGCGGCGGGCCGACGGATGCGAATCCGGCGCTCTGAAGCTCCTGCACCAGGCTGATGATCGCGTCGTGCAGTTTGCGCGAGCGCTCGAGTCTCGTGGGCTTTTTAACTCGCTGGCCCTTGCGTGATCTGAGCGACTTGATCTCGCGCGCGAGCGATCCCGTATCTGCCGCCACCTCGGGCGCCTCAGGTCCCCGGGCGACGAGTTCATTGGCGCCTTCGGTACCGTCATGGTAATTGGTCATTTCCGATTCCTTTCTCGACCCAGTCGGTCGCTGAGTTGCGATAAAGTAATTGTGCTCATCCTCCGGAATACGATTTTTCTTCCAGGGGAATAGAGCCGTCTGCTCGGCAGACAAAACCGCGGAACGTTCTTAAAACACGCGAATGTGGGATTGTGAAGGTAGATGTCGTTTCCCAAGGCCCTTGTCATCGAACCTCGTAACGAAACTCTTGCGCGCAGGATTAAACAGAAGAAAACTTTTAGGTGGATGAGAAAAACTGTTGCGGGACGGGTTGACTATGCCGGTGTAAAATCGTTCAAAGCCTCGGTTCAAACCACCCACTGAAACGCAATATACATCTTACGCGCGCGCGACACAATAAAAAAATAGATTTCGCATGCGTTGCGGAATCCTTGCGCGCCGATGATCTCCTATTGTATGAGCGGTTGATCTCGCCGGCGTTTGGCGCTTCGTCACACCGAGAGCTCCGGTCGATCCGGGGCCGGAATCGGTTTTCGTTTTGCCGTCCAGCCATAGATGGCCAAGCCGGCGACGATGCCACTGAGGCTTACCTGTTTGGTAAGCTCGTCGGCGAGAAAGATGCTCAGCAGGCAGAGCGCCACAGGGGGAATGCTGAGCGCGATGACTCCGCGAACGCCGAGCGGCACAAGGTAGGGACGGGGCACATCCGGCTGCCTGACGCGCAACCAAACCAGCGCTGCGAACTCAAGAATGAGCGCCAGAGCGTAAAGAAACATATCGACCTGGATCAGATCCGTAAATGAAAACGGAATCAGGCAGGCAACGCCGACGCTGTTGACGATGATCGCGATCCACGGCGTGGCGTTGCGTTGATGCAGCCTTGCGAGACATCCCGGCAAGGTCCCGCGCTGCGCCATGGCATAGGGGACGCGCGCTGAGGTGCAGAGCAAAGCATTGAGCAATCCCATGGCGCTTACCAGCCCTGCAATCGTCAGCCAGGCGCCCAGCCAATTGCCGCCGGCCTGCGCCGCGACTTTAGGAAAGTAACCTTCCTTCCAGTTTGCCCACTCTGTAGCGATGCTCACGCCGACCAGCACCGGCAAAAGATAGGCGAGGGTGACGAGCAGGACGGAGATGGCCATGGCGCGCGGGTAAGTCCGGTTTGGCTTGTCCGCTTCTCCCGCGCAGCAGCCGGCGTTGTCCCAGCCACTGGTATTCCACAAGACCACGCTCAGGAGCAGCGCCCAATCCACCGTTTCCGGCTGCGCCAGCCATAGACTCGGACGAATCTGAGCGCCGCCTAAAATAACCATGACGGCAAAGGGCGCCAGCACGAATAGCATGAATAGGATGGACGCCGCGCCGACAAGACGAATGCCGCGAATGTTAAGCCAACTCATGGACGCGGTCATGGCGGCGCCAATGAGCCAGCGCTCGGCGAGCCCCATGTCGCCGCGAAGATAAGCGAGATAATCGACGAACATGACGGGGTAGAGCGCGTTGTCGGCAAAACTGCACAGCCAACTGAGCCAGCCTTCGAGAAAGCCCCAGAATTTGCCGAAAGCTTCTTCCACCCACACCACATAACCGCCGTCCTCCGGCATCGCCGCCGAAAGCTCTGCCGTCATCAGAGCGGTTGGAAAGCTCCAGAGCCAGGGCAAAATCAAGATCGCGGCGATCGTGATGAGAGGTCCCGCCGAGCCGACGGCGTCCTCGAGGCCGAAGGCTCCGCCGGCAACACAGAAAAACGTCAGCGCGACGAGGCTCGTGCAGTTCAACGCCCGGCGGGGTTGCGGGAGAAAATGTTCGTTGCTGGGCGAAGTCGGTGACGGCATTTTGATCAAGCGAGCGGCGTTGACCCTTCGACTCAAGCCGCGGCCTTGGCCGGGGCCTCCTGCTCAGGATTCCGCCCCACGGGCGGACGGAAGGTGTCACGGACCTGTCCGTGGGGCTCCACCGCCGCGCATCAATTTGCCGGCGAGAATATAAAGGGAAGCCCTTCCTTGTCAATCGAAAGGCGGCATGGTTAGGGAAAATTCCTTTGTCGCGGCGGTGCAAAACTGCTAGAGTTCCGCCAACGTTATATCGCTCTCTCTCGGTGACCCCAGATATGCCCACGGCACGAACGAAGAAGAGCTCGATCCAACAGATTAGGGACAAAGTCCTCGACCGGGTATGGGAAGTTGAGTCCTTGAATCCAACGCGCTTCAAGCGGCTGATCCATGTGCTGATCAAAATGGTGCTCATGGTCGCCCGCGACTTCATCGAGAAATTGGTGAAGCTCCAGGCCATGGCGTTGGCTTTCAAGACGCTGCTTTCCTTGGCGCCGCTGCTGGCGGTCGTTTTCGCCGTTCTCAAGACCTTCGGTGTGCACAACCGCATGGAACCGGCGCTCGCCGAAGCGCTCGCTCCTCTGGGAGAAAAGGGCCAGGAAATTACCGGGCATCTGATCGGCTTCGTCGACAAGATGAGCGCGGGCACGCTGGGCAGCCTCGGTCTGGTGACACTCTTCATCACGGTGATCTCTTTGATCGGCACCATCGAAGAGGCCTTCAACCATATCTGGCGCGTCAAGTCGCCGCGCAAGCTGACGCGCAAGTTCAGCGACTATCTGAGCGTGATTCTCGTCGGTCCCGTGCTGGTCTTTGCCGCGGTGACGATCACGGCGACGTTGCAGAGCAACGCTTTCGTGCAGCGGCTGATGTCTCTGGAGCCCTTCGGCACGGTGATTCTCACGCTGCTCAAGCTCGTGCCCTACGTCACGCTCTGGGGCGCGTTTACGTTTGTTTACGTCTTCGTGCCGAACACCCGGGTAAAGCTCAAGGCCGCGCTCTTCGGCGGACTGGTGGCCGCCATTCTGTGGCAAACGGTTGGGTGGGGATTCGCCGCCTTCGTCGCGTCCTCGACGCGCTATTACGCCATCTACTCGAGCTTCGCCATCCTCCTGCTTTTTTTGCTCTGGCTGCACGTCGGCTGGGTGATCGCGCTGTTGGGAGCGCAAGTAGCCTATGCCTACCAACATCTCCATCTGTACCAGGAGGATCGAGAAGAACTGGCCCGCAGTCCCGCGGGCCGCGAGCAATTGGCGCTTCATATGATGTTTTTGGTCGGCCGCAACTTTCACCATGGTCTCGATCCGATGAGCGTATCGGAACTGGCGAATCAACTTAGCCTGCCTGCCGGTCTGGTTTATGATTTCATGGAAATGTTTCATCGCGCCCGGCTGGTCTTGCCGTTGGCGGATGAGGAAACGTTCGTGCTCGGCCGCGATCCTGAGACCATCGCCATCAAGGAGATCCTCGATTGCGTGAGGAATGCCGGGAAGATTCAAAAAAGCCAGGCGAAGCCGACCAAGGAAGAACAGGGTATCAACGAGATACTCGCGCAAGCCGACCAATCGGTGGCGGAAGCGCTGGAAGGAAAAAACCTCCAGAGCCTGATTCTCAGCCAGAGCCCGCCGCCGCGGCGCTAGGGGCGAAACTTCTGCTTGAGTAGGGAATCTAAATTTTTTTCCAAAGAGCGGCTCATCCCTTTCTGGGCGAGCTTCTCGGTGTTGAGATTCACGGTCGGATTGGCGACGGGACCGGTGATCTTAAGCGGGACAACCACTCGGTTGCGGCTGTCTTTGAAAAAAGCCGCAGCCTTCGCACCGCGCGACCGGGCCGAGGCCTGGGCGGAAAGAACGGTTTCAACCGCCAAGTTCAGCGCTTGCTCGTCCAGCGTCATGGTGCCGGCGCCGTTGGCCTCCATCTGAGGATTAACCATATATATGCGCTTGAATTCGGCTAGCCCGTCGGCAACGGTGAAATCCGTTTCCAGAGTTTTAAACGTCGTGGCTTCGCGGCCTTGTTCTTTCGACAGGCCGATCATGCCGCTCATCTGCTGGGCTTTTTTGATCCAACCGGCGTTGGTCAGCGCGCCGTCGCTGACGGCCACTTTCCCGTGGCCTTGCAAGCGCCGCGTTATCGAACCGCCGCCCATGTGCAGCTGAATGTAAATCTCGCCATTTAGCTTGCCTTTGAGCGCGCGTTTGCCTGCCACTTTTACGTCCTTGAACAGCCCCCGCACCTCGGCGACCGGGTTGCTGGAAGGGCCGGCGAGTTTGATGCGCAGTCCCATCGGCCCGGCAACTTCCATGTCGCGCGGGGTTAAGCCGAAGGCCGAGAGCACTTGCCACACCGACTTGGAGTCGACGGCATCGCTCGCGACGCTTAAATCGAGCCGCGGCGCCGTCGAGACGTGAGTCACGCTTCCTGCTATAGGAAGATTGAGATCCTGGATCTTGAGACGATTGTCCGTAAGCTTGAGAGTCGCCTGCTCTTCCTGATAACTGAGCAGCCCTTCGATGGATACCGTTTTTAGGCCCGGGTAGCGAAACGATGCTCGATACGGAAAGGACTGGCCGCCCGCGAAGTTTTCCAAGGAGAGATCGATGCCGTTGATGCTCAACGGCCTTTGTCCCTTGGTCTCCAGGTTCAGCTGACCGTTTCTGATGCTCATGCGGCTCGGCAGCACGAGGGGAAGTGCAGCCGGCTCTTGGGATTTGGCCGCCGGGTATTTACTGCTGCGCTCCGGTTTCTTCACCAATGGGAGTTTTTTATCCGCCAAGTCGGCAGAGTTGAAAGTGCCGTCCGGCTGCTTGAGCAGGTTCATGACCGGCTTTTCGAGGACGAACTGGGTGACTTCAAATCGGCCGCGAATCAAAGGCCAGAATTTTAGCCGCAACTGGACTCGTTCCGCGGCGAAAAAGGTATTGTCCGGGAACGCCGGGCCGTCCGAAATTCTCAAATTGGAGAGTCGAATCGATGGGGCGGGAACGAGCGCGAGCCGCACTTCGGCCACGTCCACGCGCCGATGCAAGGTTTCTTCGATGAACGGGAGGTAAGTGCTCTTGAACATCCCCAGATCGACCCATGCCGGCACGACGAGGATGATTGCAGCTAAGAAACCAACGACGCCGACACCGATCCATGCGGCTTTCTTCATCGCCCAACTCCGAAGCGTGACGCGCGCGGCGCTGCCGGCCTTGGCCATGTCATCTTGCGAGTCATTTGACACGCAGAGTATACGCCAACGGTAGCGGATTCAACGATAAAGCGCTCTCCCATGGGACGAGGGGCCTGACCCCGTGCCAAGGTCAACGATAAACTAGATTATAGCGATCTAGAACGGAGAACGTTAATGGGTAAACCAGAGATCGTAACCGGCACCCTGATCAATGATCGTACAGTTGCGTTGGACAAGCCCTTGCCCTTGCAGCCGATGAAGGTGCGCGTTGCTATCGAACCCCTTGATGAAAAACAGCTACGACTCTACCGTCCCGAGGTCATTTCAAAAATACATGCGGCGCAAGCCGCTCGTGGTCACCGCCCACCGAGCCGTGAGGAAGTCGACCGTCGTCTACAAACAGAACGCGACAGTTGGGGAGACTAGTCCTGCTAATATATGTTAACACGGCGCCATTAATTTACTTGGTTGAGCATGTGCCGCTGTACGGCGATCTCGTGGCACAACGTTTGTCCTCGACGGACGCGCTCTTAGTCAGCGACCTTTCCCGTTTGGAGTGCGTCAAGCCGATGCGCGACGGCGACACTGCGCTTCTCGATGAGTTCGATCGTTTCTTCAATGAATCTGTGAGCGAGGTTCTCGCTCTGTCTCGTGAAGTCATCGACCGAGCAACAGAAATCCGGTCGCTCTACGGATTCAAAACACCGGATGCAATTCATCTTGCCGCTGCAATATTGTCAAATTGCGAGTTGTTTCTAACCAATGATCGCCGCCTGGATGGTTTCACCGGACTGCGTGTCGAAACATTGACGGTGTAATAAGTTCCTTTACCCGGATGGAGCACTGCGCAATCTGAGTCCTCGAACGCCGCGATGACGGCCCTGTCTATTTGCTAATTGTCTTAATCCCTTCTTCATAAGGTCCACGTCGGAATGATAGTTGCGTAGTTGCGCAACTACGCAACTATCAACGCTCGGAAGTCATATCAAGGTCTTGAGAATTCTCAAAATGTGAAAGCGAGAGAGCGGAAATTGTCTCTAGTTAGGCAGCACGGGCGAAACGGCGCAAGTGGAGACCCACGGGGAGCCCGTGCCACCTTCCATTACGCCCGTGGGGCGGAATCCTGAGCGGAAACCCCCGGCCAAGGCCGCGGCGTGAGTCGAAGGGTCAAAATCTGTGGCGCCAAGGATTCAAGACGCGCTCCCGCTGG
>Ga0326597_10007060_pt1 | contig 15313 bp, 16 predicted proteins | sample RVTome_12_FD_203789 | JGI IMG/M metagenome (GOLD analysis project Ga0326597, IMG submission 203789) | Soil microbial communities from uranium-contaminated site in the Upper Colorado River Basin, Wyoming, United States - RVT100D185 | ecosystem: Environmental > Terrestrial > Soil > Contaminated >... | reverse complement strand
GCGGTGGTGGCGATCGTGCTGGCCGCGGCGTGGCGCATCGGCTCGCGCGCGCTCAAGCACCCGGCGCTCTGGCTGATCAGCGCCGCCGCGTTCTGCGCCATCGGCATCTTCTCGGTGCCGTTTCCCTACGTGGTGATCGCCGCGGCGCTCGCGGGCGCCCTCGGCGGGCGCTTCGCGCCTCGGGTGTTCCGGGCGGGGGGCGCCCACGGCGCCGCCGCGCACCACTACGGCCCGGCGATCATCGATGACGACACGCCGGCACCCGAGCACACGCGCTACCGGCCGCGGCGCCTGCTCGCCGTCACCGGCGCCGGCTTCGGACTCTGGGCCGCGGTGCTCGGCCTGCTGGTCCTCGGCTACGGCTGGCACGGTACGCTCGCGCAGATGGGCTGGTTCTTCACCAAGGCGGCGCTGCTCACGTTCGGCGGCGCCTATGCGGTGCTGCCCTACGTCTACCAGGCCGCGGTGGAGAACCACAAGTGGCTCACCGCGACGCAGATGATCGACGGCCTGGCGCTCGGGGAGACCACGCCCGGCCCGCTCATCATGGTGGTGGCCTTCGTCGGCTTCGTCGGCGGCTGGTCGCAGGCGCTGTTCGGCGCGCAGCACCTGTTTCTCGCCGGGGCGGCGGCCGCCGTCGTCGCCACGTACTTCACTTTCCTGCCCTCGTTCCTGTTCATCTTCGCCGGCGCGCCGCTGGTCGAGGCGACGCACGGCGACCTCAAGTTCACCGCGCCGCTCACCGGCATCACCGCAGCCGTGGTCGGCGTGATCGTGAGCCTGGCCGTGTTCTTCGCGCAGCACGTGTTCATGGCGGCGGACGCGATCGACTGGGCATCGGTCGCGCTCGCCGCCGCGGCGCTCGTCGCCCTGATGCGGTTGCGGGCGGGCCTCATCCCCGTGATCCTCGGCTGCGGCGCCGCCGGACTGTGCTATAGATTGCTGGTCAACTGAGGAGGAGCGCCATGGCCGGCTACGTCGTCGCCGAAGTCGAAGTCACCGATGCCGCAGCCTACGAAGAATACCGCAGGCTCGTTCCCGCCACAGTCGCCAAGTACGGCGGCAAATACCTGGTGCGCGGCGGCGCGGTGGAGCGCAAGGAAGGCGGCTGGGAGCCCAAGCGCCTGGTGGTGCTGGAGTTTTCCTCGCTGGAACAGGCGCGCAAGTGGTACGCATCGCCGGAATACGCGCCCGCGCTCGCGCTGCGGCTGAAGGCCGCGCGCTCCAAGGTGCTGCTGGTGGAAGGGACGCCCGCCTAGCTACTTCTTCTTGCCGGCTTTGGCGCCCATGGCGGCGGGCTTCGCGTCCATGGCGATGCCCTTGTTTTTCTTGTAGTTTGCGACGGCGCGATCCACCGCCATATCCATCGCGCTCGGGCCTTTCGGTGCCGCGGCCGCAGGCTTCGCCGTCTGCGCATGCGAGGCCGCGAACAGGCCGATCAGCGCCCCTCCGGCGAGCGCCAGCAGGATCTTCTTCATTGCTTCTCCCTCATGTGCGGCGCGCCGGCCGGGACCGCTCCACCCGGTGCGGATCGGGCGCCCCTCTTGACGTCGTTGTACCAGTACTCGTGGTGCTCCCTGGCCCAGACCTCGTCCACGTAGCCCGAGCGCATCGCCTGGTAGGCGCCCTCGACCCCGATGGTGCCCAGGTAGATGTGGCCGATGGCGGCGGCGATGACAAGCAAGGCGGCAATCATGTGGATCACGCTCATCTGCTGCATGGTCGAGCGCACCTGGTCGAAGTTCGGGAACAGCAGCACCGCGCCCGACCCGACCAGCGCCAGGCACAGCACCACCACGCCACCCCAGAACCAGGCCTTCTCGCCGCCGTTGAAGCGGCCCGAGGGGATGTGCTTACCCGCGAAGAATCCAGGTGACTTGGCGAACCACGAGAAGTCGTAGGACTTCGGCAGGTTGTCCTTGATGAACATGATGATGAAGATCAGCAGGCTCACGGCGAACAGCGGCGCGACGAAATTGTGCAGATTCTTGGCGAGCGCGCTGAGCCAAGAGAACAGCGTGTAGCCGATCACCGGCAGCAGCACGAACTTGCCGAAGAGGATGATCAGCCCGGTGATGCCCAGCACGACGAAGCTGATGCCCATCACCCAGTGCGCCCAGCGCTCGGCGAGCGTGAAGCGCTCGATCATGCGGCCGGTCGCCTTGTCGTGCAACTTGACGGCGCCCAAGGCGAAATAGATCGCCGCCAGGATCAGCGCGACGACGACCACCAGCCAGCCGCCGTAGAAGGTCACCGGGCCGTTGCGGATCTGGCGCCAGGTCTCTCCGGCAGACTGCACGAGCACGCCAACCTCACGGCCCTGCATGCTGGTGTAGCCCTGATTGCCCGAGCGCACCTCGCGCCACACCGGCGCATTGTTGCCCGGCTGCTCGACGCGGCGCTGCTGCTGCTCTTCGACCCTGGACTGCGCCTGGGCGCCGCCCGCAACCGCAAGCAACAGCGACGCGAGCAAGCAGCCCGCCACGCGCGAAAGCATCGACATTCTTCCCTCCTTCGTCTGCGACGAGTCGCCCGCCTACTGCTTGTAGATGCGGATGTCCTCGTTCTGCCCCATGGTGCGCTGGTTGATCGCCGACTCCCAGCTGCCCCGGTCACCCTTGGCCCAAGTGCTGCCGCGGAGCTGATTGGCGGGCGGGTCGTTAGACCAGGACTGCGTATCCGGCTTGCCCTGGTATTTGCCCTGCTTGTACACCGTGACCTGCTGCTCCTCGCCGCAGCCAGCGAGGAACAAGGCCGCGAAGACCGCGGCTCCGAGCGTCACGCGTCTCATGACTTGCCTCCAGCGGGCGGTTGCGCGCCGGACTTGCCCGGGCCGTACGCCGTGCCCCAGCCCCAGACTTCCGAGCCCTTGCCCCGGCGCAGCACGCGCTCGCGGTAGATGTCGGCGATGACATCGCCGTCGCCGCCGAGCAGCGCCTTGGTCGAGCACATCTCGGCGCACGCCGGGAGCTTGCCCTCGGCGAGACGGTTGCGGCCGTACTTGACGCGCTCTGCCTCGCTGCGGTCGGCCTCCGGGCCGCCGGCGCAAAAGGTGCACTTGTCCATCTTGCCGCGCAGGCCGAAGGCGCCCGCCTGCGGGAACTGCGGCGCGCCGAACGGGCAGGCGTAGAAGCAGTAGCCGCAGCCGATGCACAGGTCCTTGTCGTGCAGCACCACGCCGTCCTCGGTCTTGTAGAAGCAGTCGACCGGGCAGACCGCCATGCACGGCGCATCCGAGCAGTGCATGCAGGCCACCGAGATCGACTTCTCGGCCCCCGCCACGCCGTCGTTGATGGTGACGACGCGCCGGCGGTTGACGCCCCAGGGCACCTCGTTCTCCTGCTTGCAGGCGGTGACGCAGCCGTTGCACTCGATGCAGCGCTCGGCATCGCACAGGAATTTCATTCTCGCCATGGCGTTCTCCTTATGCCTTCGCGACCTGACAGAGGGTCGTCTTGGTTTCCTGCATCATGGTGACGATGTCGTAGCCGTAGGTCGTGGCCGTGTTCACCGCGTCGCCGCGCACGATGGGCGCGGAGCCTTCCGGGTAGCGCGCGAGCATGTCCTCGCCCTGCCACCAGCCCGAGAAGTGAAACGGGATGAACACGTGGTCCGGCCCGACGCGCTCGGTGACCAGGGCCTTCACCTTGATCTTCGCGCCCGAGGGCGTGCTCACCCAGACGAACTCGCCGTGCCGGATGCCCCGGTCGGCTGCCGATTTCGGGTTGAGCTCGACGAAGTTGTCCTGCATCAGCTCGGCCAGCCACGGGTTGGAGCGCGTCTCCTCGCCGCCGCCTTCGTACTCCACCAGCCTGCCGGAGGTGAGGATGAGCGGGTACTTCTCGTGCGCCCCGTCCGCAACCGCCTTGTCCTGCACCGTCTTGAACAGGACCGGCAGGCGCCAGCGCTCCTTCTGGTCGACGTGGGTCGGCCACTTGGCCACCATGTCCGGCTTGGGCGAGTACAGCGGCTCGCGGTGCAGCGGCACGCCGTCCGGGAAGTTCCACACCACCGCGCGCGCCTTGGCGTTGCCGAAGGGGTGGCAGCCGTGCTTCATCACCACGCGCTGGATGCCGCCCGAGAGGTCGGTCTTCCAGTTCTTGCCTTCGGCCTGCGCCTTCTCGTCGTCCGTGAGGTCGTCCCACCAGCCCAGCTTCTTCACCAGGACATGGTCGAACTCCGGGTAGCCCGTGGTGATTTCGGCGCCCTTGGAATGCGATCCGTCTTCGGCAAGCAGGTTGACCCCGTCCTTCTCCACGCCGAAGTTGGCGCGGAAGTTGCCGCCGCCGTCCATTACGTGCCTTGAGGTGTCGTAGAGGTTCGGCGAGCCCGGGTGCTTGATCGCGCCGGTGCCGAAGCAGGGCCACGGCAGGCCGAAGTAGTCGCCGGTGAGGTCGTATCCGGTCTTGGCGTCCTTGCCGCCCTTGGCGCGCAGCGTCTTCACGTCGAAGACGTGCATGTTGCGCATGTGCGCCTGCAGGCGCTCGGGCGTCTGGCCGGTGTAGCCGATGGTCCATACGCCGCGGTTCACTTCGCGCAGCGTGGATTCCATCGACGGCTCGTCCATGCCGCCCTTGGCCTTCACCAGCTCGATGTTCTGCTTGCCGTCGCGCTTGCCGACGAACTGGTCGGCGAAGTCGAGCTTCTGCGCGAGTTGGTACATGATCATGTGGTCGGTGCGCGACTCGAACAGCGGCTCGATCACGCGCTCGCGCCACTGGAGCGAGCGGTTCGAGGCGGTGACACTGCCGTCGCATTCGAACTGCGTGCCCGCCGGCAGCAGGTAGCAGCCCTCCTTCTTCGCCATCGCCATCATGGCCGCGGTCGCCGAAGGATACGGGTCGATCACCACCATCAGCTCGAGCTTCTTCATCGCCTCGAGCATGTCGAGGCCGCGGCTCTGCGAATTGGGCGCGTGGCCCCAGAACAGCACGGCGCGCAGGTTGGAGTCCTGGCCGATGTTCTCCTTCGCCTCGACGATGGCGTCGTACCAGCGCGACACGGTAATGCCGGGCTTGGTCATCATCTTCTCGTTGGCGTACTGCTTTTTCAGCCAGTCGAGGTCGACGTTCCACACCTTCGCCCAGTGGGCGAAGGATCCCGGCGCAATGCCGTAGTAGCCCGGCAGGGAATCCGGGTTCGGCCCGATGTCGGTCGCGCCCTGCACGTTGTCGTGGCCGCGGTAGATGTTGGCACCGCCGCCCGGACGGCCTACGTTGCCGAGCGCGAGCATCAGCACGGCGCTCGCTCGCACGATGGCGTTGCCGTTGGTATGCTGCGTCTGCCCCATCGCCCAGATGATGAAACCGGGGCGGTTGTCGGACAGCATCTTGGCGGTCTCGTACATTTCCTGCTCGGACACGCCGGTCACTTCCTGCACGGCGGCGGGCGTGTACTTGGCCATCACCTCTTCCTTGACCTTGTCCATACCGTAGACGCGGTCGTGGATGTACTTCGTGTCCTCCCAGCCGTTCTTGAACACGTGATGCAGCAGGCCGAACAGGAACGCCACGTCGCTGCCGGAGCGCACGCGCACGTATTTGTCGGCCTTGGCCGCCGTCCTCGTGAAGCGCGGGTCGGCGACGATCACCTTGCAGCCGTTCTCCTTGGCGTGCAGGGTGTGCAGCATCGACACCGGGTGCGCTTCGGCCGCGTTCGAGCCGAAGAACAGCAGGCACTTCGAATTCTGCTCGTCGTTGTACGAGTTGGTCATCGCGCCGTAGCCCCAGGTGTTCGCGATGCCCGCGACCGTCGTCGAGTGGCAGATGCGCGCCTGGTGGTCGGTGTTGTTGGTGCCCCAGAGGCGCGCCCACTTGCACAGCAGGTACGACTGCTCGTTGTTGTGCTTGGACGAGCCGATGATCATCAGCGCGTCGGGCCCGCTCTCCTTGCGGATCGCGAGCAGCTTCTTGGAAATGTCGTCGTAGGCCTGGTCCCAGGTGAGCTTCACCCACTTGCCGCCCTCGAGCTTCATCGGCGTCTTCAGGCGGTGCGAGTCGTGCGTGACGCCGTGCTCGCGCACCGAGGCGCCCTTGGCGCAGTGCGCGCCGAGGTTGAGGGGCGAGTCGAACACCGGTTCCTGCCGCACCCAAACGCCGTTCTCTACGACGGCGTCGATGGCGCAGCCCACCGAGCAGTGCGTGCACACGGTGCGCTTGACCTGGACATTGCCAGCGCCCTGCGCCTGGGCCTGCGCTTCGCCGATCATGCTGAAGGGCAACTGGGCCGCCGCGGCGCCCGCGCCCAGCGTGACGCCCGAGCGGCGCAGGAACGCGCGCCGGTCCATGGTCTTGGCGAGCACGCCGGCGAGCCCGCGGGTGAGTCGCGATTGCGGTACGGCCTGCTCGGCTGCTTTTCTGGTCAGAAGCATGGCGATCTCCTCAGACCTTGGCGGTGCGGTAGTAGTTGTTGACGTGCGCCGTCTCGTGATAGCCGCGCGAGCCCTTCTTGTCGCTCGCCGACGACGTCCCCTGCAAAGCCTTGCCGCCGGCCACCACCGCGGCCGCGGTGGTGGCGGCGCCGGCACCGACCGTCAAGAAGAAATTCCTGCGGGAAAGCTTGGCGTTTTTCTGGACCATGTCGCCCCTCCTATAGTTCTATTTATGCGTACGCCGGCCCCGCTTGGGGCGGGGCAATGAAAATCCTTTACAAAATTACCAACCTCTTTGTACCTGATCAAGAGAAAGAAGTTCGGCACTCGACAATCGTTCTCAAGCAAAACGATAATGCTGAGAACCGTTCTCGATTGACGTTATCCCCCAATCTCGAACGCCACTCGCTCGACCTCGAAGAACGCGCCGGCGAAGTGCGCGGCGTGCTTGTAAAAACGCGCTTTGTCCGAAGCCCTTACCGCGTTGCAAAACGTGACGGCACCCCGATAGAGGTAGCGATTGAAGAACGTCTTCTGCTCGGCAAGCGGCCGCTGTTGCACTGCAATAGCAAATCGCATGGTTTCGCACAGTGCGGAGATGTGATCCTCGGGTTCGTTGACGCTTTCGCGTCGCGCAATGCCCCACTCGCCGAGCTGGCGGCGCAGATCCACCAGCGGCGTCTGGCTCTCGGAGCGCATCACGTAGTGCATGAGATAGGGCGTGACCTCCGCGCGTCCCGCCGACACGAACAGGTCCGTGTGCTCGTGCGCGAGCAGCACCGGAAACGCGCTGCGGCAGGCTTCAGCCAGCTCATGCCAGGCAGCGGCGAGCGCGCGACCTTGCTCGGTGCGCTCGTCGTCGCCGCCGCGAAAGCCGTCCGCGTGCACCAGCGCCGAGAGCAGCTGCGCGTCGGGCGCGGCATAGAACAGGCTCGCCACCAGGCCGTAGAGCTGCGCGCGCGCCTGGTCCTCGGGCGACGCCATCGACACGTATTGCAGCGGCACGCTCACGGCTTCCTGCCCGCGACGTCGAGGATCGAGGCTTCCTTCGTGTTCTGCATCATGTCGACCACGCGGCAGTCGCCGCACATCTGCAGGCGCATGAGCGCGCCCTCGCCGGCGAACATCGAGTGCGCGCCCAGCTTGCCGAGCATGTTGTCCATCATCCGGCGTGTGCCGAAAGGCTTGCCGCAGCGCACGCAGTTGAACGGCTCGGCCTCGTTCAGCACCACCGGGTTTTTTGCCGCCGCGCCGAGCAGCAGCCGCGGCACGAGACGGATCGCGTCTTCCGGGCAGGTTCTCTCGCACAAGCCGCACTGCACGCAGTTGCGCTCGATGAAGCGCAGGCTCGGCGTCTCGGGCGCATCGAGCAGCGCGCCTTCCGGGCAGGCGCCGATGCAGGCCTTGCACAGCGTACAGGTGTCCTGGTTCACCGTCAGCGCGCCGAACGGCGCGCCCGCCGGCAGATCGATCACGTCTTTCGGCGCGCGTGCGTGCTTCGCCAGGTGCTCGAGCTCGAAGTCGAGCGTGGTGCGCTTCTCCACGGAGAGGTTGAAAGTCGCCGCCTTCGCCACACCCTGCGCAGGGGCCAGCGCCCAGAGCGCGGCCTCGAGCGCCGCCGAGTCCGCCGGCCGCAGGACGCAGAAGTGCCTGCCGGCGTAGCCCAGCCCGGCGAGGATCGCCTGCGCGAAGCGCATCTGCTCCTCGAGCGCCGCTGCGTAGGCGTCGGGCTTGCCTTCATCCATCAGCACCACCACCTCGGTCGCGCCGTAGCATACGGCGCCGAGCAGCGCGTCGATGCCGATCGCCGCAGGGTGGTACACGGCGAGCGGCAGTACGCGCGCCGGCAGGCCCCTGCCGCCGCGGATCGCGCGACGGCCGGCGCCATAAGCGAGCGCACGGCCCTGCTCCAGGTCGTGGATCAGGACGCAGGCGTCCTTGCCGCCCGCCTCCCGATACGTACCGAGCAGCGTTTTCAGCCGCCGCCCGAAGTCCGGCGCGCGCGGATAGGCGTAGGTCATCGCCCCCGACGGGCACACCATGGCGCAGCCGCCGCAGCCCGCGCACAGGTGCGGGTCGACCTTGACGTGATCGCCGTCGGCGCGGATCGCCCCGGTCGAGCACACGTCGAGGCAGCGCGTGCATCCGGTCTTGCCGGAGCGGCCGTGCGCGCAGATGCTTTCGCGATACTGGAAGAACCTGGGTTTCTCGAATTCGCCCACCAGCTGCGCGAGCTTCGCCGCGGCGAGCGCCTGCGCGAGTGGATCGCCACCCGGCGCGACGTAGCCCTGCGGCAGGTCGGGCATCGTAAGCAGCGGCGCGCGCGAAAGATCGAGCACCAGGTCGAAGGACTCGCGGCGCGCGCGCTCGGCGCGCGAGAAATCCACCGCGCCGATGGCGCCGCAGGCGGCGACGCACTTGCGGTGCGCCTTGCACTTGTCGAGATTGATCTGGTAGGTGAAGTCGATGGCGTTCTCGGGGCAGGCGTCGAGGCAGGCGTTGCAGCGCGTGCACAGCTCGAGGTCGATGGGGTTCTCCTGCTGCCACTCGACCTCGAACGTGCCCAGGTGGCCGCTCACGCGCAGGGGCTTGCCCGACCATACGGGATAGCCGCGGTCGACGGGCAGCTCCCCGCCCTCCTGCCGCGTGATGAGCACGCTCGGCTCGAGCGCGCCGCCGAGCTCGCCCGCGAGGCGCTCGGCCCAGTCGAGCGCCACCGCCGACGGGCCGATGACCAGCAGCTGCCCCGCCGACTTGTACTCGACGCTCGGCACCGGCTCGGGCTCGGGCAGCGCCGCCATCGCCAGCAGCGCCGCGATCTTCGGCGTCGCACGCTTGCCCTCGGCCGACCAGCCCGCGGTCTCGCGGATGTTGACGAAGTCGAGCTTGCCTTTCGCCTCGGCGGCCTGCGCCAGCTCGGAGAACAGCGCCGCCTCCTGCGTGCAGGCGACCAGCACCTCGGGCTCGCCAAGCGCGGACTGGAGCAGGCCCGCTTCCCTGCGGCACAGCTCGGTATTCACGGTGAGCGGGGTGCCCTGCTTCAGCGCCGCGGCGAGCGCCTTGGCGTCCAGCGCCATGGTGCCGTTGCAGCTGCACAGCTTGATCGTCTTATCCTGCAGCGCCATCTTCTTCCTTCTTCTCCTCTTTCTTCTGCTCTTCGGCGGACGCGGGCGCCTGCGCCAGCTCCCGGGGCTCTTGCGCCTGCTGCGTTTCTTCCTTCTTCTCCTCTTCGCGCCCGAACAGCGTCGACCTGGAGTGCTGCAGCCCGGCCAGCATGGCCGCCGGGATCGGATCATCCTTCGAATAGTCGTCGATGTAGACGTCCAGCCCGTCCATGACGTTGAAGCGCGGATCGGCGAACAGCTTCTTCAGCGCCGCGCGCTTCACGCCCTCCTCCACCTTGGCGTGCATGAAGGCCTTGAAGTCCGATTCGAAGGTCAGGCTGTCCGGGGAGGGCAGCGGCGGCAGCTCGCCGGACGCGGGTGTCGCCGCCGGCGCCTGCGCGGCGGCGTCCCGCTTGCGCCGCGACCAGCGGCGCAGGAAATCCTGCGGATCCTGCGCCATCAGATGCGCGCCCGGTCTTTCGGGCTCTTGAAGGATTGCGGCCGGATCTTCTTCTTCGGCTGCGGCCGGTAGTGCTGCTGCACGAACCCGCTGACCCAGTCATAGATCTCGCGCGGCATCGGCACGCGGTCCACCTGCTCGCCGCCGTCCATCCAGCTGCTGGCTTCGCTATAGCTCAGGGTGAGGTGGCAAGGCACGGCGCGTTCGCCCTCCATACGCCAGAGTACGAACACGCAGGGCTCGCTGGTGGAGACATTGAGGAAGTAGCCGTCGGCATCCGCCACGCGCAGCATGATTTCCAGCCCCGGATAGAGCCAGCGCGTCGCCTCCGCGGTCTCGGCGACGATGCGCGGCACCCCCTCGCCCGCCTCCGGCATCACGGCCAGGGGCTCCCAGACCTCGCTTTGCCACCGGCTCTGCAGGGCGCGCCGCTGCATCACGATCGACACCGGAAACGTCGGATTGTTCATGCGGAGAACTATAGCTCAATAAGATCGTTTGCTATGATCACAAGTGAGAGAAACACCATGACGCCAAAGGTTTTTCCAATCCACTCCGCGCAGCCCCCCGCGCCGCCCCACGACGGCAGGCCGCTCGCCGACACGCTCGGCCGGGGGCTGCGCGACCTGCGCATCTCGGTGACCGATCGCTGCAACTTCCGCTGCGTGTACTGCATGCCGCGGGAAACGTTCGACCGCGACTTCAAATTCCTCCCGCACGACGAAATTCTGCGCTTCGAGGAGATCGCGCGCCTCGCGCGCATGTTCGCCGGGCTGGGCGTGAAGAAGGTGCGCATCACCGGCGGCGAGCCGCTGGTGCGCCGCGAGCTGCACCGGCTGGTGGCGATGCTCGCCGAGATCCCCGGGCTCGACCTCACGCTCACCACCAACGGGTCGCTGCTCGCGAAGCAGGCCGCCGCCCTCGCCAGGGCGGGCCTGAAGCGCGTCACCGTGAGCCTCGACTCACTCGATGACGCTACCTTCCGCGCCATCAACGACGCCGACTACCCGGTCGCGCGGGTGCTCGAGGGCGTCGAGGCCGCGGCCGCCGCCGGCATGGCGCCGATCAAGATCAACATGGTGGTGAAGCGTGGAGTGAACGACGCGCACGTGCTGGCGATGGCCGAGCGCTGGCGCGGCAGCGGGCACATCGTGCGCTTCATCGAGTACATGGACGTCGGCAGCACCAACGGCTGGCGCATGGACGACGTGGTGCCCTCCGCCGAGATCGTGCGCGCCATCGGCGCGCGCCACCCGCTCGAGCCCGTGGACCCGAACTACGCGGGCGAGGTAGCCGAGCGCTGGCGCTACCGCGACGGCGCCGGCGAGATCGGCGTCATTTCCTCGGTGACGCAGGCCTTCTGCGCGAGCTGCAACCGGCTGCGCCTGTCGGCCGAGGGCTCGCTCTACACCTGCCTGTTCGCCGAGCACGGGCACGACCTCAAGTGGCTGCTGCGCCGCGGCGGCTCGGACGAGGAGATCGTCAACGAGATCGCCGCCGTGTGGCGCGCGCGCGGCGACCGCTATTCCGAGATCCGCACCGCGGAAACGGCCAAGGCGCGCAAGATCGAGATGTCCTACATTGGCGGCTAAAACGCACCGTCCGCAGCTCACCGACGCGGCGAAGCCCGCGACCTTCGAGGTCGAGGCCTACAACGAGCGCGGCGAGATGGTACCCACCGCGGTCGCCGGCGAGCATCCGCTCACGCTGTACCTCGACAAGAAAGAGCTGGTCACCCTGATGACGCTCGGCCACGCGCCCGAGGCGCTCGCCATCGGCTATTTGCGCAATCAGCGGCTGGTGGGATCCCTGGCCGACATCGCCGCGGTGCAGGTGGACTGGGAGACGGAATCCTGTGCCGTCACCACGCGCAAGGCGATCAAGGATCTGAAGAAAAAACTGGGCAGGCGCACGGTCACCAGCGGCTGCGGCCAGGGCACGATGTTCGGCAGCCTGATGGAGGAGATCGACAAGCTCAGGCTGCGCGACGACGTGGCGCTCGCCGACGAGCAGCTGTTCGTGCTCATCGAGAAGGTGCGCAAGTACGAGACCATCTACAAGCAGGCGGGCGCGGTGCACGGCTGTGCGCTCGCCACCCGCGAGGGCGACATCCTCATGTTCGTCGAGGACGTCGGCCGCCACAACGCGGTGGATGCCGTCGCCGGCTTCATGTGGCTGCAGGCGATCGACGGCTCGGACAAGGTGTTCTATACGACCGGCAGGCTCACCTCGGAAATGGTCATCAAGTGCGCGCAGATGGCGATCCCGTTCCTGGTGTCGCGCTCGGGGCTCACGCAGATGGGCTACGAAATTGCGCGCAAGGTCGGGTTGACGATGCTCGGCCGCGCCAGCGGCCGCCACTACCTCGCTTTCACCGGCCGCCAGCGGCTGCTGCGCAAGGCGCCGCAGCCCACGGCTTACGCATAGGAGGAGAACTGCGATGATCGAGCTCTACTTCGCCCCCGGCGCCTGCTCGTTCGTGCCGCACGTCGGGCTGGAAGCGGTGAAGGCCGCCACCGGCGAGGACTTCAAGCCCAAGCTCGTCAAGCTGCACAAGGGCGAGAACAAGACGCCCGAGTACCTGGCGATGAATCCCAACGGCCAGGTGCCGGTGCTGGTCGTGGACGGCAAGCCGCTCACCCAGATCGTCGCCATCTGCGACTACCTCGAGCGGCGCTACCCGAAGGCGGGCCTGCTGCCGACGGAGGCGTGGCCGCGCGCCCAGGCGCTGTCGCAGCTCGCGTGGATGAACAACACCGTGCACCCGAGCTTTACCCACTGGTTCCGCCCCTACCAGTTCGCCGAGAGCGAAGCCGCGCAGGCCGACGTGAAGCGCTTCGCCGTGGACCGGTTCCGCGAGCACCTCGCGCGCATCCAGGAATGGAGCAAGGCCGCCGGGCCGTACTGGTTCGGCGACAAAGTGTCGTTCCACGATGCCTACGCCTTCACGCTGCTGCGCTGGGGCGGCTACGCCGGCATCGACCCGGATTCGCTCCCCGCGCTCAAGGCCTACGTGGAGCGCGTGGTGCAGGCGCCGCCGGTGGCCGCCGCGCTCGAGCGCGAGCGCGTCAAGCTCGACACCTACAAGAAGGCGGCCTAGGCGGCCGCGGCCGGCTGCGCGGCGCGCAGCCGGCTCGCCGCGAGCGCGCCGCGCGACGGGAAGAAAGCGCTCGCCGCGAGCATGCCCGCCGCGAGCGCGGCGAGCACCAGGAACACGTTGCCAAAGCCGCCCTCGGTGCGGTGCAGGACCGCGATCAGCGGCACGGCGACCGCCGCCACCCCCAGCGACACCACGTAGCGCACCGCGAGCACGCGCGCGCGGTACTCGTCGGCGCAGTAGCGCCCGACGATGGCGTCGTTCAGCGGGATCTGGCCGAACACCGCGAGCATCATCAGCACTGCCGCGCCGAGCATCGCCCAGCCCTGCAGGTTGGCGGCGAGCGCGAGCAGCGGGATCTGCGCCAGCGCCACGCCCATCATCAGGCGCTTGAGCTCGAAGCGATCGATCAGCTGCCCCATGGCGACTTGCGCGAACGCGGCGATCGCGTACACCGCCGCCACCAGCGCGCCGACGCCGAAATTGGTCTGCGTCAGCGCCCGCAGGCGCTCATCGAACACCTTGGGCATGGACACCGTGGTGGAATTGAAGATGATGCCGCCGCAGGCGGTGGCGACGAGCAGCACCGTGAAGATGCGCGCCATCGTGCGGCCGTCGACGTGCAGGCCGATCGTCCTGGAAGTCTTCTTCACCTTCCCGGGGTCCTGTACGAGCAGCAGGAACCCCACGCCCGCGGCGACGCACGCCAGGCCCGGGATGAAGAACGCCGCGCGCCAGCCGGCAAGATCCACCAGCGCGCCGGTGACGAGCGCCGCCGCGGCGAGGCCCAGATTGCCCCACAGGCCGTTCCAGCCGAGCACGCGCCCCATCCTTGCCGGCGCCGCCACCAGCATGGCGATGCCGACGGGGTGGTAGATGGCGGCGAAGGCGCCGGTGAGCGTGAGCCCGGCGGCGATGTGCCAGGGCTCGCGCGCGAAGCCGGTGACGAAGAGCGAGGCGCCGATGCCGAAAAAGAAGATCACCAGGGTGCGGTAGCGGCTCCAGTGGTCGGCGAGCCAGCCCGCGGGGATGGCAAAGGCGCCAAAGGCGATGAAGCCGCCGAGCGCGAGCGGCAGCAGCTCCGAGTACGGCCGGCCCCATTCGCGGCCGAGCGCCACCACCGCAGTGGGGAAAACGAGCATCACCAGGTGATCGAGCAGGTGCCCGAGGTTGAGGAAGGGCACCAGCCAGCGGCGGTCGCTCATTGGCCAAGCTTACCTCGTAGAATCCGCCGCATGGACGCTGTTTCGGCAATCGTGCTCGCCGGCGGCCAGGGCCGGCGCATGGGCGGCGTGGACAAGGGCCTCGAGCTCCTGCGCGGCAAGCCGATGATGGCCTGGGTGCTGGAGCGCCTCGCGCCGCAGGTCGGCGAGATCGTGATCAACGCCAACCAGAACCTCGAGGCCTACGCCGCGTTCGGGCACCGCGTCGTGCCCGACAGAATCGGCGGCTTCGCCGGTCCGCTCGCCGGATTGCACGCCGGGCTCGCGGCCGTCACGCACGAACTCGCGGTGACGGTGCCCTGCGACTCGCCCTTCCTGCCCGCCGACCTGGTGGCGCGGCTGCGCGCCGCGCTCGGCGCGAACGACCTCGCCGTGGCGAAGACGCTCGACCAGCCGCACCCCGTGTTCTCGCTCGTGCGCCGCTCCGTGCACGCGCACCTCGGCGCGTTCCTCGCCGGCGGCGGGCGCAAGATCGACGCCTGGTACGCGAGCCTCAAGGTCGTCGAGGTGCCCTTCGACGACGAGGCGGACGCATTCCGCAACATCAACACGCGCGAGGAGCTGCGGCAGGCGTGAAGCGCATCATCGACATCGCGCAGGCCATCGAAGGCTACGACCCGGACGCGCTGCACGTCGACAAGGCGCGCGCCGCGATCCGCGCCTGCCTCGCGCCGGTGAAAGAGCGCGAGCGCGTGCCCGTGCGCGCGGCGCTCGGGCGCGTGCTTGCCGAGGACATCGTGCCCTCGATCGACGTGCCGGGGCACGACAACACCGCGATGGACGGCTATGCCGTGCGCTTCGCCGATCTCGGCGCCGAGGTCACAGTGCTCGAGGCGATCGGCGCCGCGCTCGCGGGCAAGGCCTTTGCCGGCACGGTCGGCCCCGGCCAGTGCGTGCGCGTCACCACTGGCGCGGTGATGCCCGCGGGCACCGACACGGTGGTCGTGCAGGAAGTGGTCAAGGTCCACGGCAGCAAGGTCTCGATCCCCGCCGGCCAGAAAGCGAAGCAGAACGTGCGCTATGCGGGCGAAGACCTGAAAAAGGGCGTGCCCGTGCTCG
>Ga0326597_10007059_pt1 | contig 15315 bp, 18 predicted proteins | sample RVTome_12_FD_203789 | JGI IMG/M metagenome (GOLD analysis project Ga0326597, IMG submission 203789) | Soil microbial communities from uranium-contaminated site in the Upper Colorado River Basin, Wyoming, United States - RVT100D185 | ecosystem: Environmental > Terrestrial > Soil > Contaminated >... | reverse complement strand
CGGCCCCAGCAGTTCGCCGAGATCGGCGAGCGATTCCGCCAGACGCTGCGGCGACTCGAAGAAGATCAAGCTCGCCCGAATGCCGGCGAACTCGGCGATGACCTGGCGCCGCGCGCCCGATTTTGCCGGCAGAAAGCCCGCGAAGAGAAAGCGATCACTCGCGAGTCCGGCGACGCTGAGCGCGGCCAAAGCCGCCGACGCGCCCGGTACGGGATAGGCGGCGATCCCTTCGGCCAGCGCTTCGCGCACGAGCTTCATGCCTGGATCGGAGACGAGCGGCGTTCCCGCATCGGAAACGAGCGCAAGCCGTGCGCCTGCCCGCAATTTTTCCAGAAGCTTCGGGCGCATTTTCGGCGCGTTGTGATCGTTATAGGCAAGCAGTGGCCGGGCTATGCCGTGTATCGCGAGCAGTTTTGCGGTCACGCGCGTATCCTCGGCCAGGATCGCGTCCGAGGCCGCGAGGGTATCGAGGGCGCGCAAGGAGATGTCGCGGGCGTTGCCGATGGGCGTCGCCACGACATAAAGGCCAGGGGAAAGCCCGGTCGCGGGCCTGCGCGATTTACCGGCGATGCCAAGCGCCCTAGTCTGCCCCGATTCCGCCGCGTCCGGCCGAGAGGGAGAGTTCTGCGATGTTCGTTTCCGGCGTGCCAATTCGCTTGGTCCCTTCGGCGAGCGGCGAATCGCGGCCGCGATTCTGCGTGATCGCAGGCCTCGTTGCGATAGCGCTTGCCCTGGCGGGCTGCGGATCGACCGGAATCGGATCCAAACCGCCGGCGCCGCCCTATCCGGGCGACGCCAAGGGCGTCACCGATCTTCAGCGGCAAACCGATCGATCGGGCTTTCTCGCCCTTCCCAGCATGGGAACCCCGGGAACGCCGATCCGCGCGGCCCTCCTGCTGCCCCTTTCCCATCCCTCGCCCGACACGCGCGCGGTGGCCGAAGCGATCGCGAAGGCGGCCGAGCTTGCGCTGTTCGACACCGGCGACGCGCAGATCATGCTGATGCCGCGCGACGATGGCGCCAATCCCGCGGCTGCGGCGGCAGCCGCCGAGCGCGCGATCGTGGAGGGAGCGGAGATCATCCTGGGTCCGCTCTTTTCGCAGTCCGTCGCCGCGGTGGCGCCCATTGCGCGCGCGCGCGGCGTGCCGGTGATCGGGTTTTCGAGCGACCGCGCCGTCGGCGGCGAGGGTGTCTATCTTTTGAGCTTCCAGCCGGAGGACGAGGTTCGACGCATCGTCGCCTACGCCGCGGGTCGCGGGCGTTCGAATTTCGCGGCGCTCGTGCCGCGCACCGCCTATGGCGACAAGGTCGCGGCCGCGTTCCGCCAATCGGTATCCGAGCGCGGCGGCATCGTGGCGACGGTGGCCGTCTTCACGCCGGCCCCGGAATCCATCGGCGCGCCGGCGGCCGAAGCGGCGGCCGCGCATCCCGACGCGATCCTCATCGCGGAGGGCGGCGTGCTCTTGCGTGGGCTGGCGCCGACGCTCGCGCTGCACGGCGCGAGCAACCGGCGCGTGAAGTTCCTGGGAACGGGCCTGTGGGACGATCCCTCGATCCTGCGTGAACCGATGCTGGCCGGCGGCTGGTTCGCCGCGCCCGCGCCGGAAGCCAGGCGTTCGTTCGCGCGCAAATACGAAGCCATGTACGGCGTGCAGCCGCCACGGATCGCGAGCCTTGGCTACGACGCCGTCTCGCTCGTCGCGACCCTTGCCCGGGGCGAGCCCTTCCGGCGCTACACCGACCAGGCGCTCACCGATCCCAACGGGTTTTCGGGTGTGGACGGCGTTTTCCGCTTTCACGAGGACGGATCGGCGGAGCGGGGCCTGGCCATCGTCGAAGTCCAGCCGACGGGCTTCACGCTCGTCGAGCCGGCGCCAACGACGTTCCAGCCGGTGGGGTTCTAAACCGCCAGCGCCGCGATCACTGCGTTGAGCACGAGGCGCCCTTTGGGTGTCGCAGTCAGCCGCGCGGCGTCGCGCGCGATCAGACCCTCGCGCTCGAGGAAGGCCACGCGGCCCATATCGATCGTCTCGCCCCAGCGCCGGGCGAGCGCGGTGGGATCGATGCCTTCCGAAAGGCGCAGCCCCATCAAGAGCTGTTCGCGCGAGGCGGCGTTGCCGTCGATCTGCGTGATGTCGAACGCGTGGCCCTCGGCTTCGACGCGCGCGAGCCAGCGTTCGGGGTTGCGCTCGCCCTGTGTCGCCACGCGCGCGCCGTTCCGCGTCAGCCGCCCATGCGCGCCCGGCCCCGCGCCCGCGTAGTCGCCATAGCGCCAATAGATCAGATTATGCCGGCATTCCGCGCCCGGCCGCGCATGGTTCGAGACCTCGTAGGCGGGCAGCCGCGCCGCGTCGCATAGGGCCTGCGTCGCTTCGTAAAGCGCCACCGCCGCATCGTCCCCGGGAACGACAAGCGCGCCTTGCGCGTGGCGGACGGCAAACGGCGTGCCGGCCTCGATGGTGAGCTGATAGAGCGAGAGATGTTCGGTGCCGAAGGACAGCGCTTCGGAAAGCTCCCCTTCCCATGCACGCACACTCTGATCGGGCCGGGCATAGATGAGATCGAGCGAGACGCGCGGGAACACGGCGATCGCGAGGCGAGCGGCTTCGCGCGCCTCCTGCGCATCATGCAGCCGGCCCAGGAATTTCAACGCTGCATCGTCGAAGGATTGCACGCCGAGCGAAAGCCGGTTCACGCCGGCGGCGAGATAATCGCGGAAGCGCGCAGCTTCCGCGCTCGCCGGATTGGATTCGAGCGTCACTTCCACGTCGCGCGCGACGTTCCACTGCTTCGCGATCGCATCGAGAACATGGGCCACGGCGCGCCCACTCATCAGCGACGGCGTACCGCCGCCGAAGAAGATGGACGAAACGTCGGGGCGCGCCTTGCCTTGCAACGCGGCCACCGCGGCGAGTTCCGAGGCGATCGCGCGCGCCCAGCGTCCCTCGTCGAGCTCGGAACGCACATGGGAATTGAAATCGCAATAGGGGCACTTGGCCGCGCAATAGGGCCAATGGACATAGATGCCGAAATTCGCCGATTGAGACGTCATGCGACCACGCTAATAGGGAAGTTTCGGCATGATCCGCCTCATGAAGCCGTCGAACAGCGGGACGGTAAACGCATTATCGCCATGGGCGAGGCTATAAATCATGCCTTTCCTGACAAGCGCGTTGCGTATTGGAGCGACGGACGTCACAGGTTTCTTCATGATCTCCGCGATATCGCCCGACCGATGGGGGCCTGGCCCAAGCTCAGCCATTGCACGAAGGTAGCGCTTTTCGGCCGGTGTCAAGCGATCGAAACGCACACGGAAGAAGCTTGCATCCAATTCGGCGATAGCAGCCCGAGCCGCCTTTTCGACATCCGCTCTTTCGATCGGAGAGCTCTCCGCGACGTCCCAGCAATGTTTGCCCCACTCCTGGAGGAAATAGGGATATCCGCTTGTCGCATCGAGAATCGCGTCGAGCGCCTCGTCCGTATATCGGACGCCTTCGCCTTTCACCGGCTTGGTTAGCGCGGCTTTCGCGGCATCGCGGTCCAGATTTCCGATCTCGACGAATTCGAAAAGCCGCTCGGCGTAGGACTTTGCTTTCCCCATCTGCCCGAGCAATTGAGGAAGTCCCGCCGCCGCCATCGTCACTGGCTTGTCGTTTTGATGGACCTTGTGCAGCGCGGCTATCAGCGCCGCGAGCTGTTCCCTCGGGACATATTGCAATTCGTCGATGAAGAGAACGAGCGCCGTCTTCTTCTCGACGGCCGCTTCCCCGGCCGCCATGAGAAGATCGGCGAGGTCGATCTCCAGATCGCCGGAGTCGGCGATCCCCTTCTCGGCGGGAAAATCCATGCCGACTTCGATGTCGCCGTATTTGACCTTGAGAGCGTTTGCGAACCCCGCCAGCGCGCGCATCGCCCTTTTCAACCCGGCCCTGACGGCCTCGCCGCGGCTGAGCTTGAGCAGCGTCGCGCGCAGCGTCGGAACCAATATTCCGGGCAGCGACCGGCCCTCGGGTGCTTCGATGGGAACCGTCGCGAAGCCCCGGGCCTCGGCGTCGAGCCGGATCCTGTTCAGCAGGACCGTCTTCCCGACTCCGCGAAGGCCATAGAAGATAACGCCACGGTCGGAGCGGCCAGAGCGTATGCGGTCGAGCGCGATCGCTAGGCGCTCGATGACGGCATCGCGGCCGGCCAGCTCCGGAGGCTTGCTGCCAGCGCCTGGGGCAAAAGGATTGCGTCGTGGGTCCATGGTTATTGCTATCTAAACCCATATTATCTAGATACGATAAGATACCGTAAAGTACCAATAATTCAACCCAATGCCGCTTTTGGCGATCATGCCTTGCTGAAATACGCGTCCGTCAACTTCTGAAACGCCCGCGCGCGATGGCTGATCGCGTGTTTCCTCGCTGGCTCCATCTCGCCGAAGGTCACGTCGCGGCCGTCGGCGACGAAGATCGGATCGTAGCCGAATCCCTTGTCGCCGCGCGGCGGAAAGACGAGGCGCCCGTCCACGCGGCCTTCGAAGAGTTCCACGCTCCCATCGGGTTCCGCCAGCGCAAGCACACTGACGAAATGCGCGCGCGCATTTTCGATTCCTTGCGCCGCCAATTCCTTTTCGATGCGCCCCATGGCCGCGGCGAAATCCCGGGGCGCGCCTCCCACGCCCTCGGCCCAGCGCGCGGAATGGATGCCCGGCGCGCCGCCCAGCGCGTCCACGCAGAGCCCCGAATCGTCGGCGAGCGCGGGAAGGCCGCTCGCGTGCGCCGCGGCGCGCGCTTTCAGCGCGGCATTCTCGGCAAACGTGGTTCCAGTTTCCTCGGGCTCGGGGAGGCCCAATTCCGCGACGCCCACCGTCTTCACGTCGAACGACCGGAGCAGATCGGCCATCTCGCGCACCTTGCCCGGATTGTGGCTCGCCACCACGAGCCGGCTGCCCGGCGCGAGCGGCGTCATGGGAGCTTGAGCGCCGTTTTCTGCAGCCCGATCAGCTCGCCCACGCCCTTCCTCGCGAGCCCGAGGAGCTGTATGAGCTCGTCCTCGCTGAACGGCGCGCCCTCGGCGGTGCCCTGCACTTCGACAAGGCCGCCCGCGCCGGTGATGACGAAATTGGCATCGGTCTCGGCGGTCGAATCCTCTTCGTAGTCGAGATCGAGCACGGCCACGCCGCCGTGAAGTCCGCACGACACCGCCGCCACGTGATCCTTGATCGCGTGACGCGCGATCATGCCCGTGCCCGCCATGAAGCTCACGCATTGATGCAGCGCCACGAAGCCCCCGGTGATGGCGGCCGTTCGCGTGCCGCCATCGGCCTGGATCACGTCGCAATCGATGACGATCTGGCGTTCGCCGAGTGCCGTCATGTCGGTGACCGCGCGCAAGGACCGCCCGATCAGGCGCTGGATTTCCTGGGTGCGCCCGCTCTGCCGGCCCACGGCCGCCTCGCGGCGCATGCGTTCGGCGGTGGCGCGCGGCAGCATGCCGTATTCGGCCGTGACCCAGCCCTTTCCCGAGCCGCGCAGAAAGGGCGGTGGCGTGGTTTCGAGGCTCGCGGTGCACAACACATGTGTGGCGCCGAACTTGACGAGGCATGAGCCTTCGGCATGTACGATCACGCCCGGTTCGAGCGCGACCGCGCGCATCTCGTCGGGCCGACGCGCGGAGGGGCGTTCGGAAGGGCGTGCGCTCACCGAGGTCCTTGAAGTTTGCGGGTTCTGCCGCTACCTAGCCTTCTCGGTGCGCGGCGCGCAACGCGCGTTCCGCTCTGTTTTGAAATATCCAGCTGGGTCAAGGCGTTAAAGCGAGGAACCCCGTGGGCATGGGCCCCGTCAAGCCGGTCACGGTCGAGCTCGGCGAGCGGCCGCGGGAAATCTTCCGCCATCTCGTCGAAGCCTATCTCGCCGCGGGCGAGCCGGTGGGTTCGCGCACGCTGTCGCAGCGCCTGCCGAGCGCGCTGTCGCCCGCCTCGATCCGCAACGTCATGGCCGACCTCGAACGCCTCGGCCTGCTCTACGCGCCCCATACCAGCGCGGGCCGCGTGCCGACGGAGCGGGGCTTGCGGCTGTTCGTCGACGGGCTCCTCGAAGTGGGCGAACTGGCCGCCGACGAACGCGCCGCGATCGAAGCGCGCATCGCGGGGACCGAGCGCTCGATCGAGGATTTGCTCACGCAGGCCGCCACGCTTCTTTCCGGTCTTTCGCGCTGCGCGGGGCTTCTGGTCGCACCCAAGCAGGACGCCGTGCTCAAACATGTGGAGTTCATCGGCGTCGGCCCGGGCAAGGCGCTTGCGGTGATCGTCAGCGAAGACGGCAATGTCGAGAACCGGCTGGTCGACGTCGCACACGGCATGCCGCCTTCGGCGCTTGTCGAAGCGTCGAACTATTTGAATACGCGGCTGCGCGGTCGCACGCTGGAATCGGCCCGCGCCGAGATCTTGAAGGAGTTGGAAGAGGAACGCGCCCAGCTCGATACGCTCACCGCCAAGATCGTGGCCGAAGGGCTCGCGACGCTAAGCGCGGCTCCCGGAGGCGAAGGCAAGTCCGGCGACTCCGGCAAGATCCTCATCGTACGCGGCGCCTCGCGGCTGCTTGACGACGTCGATGCCCAGGGAGACATCGAACGTGTGCGCAATCTCTTCGAGGACATCGAGCGCAAGAGCGATCTCATCAGCCTGCTGGAGCTCGCCAAGGACGCCCAGGGCGTGCGCATCTTCATCGGCTCGGAGAACAAGCTGTTCAGCCTGTCCGGCTCGTCGATCGTGGCCGCGCCCTATGCCGACGCGAAGGGCAAGATCGTCGGGGTCATCGGCGTGCTGGGCCCGACCAGGCTCAATTACGGCCGCATCATCCCTATGGTCGACTACACCGCGAAGGTGGTCGGCCGCCTGCTCGCCTGATAGAGAGAACGCAAAGGAACGCTCTGTGAACGGCGACGACGAAATCGACGAAAACGGCACGGAAGCGCCCGAGCGGCGCGCGGCCGAGGAGATCGAGGCGCTGAAGGCCGAGATCGCGACACTGAAGGATCGCGTGCTGCGCGCGCTCGCCGATGCCGAGAACATGCGCAAGCGCGCCGAGCGCGAGAAGAGCGAAGCCGGGCAGTACGCCATCGCGCGCTTCGCCCGCGAGGTGCTGGGCGTCTCCGACAATTTCAACCGCGCGCTCGCCGCCTGCCCGCCCGAAATGCGCGAGGACGCCGATCCGGCCTTGCGGGCCGTCGTCGACGGCGTCGAAGCGACCGAGCGCGAATTGCAGGCCGTCCTCGCCCGCCACGGCGTCAAACCGATCGAGGCCGAGGGCGCGCGCTTCGATCCCAATCTGCATCAGGCGATCGCCGAAGTGCCGGGCGGCGACGCCGCACCGGGCACGATCGTGGACGTCGTGCAGACGGGCTACATGATCGGCGAACGTCTGCTGCGCCCGGCCATGGTGACCGTTGCCAAGGCCGTGGGAAACGCCAATGGCAGCGGCAACGACGGCGACGAGCCCGGCGGCCGGCTCGACACCAAGGCTTGAGACGACCTCGCGCCTCATCCCGAGCCCGTCGCAGGATGACATCGCCAGGCTGAGACACGACCCGGCGCGGCGACCGCCGAATATGTCGTCCAGACGCTTGCCCAATGAAGGGGGCCGGTTAGGATCGCGCGCATGGATCAGCTTCGCATCGTGGTTTCCGGCGCCTCGGGCCGCATGGGCCGCGCGCTCGTCCGCGCCATCCGCGACGCGCCGGACATGGCGCTTTCGGCCGCGCTCGAACGCGCGGGCCACGCCGATCTGGGCAAGGATGCAGGGACGCTCGCGGGGCGCGATGCCGCCCATATTCCGTTGACGGACGATATGCCGGCGGCGCTGGTCAAGGCCGACGCCGTGCTCGATTTCACGCAACCGGCCGCGAGCGTGGCGCTGGCCGATCTCGCGGCCCAGGCCCGCATCGTCCATGTCGTCGGCACGACCGGCTTCGCGGCGGCCGACCTCGCGCGGCTCAAGGCCGCCGCGCGCCATGCGGTGATCGTCAAGTCCGGCAATATGAGCTTGGGCGTCAATGTTCTGGCGGCACTCGTCGCGCGCGCGGCGAAGGCGCTTGCCGATTACGACATCGAGATCGTCGAGATGCATCACGCGGGTAAGCGCGATGCGCCTTCGGGTACGGCACTTCTTCTGGGCGAGGCGGCGGCGAAGGCGCGCGGCCAGACATTGAACGATGTCCGCGCGGCCGCGCGCGAGGGCCATACCGGCGAACGCGAAAAGGGCACCATCGGTGTTGCGAGCCTGCGCGGGGGCACGGTCGTGGGCGAGCACAGCGTGATCTTGGCCGGTCCGGGCGAACGCATCGCGCTTTCCCATCATGCCGAGGATCGCGCAATCTTCGCCCATGGCGCGCTGGCCGCTGCGCGCTGGGGCAAGGCGCAAAAGCCGGGCCTCTATTCCATGCAGGACGTTCTGGAGATTTAAGCCGCCGTCGCGCGCGCCGCTTCGACTGCGAGCATGGCACGCTTTCGTTCCACGCCCCAATGATAGCCGGTGAGCGCGCCACCCGATCCCAGCACGCGGTGACACGGGATCAACAGGGAAATCGGATTGCGCCCGACCGCGGCACCTACCGCGCGCGAGGCCCGCGCCGCGCCGATCCGTTCGGCGATCGTGCGGTAGGTCGTGACGGACCCCGCCGGGATCGCGAGCAGCGCTTGCCAAACCTTGATCTGCCACGGCGTACCCAGGAGGTGCAGGCCAATCTCGCCTTCGCCCGAAAAAATCCGTTTCGCGAGAACGGACGTGGCCGAGGCGTCCTCGCCATAGGTTGCGCTCGGCCAGCGCGCTTTCATATCGGCGAGCGCGGCGGCTTCCTCGCCTTCGTCGGCGAAGGCGAGCCCGCAGACGCCCGACGGCGTCGTCATGACGAGCGCGACGCCGAAGGGACAGGCGTGAAAGCCAAACGCGATATGCATCCCCGCGCCGCCGCGCGCGTAGCTGCCGGGCGTCATCGCCTCGATCTTAAGGCAGAGATCGTGCAACCGCGACGGGCCGGACAACCCGGCATCGAGGGCGGCATCGAGCACGCTCGCCCCGCTTGCGAGCTCGCGCTTGGCGTGCTCCAGCGTGAGATGACCGACGAACGCCTTGGGGCTTACGCCGACATAGCGCGTGAACAGCCGCTGGAAATGATAGGGCGAGAGACACGCGGCGGAGGCCGCGTCCTCGAGGCCCGGCTGATCGACATAATTGGCGGCGAGAAACCGGATGGCCCGGCCGATCCGGCGATAGGCGGGGCCGGCTTCCGGATCTTCCGTTGCGGGCGGCATGCTGGCGAGCGCGTTCATGGAGCAAGCCTAGGCGCGCGCGCGCCCTGCCGCGACCTGATTCTTGCGGAATTCACGCCCGCCGATTTTTGGCGGAATCGAGCGCCGCGCCAAGCCGCACCGCGAATTTTTCGCGGTCCTCGGCGCCCAGGAACGCGGCGAAGCCGTGGCGCCTGCCGTGGCTCCAAAGCGCGAGCGCGCGATCCTCCACTTCGACCCGCGCCCAGAACGGATTGAGATCGGCGACGAGAATGGCGCGCGCGCCGTCCGTCCGATACACGGTCAGGCGATCGGCGGTGAGCGTGACCTGTTCGGTCGCGCGCGCACGACGCGCGCGCGCGTGCAGGGCCCAGGCGAGCAGCGCCACGTCGGCGCCCAGGAACGGCGTCACCGGCCACGCGCCATGAAGAATGAAGACGGCGCCGGAAGCGAAGCTGAGCGCGGCAACCCCGCCGAGCACGAGCAAGAGCGCGCGCGGCGGCAGCGGCCGGGCCGGTTCGAGGCGCGCCGCGAAGAGAACGCCATCCCGATCATGGCCGCTCATGCACGAAACCTAGTGTCCCGATTCTGAAGTTCGTACCATTCTATATCAGTCTCGCGACGAGTTTCAGAATCGGAAGGACGCTAGCAACTCTAAGATTCTAGTGTGGTTTTGGTTCAGAAGTTCGCCACCGAGACCGATATCGACAATGAAGCGAACTTCTGAACCACCACACTAGCGCAAGGCTTCGCGCATGAACATGGTCCGGCGGCGCTTCGCGGCCTCAGCGACGGCCGCAGCGGCGTTCGTATTCGTCGCGCCCGCGCTCTTTCCAATACGGATCGCCGAGGTTGAGTTTGCAGGGATCGGAGATCGCGCCGGTCGCAGCGCCAACGCCGGCGCCGATCAATGCACCGGTCCCCATGTCGCCGCTCATCGAGCCGATGGCCGCGCCGGCGGCGCCGCCGATCAACGCGCCGGACGCCGCGCGATCCATGGGATCCGTGCCGCAGCCGGCAAGAAGCAATAGCGAAGCGGTAGCCGCGCTCAGCAAGGTGTTTCTCGGAAACATCGTCGCCTCCTGTGTTTTCGCGACGCCCCTCCCACGCCAGCAAAGCCGCAACGCACCGCACGGGGGAAGTGACAAACTTGTGGCATCCGGGACGCGCTTTTGCGCAGGCCGTTCCGGAGGTTAATGTCCCATCAGGTACGGCCTGCACTCGGAACCAGGATGCCGCGCAAGCTTACAACCCCGGAAATCGAAGAGCTCTATGCGCGGCTGGCGGCGCGCCTGCCCGAGCCGAAATCCGAGCTCGAATACCGGAACCCCTACACGCTTCTGGTCGCCGTCGTGCTTTCGGCGCAGGCGACCGACAGGGGCGTCAACAAGGCGACCGCACCCCTATTCGCGCGCGCGGAGACGCCCCAGCAGATGGTTGCCCTCGGCGAAGCGAAATTGCGCGAGGCGATCAAGACCATCGGCCTCTTCCGCACCAAGGCCAGGAACGTGATCGCGCTGTCGCGCGCGTTGATCGAAAAGCACGGCGGCGAGGTTCCACACGACCGAGAGAGCCTCGAGGCACTTGCCGGCGTCGGGCGCAAGACCGCGAATGTCATCTTGAACGTCGCCTTCGGCGATCCGACCATCGCGGTCGACACGCACATCTTCCGCGTCGGCAATCGTACGGGGCTGGCGCCCGGCAAGACACCGCTCGACGTGGAACGGATGCTCGAACGCGTCACGCCGGACCATTATAGGCGCCACGCCCATCATTGGCTCATACTGCATGGGCGGTACACCTGCATCGCGCGCAAGCCCAAATGCGGCGCATGCCCGATCGCCGATCTTTGCCGCTATGAGGCGAAAACCGACGCATTGCCCATCGTCGAGAAGAAAGCGGTCAGGAAACCGGCGCGGAGACGGCGCGCGATCTGACCGAGGCCACGCAGCGCGCGTCGGCGGCGCTGTTCGCACCCTGTGGCAAGGTTTCGACATGGCGCACGCGAAGATCGGAGTCATCCCGGCCGCCGTCGCCCGGATAGAGAAAGAAGAACAGCGCGCAGCGATCGCCGTCGTAACGCCAAAACTCGGAACCGGCCTCGCGGCGCACGAAATGCGGCGCGCCGAACGTGACGCGAAGCGCGGCGGTATCGCGACCGACCAGCCCGCCCACGACCGCCGGCGTATCCGGATCGGCACCGGGCTTCAGAAAGAACGGCGCCGGCGGCGCCAGTTCCTGCTCCGCGCAGGCCGCGATCATCAACGCACTCAGAAGCACCCTGTACCGCCTCACGCGCGCTTCTCCCGCTCGAACGTCTTGTAGAGGTGCACCATGAAGGCGGTCGCGAGCAACGGTGCGATCAGATTGACCAAGGGGATCGCCGCGATCACGGCGATGATCGCGCCCGCCGCCATGATCGTTCCGCGGCGCGCACGGCGAAGCGCGCGCGCCTGCGTCGGCGTGTGGTGGCGCAACGCCACGAGTTCGAAGAATTCGCGTCCAAGCAGATAACCCGTCACGGCAAGGGCCGCGAGCGTGCCGATCCCCGGAAGAAGGAGCTGCAAGGGCAGCATGACGAGGGTGGCGAGGATCACGAGACCCGCCAGCCGCAGTCCCGCGAAGAGGCCGACAAAGAAGGGAACGCCCTTCGAGGGTGGATCGTCGGGATAATGCCGCGCCTCCACGGCGTCGGCGATCTCGTCGACGAACAAACCGACGAACACGGCGGCAACCGGCGCGCCCAGCAGGACCAACAGAAGCAGAAAAAGCGCGGGCGCGATCGCGTGCAGGATCGCGTTCACCCATTCCCATCCGAGCGTCGGCAGGAAGGACAGCGCGTAGTTCGCGCCGAGATAGGCGCCCACGAACAGGCCAAGCGTGAGCAGCAGTGACTTCATGACGACGCCGAACAACGCACCGTCCGTCAAGATGCCCATCGCTTTTCCGAGGCTTGCAAACATGGCCGCCGCCGCCTAAGAGCCCATCATCTGCCCTTATAGCGCGGGCGCCGCCGATCCTGCCATCGCGGAAATCGAGGAGAGTTTAAGTGACCGAGCGCTACGATGTCGCCGGCGTCGGCAACGCGATCGTCGACGTGATCTTCGCGGCGCCCGATTCCTTCCTGCTCGAACACCGGATCGCCAAGGGCACGATGACGCTGATCGACGAATACCGCGCCGAGTCGCTCTTCGCGATCATGCCGGACGCGCACCATCTTTCGGGCGGCTCGGCGGCCAACACCATGGCGGGGCTGGCCTCGTTCGGGGCGAAAGGGCTTTTCGTCGGCAAGGTCAAGGACGACGAGCGTGGCAATGCGTTCGCGTCCGACATCAGGCGCATCGGCGTGCGTTACGATGTGGCGGCGGCGAAGGATGGTGCCGCGACCGCGTGCTGCCTGATCGTGGTGACGCCCGACGGCCAGCGCAGCATGAACACCTATCTGGGTGCCTGCCGCGAGTTGCGCTCCCACGACGTGGACGAAGCGGCGATCGCGTCGGCCCGCGTGCTCTATGTCGAGGGCTATCTGTGGGACGACGAAGGATCCAAGGCCGCCATCCGCAAGGCGGTCAAGGCCGCCAAGCACGCGGGACGCAAGGTCGCCTTCACGCTGTCCGATCCGTTCTGCGTCGGGCGCTATCGCGACGAGTTCCTGGCGCTGCTCGAAAGCGATATCGACATCCTGTTCGCCAACGAGGAGGAGGCGAAGGCGCTCTACGAGGTCGAAGCGTTCGACGACGCCCTTCAAGCCACGCGCGCGACGGGCAAGCTCGTGGCGCTCACCCGTTCGGCCAAGGGCTGCGTGATCGCGCGCGGCGACGAAATCCACGTGCTCGATGCCGCGCCCGTCGCAAAGGTGGTCGACACGACGGGCGCCGGCGATCAGTTCGCCGCCGGCTTCCTGTTCGGGCTTTCGCGCGGGCGCCCGCTCGACGATTGTGGGCGTCTCGGCGCGATCGCGGCCGCCGAGGTGATCTCGCATTACGGCGCGCGGCCGGAGGCATCGCTGAAAGGGCTGGCCGCGCGGGCGGGCCTCGCTTGACCGTCATCAATTTGCGGTGAACCGCGGCACGCGTGCGATATCCGCCGCGACCGGGCTCGTCTATACTGCGTGCAAAGATCGGGAGGGATTCATGCCGCGTTTCATCGCGTTCGCCTTTGCCTTGGCCGCATTCGCAAGTCCGAGCAGCGCCGTCGCGCAAGGTCAGCCGAATGAAATTCCGGACTACATAGCGGCCGCGATCGGCGATCCGTCGCGCGATGCGGAAACCGCAAAGGAAGACGCAGGGCGCAAGCCCGCTGACGTGCTCGTCTTCCTGGGCGTCAAACCCGGCGACCGCATCGCCGATCTCGGACCGGGCCAGGGATATTACACGCATCTCTTGAGCCGCGTGGTCGGCGAAGGCGGCCGTGTCTACGCCGCCAATCTCGACTGGATCGCGGCGCGGTTCCCGAAATCGGAAGACGGCGTCAAGGCGCTCGACGCGCGATACGCCAATGTGACCGGCATGACCGTGCCCATGGCCGCGCCCGAGTTTCCCGAACCGCTCGACGCGGCGATCATCAGCCTGCTCTATCACGACGGGCATTGGCAGAAGGTCGACATGGCATCGATGAACACGCACCTGCTCGCGAGCCTGAAGCCGGGTGGCGTGTTCGTCATCATCGATCATGTCGCCGAGGCCGGATCGGGCGCGCGCGACGTGGGCACGCTGCATCGCATCGATCCGGCGCTTGTGCGTCAAGAAGTAGAAGCCGCGGGCTTCGTCTTCGACGGCGAAAGCGATGTTTTGCGCAATCCGGACGATCCGCATACGGAAAGCGTGTTCGGTTCCCTGCGCGGCAGCACCGACAAGTTCCTGTATCGTTTCCGCAAGCCGCCCGAATAGTTCGGCCGCATCATTCGCCGATCATGTGCAGCGCGATCTCGCGCGTGTGCCCACGATCACGGTGCTCGAAGAGATCGATGCCCTGCCATGTGCCGAGCGCGGCGTCGCGGTCCACTGTTTCATCGCGCGCGGCGGCCCTTCGCGCCGGGCTTGCGGAGATAGACATAGAGGGCGCCCTCGCCGCCGTGGCGGATATGGGCGCGACGCGTCTGTGCCACATGGGCCGAAAAGCCCGGTTCGCCCAGCCAGCGCGGCACGGCAGCGTGCAGCACGCCGCTTCGTCCCGTGACGACGAGCGCAAGTCGCGTGCCCGCGCCCCGGGCACGCGCGAGAAACACTTCCAGAGCGGCATGGGCCTGGGCCTCCGTCAGCCCGTGCAGGTCGAGATGCGCCTCGGGCGTCACGCGCCCGCGCCTGAGCCGGGTCTCGGTTCGCCCGTCGAGGCCGGGAGGCCCGGACGGCCTGGCCTCGGATTGCGGTGCGCGCGCGGGTTTCGACGACGCCTTCGGTGCCTGCGCTTTCGCGGGCGATTTGACGGCCCGTTTGGCCGACTCGGTGCCGTCCCTCATCGCGCGCGCGAACAGGGCACGCTCCTCTTCCGTCGCAAGCCGCGGCTTTTTCATTGTTCCGGTTCCGGAAACTCCGCACCTGCACCCAGTTTCTCGGCAGTGACGCGCGGCAGCAGCACGAACAGACGGCCCTCGTGCTTCATGCGCCCCGCGATGCTCTCGGCCTCGGCGCCGGCGCCCCAGAAGACGTCGCCACGCACGGCTCCGCGGATCGCGCCGCCCGTGTCCTGGGCGACCATCAGTTCGGCGAAAGCGGCATCGGGAGCGGCCGGATCGGCGGCGGGCACCGAGGCCTCCACCCAGAACGGTGCGCCCAGCGGGTGGATGGCGCGATCGACGGCGAGGCTTGCGCGCGGGGTCAACGCCACGCCGGCGGCGCCTTCGGCGCCCTCTGCCGGATCGCCGATCGCTCGCTCCTCGAAGAAGACGTAGGATGCGTTCGCGTCCAGCACGCTCTCCGCCTCGTCCGCGTGCGTCTCGAGCCAGGCCCGGATTGATTGCATGGTGACGTCCTCGCGCGCCAGCGCGCCCCGCTCGATCAGCACCTTGCCAATCGACGTGTAGACGTGGCCGTTCTGGCCCGCAT
>Ga0326597_10007058_pt1 | contig 15315 bp, 6 predicted proteins | sample RVTome_12_FD_203789 | JGI IMG/M metagenome (GOLD analysis project Ga0326597, IMG submission 203789) | Soil microbial communities from uranium-contaminated site in the Upper Colorado River Basin, Wyoming, United States - RVT100D185 | ecosystem: Environmental > Terrestrial > Soil > Contaminated >... | reverse complement strand
CTTCGCGAACCGGACCTCGGGGTTCTTCGTCATTCCCGACGGCTCGAAACGCGCGTGGCTGAACTTGTCGACCAGCACCGGCAACGGCACACCGTACTGCAGCGCGTAGGAGATGGCCTGCGCGAAGGCATCGGCGAAGCCCGAAATCGTCGAGCCCTCCTTCGCCATCGTCAGAAAGATCTCGCCAGGCGTCCCGTCGACGAAGAGGCCCACGGTGATGTAGCCCTCGTGCCCGGCGATGTCGAACTTGTGCGTGATCGAGTGCCGCTCGTCTGGCAGCTTCCGCCGCGTCGGCCGCTCGACGGTCTTCACGACCTCGCGTACGACCTCCTGTGGGCGGGCCTGAAGGTCCGGCCCTGGACGCGCCACCACACCGACACCGACGTTCTGACGTGTGTCCGTCACACCGGCCTTCGACGTGTTGAGCGGCTGCGTCCGCTTGCTGCCGTCGCGATAGATGGAGATAGCCTTGGCACCGAGGCGCCATGACTCGAGGTACGCCTTCTCGATCTCCTCGACGGTCGCACCGCGCGGCACGTTGACGGTCTTGCTGATGGCGCCAGAGATAAACGGCTGCGTGGCGCCCATCATCCGGATGTGACCCATGTAGTCGATCGACCGATCACCCTGCGAGGGTTTGAACGCGCAATCAAACACGGGCAGGTGCTGCTCCTTGAGGAACGGGGCACCCTCAATCGTGTCGTGCTCGTCGATGTGGTGGACGATCGCCTCGATCTCAGGCTTCGTGTAGCCGAGCTTTTCGAGCGCCGCCGGCACGGTGCCGTTGACGATCTTCATCAGCCCGCCGCCAACGAGCTTCTTGTACTTGACCAGCGCGATGTCCGGCTCGACGCCCGTGGTGTCACAGTCCATCATGAAGCCGATGGTGCCGGTCGGCGCGAGCACGGTGGCCTGCGCGTTGCGGTAGCCGAAGTCCTCGCCGAGCTCGACCGCCTCGTCCCAGGCCTGCTTCGCGCCCGCGTGGAGATCGGACGGCACGAACTTCGTGTTGATCTCGCAGACCGCGTCGCGATGCTTACGCATTACGCGCAGGAAGGGTTCGCGATTACGCTCGTAGCCGCCGAACGGACCGCCATGATCGCGCGCGATCCGTGCCGACTGCGCGTACGCCTCGCCGGTCATCACCGCCGTGATCGCCGCCGCGTACGCCCGTCCCTCATCGCTGTCGTACGGCTGCCCGCGCGACATCAGGAGGGCGCCGAGATTCGCATACCCGAGACCCAACGGCCGGTACTCACGGCTGTTCTTCTCAATGGCCTTGGTCGGATAGCTCGAGTTCGGGACGATGATCTCCTGCGCGGTGATGAGGGTGCGGCAGGCCGACTTGAACGCCGCCACGTCGAACTCGCCGTCGGCCTTCACGAATTTCATCAGGTTGATCGACGACAGATTACACGCCGAGTCGTCAAGGAACATGTACTCCGAGCAGGGGTTGCTCGCGTTGATCCGGTCGGTCTCCGGGCACGTGTGCCAGTCGTTGGTCGTGGTGTCGAACTGCATACCGGGGTCGCCGCACACCCAGGTCCCCTCCGCGATCATCCGCATGAGATCGCGGGCCTTGTAGGTGTCCATGACCTCGCCGTTTCGCACCGCCTTCGTGTGCCATTCGCCGTCATCCAGCACGGCGCGCATGAAGTCGTCCGTCACGCGCACGCTGTTGTTGGAATTCTGGAAAAAAATCGACCCGTACGCGACGCCCGTGAATGAGCCGTCGTAGCCGGCATCAATGAGCGCCCACGCCTTCTTCTCTTCCTCTACCTTGCAGCTGATGAAGTCGACGATGTCGGGATGGTCGGCGTTGAGGATGACCATCTTCGCCGCGCGGCGCGTCTTGCCGCCCGACTTGATTACCCCGGCAAACGCGTCGTAGCCCTTCATGAATGACACGGGGCCACTGGCGGTGCCGCCGCCCGCCAGCAGTTCCCTCGACGAACGGATAGCGGAGAGGTTGCTGCCGGTGCCGGATCCGAACTTGAACAGCATGCCCTCGGTCCTGGCCAGCGTGAGGATCGAGTCCATGGTGTCCTCCACGGCGTTGATGAAGCACGCCGAGCACTGCGGCGCCTTCTCGAAGCCGCAGTTGAACCAGACAGGACTGTTGAACGCCGCCTTCTGGTACACGAGCAAATGCTTCAGTTCGAACGAAAACGACTGCAGGGCGTCCTCGCTGGCAAAATATTTTTGCTCACGCGCCCAGTTCGTGATCGCGTCGACCACGCGGCCGATCAGCTGCTTCACGCTGTGCTCACGCTCGGGCGTCCCGAGCTGCCCGCGAAAGTACTTGGACACGACGATGTTCGTGGCCTGCTGGGACCAGAACGCGGGGATCTCGACATCGCGCTGCTCGAAAACGACCGTGCCCTTTTCGTTCCCGATCACGGCCGATCGGATCTCCCATTCGACCTCGTCGAAGGGATCGACGCCAGGCAACGTGAAATAGCGTGGGAACTCCAGACCCGGCGCGACCGTCGCCATCGGTTCGGCGGTCTTCCGCCCGCGAGACGACTCGGTGTGGACCGGCGATGCAGGTGTCGCTTCTGCTGATTGCGCCTGCTGAGCAGATGCGGCAGCTTCGCGGGCAGGACCTCTTTCCATTGATTCCTCCGAACAACGAATGCACCCACCCCGGCGGACATTCGCGGCGTATTGTGAAGTTGCGCTCTAGACGACCTGAGGATTCGTCTCGGCCTGGAGCTGGGAGGTCCGGCCTCACCTCTTCAAGCGCGAGCGCAAATATGCGCTTCGACGATTGCCTTTGTCAATACAAAACCACAATATGTAGCGCTTATTCGTTAGGGCATGCGCAATATCTGCCGTTCTGTAAGACTATTTTGGGCTCTGACGCTCACCGGCCGAGCAGTCCCGCGGCGAGCGTGGCGGCCTTCTCCGCCAGCGTCGCGGCGAAAATCAGATTCCGCCCCCTCAGCGCCTCCTCGGCCTGGGCGCTGAACCGCCGCGACTGTTCGTACTGCGACCGCCCCTCTGTGCTCAGCCGGCTGTAGTTCACGCCAGCCATGTCACGTGCGGCGCGTGCGAGCATCTCGCGCACCCCGGGCTCGGTCACAGCATTGGCGGGCGACGCCGCGCGCAAATCGCGAGCACCGGGGGCCGGAAGCGGGGGCTCTGCCGACGCCGCAGGAGTCGTGGGCCGAGGTCTGGGCTCGGCGACCGGGCGGGCGGGCACACTCGGGGGCGCGCCATCCGCGGTTGGCGCCTCCGGCTCGACGACAACCGCGGGAACGGCTGATTCCTCAATCGGCGCGAGCACCCGCTGCGGCGGCTGGGGCATCTGCAGAGGCGGTCCATCTGGCACCGTTTCGGCGCGCGCTTTCGCGCAGCTGCTCGCGACGAGCGCCAGCACAATGCCAACCCCCACACCCCAAATCCCAGAGAGCCTCACGTTACAGGACATGCTTCCTAGATATCGTTCGCGCGCGGCAGCAACATCCGAAACGTCGTGCCGCTGCCAGGCGTCGACTGCGCCTCGATCTCTCCATCGTGCATCTGGACGATCCGGTAGACCATCGAGAGGCCGATTCCTGTCCCATGATCCTTCGTCGTGTAATACAGGTCAAAGATCTTTCCAAGGTGCTCCGGAAGGATGCCGGCACCGGTGTCCTCGACCCGCACCTCCACGAGGTTCTGCGGCGCCGGCGCGCACACGATCCGGAGCGTGCCTCCGTCAGGCATCGCCTGGCAGCCGTTGATGGCCAGGTTGAGGAACGCCTGGCGGAGCATCGCCGCGTCTCCGCTCACGTCCGATAGCGCCGCCGGGACATCAACGACCACCTTGACGCCGTTCGCGTGCGCCTCAGACTCGATCACCGGCAGAATCTCCTCGAACAGCGTCTTCAGACTGACAGGCTGCGGCCGCATATCCTCGGGCCTCGTGAATTTCAGGAAGCCCTGGACCACCTCGTCCAGCCGGCGAATCTCGCGTTCGATGGTTTCGACGTGCTGCAGGACCCCCTGAACGGAAGGCGCGAGCGCGGGTTCGCGTTCGGCCTGGGCGAGACCGATGACGGCGCCGGACGCGATCACCGGTTCCGGCTGGGGAACCCCAGCCAGCGCGCCACTGTGGATCTTTGTCCGTAGCAGCTCGAGGTGAATCATCATCGCATTGAGCGGGTTCTTCACCTCGTGGGCGATGCCGGCGGTCAACCTCCCAAGCGCGACCAGCTTGCGCGAGGAGGCGATCGTTGATTCCACGCGCGAAAGATGCGCGAGGTTCCGTGACACCAGGAGCACGCCCACGAAGCTACGGTCGGCCGCTTCGATCGTATGCGTCATCAGCGACAGATCGTCATCAAGTCGCACCCGGACCGGGCCGCGTGACGTTCGCGTGGCGAGCGTTTCCTCGACGATCGTGCGGTACGGGTGCGCGTCAGGCAGCAGCGCCCGGATCGGGCGGCCGATCGTCTTCGCCGGAAGGGCGCCCTGCATGGCCGGGTTGCTGAATAACAGTTCGCCCGACGGATTGAACAAGGCGACGGCATCATCGAGGGGCTCCACGGCTGAGTGCAGGTGCGCTGTCTGCCCGGCCAGCGCGTCCCGGCCCGCGGACAAACGCTGGCTCACTGTATTGAAGAACGGGCCCAACTCGCCGAATTCGTCACCGGGCGGCAGGTCGAGCGTGACGCCGAACTCGCCCCTGCCGAGTCGCGTGAGCCCGCTGCGGATCACGTGGATCGGCCGTAGTAGCAGTTGTGCCAGCAGGGCCGCCACGAACACGGCCACGCCGAGCGCCACGGCGGCGGTCAGGAGGGCTGGTCGCAACGCCGCGTCCAACTCCTGACGCATCAGAAGCGTCGAAACGCCGATGCGAATCGATCCGAAGGCCTCGTCACCGAGCATCATCGGCTGGCGCACTTCGAGCGTCCGGTTTTCCTGCGAATACATGACCCGGAGCTGCTGAACTGGGCCCTGCTCGAGGAGCTCCGTCAGGTCAGAGCCCTCTTCGCGCGGCCGGCCCACAAGGGTCGCATCGCTGCTGGCGATGACTACGCCGCGCGCGTCGAGGATGAACGCGCCGGTCACGCTCTCGCCATAGAAGGCGGATTCGAGGATGGCGCGCAGACCTGGGTCGGAGCCCAACATCGCGTAGGGCGTCTGGCTGGCCGGCACGATTTCGCGCGCGCGGTGAAAGATCGCGTCCGACAGGAGCTGGCCGCGCGCGTGGCTCTCTTGCAGGACGACCTGGGCGAGCCTGGTGACGTGCAGGCTACTCAACGCCACGACAACGACCCCGACGATCGCCGTTACGCCGACGATCTGCTTGCCTTTGATGCCCAGGCGCATGAAGGACATCGTCAGCGCCTCGTGCTTCGTGCTTGGTGTCTGGTGGCGCCAGGTGCGCGGTTGTGCTTGGCGCACGCATCGGCGTCGGCCAGCACGACGAAGTACGACGCACGAATCTCCGACCAGGCCGAAGCATCACGCACGAGGCACTTCTTCATCTCGACCCTTCCCCCGTCCGGGCAGCTTGTTCAGCTTGTTGTGCAACGTCTTGAGACTGATGCCGAGTATGTCGGCGGCGCGCGTCTTGTTGTCGCCCGTGTGCTCCAGCGTCATCAGAATCAGGCGCCGCTCTCCCTCCTCCACCGTCGTCCCAGGCTGCAGCGAGATCGCCCGCTCGACGACGTCTGGCGAGTCGACGGCCAGCGTCGGGAGATGCTTCGGCTCGATAAACTCGCCGGTGCTCAGGATGACAGCGCGCTCGATGACGTTTCGCAACTCGCGGACGTTACCCGGCCAGCTGTACTGTTCGAGGATGGCCATCGCTGCGGGGGCGGCGGCGGACACCGACTTGCCGTTTTGCGTGTTGAACTCGGCCACGAACGACTGAATCAGCAGCGGAAGGTCCTCCTTGCGCTGGCGCAGCGGCGGTAACTCGATCGCGAAGACGTTCAGCCGGTAGTACACATCCTCCCGAAGCCTGCCACTCTTCACCGCCTCGGAGGGAATCGCGTTGGTGGCCGCGATGATCCGCACGTCGACGCTGTGCTCGGTCCGGCCGCCCAGCCGCCGGAACGTGCGCTCCTGGAGGACGCGAAGCAGTTTCGCCTGCGTTGTCGGCGTCATTTCGGCAATCTCATCGAGGAACAGCGTTCCGCGGTCGGCCAGCTCGAAGCACCCCTCGCGTCGATCAGAGGCACCGGTAAACGCCCCCTTCTCGTGGCCGAAGATCTCACTCTCGAGCAGTGTCTCCGGAATCGCGGCGCAGTTGATCGGAACGAAGGGCATCCTGGCCCGCGGCGACAGTTGATGGATCATCTGCGCGACGAGTTCCTTGCCGGTTCCTGACTCTCCCCAGATCAGTACCGACGCCGACGACGGCGCAGCCTGCTCAACGACGTGATAGACCTTGCGCATCGGCTCGCTGTTACCGATCATCCGGCCGAACCCACCGTGATCGCGAAGCTGCCGCCGCAACACCTTCACCTCGCGACGCGTGTCCTGGCGCTCCACGATCTTGTCGAGCAGGATCCTCAGCCGCTGCGGCTCGACCGGCTTCGTGAGATAGTCGTACGCGCCTTCCTTGATCGCCTCGACCGCCGTCTCCACCGTACCCTGTGCCGTCAGGATCACGACGGTCAGATCGCCACCCTCGGCCTTGAGTGCGCGCAGGAGTTCCAGGCCGCCCATGCGCGGCATGACGAGGTCGCTGATGATGATGGTCGGCCGGAAGGCGGTGATACGCTTGAGCGCTTCTGCACCGTCAGCCGCGGCCTCGGTGACGAACCCCCACGCACGTACGAGCTCGGTGAGCCCGAGACGTGCAGTCGGGTCGTCTTCGACGACCAGAACGCGATCGCGGGAGGTCGTGGACGTCATGAGGGGGTACTCCGCAGAAGAGGCGCTACTGCCTCGACCCGATGTTAGCCTGTCGTTTTTGCAGGGTCCAGCACATCCATGACATTGAAGAGGTCTGACCCCAGAATTGTGGCAAGCGCCGAGGTCCTGCTCTGTTCGAGCGTTCCTACGCAACTGCTGATTGGGGCGATCCTCGGCACGGCAGGGCTCTCCCCGCTCGATGACACGGGGCAGCTGTCGCTCGCTTTCGTGCTGGCACTCTCGATCGCCGACACGTTGCTCTTGATCGGCCTGATGGTCGCGTTGACGCGCGCACGTGGAGAGCGCGTCGCGGATCTGTGGCTTGGCCCCCGGCCCGTCATGTCCGAGGCGCTATATGGCGCGCGGCTCATCCCGATCGTGTTCTTGCTGGTGGTCGTGGTCCTCAACGTGCTGAGGGTCGCAGCGCCGTGGCTGCACAACGTGCCGACCAATCCGCTCGAGCAGCTGGCCGGCACCCCGGCGCAGGCGGCCATGTTCGCCGTCGTCGCGATTGTCGCGGGCGGCGTGCGGGAGGAGATGCAGCGCGCGTTCCTGCTCCGCCGGTTTGAACAACATCTCGGTGGCGCGGGAGTCGGCGTGGTGGTCCTCAGCATCGGCTTCGGCCTCGGCCACATCGTCCAGGGATGGGACGCGGTGGTCACCACGGGCCTGCTGGGCGCGTTCTGGGCGGTGCTCTACCTTCGCCGACGCAGCACAGTGGCGCCGCTGGTGAGCCACGCCGGATTCAACGCGCTGGAGGTGCTGCGAGTGGCGGTGTGGGGAGCATGACGGCGACCTCGCCGCGGGCTCGCACGTCGCGCATCCATTGCGCGACGATCGAGGCGTGGCGCTCGCGGCCCGCGCGTTCGCGCGCGAGCCGCTCCGCCTGGGTGAAGGGCATCAAGGTGCCGTCGCGCGTGAACTCGTCTGGGTGAATGCGGTAGTACTGCGCGACTTCTTCTTCAGTCAGCTGCACGGTCGTACCGAACCGTTGGTCGAGATACGCCTGGATTCGGAGATTCTCGCGCGCGATGTCCCGGATGCGCGCTTCATCGATGCCGGTTGATTCCATCACGGCGTCGAGGCGTGAGCCGAGGCGCATGATCAGGGTGGCGGTCTCACGAGCGACGGCGGCGGCGGTCGGTTCAGGAGGCGCGAATCGTTCGACCTCGGTCAGGACCAGTTGCCGGCCGACCAGTGGCTCAATCGCGTCGATCTCGCCGGCGTCCTCCGGTACCTCCACCACGCCGAGGGCCACCGCAGCCCTCACATCCGTCAGCGTGATGAACTTCCCGTTGACGCGCGCGACGACCCTGTCGAGTAGCTGTTGTCCGAAACCAGGCGAGGCCCACACCACCAAGGCCGCCGCCACGAACCACTTCCAGCGATGTGCACCCCAATCGGCCACGCCGCTCGACGTTGCGCGGAGCGTCCGGAGCGAGGCCCGAAGGACGGAGGCACGGATGAGGCGCGGAGGCTGTGGCGGGGGGGAGCATCCGCACATGGGCTAGAACGCCTGGCCCAGAGAAATGTGCAGCACGCTGCGCCGCTCGAGGAGGCCCGGCGCCCGCTCGCGCCGATCGAGCTTGAAGCCGAGATCGATGCGAATCGGCCCGACGGGCGACTGGTAGCGGAGCCCGACACCGGCCGCGGCTCGCAACCGGCCGAAATCGAGATCGGTGGCGCGCGGAAACACGTTGCCGGCGTCGAGGAATCCCACAGCGCCTATGCTGCCGACCACGGTGGCTCGAATCTCCGCGTTGAGCACGATCAGACCGTTGCCGCCCGTTGGAAAGCCTGTGGGACTGATCGTGGCCTGGGTGCCGAGTCGATCGAGCGAAAACCCCCGCACGGTCGTGTCGCCGCCGGCGAAAAACCGCTCGCTGGCGGGCAGGTCCTGCACGACATCCACGATCGAGCCGCCGTCGGGGGCGAGAACCGGCTCGCCGTCCGGCCCCTGGCGTACCACCCGGCGTTGGAAGCCATGGGCTGCGCCGACTCGCGCGCCGACCGCGAGAACGATTCGCCTGGCCGTCGGCACACGATAAAAACCGAATCCTTGCAGGAACGTCTTGGTGAACCCGACCTCTGAACCAACGACGCGCGCCGCGAGTTCGCTGTCCATGATCACGAACACCCCGGAATCCGGGTCGATGACATCGTTACGCGTATCCCGGATCGCCGACACCGAAAATTTCGAGATGCGCAGCTGGGGGAACACGCGGTCAATGAGCGGCTTCTCGGCATCAGTGAACCGCTCGTCGAACAGCTCTGTGTGCCGGTAGGAGTACCGCGCCGCCAGACTGTGGCGCTGGCTGAGACGCAGGCCGGTCTCGGCGCGGACTTCCCGCGTGATGAAGTTGAAGCTCGACCGAATCGCCCTGTCCATGATGCCGGTCACCAGCACATCAGCCGGCGTACTGAGGACTCTCGGCTCGCGGTACGTCGCATAGAAACGATACTCGTTGAAGCCGTAGCCGCTGTCTTTGGCCACTGAACCGTCTGCGCCAGTTCCACTATCGGGCGGAGTCCTGTCGCGTGCACGGAGGCCGACGCGCGCAAACAGATTCACCGCGCGGTTCTTGCCCCAGAGGTTGCGCCGGCCCACTTCGAAGAACCCGCGTGGCGCCACCTCGAAACGCTCTTCCGCCTGACCGCTTTGCCCCGTCGGCCGCAGGCGCGTGCCGCCCTCGATGCCCCCGCCAAAGCCGATCGTCGTCGGCGGCGCCTCCTCCACCTGCACGAGTACGTCGCTCCGCGGCTCGCCGCCGTGGCGCAGCTCTACGACCACGACGCGCCGGAACAGTCCGAGCGCCACCAGGCGCTGCTGGCTTTCGATCCGCGCCGAGTACCCAAGGGGCTGGCCAGACCTCAGCAGCAGCTCACGTTCGATGATCTCGGTCCTCGTGCGCTGGTTGCCTACGATGATCACGCGGTCGACAAGAACCTGAAGGCCCTCGTCGATCGCAAAGGTGACATCCGCGCGGGTGTCGTTCTCGGACAGCGACACGGCGGGTTCAACGACAACGCTCTCGTACCCCTGATTACGATATTCGAGATCAATGCGATCCCGGTCGCCCGCGATGTCGCTCTCTGAATACAGGCCGCTGGGCGATGTGGTCATCAGCGCCAGCAAATCCGCTTCCGCAAACACCGTATTGCCGTCGAACGCCACCGACCCGACGAGCGTCTGCGGTCCCTCGGTCACTGTGAACCGGACGTCCACGGGACGATCGCGGCCGGGCCCTCTCGCGTTGTCGCTCGGCCGCTCCACCGCCGTCGCTTGCACGGCGGCATTGGCAAACCCGAGGGCGCGATATGCGTCGCGGATCGCAGCAGCACCGGCACTTGCCTCGGCGTCGACATAGGGCTCGCCTGCCTCGATTCGCAGAGGCTCGATGAGAGCGGCGGTTGGCACCGCCACGTTACCGTTGATCATGACGGTGTCGACGACGTACCGGGAGCCGCGCGCGATTGTGAAGGTGATCGTCAACTGACCCTCACGCTCCGTCCGCGCGTACTCCACCTCTGTGCCTCGGTACCCGAGGGCGCGCAAGTGCTCCTCGATCGCGACAGTTGCATCCTCGAGCAGATCCTCGTCGGCGGACCCTTCTGCGCGCACGGGTACCAATCGCTCCTGGTCTGCTTCAGACAGGGGATCGCCGGCAAATGCCACGGACACGAGCGGCCCAGAGTCGACGGTTATTCTCACGGTCGCCGTGCCGGTCGGCTCGAAGACCGTTGTGTGGAGCGCGCGAGCCTCATAAAAACCGCGCGCGCGCAGGTCCGCGACGTACCGGTCCAACTCGGCCAGGATGGCGTTGTTATCGTAGGGGTCGCCGGCGCGCACGGCGATGTTGCCAGAAGCCCCCAACCGCCCGCCACCGTCGCCCAGGTCGATCTCGACCCGTCCGATCGTCACGCGCGGACCGGTCTGAATGTCGAACACCATGGTCGCGCGGTCCGGGTCATGTGTGACTTCGATCCTGGGCGCAACCTGTACCGAGGCATAGCCACTGTCCCGGTAGAGCGCGGAGATGGTCTCCGCCACGCCCTCTGCCCGGGCCGCGGGCGGCGTGGCGCCGAATCGCTCGGTGACCGCCTGCCGAACGTCACCGTCGGACAACCCCAGTACGCCCCGAAATTCGATCCGGTCGACAGGATGCAGCGGCAGCAGAATGTAGCGCAGGCGGACGCCCGCGCTGGCCTCTTCCTGAAACACTTGCACGTCTTCGAACCGGTTGAGGCTCGTGAGGTGCGAGAGCGTCTCACGCACGTCCCGCATCGACAGCGGCTGCCCTGCCGTGGTCTCGATCAGACTGCTGATCACGGGGTCGTCGACGAGTCGGCCTTCCTGCTCAACGCGAATTTCAGTGATCACGGGAGCGGCCTGCGCGTGGACGAACCCGGGAACGACGACGCACATGACAAGAATGCAGGCCACGCTGAGGTGAACGTCCGGCGTCGCACCGAGACGAGTGAGGCCCGCGGACGAAGGTTCACCGCGGGCCGCCAGGCCGCCGGTCATCAGAACGCGCGCCGCACCCGGACGTCCAGCGCGTACGTGCGGTCCTCGTTGCGCGAGAGGATCCACGAGAATTGGTCCGTCTGGTCGTACTCGAGCAGAATGATCTGGTCGCGGGTGGACGAGGAGAGGCTCCGTGCGTACGTGAGATAAATACGTTCGGAGAGTCTCTTGCCGATCGTCAGTCGAGCGGCCGGATCGAGGCGCGACGACTGCGTGTTGGGATCGACGAGGGATGGCGTCAGCTGAAACGTATCGACGCCAAATGTCTGTTCCACCACGCGACCAACCTCGGAGGACAACCCACCGGTCAACGCCCGCGTGGCGGCCCCTTGCAGCAACTGCTGCTGTGGCGTGATGTCGGTACTGTACCGAAGGAACTCCACATCCTGCCCTGGCGCAACGTCGCCGAACAGCAGGCCAAGGACCTCCACTTCCGCCAGCGGTGGATCGGCTTCGAACGATGGCGTCAGACGGTCCAGGGTCCCCGCAATGCGCGCGGTGACGCGATACGTCTGGCCCGGCACGCGGACCCGCGTCTCGGTCTCGATGTCGAAGAACGGTTCGATCCGAGTCGGATTGTTGAAGTCGATCGTACCGCGCGTGATCTGGTAGCGCCGCCCCTCGAAGGCGAATTCTCCACGGTTGACATCCGCCCGGCCCAGCAGCAGCGGGCGGTCGAACGTGCCACGCAACTGCAGATCGGCGCTCGCGAACAGACGCGCGGTGCTGTTCCTGATTTCCAGCGTCGAGGGAGCCACGATCCGCACGTCGTACCGCAGCGGGGACGTCTGAACCGGCGCCAGCGGCGCCACACCACCAGACGCGGTACTGGCGGTCAGATCGAAGAGCCCTCCGTCCTCGCCGAACTGCCGTGAGTAGACCGCGTTTCGCACAGTCACCGTGCCGGCCAGCGTCGGCGCGTCGACCGGCCCCTGCAGCGTCAGCTCGGCGTCAACCAGCGACCGCATCCCCTCCGGAAATCGCAGCAGCATGTTCTCGCCAGTCATCGTCACGTCGACCCGTGTCGGTCGATACCCTTCCCCGTCAATCCGCCCGCCGAACCGGACCGGCCCACCGGCCAGCTGCGCGGTCACTTCGCCGAGGCGGACGCTACGAGTATCGAATCGCACCGGGCCGGAGATATTCTCGAGCGCGTGCGGTAGGTCGAAGTGGCGGATACGCCCGTTGTCCACAGTCATGACGCCCGTCACGATCGGATCGCGCATCGGGCCCTCGAGTATCGCCTCCAGCGAGGCGCGTCCTGAGCTGGCGATGTTCGGGACGAAGGCCTGGAGAATGCCGAGACCCGCGTCGCCGGTGGCGCGTACCGCCATTCGATCGTCGTGCAGATCGATTGACCCCGTGATGTCCAGCTGCGTGTCGTCGCCCACCAGCCGCATCTCGGTGAACTGCATGGCGTGGCGGTCGAGGGCAACGCGAATAGGCGAGGCGTTGCGCACGCGGTAATCGAACAGCCGCAGATCCAGGCTGTTGATCGTGGCGTCCACCAGCAGCTCGTCGATGTTGGCGAGCTGGCCGACCACGCGCACGTTGCCGCTGGCGATCGCGGTCGTGAACGAGGACAACTGCGAATTGAAGGCGCGCACGTAGGGATCCAGTGACGTGTCGGCCACGGTGAACAAGAGTTCGGCGTCCATGGTCGGCGTGAGCGCAATCCGACCGGCGCCGGACACGGCGAGACGAGGCGACGCCGCCTCGAGCTTCAGGGTCAGCAGGTCGGCGCCGATGTTCAGTTCGCCGATGACCTGCCCGATACCCTCATCCCCTATGAAGAAGTCGCTGATGGTACCGCGTACGTCGTAGCGTGGCCGCTCGAAGGTTCCGCTTCCGCCCGCCGTGAAATCGAACCAGCCCGAAAGCGGCGGTGTCGCCGTGGACGTCACCATCGCGACAGTCTCGACCGGAATGCCGCGGCCGTCCAGGTTGAACGAGTACGTGCCGTTCAGGCCCACCCAGGCGGCGCCCGACGCGCGGCCGGCGGCCCTCACGATCTCCAGCGAGTCAAGCCGCACGCCCTCGCCTTCGAGACGTATAGGCGACGTCGCGGTCTCGAACGGCTCACCGTACGCCACGCCTGGCGCGATCGTCATCTGGCCAAAGCCGTAGGGCGTGAGGTAGGCGCCGAACACGTGGAACTCTCCTGAAAACAATCCATCGATGTCGTAGTCGTCCAGCTCGAACGCGTGGCGCAGGTGCACCAGCGGCCGGCGGCTGAGTTGGATTCGCGCATTGATCTCTTCGCCCCCGTCGCGACGCGGAAACCCTAGAGAAAAACGGCCGTCTGTGCGGATGACCGAGTCGCCGGCGGTGATCACGGCGCCGGAGACGTCCGCGTAGGAGTTCTCGATGACAGCGCTCCCGGTGACCGTACCCCAGACCACGTCGAAGGCACGCATGTGCTCGCCCGCAAACCGGCCCTCGATACGGGGACTGCTCACGCTGTTGAGTAACACGCCGTCGAACGTGCCATGCCCGCCAACCGGAAACACGCCGGTGCGAGACCCGAAGGCCGTCAGCGAGCCGGCGAACACACGGTCGCTCTCCTGCCAATCGGCGCTCGTCACATGGAACTCGATGCGCGATTGGTCGCCGTACGCGGTTCGGCCCTGGAGCTCGACGTAGGTCTCCGACGTGGCGAGCCGGCTGGGACCGATGTCCACCCACTCGGAGTCGTAAGCGTAGCTGAGGTCCGCCTGCAGGGGCACCGGCGCCAGCGGCAGATGATCACTGAATACGCCCCATTCCCGGCTGCGCCGCTCCGCGGCGTCAAGCTGCTCGGCCGACATCTGCCGCGTGAGTGGCGGAACGCCGGCTTGGGAATCGACACGCATGTAGCCATCGCCGTGGTGCTCCGCGTATCGGCCAAGCGGCCATTCGAGAAGGTTGCGCCCCGTCGCACGCCCCGCCAGCCGGACCCCCTCCAGTTCGAGGAAATTCGTGAATTCCGTGAGGTCGACTCCTTCGTACGCGGCGTCGAATGTGGCGGTCGGTGGAACGTCGGGCTCCCCGAGCGGCGCCATCCGGTACCCGAACCGCGCCGTGCCTCCGTACAGCGTAGTCGTCGCGTCGATCACGTCCATACGCTCGGGAACCCACACGACGGAGCCGCGCAGGTCTCCAAAGCGGTACGCGTTGACGCCGGCGGTGGCGCTGTAGAAGTCGCCTTTGAGTTCGCGGCCATTCCGCACACGCCCGTTCACGACCTCCCGGAACAGGTGGAACGTACCGGTGAAGCTACTTTCGCCAGAGACCGAAAAATCGTCGTTGGCGAAGAAAATTTCGCGCATCTTCGGCAGCTCGAGACGAGACTGCACGTGATACAGCTGCTCGGGCCAGCGCGCCACGTCAACTTCGCCAGTGAGGACCGATTGCGCGCCATCGGTCGTGAGATCGATCCGATCGAGCACCACCTTGCTGCCGACAATCCTGAACGCGGCGCTCATGTCCGCACGCATCGGGACGAAGTCCTGGACGGCGACGGTGCCGTTGGAGAACGTGGCCGTCCCCCGGTACTCGGACGTGGGCCGCGTCACCGTGACGTCAAGATTGCGGGCAATGGTGCTCCACGGGGTGGCGTGGTCCGTGTAGGTGAACTCGCCACGATAGGCCCTCACGTACTGCAGTGTCGTGGTCCAGGCGCTGGGACCGCGCGGCGTGCTGCTGGTGAACCGCGGAAAGTTGTGGCCCCCATCGGCAAAGGTCTCGGCGTACATCCGCCAGTCGGTCATCTCCACCGCATCGAACACGACTCGGCGATTGACGAGGGTCGTCCACGGCATCGACGCGGTAAGGCGATCCGCGATGAGGAACGGTCGAGCATCGGGTGTCAACCCCTCGATGACCAGTCCCTCGACCACGAAGCGACCGAGCCAGAGATGGACGGACAGGCGGCCGATGTGCATCGACCGGCC
>Ga0326597_10007057_pt1 | contig 15316 bp, 11 predicted proteins | sample RVTome_12_FD_203789 | JGI IMG/M metagenome (GOLD analysis project Ga0326597, IMG submission 203789) | Soil microbial communities from uranium-contaminated site in the Upper Colorado River Basin, Wyoming, United States - RVT100D185 | ecosystem: Environmental > Terrestrial > Soil > Contaminated >... | reverse complement strand
GGTATCAAAGAACTATGTTTATTGTAATTACATTTAACATATAATCAATGGCCTAAGTCGCGACTTGACGAAAGTTTTTTTGTCATTACAATTGCAGACATGGGAAAGAAACGTGGAGCACCGAAAAAGCCCGCTGGCGACACGAAGGACTCCACCAAGCAGATACGTCTGAACGCCATAGAACTGGAGACATTCAATGACGCAGCCAACTTGGCGGGCATCTCGGTGTCTTCGTGGATGCGCGAACGACTGCGACAGATTGCCAGATCCGAGCTGGAGTCAGCAGGCAAGCCAGTGCCGTTTCTGTTGGATTGAATGGCCATCCCTGGCCGAATACTAGGATATTCTCTCACGTGGTAGCCAACGCACGATATACTCCTTTCCTCTTGCATTGACGGTTGTTATCAGCAACAGTCAATTAGTGAACTTATGTCCCGAGTTGCGTAAATCGTGAAAGTAGCTATAGTTACGAGAGTACACAGTACGATCTTTGACAACTCGAATGCTGAAAATGGAGACGCCGGGAATTGAACCCGGTCGCGCAGCTTATAAGGCGGCGCTACCTACCTGGCATCCCCAAAGACGCCGCCGGGATTCGAACCCGGATACCCCGTGGTGCTATCACGGGTGGCTGGCCTGATTTGCCTACGGCGTCGGTTTAGTGGCGTGTCTAGGTGTCCTGCATCCGGTCAAAGATTTGGAGCACCAAAGACTCGCGTTCAGCATTCACGCGAAGTGGCCCGGTTGGCGCAATGTCAGCCGGGCCACTTTAGTTACCTCCCTGAGTTTATTGTTGCTTCGTGCCATTTTCAAAATATCGCTATGGTCGTCGAAACTTGCTGTCGTCGCCTTCAACAAGCTTCCCCGCTTTCTTGAGTTGGTAAATCGTCGTCTGAACGATGTGCCGCTTGTTGTCCGCCGAACTATCGATGCGGTCGGCAATGGAGAGCAATTCATCACGAGTTGCTGAGCCTAGCTGGTCAACGACCGCAAACACCGCTTCCGTCGCTTTCGGCTTCGCTCCGCCACCCGAAAGCACAACCTTGGAATTTCGTGGCTTTTGCTGGCAATTTTCAGGATCTGGCGTCTTTAATACCTTCTCAAGAGCCTCGATTCTCACGCTATTTCGATCGATAAGCTCAGCGCACCACTGGGCTTTCTCAAGGCAGATCTCGCGATCTTGCTCCGCCTTGTTGGACTCGACCAGCAATTCGTCAATCTGGGAACGAATAACTGCGACGTAATCGATGGACATTGTGATCTCCTCCTATCTCCGTTGACTGAAAATATAGCAGACGCGAGAAACCCAGTCAATCACCTTTGTCAATCTATCAATGCCGAGAGTAAATGCCTATCGCTGCTTGGGCTTGCTACAATGCCCCACGCCCAGCGAGCGAGTCGCAAGTTGTGCAATCGATTGCACTGCCTAGAGGACTGACCACTTCTGCCCGTTCCGCATAAACCGAGAGGTTCGCTTGCTCATGCCGCGAAGCAACGAACTCATCGCACGCTTAGGCCCGATCTCAGATTCAAAGCCGCTCTCTATCATCGTGACCATAATCTCGGTCGCGGTCATCGACTGGCCCGCCTCGCGTAACACCGCTTCGGCTATGTCGAGGATTGTTGACGGCGGACCATCGCAGTTGAACGAAGGCACGGCGTAGGCTGCGCACTGGTTGCCAGATGCGTAGCGAACACGCTTAATGACTCCCCGCTTAACGAGCACGTACAGGTTGCTCGTAATCGAACCCCTCGTGAACGTCCGGCTCGGATCGGCTTTGCTCAACCAACCGCAGATATCGTCCAGCCCGAAAGTACGATCATGCGGGACTAACGAGACAATGGCATCGGCCAGCGAAGGTCGCCGCTCTTGATACTTGGCGGGCGTTTCAACGGCAAGCTGACGCTCTATGGCGGCGATGCTCTTGAGTGCCTCGCGATACTCTGCCTTGGCCGCTTCAATAGCTTGGTCGCGACGGTCGGAAGCAAGTTTACGCAGTTCGTAGAATGGTGCCATGCTCCGATGTTAGAGCGGTCGCATGCGCGGTCAAGCGGCGCTCGCCGGTGTGTGGTTTTAGCGGGACAGTACCCGTTCACACGAACCCGGCCTCATTGAACCCCGTCATGCTTGGCGTCGAAGAGACTGCCACTCGCACTTTCCGCGTTCACACGAACGCGGCCCCATTGAAGCATACTTGCGTGCGTCCTTCGCGAGCTTCGACAGAAGCTTTCCGCGTTCACGGAAAAAAGTCCCCAATCACGGCTTTCGCATCCATTTCGCCTGGAAAAACCGATTTCGCAAAACATGAATTACAATGGTTATTGTTGTCGTCTTGCCGTTAGCTTGGCGCAGGCGACCGTGACGCGTTATCGTATAGCGTCCGTTCGAGCATTTCTTTTCCGGTCCGATGCCTCTCTCAGGACGAAGTCGTGCCAAATAAAACGGGTTCCGTCTTCCGCAATGCCGCAATATTGAGCGGTCTCGTCGCGCAAGCGCAGCTTGACGTCGCCGAGGAGGAGCTGCGCGAGGACGCTCTCGAGATTGGCAGCGAAGGCGAGCTGTCCGACGAGACTTTGGCGAACAAACTGGTCGACACGGGCGTGATCACGCGGTATCAAGCGGATCAAATGCTGACCGGTCGGAATAAACTGAATCTAGGTCCGTATCTGGTCACGGACTTCATCGGGCAGGGAGGCATGGGGCAAGTCTTCAAGGCCGTTCACAACGTCATGGGGCGCGAATGCGCGGTCAAGATCCTGCCGGTTCACAAATCGACCCCCGAGGCAATCGCCAATTTTACTCGCGAAATTCGGACCCAGGCAAAGCTCGATCATCCTAACTTGGTTCGGGCCTACGATGCCGGTCAGGATGGCAGCGTCCATTACCTCGTGACTGAATTTGTACCGGGGACGGACCTGCGGCGGCTGATTCGTTCCGACGGACCGCTGACCATGCAACAAGCCGCCTTTGTGATCATGCAAGCGGCGCGAGGGCTGCATCATGCTCATCAAAGCGATCTCATTCATCGGGATGTGAAGCCCGGCAATATCCTGGTCACGCCGGAAGGAATCGCCAAGGTTTCTGACCTGGGTCTCGCGGGTTTCATGAACGAAGGCGATGCCGATCCTCGTGCGGGGAAGATCGTCGGAACGGCCGATTACCTTTCGCCCGAGCAGATTCGCAATCCGCATGAGGTCAGCAACGTTAGTGATGTCTATTCGCTCGGTTGCACCTTGTATTATGCGATTACCGGGAAGGTGCCTTTTCCAGGTGGTACGCCGAACAGCAAGGCGCAGCGGCATCTTGCCGAGACACCGTGGCACCCGAAGCGATTCAATCCTGACATCAGCGAAGAGTTTGTCGAAGTTATCGCGGACATGATGGAGAAAGATCCCGCCTCGCGGATTCCTTCCGCAGCCGAAGTCGCCGCGAGACTGGAGCCTTGGGCGACGGAGGTCGGGGTCAGCCCGGCACCGCTCACGAAGTCGCCTTGGACTCCACCCCCGTTGCCGACCGGAGCCGAAGAGTCTTCGCAAGACACCGACAGGGTGCGAGTTGATTCGGAGGAGTTCGATTCGAACCGGCAAGAGAGCGGGAGCCAGTGGTCGCAAGGCACGGAGTCTGGCGGCGGCCCGAACCAAGAGACAAGGCAACTGCCGACACGTCGTTCGGCGAGACCGCTTCCACCTCCCTTGCCGCTGGTTCAGCTACCCCGGCATCAAGGCCGGAACTTTGCCGTCGTCCTGGGCGTCGTTGCCTGCGTCGCCGCACTTGCCGGATTGGTAATCGGGTTCATGTTGCGGGAGTGGTTGTAGCCGGTTGGTTCCGGCGGGCATCGTTCAGAATGGTAGTCAGCTCGTTGACCATCGTCGGCGATAAGTACGTGCCGAGAGCCTCCGTCATTTTGGCGTATAATTGATCGATCTTCGCCTGCACCGACTTAGTAGGCGACACCAGCTGTAGGCTTTGCTGAACGTTGAGTTGCCCCTTCAGATCGTTACGAGTGGGTAGTTGTTTGATCTCTTCCAGGAGCGCCTGCGCTTCATCCAGCTTTCCTTCGTTGATTCTCATCAGAAATCTGGCCTTCAGAATCTGACGCTGTGCTTCGAGGTCCACCAGTTGCCCCTGCATCCCCTTGATGAATCCCTCGGCTTGTAGGCGCGGCGCATCGTCGGGAACGCTCGCGATAAGCATCGGCTCTAAGCCCGGAACCATTGGCAGTCTGGCCAGCAGTTGCCCGCCGTTCTTGAGATAGACGATTCTGAGCAGCGTTTCCGATTGCCCGATCTCCGACGTGCCTCTCCAATCAGTGCGGCCGAGTAACTCGGCGGGTTCACCCATCACTTTTGGTGTATCTGGTTTTGCAGCAGCGGCTGGCTGCTCTTTCGCTTCCGATTCCGTCGCTGGTGCTTTCGTCTCGCCTTGGTCCCCAGCGGCGGTCGCCGCTTCGCTTGCAACGGGAGTCGCGGCTGGGGGTTGATTCTCGCTCTCCGGAGGCGGATCCGGCTCAGGAGCCTTGGCGTAAACTTCCAGTCCCGGCATCGGATACGGCTCGTCATCTTTTTTGACGGCGCGACTCATCACCCGCAACGTCGTTGTTTCCGCGGTCGGTTTGACCTTCAATGCATAGCGTTCTTTGCGTGCAGTGAGCCTTCCAGACACCGGATTTGGCTTTCCCGACCAAACGCGACAAGTCATCAAATACGGATTTGTTTCGTCAGGCGTTTGGACCTGTAAGAAAGTCCACTCGATAGGGACGATCAGTATCGGCAGTCCGGCTCGATCGTTGTTGCGCTGGATGGGCAGCAAGACATCGTCCACTCCAACGTAACAAGGTGAAGATTGTGCAAGTACCAATCCGCCGGCGCGGACACGAACGATCGCGGTTTTCGGCGCCCCTTCTTCGAGTCGTGTGACGGCACGAAACGAATCGGAGACAGCGTCGAAGCAGACAATTTCCAGCAGATCCGGTTGACGAACGATGCGACGGACGGAAGCACCGAACAGACGAGTGCGACAGTCAAGCTCCCGTGCTTCGACGGAGAACTCGCGAGGGTTGACATGAACCGTCAGAAGAATGATCTTATCGTTTTTCAATGACTCGGGAGCGACAGTGTCCAGCACCTCGGGCGTCACAAGAGCCGGATCGATCAACATGCTCGAACGCAAATCGGCCGGAGGGTCGATAATCTCGGCGGCCCACGGTGCGCCAATGATCGCCTCGATCCGCTGCGACAGCGCGAGGGTCAGCGACTGTCGAACGTGTTGGTCCAATTCGCCGGCGGTTTCTGTCGCCAGCCAGATCTGTACTTTGTAGGGCGAGAACTCCCAGGCTTGCTGCTGAGCCGTGAGTTCAGTTGGGCGAACCAGGCATGTCGCAAGAATGGCAAGTAGCAGCGACGCGGCGTAACGCCCTGTCGCCCGCCGCCGGTCAAGTTGAGGATCACGATGTCGCATCATGGATTAACTAGTACTGGTGCCGTTTGTGCCCCGAGCCGCCACTGATCAATATTTTGGTACAACCACACCGGCCGCTCGCCCGGCGGCTCGATATTCCGCAGGCGTTTGTTGTAGACGAAAAAGTCGACCGTCTGCCACAGCGGGATGACCGAAACGTCGTAGTGTGTGGCACGATGCAGGGCAACGAGCTGGTCTCGCACATCACCCCAGTTCTCGGCGGCATCCAAGCGGCGAAGTGCCTGGCCAACATAGGGGCTGTCGGTCGCGGCGACGCCGTTCATCCCGAGCAGCCTGCGTGCGTCGGCAACGGGCTCCCAGATCGCGATCTCGGTGAAGAGCAAGTCGCATTCGTTATCCGCATCCGTCGATTCGCCGGGGGGCAACTCCTTGACCTTCACTTCAATGCCAATCAAGCCGAGATGTATAACGATTGCCTGGCATGCGATCCGTGCCGACTCGGTCGCCGGATGAGCGATCAGCAGCGGTGTGAGCTTGGGCGGCTCTTCTCCCAGCAAGTCTGCCTTTTTCGCCAATTCCGTCTCGGCAATAATCGTCAGCAGCTTCGCAAGATGTGGGCGCCAAACACGTGGTTCCAGGGAGTGATCGTAGGCGTATCCCAAAGGATCTAATTCATTGACACCCGCCGGGAAAGGGCCGCTGAGGACACGGCAGCCTGGGATCTTGTTGCCTCCGAGTAGTTCCTCGTTGAGAATTCGCTGTCGGTCGATCCCAAACACCAGAGCCCTGCGGAAGTTTGCGTTTGCTAGAAACGAGCGATCGGATTTCGGCACGAGCATGTGGACGGTAGGAAGCGCGTACTGTTGCAGCACGAGATCGCTGTCGCGTCCAAGCTGTCCCTGCAAACGAGCCGCGTCGGAGGGGAACAGGCGATCGATAACATCGATCTGGCCTCGCCGAAGCGCATTCAGCGCGGATTGCGCATTATCGAACTTTCGTTCGATCAACTCGGCAAGACGCGATCCCGGCGTGAAGTCCTTGAGCATAAAACGCGTCTCGCTGTCCCCTTGAACCTCGACACGAAACGATCCCGTACCTTCTAATGCTGCTGTTCCGTCTTGCTGGACAGGGGCAGCCATCGGCACGCGCAACAACGCTTGTGGCAGAACATGCGAACGGCGCAACTTAACGTCGACTTTCAAGACATTGTCAACGGTCGCGCTAATCACGAGACTGCCCCAACCTTCGCTATATTCCAATGACCGGGGACTTGCCAGTTCGAGCAGGCGTCGTGACAGGTCGTAGCCGCTCGTGATCGGCGTGCTGCCGTCCTCCGTGAATTGCTTCATCCGAAAAGTCATTGTCCGACCGTCAGGGCTCCGCTCGATCAAGCCGCCCGGAAACTCGTATTCGCCCCCTTCGCTCCCGGCTCCAAGGAATTCAACCAGAGTGCGATGAACGAGACGACCCGTTCGACGCGCCGCCCAATTGTCGAGACGACCGGAATCGTAACTCAACGCCGGCTGGGTGACGCCAACGATGATCTGTGGATACGTTTCCGCCAATTCAAGTTCCAGCGTCTTGCCACCGGGCACGTTTGGCGAGATATCGAGTGCCTGACGAATCGAGGCAATCGCCTCGCGATACTTTTTCAATTCCAGATTGTTCTTGGCGTCGGCGAGCTTTTCGGCAGCCAAGACGTTGAGCTGATCCTGCCATTTCTTGATGGTCGGGTGCTCGGCACCGAACTTTGCCGCCAATCGATCCAAGACGATGCGAGCCGACCGAAAATCCTGTCGCTTCGCATAGTCGTCAACGATCTCGTCGACTAACCTTCCCATGGCCAATTTGAGCGCACCGTTACGGTAGTTAGGATTCCGATCGTTCAGCTGATCCATGACGGAAAGCGATTCCGCAAAGCGTCTGTTCCTATAAAGCGTAACAGCGTCCAGATACAGGAACTCGTCGATGGCGGCTTCCAAGCCGCGGTACTTTGGATACTCGGCCTTCATTCGCGTGTAGTAACGATAGGCTTCGTCCAGCAGCCCTTCGATTTTGACGAAGTCCTGCACCGCGTCGAGGCTCTTCGCTTCGTCGACCAGCTGCTGAGCCTTTTGGAACAACATGTTTTCGAAGAATTCGACTTTGACCAGGTGAATCCATTCGACTTCGTACAAGAGCGTGTCGTCGTATAAGAATCGAAATTCCAGCTTGCCTTTGCGTTCGGATTCCGGAATCGTTGGCCGAGACAAGGTTGTGTTCGTTTGAATCTCGGCTTTGAAGCTCTTGTTCGCTTCGTCCAGAACGATCAAGTCAAACGGTTCGCGATCCAAAAGCGGAGTCTTCTCGTCGACGTAGGTCGACTCGCGCGTCGCTGGCGTTTCTTCCTGAGCCCGATTGGTGGCAGCGATCGCCGCGATGCCCGCGACCAATACGACTCGCAACGCCATCGTCCAGTGAATTCGGTGGCTCATCGAGAATGTGGTTGCCTTGTTTTGCGAAGCGCTGTTCAATTCACTGCCCCTCGGCACTAGGCATTGGAGTGCTGGCCGTTGGAGTGCTGGGCATTGGAGTGCTGGGCATTGGAGTGACGTGGAGTGCGCCGTCGCTGCCAGGCAGCAGTAAGCGTTTGCCGAAAGCGACAGGGCCGGACCCCAGCGGCTCGCCAATTTTCGTTTCGGCGACTCGTTCGCCGTTCGCCCCGGCAATTCTGACCACCGAGCCTTCGCGCAGAGCGAACACAAAATCACCATCCACTTCCAAGGGGACGCCTGCCGGCTGTCCACCGCACCCGGCACTGCTTGCCCAGCGTTGGTTGGCGCCGGCTTCGAAGCACAGCAAACCTTCCATACTCGACAGGCAGAGGACGACGTTGCCGATTTGCACCGGCCCCCACACGACGCGACCGGTCAACGCGAATTCCTTCGCGGATTTCAAGTCGCCGGCGTTCAACGCCACGATCACATCGCCACCCGAATTGCGCACGACACCGTAAATGGTGTCGCCCGCCACAGCCAAGTCCGAATCGATATTAACTTCCAGCTTGCCGCTCGCCACGGAAGCTAGGAACGGCTTGGGCTCCTGCTTGATTTCGACACGGTAAATATTCTTACGGTCGTCCACGATCACGAACGCATCGCCGAGAACCGCGGGGCGCTGCCACATGACGTCTTCGCCTGGGCCGAGTTCCGGTTGAAATGGCAAAACGAGGTTGTCGCCGGTGGTCGTGTTGGCAAGCAATACCGATCCGTTGGCGAGCGGTGTCAATAAGCCATCTTGAAAGGCCACCGGGATACAGGTGGCCTTGGCACCCGACAAATTGAGCTGTACGACACGCAATCGGCCTGGACCCGCCCCCGGCGTGTAGATCAGGGCTCGCTCGTTGTCAGCCGGGTTGAAGAACGCAACCTTTCCGCTCGGGAATTCAACCTGATCCGTAAACGAGAGTGCCCTGCCTGCAGCGGGGACGGTAACGGCAGGTGCATTACTAATGCCCAATTGCAGCACGTTGCCGTCGACCTCAAACAACGCGCCAGCAGCGGAAACTACATCCAGTTGCTTGTCAGCAGCCACAACTCGGGCGAGCGGAGTGCCAAGCTGCGTTTCCCACTCTGGGCTTCCGAAGTTGTCGACCTGCAATGCCGAGACGGTTGCGCCGACCGAGCCCGCCTTGCGCTGCGTAACGATCAGAATGTCACCGAACAAACGAGGCGGCGCGATGCATGGGTCGCTGATGTTGGTGACCGATCTCTGAGTGATCTGCTTCGTGGTTACTTGTAACTGATACTTCACGAGCTTGTTGTCGGCCAAGACCAGTGTCGTCCCTTCGACCACCGGGTAACTAAGCAAAGGTGCCGTGCGCGATGCTGGGAGGGCGGCCGTGGCTGGCGTGACGGTGTCGGTGAGGGCGTTGAAGTCGACGTTGAACACGTTGACTTCGCCCAAATCCGTGACGACCAAGGGACGCCGTCCGTACAACACCATCGGGACAATCACGTTGCCTGTCAGTCGAATTTTTGCTTGTGGACGTCGCAGCAGCGGACCGTCACCGCCGGGAGTGATCTTGAAGATATGCAGCCAGCAGTAATTGCGGCTAGCATTCTCGGCGATCAGGACATGGTCTTGAACGATCAGCGGCGGTACCACGATGGTTCCCGCCTTGTGGCCGAGGTAACCGACTTCCTGACAGGCGAGTGACTCGGTGGAGATCGCGTAGAGGTTCGAGTGGTCTCCAACTTGAATCAGATACGGGTGGATTTGAGCGACCCCCACCGAAACTCCCAGGCTTTGCGGCATGGACACGCGCCGAGCGCTGTTTCCTGAGGCCACATCGATCTGCAATATCTTGCCGGAATTCGTGGCGACATAGATCTGGTCGCCGGCAATGCCCGGTGATGCGAAGTCCTCGCCAATCGGCAATTGCCAGACAAGTTCTCCCGACGATGCTTTGACGCGAATTAACGCTTGCCGGTGTGCGTCGGCCATCAGAATGTCAGCGTCGGCTTGGCCGCTCAGAGGTTGCGGATGGAGTTTCGTTTCATGCCCCACGTATCGTCGCCACAGGACGGCACCCGTTCCCGCATCCAATCCGTAGACAGCGCCTGCGGCCAGCAGCGGCACCACTTGTCCGTTCAGTCGTGGTACACCCTTGGCCGCGCCAGTCGACGTGCTCGCCATGATCACGCGAAACTCGGTCCTCGAAGCTTCGTCGGTCTTCAACGCTTCGATTGGCTCTTCTTCTATTTTCACGAGGTTTTTGAGCTTCTCGGTGATCTCCAAGACTGCCGCCTGCAAGCCCGGGTCGTCCTGTACGACTGGGTAAACTTTGAGCAAATCCTTGTAGACTTGATACGCCTCGACGGTCTTGCCGGCAGCGGTATATCCTTGGATTTCAATAACTGCCTTGGCCAGATCGCGGTCCTGCGAGATGGCTCGTTTGACGATCTTGATGTCTTCGTCGATCCGTTTGAGTCGTTCCGCGGGTCGCTTCGACGCGGGGATGAATTCAGGTACGTTGACGAGATCGGCCATCGCCTTCTCGGTCTTGCCAATCATTTCCTCCTTGCCATCGGTGTCAGCCGCCTGGTTGGCCTTCTTAATGAAGCCTTCTGGAATTGCGGGCAACAGCGATGCCAATTCGTCGCGGGCCGTCGAGAATGCCTCCAAATTCTGGACGGTCGGGAGCTGCTCTTTCGCCGTATCATAGGCCCTTTGCGGATCGCCGATCACGATCCGAATTCGACAGAGGGCGATGCGCACCTGCGCCTCGTCAGCATTCTCATCGCTCGGATATTGTTTAAGGAACTTCTCAAACTTCGCCATCGCATCGGAATATGATTCACTCTTGTACGCTTCTTCCCCCTTTTCGAACATCACTAATGGTTTTTCCCTCCACAGGTTGTACCACAGCACTCCACCCAACAGGATCAAAGCCAACAGCAGCCCGCCACCGCCAATCATCAGCTTGCCACCCCAGTCCTGGTGGTTCTTCCTTTCGCGTCGCTTCTTCGATCCCGATCCATCGTCGCCGACAGACCGCGGGGCCTGCGTCGCATGTGTAAATGGATCGAGCGAATCCATGCCACCTGCTCCGTCAAACGCGTCGAGCGGCTCCAAGCCACTGTCCAAAGGCTTGAGTCCGCCACTTCCAGTTGATTGAGCGCCACTGACCGGCGTGAGCGCCGCGCCGGCGTCGTGGACCGGAGTCAAGCCCACCACTTCTTCGGGCGCGTCCGCCCCGGCGTCTTCGAGCATGACGATCTCTTCGTCCGCGGGAGCGTCTTCGGCCAGCAGCAAACCACTTTCGTCGTCGCTGTTTGGGCCTGTATCCGCCGTCGCCTCACCGACGAGTTTCGTTGCCTGAAACTTTGTCAGCTTCCCCTTTTCCACGAGTGCCCTGGCGATCGTCGCGGCACTAACCTTTTTGTCGGAGAGTTGGCGCCGTAGTTCGCGGAGCGTCGAGGCGTCGAGTACTCCGTTATCTTCAAGCAGTTGAACAAACTTCTTCGCGGACATATCAAATTATTCCTCGCCCAGCGGCGTTCGGCAGTTGTTGTTCGTCGTCGTTGGTTATTCGTCTTCAACCGAAGCGAGAAGAACCTCTTCGAATCCGGTGTCGTTTCCCGCGTCCAGAACCGCGACGACCTTTTCGTAGGCCGCTTCGCCGTTCGCTTCGACCAGCAGTTTACTGGGGATTTTCCCGGCACTGTCTCCATCGCGTGCTTGCCGCAGGAAGCGAAGCAAATCTTGCACACTCGGAGCTTCTTCTTCCCACTCCTCGGTGACGACGTGGTACGTGTTGAAGGCGTCGACGAGGACGGTCACTCGGTCGCTGTCGTCCTCATCCGGGTTGACAACCTCGGTGCTGGCTTCGTCGTCTTTCGGTAACGGCACCTCCATTGACTTTTGCAGCGTGAAAGCTGCCGTCACCATGAAGAAGATCAGCAACAAGAACGTGACGTCGACCATCGGCGTCATGTCCATCTCGGTCTCTTCGATATTACTCTTCTTCTTGATGCCGGGAGACGCTTCGTCTTCCGCCGATGGCAGATCCGCCCTAGCAACGGGCATCGTTTCGCCCGGAAAGACCGGCGGTGGCTCGACGACCTCCGTGACTTCGATGGCTTCCAGCATGACGGTTCGGCTGCCGTCATCTTCGACCGGCGCGATTGCCACGGTTGCCGTTCCGTCATCGGCGTCCGACGCTCCCGCCGGCACATCGACCAGGGCGTCGCAGTTCGGGCACCGAACCTTTCGACCGGCCAGAACCTCGTGGGCCGTACGCGATGCGTTACAAGCGGGGCAGTGGAATGAGATTGGCATGGTCAATTCACCTCCATCACGGCCCAATTCATTTGTGTGATCGCGGCCACGCGCGCAGCGGATTTCCCCGCCATGAAAATGTGTTTGTACTTTACTCCCTTCCCTCCTTTGATCAACACCATTGTCTTCCGTGGGTCCAGGCTGACTTGTTCCTCGACGTAGTCTTGCAGCTCCTTCTCCAAGGCGTTGACATCGTTCGAATCGAGCAGGTTTTCCGGCGCATCGCCGTCACCGGCGTAGATCTTCGCCGTATCGTCCGTGTCTCCAGGCCCGACGGTGATGATCACGCATTGCTTAACGACAATCGCTTTGCCCGTCTTCGCCGGAGGCAGCGGGACGTTGGCGGCTTCGTCCATCTTGGAAGCAACGATGAAGAAGATCAACAACAGAAACGTAATGTCGATCATCGGTGTGATGTCCATCTCCGTATCTTCGAGCGCACGCCGAGGCTTCATCGTCCCGGAATGTGGCGGCTCGGCAAATTCGTCCGGCAAAGCCTGGTCAGCCATGGTTCATTACCTCCGACGCCCGCTCTCTTTCGCCATCGCGACCTGCATCATTTCGACGAAGCGGTTGAGTCCGGCAATCGCCAGCTCTTCCATCTTCTTGATACGGATGTTGACAGCCGCCACGGCGACAATCAAAGGAATCGCGATCGCCAAACCACACGCCGTGGTGATCAGAGCGACGCTGATGTTCGCAGCCAACGCGGCAGGTTCCACGTTTTCGGCCGTTGCCAGCGTTTCGAACGCACCCATCATGCCGGTCACCGTGCCGAATAGACCGAGCATCGGAGCACTCTTGATGACGGTATGCACCCACGTCATTTGGTGCTCGAGTTGCGCCAGGATATCGCGCTGGAATCGGTCTTCGACCAGCTGGCGCACCTTGACGAATCCAAGACCCCGATTCAAGATTGCCAAATGAGCCAACTGTGAAACGGCGCGCAGGTCACCGTCGCACAACATCGCTGCTCCCTCGAAATCGGCTTTCGCCAGTGAAACCTCCAGCTCGTCAAGGAAGTCGTCCTGGGCCGCTTCGTTCTTGAAACGCTTTTGCGCGACGCGACGCCAGACCATGACACAGCAGAAGCCGCCCCACAGCGCGACCAACAAGAGCGCGGAGTAAATGACGTACCCGACGAGTTTATAAATATCCAGGTCCATGCGTATTTTCTCAACCTAAAGAAAGTAGGATCTCAAAAGTTTGTGATAACCCAGGGTGTAACACCTTACTTCGGCTTGGGACGAAAGCGCATCACTTCGGCTTGGGACGAAACCGCATCACTTCGGCTTGGGACGAAACCGCATCTCAGCAACGACGAACTCCCAAGTGGTGCCCTTCGGCTTCAGTTCAAAGACCGTTTTCAGATACTCCTGGATCGTCTTGTTCTGCTTCTCCGCGTGTTCCTTCTCAATCCAGGCCAATTGGTCTTCAACTTCTTGCGGGTAGAACTGCATGAGCAAACGGGGGGGGGCGCTGTTTATCCCCGCCTTGCTGAGCAACTGCTGATCAAACTTCTGCAAGTTGCCACCTCGCCAAGTCATATACAATCGTTGCTCTTTGTCGCCGGAGCCGGTCCTCGTGTCCGGCTTGGCCTTGGTTAAATTATAGGCATAGTCCACATTCTTCTTGCCGCCAGCCGCGCCCAACTCGATCTTGAATGCGTCCAGCTGTCTGGCATACGCGCTGACGCTTGATGATTCGAAGCGAATCTCCCAGCGATCCCACCGAGGAATGATGTTGTCACCTTCGCCCGGCGGTCCGGGTGGACGGCTGTCCCCCATGCCCCCTTCCCCCTTGCTGGTCGCGTCGGAGGGCATCGACACCGAATCCATCGCCGCGGCAACGCTCGATACGGCCTCCGTCATCGCCTCCATCGCCGCTTCCAGTTGCGGCTCGGCCAATTCCGGCATCTCTTCCATGCCCGGTGCTTCGAGGTCGCGTTCAAAGCCTTCCGCATGGTCGCCGCGTCCCGGCACGTTTTCGACCAACCTGACGGGTACGCTTCGAGGTATAAAGACCATGGTGGCCGTCAACCAGATGATGAACAGCCCAAATACCACCACGCCCACCATAATCAGCAACGCAACGACCATGCTCGCAACCTGGTCGAAGCGTGAAACGTGCAAATCAGACGTATCGGGCCGACGAATCGGCTTCGGTACGGTTGTCATTTTGTGGCAACTCTAGCGGTGATGGGGTGAAATGGGCCTGTACGCTCAAAAAACATTGGGCAAGGGTGGTTCCGAGACAGTTTTCCCAAGACGTTGCGCGCCATCACGAACGGACCACGCAGACCATAGGAGACGCTTGATGGTAATGCGAGTTTAGCGGGCTGTCAAGCAAACCAACGGCCCGAAGTCCTTGGCGTATTGGGAGTTGGCTTACCAAACGCCGGGCGTCCGCAGCTGATTGGCTCATCGCAGTGTGATCGCCGCTATCCCAGATCCATGATCGGCTTGCCTTTGCTCAGCCGATGCCGTAAGCTCAGCATTTCATCGACTTCGATCCCACAAAGGGCAGCTTCCTAAGACCTCTCACCTGCGATGAGAACGCTGCGCGCCTGCGCGCCCACGACGACTCCTGGCGTCAACAGCGGCGCGGGGCAATTAAACGGGGGCAATTAAACGGGACAGGTCTAATTGTTAATTAGACCTGTCCCGTTTTCTGCCCTCCAATCTGAACAATACAAACGCCCAGAGTGCGATGTGCGTGGGTATGTATTGATGAGGTTTGCGGCCAAGATTAGACTGCTTTCATGAGTGCTGTGGAAAGAATAGCTTCGAACGCAGATCGTCCCGGCAAATCAGGCCGGGAGGAAAACAAAGGTTCCTGACACCTTTTCAGCTTCCATCCCTGTTTCTTCCAGCCCCTGTCGAAAGCTGCCATCGATCAGGCCGACGGTGGGAAAGTTCTGCACGCCCGAGAAGCCCGCCGCATCCACATCGCGCAGAAACAACTTCATCACACGAAATGGATCGGTTCCGCAGACGCCAGCCAGCACCGGCGTCTGCGTTGCCACGGACAAAAGACAAAAACGGACAGGCATAATCTCGACGGGGTGGGTAGGCG